>Ga0194132_10001142_pt1 | contig 53867 bp, 61 predicted proteins | sample TA2KigOf80mmetaG_FD_148612 | JGI IMG/M metagenome (GOLD analysis project Ga0194132, IMG submission 148612) | Freshwater microbial communities from Lake Tanganyika, Tanzania - TA2015054 Kigoma Offshore 80m | ecosystem: Environmental > Aquatic > Freshwater > Lake | place: Tanzania: Lake... | reverse complement strand
CGTGGCCGGCGCGCCGCGCGGCAATCCGCGCGCACGTCGCCGACTGCCTCGGGCTCGCGCCGCCGCCGCCGGCGGACGAACTCGACGTGCGCGTGCACGGCGAGGTGCAGCGCGACGGCGTGCGCGTGCAGCGGCTCAGTTGGGCCGGGTTCCCAGGGCAGCGCGCGACCGGCTGGCTGTGGCAGCCGGCGACGCCGCCAGACGGTCCGGCGCGGCGGCCAGCGATGCTGTGCCCCCACGGCCATTGGGCGCACGGCGCGCGCGATCCGGTGGTGCAGGCGCGCTGTGCGTCGTTCGCGCAGTTTGGCTGGACGACCCTCGCCGTCGACTCCGTGCACGTCGAAGACGTCGCCAGCGGCGTGTCGTCGCTTGGCGCGATGGCGTGGCACGATCTGCAGGGCCTGCGCGTGCTCGCCGCGCGCGATGACGTCGATCCGGCGGTGATCGGCGTGACCGGCGCGTCGGGCGGCGGCCAGCAGACCTACTACCTGATGGCGCTCAGCGACGCCTTCGCCGCCGCCGCGCCCATGGTGATGGCCTGCTACTTCGACGCCATCGTCGACGACCGCAGCGCGCACTGCGGCTGCAACCACCCACCACGCATCGCCGCCGGCGTCGACGTGCCGGAGCTGTGCGCGGTGTTCGCGCCAAAGCCGACGATGTTCGGCAGTGTCACCGGCGACTGGACGCGCGACTTCCCGCGCCAGGGCCTGCCCGAACTGGCGGCGCACTGGCAGCAGCTCGGCGCGCCGGCGCCGCGGGCGCGCCATGCCGACGAACCGCACAACTACGACCGGCCGATGCGCGAGGAGGTCTACGGCTTCCTGCACGACGCGCTGCTTGGCCCGACCACCGACGGCCAGCCGCGTGCGCGCGTCGCCGAGCCGCCGTTCGCGCCGTTCGCGCCGCAGGCGCTGCAGCAGCTGGCGGCGGCAGGGCCGAGCGGCGCGCCGGACCGCGCGGCGCTGGTCATCGAGCGTCTGGCGCGCCAGCCGAAGGTCACGGGGCTGGCGGCGCTGGCGCCCGGACTCGACCTGACGGTGGCGCCGCGTCCCATCGCCTGGCGCGATCCCGACGGCGCCGGCTGGCGCAAGGGCACGGTGACCGGCAGCGACGACGTGCCGGTGCCGTTCCGCGTCGCCGCCACGGCACGCGGCGGCGCATGGACGTTGGTCGTCGATCCGCGCGGCGCGGCGGTGGCCACGGCGGAGGTGGCGGCCGATGGGCCGAGCGCCGACGCGTCCGGACATGGTCCCCGCGCCATCGTCGATCCACGGCCGTACGGCGAGTGGGCGCCGTACCGGAGCGCTTGGCAGCGCAACGGCCTGCTGCTCGGCCGCGGTGAGGGCTACCAGGCGGCGGTCGACGTGGCCCTGGTCGCGGCCAGCCTGCCCGGCGACCTCCCGGTCCTCGTCGAGGGCCGCGGCGAGGCCGGCGTCGTCGCCGTGCTGGCGGCGCTGTTGTGCCCGCGGATTGGCGGCGTGCGCGCGCCGGAACCCGGCCAGCGCTTCGCCCGCGACGGCAATCGCCTACCGCTGTGTCCCGAGCTACTGCGCTGGCGCGACCTGCCGGAACTCGTCGCGGCGCTACCGGCAGGCTGCTGGCAAGGGCCACCGCTGCCGACCACCGACAGGCGCTGACCGCCGACGGCGCCGGCGCACGAACAGCCCCCATCGGCGAGCACGCGGCTCTGGCCGGCAACCGCCCGGCGCGTACCCTGTGCGTCTGCCATGTCCGAGGCGCCGCCCTTCGTCCACCTGCATGTGCGCTCGCACTACAGCCTGCTCGCGGCGACGAGCGAGGTCGGCAGCCTCGTCGATGCCGCCGCGGCCGACGGCCAGCCGGCGATCGCGCTGACCGACAACGGCAACCTGTTCGGCGCGGTCGAGTTCTTCAAGGCCTGCAAGGCCAAGAAGGTCAAGCCGATCGTCGGGCAGACGACCTACGTCGCCGGCAAGACGCGCGCCGAGTCTGCTGGCGCCGACAACCCGACGCACGACCTGACGCTGCTGGCCAAGGACGACAAGGGCCTCGACAACCTCAAGAAACTGTCCGGCCGCGCGTGGCTCGAGGGCTTCAGTTACCGGCCGCGCGTCGACCTGGAGATACTGCAAGCGCACAGCCAAGGACTGATCGCGCTGTCCGGCACCGTCTCGTCGCAGATCAGCACGCAGATCCTGCAAGGCGACCCGGTCGGCGCCAAGCGCACGGCGAACCAATTGCGCGAGCTGTTCGGCGCCGACAACTTCTTCTTCGAGGTCGCTGAGACCGGCTACGAGCAGCAACAGAAGGTCACGCGCGCGCTGCGCGCCTTCGGCCAGGAGCTTGGCATTCCGTGCGTCGCCACCAACGACGTGCACTACCTCAAGGCCGAGGACTGGCTGGCGCAGGACATCATGCTCTGCATCCGCAGCGGCAAGACCGTCGCGGACCCTCAGCGCTTCCGCATGGGCAGCAAGGAGCTGTTCCTCAGGTCGCGCGCGCAGATGGCGGCGGTGTTCGCGGACTGGCCCGAGGCGCTCGCCAACACTGTCGCCATCGCCGAGCGCTGCAACGTCGGCATCGAGTTCGGCGTCTATCACCTGCCGGTGTTCAAGCCCGAAGACGGGACCGCGCCCAACGCGTTCTTCGAGCGCATCTGCTTCGAGGGCGCCATCCGCCGCTACGGCGCGATCGACGCGACGATCCGCCAGCGCCTCGACTACGAGATCGGAGTCATCAAGAAGCTCGGCTTCGTCAGCTACTTCCTGATCGTCCAGGACTTCATCCAAAAGGCGAAGTCGATGGGCATACCGGTCGGCCCGGGCCGCGGATCGGCGGCCGGCTCGATCGTCGCCTACGTGCTCGGCATCACCGACGTCTGCCCGCTGAAGTACGCCTTGCTGTTCGAGCGCTTCCTGAACCCCGGCCGCGTGTCGATGCCCGACATCGACATCGACTTCTGCGGCAACCGCCGCGACGAGGTCATCCAGTACGTCCGCCAGAAGTACGGTGACGACTGCGTCTGCCAGATCATCACCTTCGGCACCATGGCCAGCCGCGGCGTGCTGCGCGACGTCGGCCGCGTGCTCGACTTCCCGATCGCCGACGTCGACAAGCTGTGCAAGAAGGTGCCGCAGGGACCCGGCGCGTCGCTGCAGGCGGCGCTGGCGAGCGACGCCGAACTCAAGCAGATCCGCGCCAGCAGCCCGCAGCACAAGCGGCTGTTCGACCTGTCGCTGCAGCTCGAGGGCCTCGCCCGCCACAGCTCGATCCACGCCGCGGGCGTCGTCATCGCCGACAAGCCGCTGCGCGAGTACGTGCCGCTGGCCAAGAACGGCGAGGACGTGATCACGCAATGGCAGATGACCGATCTCGAGGAGGTCGGCCTGCTGAAGATGGACTTCCTCGGCCTGAAGACGCTGACGATCCTGCAGGAGGCGGCGCGCCTCGTGAAGGAAATCCACGGTGTCGACGTCGACCTCGGCAAGCTGCCGCTCGATGACAAGCCGACCTACGAACTGATCGCGCGCGGTGAGACGCAGGGCATCTTCCAGCTCGAGTCGAGCGGCATGCGGGAGCTGCTGACGCGGCTCAAACCGGACACGTTCGAGGATGTCATCGCCGTGCTCGCGCTCTACCGGCCCGGCCCACTGGGCTCGGGCATGGTCGACATGTTCGTCGATCGCAAGCACGGCAAGGCCAAGACCGAGTACCCGCACGAGGCGACCAAGCCCGTCCTGGAGCCGACCTACGGCGTCATCGTCTACCAGGAGCAGGTCATGCAGATCAGCGCCGTGATCGGCGGCTTCTCGATGACGGAAGCCGACAACCTGCGCAAGGCCATGGGCAAGAAGAAGCCCGAGGTCATGGCCAAGTTCAAGGACCAGTTCATCACCGGCGCGGTGAAGCTGGGCTACGGCGACAAGTTCGCCAAAGAGCTCTTCGAGACGATGGAGTACTTCGCCGGGTACGGCTTCAACAAGTCGCACTCGACGGCGTATGCGCTCGTCACCTACCAAACGGCGTGGCTCAAGGCCCACTACCCCATCGAGTTCACCGCCGCCAACCTGACGATCGAGTCAGGCAACAGCGACAAGATCAAGGAGTTCGTCGACGAGACGCGGCGCGCCGGCGTCGCGATCCTGCCGCCGAGCATCAACCACTCGCAGCGCTACTTCGGCGTCGAGGGCAAGTCGATCCGCTACGGGCTTGGCGCCATCAAGGGCGTCGGCGCGCGCGCGGCCGACAGCATCGCCGCTGAACGCAAGCGCGGGGGCGCCTTCGTCGGCCTCGACGAGTTGTGCGAGCGGCTCGACGCCAACCTGCTGAACAAGACGGCGCTCGAGGCGCTGGTGCAGGCCGGCGCCTGCGACGGCATGGGTCGCACGCGCGCCGGCGACTTCAGTGCGATCGAGGGCACCCTGCGCGCGTCGGTGATCGCACGCGAAGACCGCAAACGCGGCCAGAAGATGCTGTTCGGGGCGCCGCCGCCGACCGCGGTCGCGACGGCGAGCGGCCCCGGCGTCGCCGAGTGGCCGGAGAAGGAGCGCCTCGCGCGCGAGAAGGAATCGCTCGGCTTCTACCTGTCTGGCCATCCGTTCGAGAAGCGCGGCGGCTTCCTGGCGCGCATCGCCGGTCAGACAACTGCGTCGCTGGCCAAGCTCGAGCCAGGCGGCACCGCGCGCATCGCCGGCATGATCAGCTCGGTGCGCGTGCTACAGATCAAACAGGGCAAGAACACCGGCCAGAAGATGGCTCGCTTCCAGCTCGAGGACCGGCATGGGCAGGTGGCGGTGACCTGCTTCGCGCGCAACTACGCCACCCTGAAGGACCTCATCGTCGACGACGCGATCGTGTTCCTGTCCGGGCGGCTCGACGCCAACAGCGAGGAGAAGGCGCTGCTGCTCGACCAGCTCGACCCGGCTGCCGACGTCATCCGCCGCGAGGTCGCCGGACTCGTCCTGCATCTGCGCGGCGCGATGGCCGGCGAGGCCAACCTGCAGCGCATCGCCGAGACCTGCGGGCGCCACAAGGGCCACCAGCACCTGCTGCTCGACGTCGAGGATGGCGCTGACTGCTACCGGGTGCGCGCCGACGACGGCGTGCGCGTGACCGACGAGCTGCTCGACGAGCTGTCGCTGCTGGTCGGCCCCGACAACATGTCGTTCACGCGGACCTGAGGCCGGCGCGCCCCCGCGGCGGCGGGCAGACAGCCGGCCCCAGCCCCCACCCGCACGGCGAAGCTACGCCGGCGATGCCGACTCATGAACGAACGAAGGCGCGCCCCAGGGGGACGCGCCTTCGTGTTACCCCGTGCGCTCGCGCGCCGACGGGCGGATCAGGCCTTCGCAGCCGGCTCCGCGTCCTTGGTCATGGCCGATTCCTTGGCCTTGATCTTCTGCTCGAGGACCGTGTTCTCGACCAGTTCGAACACGACCTTCGTGCCGCCGTCACCGATGCGGTAGTCCGGCAGGCGCAGGATGCGCGTGTAGCCGCCAGCGCGGTTCGCGAAGCGCGGACCAATGACGTCGAACAGCTTCTTGACCGCGGCCTTGTCCTGCAGGAACGCGATCGCGCGACGCATGCGGTGAAGCTTGGTCTTGGCGTCGTTGCTGCGCGCCAGGGTGATCATCTTCTCCACGAACGGCCGCAGGGCCTTGGCCTTGGGCAGCGTGGTGACGACGCGCTCGTTCTTGATGAGCGAGACGGTGAAGTTCTTGCGCAGGGCGGCACGGTGCGCCGTGTTCCGCCCCAAACGCTTGCCTGCAATGTTGTGCATCATGGCCGCAGATCTCTCTCGTGCTGATCAGCCCTGCTTGAACTCATCGATGTTCATTCCGAGCGACAGGCCCAGGGCGGCCAGCTTGCTCTTCACTTCCTTCAACGACGTCTTGCCGAAGTTGCGGACCTTGAGCAGCTCCGGTTCGGCGAGCTGGACGAGATCACGCAGCGTCGCGACGTTCTCGCTGTCGAGGCAGTTCTTGGCGCGGACCGACAACTCGAGCATGTCGATGCTCTTGTTGAGCAGATCGACCATCTCGCGGCGCCGAGCGCCCTCGTCGCCCTCGGGCGCCAGCGCGCCGCCCTCGACCGCCAGGTCTTCCTTCATCTCGAAGTACTGGACGAAGGGGTTGAGGTGCTTGCGATAGATCTTGCTGGCCTCGACCAGGCCCATCTCGGGCGTCACCGTGCCGTCCGTCCAGATCTCGAGGACCAGGCGGTCGTAGTCGGTCGACTTGCCGACGCGGGTGTTCTCGATGGCGTAGCGGACGCGGTGCACCGGGCTGAAGATCGAGTCGCACGGGATCGTGCCGATCTCCTGCTCCTCGGTGACGTTCTCCTCGGCCGTCACGTAGCCGCGGCCCTTCTTCACCTGCATCTCGCAGTAGAAGCGGACGTCCTCGGTCAGCGTGCAGATCTTCAGTTCGGGGTTCGCGATCTCGATGTTGTGATCGCCCTCGATCTTGCCCGCGAGGACTTCACCCTTCTGGTTGACGTCGATACGCAGCGTCGTCGGAGCATCAGTGTGCATCTTGACGCGCAGCTTCTTGATGTTCAGGACGATCTGCGCGACGTCCTCGAGGACGCCCTGGATGGTCGAGAACTCGTGGACGACGCCGTCGATGCGGACCCACGTCACCGCCGTGCCCTCGATTGACGAGAGCAAGACGCGACGAAGGCCGTTGCCGATCGTCGTGCCGAAGCCCTTCTCGAAGGGCTCGACGACGAAGCGACCGTACTGCTGTGTGGCGGTCTCGCGCTCAAGGCGGACCTGGGAAGGCAACTCGAAGTTACGCCAACGGATGCGCATGATTGGGGTCTCCCGGGTGGGTTCGGGGTGACAGGATTACTTCGAGCACAACTCGATGATGAGCTGCTCTTGGATCTCGACGCTGACGTCCTCGCGCTTGGGCAGCTGGACGACACGGCCCTTCAACTCGGCGGGAGTGGCTTCGAGCCACGCCGGCAGGGCGCGGCCCTTGTTCATCTCAATGGCGTCGCCGGCCTTCTTCTTGATCTTGTCCGTGCCCTTGACGGTGATCTCGTCGCCCGAGCGGACCAGGTAGCCGGCGATGTCGACGCGCTTGCCATTCACGTGCACATGGCCGTGCGCGACCATCTGGCGCGCGTCGAACCGCGAGAATGCGAGGCCGAGGCTCAGGACGACGTTGTCGAGGCGGCGCTCCATCAGGATCAACAGGTTCTCGCCCGTGTTGCCCTTCTGGCGCTGCGCGATCGAGAAGTAGTGCTGGAACTGGCGCTCCATCACGCCGTAGATGCGCTTGCACTTCTGCTTCTCGCGCAGCTGGGTGCCATAGTCGGTGCCCTTCTTGGGGCGGACGTGCTGGCCCGGCGGGTAGTTGCGGCGATTCACGCCGCACTTCTCGGAGAAGCAGCGCTGTCCCTTCAGAAACAGCTTCACGCCTTCGCGACGGCAGAGCTTGCAGACGTTCTTGTCGATGCGGGCCATTACGGATCCAGGATTCGCGGTTCTTGTGTCGTGCTATGTGGCGGAGGAATCAGACGCGGCGGCGCTTGCGGGGCCGGCAGCCGTTGTGCGGCAGCGGGGTCACGTCCTCGATCGACTTGACCTCGATACCGGAGTTGGCGAGCGCGCGGATGGCGGACTCGCGGCCAGAGCCGGGACCGCGAACGAGCACTTCGAGCTCGTGAACGCCCATCTTCTTGATCTTGTCGGCGACCTTCTCAGCGGCGCGCTGGGCGGCGAAGGGCGTGCTCTTGCGCGAACCCTTGTAGCCGATCGTGCCCGCCGAGTCCCAGGCGATGACCTGGCCGGCGCTGTCGACGATCGTGATGATCGTGTTGTTGAAGGAGGCCTTCACGTGCGCGATCGCCTTGCCGACGTTCTTGCGCAGCTTGGCCTTCTTCTTCTCGGGTGCCGCCGGGGCAGCTGGATTCTGCGTGCTCATCGAATCACTTCCTCAGGATCTTCTTGTTGGCGACGGTCTTGCGCGGGCCCTTGCGCGAACGGGAGTTGCTGCGCGTGCGTTGGCCGCGCACCGGCAGGCCGCGGCGGTGACGTAGACCGCGATAGCAATAGATCTCCTTCAGGCGGTTGATGTTCTGCATCGTCAGACGACGCAGAGCGCCCTCCACCGGGAAGTTCTTCTCGAGGTAGCTCGCGATGTTCGCGACCTCGTCGTCCTTCAGGTCCTTGGCCCGGACGGCGGGATTGATCGCGAGCTCCTTCAGCACCTTCTTGGCGACGTGCGGGCCGACGCCATAGATGTACTGAAGCGCGATCTCGATGCGCTTCTCGTTGGGGATGTCGACGCCGAGGAGACGTGGCATGGGTTACTTACCTTGACGCTGCTTGTGCCGGGGGTTGCTGCAGATGACGCGCACGACACCGCCGCGCTTCACGATCTTGCAGTGCTCGCAGATGCGCCGAACGCTGGCTCTGACCTTCACGACCGTTCTCGCTGGTTGGGGGGATTTGGGTTGGGATTCTCGTGCTGGCTCTTCTGCGTCGACTTGAGCAACCTGCGGATGCGGGCCTTGTTCGGATCGAAGGGCGAGACCTCGGCGACCACCTGATCTCCCGGCAAGAGGCGCGCGAACGCCATCCGGAAGTCCAAGGCCGTGTGGGCCATCACTTCGCGACCGTCGGTCAGCTGCAGGCGAAACATGCCGTTGTTCAGGTGCGCGATGACCGTGGCGCGAACGCCACGATCGTCACCTGCCACTGGCGAGGTTCCGTCGGCTGTCGTCATTGCATCAGCTTCAGCAACTCCTGGTAGACGATCTCGGGCGATCGATCAGCATCGACCTCCCGCAGGACACGGCGATCGCGGTAGTACGCCAACAAGGGCGCCGTCTGCGACCGATACACTTCAAGGCGCTTGCCGATCGCTTCGGGGCGATCGTCGGAGCGCTGGGCGAGTTCTCCACCGCACGCGTCACAGATGCCGGCGCGGCGCGTCGGCTTGTGCTCCACGTGCCAGATGGCTCCGCATTTGGAGCACGTGCGACGGCCCGACAACCGCCCGACAAGGGCTGCTTCGGGCACGGCGAAGTAGATGACGTGCGTCAGAGCGGTGGCCCCCGTCAGGCTGCGATCGAGGGCTTCCGCTTGTGGAAGCGTACGGGGAAAACCATCCAGGATCCAGGCGGTCTTCGCGTCCGGCTGTTGGATGCGCGCCCGCACCATGCCGATGATCACGTCATCGGGAACCAGCTTGCCGGCGTCCATGAAGGTCCTGGCCTGCCGGCCGAGCGCAGTGCCTGCGGCCACCTCCTGACGGAGCATGTCGCCCGTCGAGATGTGCGCCAGGGCCGCCCCGTCGGCGACCTTCTTCGCCTGGGTGCCCTTGCCAGCGCCAGGGGCGCCGAGGAACACGCAGCGGGCTTGTAGCGCAGTGGCCATGGACATCAGCTGGAACGGCGGCCCCAACCGCTACCAGACGTGGCCGCCGCCTCGCCGTCCTTCATCGTCGCCTCGTAATTGCGCATGACGAGGAGGGCGTTGAGCTTCTCGACCATGTCGAGCGCGACGCCAACGACGATCAGGATCGACGTGCCCGACATGAAGTAGAGCAGCACCTGGTCCATCGTGCCGCCGCCGCCAGAGCCGATGAACGACGGGATGATCGCGACGACGGCAAGGAACGTCGCGCCTGCCAGCGTGATGCGGACCATCGTCTGCTCGAGGAACTCGGCCGTCTGGCGGCCCGGGCGAATGCCGGGGACGAACGAGCCCTGCTCCTGCAGGTTCTTCGCGATCTCGTTCGGCTGGAACATCATCGACGTCCAGAAGAAGGCGAAGAAGAAGATCAGGGCCGTGTAGCAGAACACGTACCAGAAGCCGCGCTGGCCGCCGAACGACGTCTCCAGCCACGTGCTGCCGATGGCCGTGCCGATGAACGCCGGGATGATCAGCAGCGCCGAAGCGAAGATGATCGGCATCACGTTGGCCTGGTTCAGCTTGAACGGCAGGAAGGCGCGATCGCCGCCGTAGACGTTGCGGCCGCGCTGGTGCTTGGCGTTGTTGATCGGGATGCGGCGCTGGGCCTTCGTCATGTAGACGACGGCGACGACGGCGACGCCCCAGGCGGCGATGAACGTCAGCAGGGTCTGCCACGCGCCGCGGTCGAACCCTTCCAGGTACGTTGCCATGGCGGGCGACAGGTTGCTGATGATGCCCGCCATGATGATCAGCGAGATGCCGTTGCCGACGCCGTGCTCAGTGATCTGCTCGCCGAGCCACATGATGAACAGCGTGCCGGCCGTCAGCCCCACCATCACGATGATGCAGTAGAGACCGAACCATTCGGTGACGCCGGCGTGCAGCAGCTTGCTGTTCTCGACGCGCAGGGCGCCGAAAATGACGAACCAGCTCTGCACGAGGCAGATCGCGACCGTGGTCAGGCGCGTGTACTGGTTGATCTTGCGCTGGCCGCTCTGGCCCTCCTTGGCGATCTTTTCGAGCGCCGGGACGGCCTTGGCCAGCAGGCTGAAGATGATGCTCGCCGAGATGTAGGGCATCACGCCGAGCGAGAAGAGCGTCGCGCTCTGCAGCGAACCGCCGGTCAGCACGTTCATCATGCCGAACAGCTTGTTGACGCCGCCGAGGTTGCGCATCTGCTCGAGCGCAGCCGCGAAGTTGACGCCCGGTAGCGGGATGAACGAGCCGACGCGATAGACCAACAGCAGTCCGAAGGTGATCAGGATCTTGGTCCTGATCTCCTTGATCTTGAACAGGTTGGCGAGCGTCAGGTTCATCGAGTTCAGCTGCGGGGAAGCGATCGAATCATCACCAGGACCGGCTCACTTGCCACGACGGACTCGGGGTGAGCCGGGCTTGCGCTTGCTGCCGTCCTTCGCCACGAACTTCTCGCGGCGGGCCTTCTTCTCGATCAGCACGACCTTGCCGCCGGCGGCCTCGATCTTCTGGCGCGCTGACGCAGTGATGGCGTCGACCTTGACAGTCAGCGCCTTCTTGACGTCGCCGTCGCCGAGGATCTTGAACAGGTCTGACTGCTTCTCCTTCGAGGTCAGGCCCTTGGCGAGGACGGCCTTGAGGTCGACCTCCGTGCCCGCGGCGAAGACGTCGAGGTCGCCCACGTTGATGACCGTGAACACCTTCTCGAAGTTCTTGTTGTTGAAGCCGACCTTGGGCAGACGGCGGTACAGCGGCATCTGACCGCCTTCCCAGCCGATGCGGCGGGACCAGCCCGAGCGCGCCTTGGCGCCCTTGTGACCGCGACCCGAGGTCTTGCCCAGACCCGAGCCGACGCCACGGCCGATACGCTTGCGTTCCGGGAACTTGAGGCCGAGGGCCTTCGCTTCGGCGAGGTTCATTCGAGGTTCACTCCGCGCAGCGCGACCGTCTGCTCACGATTGCGCAGCTTGCTCAGCGCCATCATGGTGGCCTTGACGACGTTCACCGCGTTCGTCGAGCCGTAGTTCTTGGTGAGGATGTCGGCGATGCCGGCGCGCTCGAGGACTTTGCGCACCGCCTTGCCGGCGATGATGCCTGTGCCCGGCGCGGCCGGCAGCAGGCGGACCTTCGTCGCGCCGTACTCGCCTTCCGTCATGTGTGGGATCGTCGAGCCGTCACGGCAGACGCGCATGATCTGCTTGCGCGCGTCCTTGACCGACTTCTCGATCGCGTTGGGGACCTCGTTCGCCTTGCCGTAGCCGATGCCGACCAGGCCATTGCGGTTGCCGACGACCGACAGTGCGCTGAACGAGAAGCGGCGGCCGCCCTTCACGACGCACGCCGAGCGGTTGATCGCGACGACGTCGTCTTCGACGTCCGCCGCGAGCGCCTCGTCGATCGGAATCAGTGGAATGTTGCCCTTGGCCATTGCTCTGTCTCACCGGCTGCGCCGGTCATGCCGTGCTGGTAGGTGGGTTCGTCGGGGACTTGGATCAGAATGACAGGCCCGCTTCACGGGCCGCGTCGGCGAGGGCCTTGATGCGGCCGTGGTACTTGTAGGCGCCGCGGTCGAAGCAGACCTGGCCCACGCCCGCGCGCTTGGCGCGCTCGGCGACCAGGGACCCGACCTTCTTCGCGACATCGGTCTTGTTCATGCCCTTGATCGCGGCGCGGAGGTCCTTCTCCAGCGACGACGCAGCGACCAGCGTGTGGCCCTTCACGTCATCGATGATCTGCGCCGAGATGTTGGCGAGGCTGCGGAACACCGTGAGACGCGGACGGCCGCCGACGGTGCGCAGTTTGGTGCGCACCGACTTGCTCTTGCCGATCCGGCGTTGGTGCTTCTGGAACGTGCTCGTCATGCTGCTTTGCTCCTGATGTCAGCGCGGCGATCAGCCGGCACCGCCGGACGCGAAGGCCTTGCCGGCCTTGCGCTTGATGACTTCTTCCGCGTACTTGATGCCCTTGCCCTTGTAGGGCTCCGGCTTGCGCAGCTTGCGGATGGAAGCGGCGACCGTGCCGACCTGCTGGTTGTCGACGCCCTTGATCACGAGCGCCGTCGGCGTCGGAGCATCGATCGTGACCGTAGCCGGGATCGGGAAGCGGACCGGGCGGTTGAAGCCCAGCTTCAACACCAGAACCTTGCCCTCGATCGCGGCTTCGTAACCGACGCCGTTGATCTCGAGCTTCTTCTCGTAGCCCTTCGACACGCCGTCGATCATGTTGGCGAGGATGGCGCGAGCGGTGCCTTGCAGCGCGCGCGACTGACGCTCCTCGTCACGGGCGGCGACGGTCAGCACGGCGCCGTCGAGCTTGATCTCGACCTCGGACCGCAACGGGAACTTCAGCTCGCCCTTCGGACCCTTGATCGCGACGGCGTCGGCGCCGATCGAGACGGTCACGCCCTTGGGGACGGAGATGGGCTTCTTGCCGATTCTGGACATGGTTGCCTCTCAGTCCACCGTGCAGAGGACTTCGCCACCGACGCGGCGCTGGCGGCACTCGCGGTCGGAGAGCACGCCCTGGTTGGTCGAGACGACCGCGATGCCGAGTCCGCCGCGGACCTTGGGCAGGTCGTTGACGGTGCGGTAGCGGCGGCAACCCGGCTTGCTGAACCGGGCCAGCGACGAGATGACGCGCTCGCCTTCGGGGCCGAAGCGGAACTCGATGCGCACCGACGCGCGCGGGCCGTCGGCGGCGACTTCGTAGCTCTGGATGAAGCCCTCCCGCTTCATGGTGTCCAGGATGGCCACCTTGAGGCGGCTGCCGGGCACCACGCAGTTTTGAGCCCCGCTCGTGAGAGCGTTGCGCATGCGGGTCAGCATGTCAGCGATCGGATCGGTCATCATGGGACAGACCTCCTAACTACCACGAAGCCTTGCGCACGCCGGGGATCTCGCCCTGGAGTGCAAGTTGACGGAAACAGCACCGGCAGATCCCGAACTTCCGGTAGTACGCGCGCGCGCGGCCGCAGAGCTGGCAGCGGTTGTAGCGCCGAGTCGAGAACTTCGGCTTCTGCTGCTGCTTCATCCTCAAGCACTTCTTCGCCATGTTCGTTAGCTCGTTCGTTGGCTGCCGGGTTGGCCGGCGTCACAGGATGTTGCGATGGATTCGGGTCCAGTGCCGGTAATCACTTGCGGAAGGGCATGCCAAGGTGCGTCAACAGCGCGAGGCCTTCCTTGTCGGTCGGCGCGCTGGTGACGAACGTGATGTCCATGCCCTGGACGAACTCGACCTTGTCGAGCTGGATCTCCGGGAACACACTCTGCTCCGAGAGGCCCATCGTGTAGTTGCCGCGCCCGTCCAGCTTGGTCGGCAGGCCGCGGAAGTCGCGGATGCGCGGGATGGCCAGCGAGATCAGGCGATCGAGGAACTCCCACATGCGCGAGCCGCGCAGCGTGACGGCGATGCCGATCGGATAGCCCTCGCGGAGCTTGAACCCCGACACAGCGCCACGGGCCTTGCGGATCATCGGCTTCTGGCCGGCGATCGCGGTCAGGTCCTTGTTGGCCGACTCGATGCGGTTCTTGTTCTCGACGGCGCGACCGACGCCCATGTTGATGACGATCTTCTGTAGGCGCGGAATCATCATCGGGTTCGGGTAGCCGAACTCCTTGCTGAGCGCCGGGACCACCTTCTCGCGGTAGATCTGCTGGCGGCGGGGCAGCGTCTTGGGCTGGCCCTTGTTCATCGTGCTGGTCATCGGAAACTCTCTGCGACTCGCGGGATCAGGGTTCGGTCCGGGGGATTCGGTTCGCCTTCAGGTCACTTCGCCGCTTGCGCGTCGAAGTTGGTGCCGCACTTCACGCCGACGCGGCACTTCTTGCCGCCGACGACCTGGACCTTGGTGCGCGTGCCCTTGCCCAGCTTCGAGCTGAACAGGAGCACCTTGCTGGCCGGGATCGGCATCTCGAGCTGCACGCGACCGCCCTTGGGGTTCTGCTGCGAACGGCGCTGGTGCTTCCACCGCAGGTTCACGCCCTGGACGATCACACGGCCGTCGGACTGGACCTTGAGGACCTCGCGCGGCTCGTTGGACTTGTACTGACCGGAAGTGACGACCACCTGGTCGCCCTTCTTGACGTGCGCGCTGACGACGGGCTTGGGCTTGTTGGCGAGCATCAGACGACCTCCTCCGCGAGCGAGACGATCTTCATGAAGTTGCGGTCGCGCAGCTCGCGAGCCACGGCGCCGAAGATGCGCGTGCCGCGCGGGTTGCCTTCCTTGTCGATCACCACGAGCGCGTTGCGGTCGAAGCGGATGTACGACCCATCCGAGCGGCGGACAGGCTTCGCGGTGCGAACGACCACCGCCTTGACCACCTCGTGTTCCTTCACTTCGCCCGTCGGCAGGGCCTTCTTGACGACTGCGATCACGACGTCGCCGACCGATGCGTAACGACGGCCGCTGCCACCAAGGACCTTCACGCACATGGCGCGCTTGGCTCCGGTGTTGTCAGCGACGTCGAGCATCGACATTTCCTGGATCATCGGGGTTCTCCTGCAGCTTCGGCGCTAGCGGATGGGCTCGTTCGGGGCGGTTGGGGCTACTGGGCAGCCTTCTGGACGATGCGGAGCAGTCGCCAGTTCTTGAGCTTGCTCAGCGGACGGGTCTGCACGACCTCGACGATGTCGCCCACCTTGGCCTCGCCCTTCTCGTCGTGGGCGTAGAGCTTGGTCCGCTTCGAGACGAACTTCTCGTACAGCGGGTGCTTCACCTTGCGATCGACCTGGATGACGACCGTCTTGGCCATCTTGTTCGACGTCACGGTGCCGCGCATGACCTTGCGCTCGGCGCGCTCGGTCGAACCAGCGGCGTTGCCGCCGGACGCGCTGTTGCCAGACGCGCTGTTGCCAGTGGTGGTCATTGCTTCTTGCCTCCGGTGCGGGCGCGATCGCCGAGCACCATCATGATTCGCGCGATCGTGCGACGGATCTCGCGGTTGCGGGTCGTCTTGGCGCCGGCCTCGGCCGCGCCGCGGAAACGAAGGTTGAACTGCTCCTTGCGGAGGTCGTTCAGCTTCGCCTTGAGCTCCTTGGTGTCCTCGCCGCGGATCTCGGTGATTGCCTTCTTCATGGGAGTGCCTCGCGATCAGCCGTGACGGCGACGGATCAAACGGACGCGCATCGGCAGCTTGTGCGCGACGCGGTTGAAGGCGAGCTTGGCGACCTCTTCCGTGACGCCGTCAAGCTCGAAGAGGATGGTGCCCGGCTTGATGACCGCGGCCCAGAACTCGACGTCGCCCTTGCCCGTGCCCATTCGCGTCTCGGCGGCCTTCTTCGAGACCGACTTGTGCGGGAACACGCGGATCCAGAGCTTCGCCTCCGGCGCGCTGCGCGACGCCGCGACACGGCCGGCCTCGATGACGCGCGCGGACAACCACGCCGGCTCGAGCGATTGCAGGCCGAACTCGCCGAACGCGACTTCGTGGCCGCGCGTGGCCTCGCCGCGGATGCGACCGCGCATCTGCTTGCGCCACTTGGTTCTCTTGGGCATCAACATGGGTGGTCTCCTGCAGGATCAGGCGTTCGGGCGGTCCTGGGTCGGACGGACGGGCAGCAGACCGTTCGTGGTCTCGCCGGGTCCGTATTCGCCCCTGAAGATCCAGACCTTGCAGCCGAGAGTGCCGTACTTGGTCGAGCAGACGGCGAAGCCGTAGTCGAGTTGCGCGCGCAGCGTGCCGCACGGGACGCGGCCCTTGCGGTAGTTGCCGATGCGCGACATCTCGGCGCCACCGAGGCGACCGGCGACGCGGATCTTGATGCCCTTGGCGCCAGCGGCCATCGACGCGTCGGCGACCTTCTTGAGGGCGCGGCGGTAGTTGATGCGCTTGGCGAGTTGCTCGGCGACCGCTTCGGCGACGAGGTTGGCCTCGACCTCCGGACGGTGGATCTCGACGATCTTCATGCGGACCGGCTTGCCGGTCAGCTTCTCGAGCTCCATGCGGAACTCGTCGACCTTCGTGCCCTTCTTGCCGATCAGCACGCCCGGGCGCGCCGTGTGGATGAACACGGTCACGAGTTCGCCGGTGCGCTCGATCTCGACCTTCGGGATGGCCGCGAACTGCCACTCCTTGCGGATGAAGCGACGGATCTTCTGGTCCTCGACGAGGTGCTTGCTGAAGTCCTTCTTGTTCGCGTACCAACGCGAGCGCCAAGGCTCGGTGACCGCGATGCGGAACCCGGTGGGGTGGATCTTCTGGCCCATGGCTTACTCCTCGCCCCCCGCGCCGCCGCCAGATTGGCTGCCAGCTTGCGGGTCGGCGACGTGGATGTGGATGTGGCAGGTGCGGCGCTTGATCGGCATCGCGCGGCCCTGCGGACCCGGACGGACGCGCATGCCGCCCGGCAGCAGCGGGCCGTCCTGGGCGAACGTGCGCGAGACGACCAGGCGGTTGGCGCGCACGGCGGGATTCTGCAGCGCGTTGGCGACGGCCGAGGCGAGCACGCGGTAGATCGCCTTCGACGCGCGATGCCGATCGTGGCGCAACTCGTCGAGCGCCGAGTTGACGGAACGACCGCGGATCAACGCCAGGATGCGGCGCGCCTTGTAGGCGCCCATGCGGGCGCCGCGGTGCACAGCGCGGACTTCGAAGCTCACTTTGCTTCCTCCACCTTCTTCGTCGAGTGGCCGCGGAACGTGCGCGTCGGCGCGAACTCGCCGAGGCGGTGCCCAACCATGTCCTCGGTCACGTAGACCTTCAGGAAGGCGCGGCCGTTGTGCACGTTGAACGTATGGCCGACGAACTCGGGCAGGATCACGCTCGCGCGCGACCACGTCTGCACCGGGTCCTTGACACCCTTCTTGTTCATCGCCTCCACCTTCTGCATGAGCTTGGGGTGGACGAACGGGCCTTTGCTGATGCTGCGGCTCATCGCGGATCTCCTGGCGTCATTCGGTTGCTACTTGGCGATCACGAGCCGCTACCAACGGCGACGTGCTTGCCCGGCGGACGGCGCCGGAGGATCAACTGGTTGCTGCGCGCCTTGCCACGACGCGTCTTGCCGCCCTTGCTGAGCTTGCCGCTCGGCGAGACGGGGTGGCGACCACCACCGGTACGGCCTTCGCCACCACCCATCGGGTGGGAGACCGGGTTCTGCGCGGTGCCGCGGTTGTGCGGCCGGCGGCCGAGGTGACGGACGCGGCCAGCCTTGCCCCAGCGCACGTTCTGCCAGTCGGCATTGCCGATCTCGCCGATCGTGGCGCGGCATGTCGCGTGGATCTTGCGCATCTCGCCGGAAGGCATGACGACGACGGCGTAGTCGCCATCGCGCGCCATCAACTGGCAGCTGTTGCCGGCCGAACGCGCGATCTGGCCGCCGCGCCCCGGCTGCAGCTCCACATTGTGGATCTGGAGGCCGAGCGGAATCGACTCGAGGCGCATGCTGTTGCCGAGCTCCGGGTCGCAGCGGTCAGCCGACACGACCTTCATGCCGACCACGAGTCCCTTGGGCGCCAGGATGTACGACTTCACGCCGTCCGCGTAGTGCAGCAGCGCCAGGTCCGCCGAGCGATTCGGGTCGTACTCGATCGCCGCGACAACGGCGGGGATGCCGTCGCGCTGGCGGAGGAAGTCGACCTTGCGGTAGATGCGGCGCGCGCCACCGCCACGGAAGCGGCTGGTGACATGGCCGAGCGCGTCGCGACCGGCGCGATCCGCGATGCGCTCGGTGAGGGACTTCTCACGGCGCTTGCCCTTCGTCAGGTGGCTGAAGTCCAGCACCGACGAGTTGCGTCGGCCGGCGGACGTGGGCTGGTAGACTTTGACTGGCATGACGTGCCTCGGGGATGCGTTGGGGCGCTCGGAATCAGCCGATGTCGATCGAATCGCCCTGCTTGAGCGTGACGACGGCCTTCTTCCACGGCTTGGTCGAGCCCGGGCGGCCGAAGGTGCGCTTCTGCTTGCCCTGCATGCTGACCATGTTGACCTTGAGGACCTTGACGGCGAACAGCGTCTCGATCGCCTTCTTCACCTCGACCTTGTTGGCGCTCGCGGCGACCTCGAAGGTGAACTGGTTGCGCATTGCCTGCATCGACGCCGACTTCTCGGTCACGATCGGACGACGGACGATGTCGTAGTACTGAGCGGGGTTGGCCATCTCACGACTCCTTCTTGGCGAAACGCTGCTCGATCGCTGCGAAGGCGGCGGGCGTCAGGACGAGGTAGCGGCGCAGCAGGACCTGGCGCGCGTTGAGATCCGCCACGGTGCGGACGTCGACGAGCGGCACGTTGCGCAGCGACTTGCACAGGTTGCGATCCAACTCCGACGTGACGACCGTCGCGCTGCCGCCCATGCCGAGCTTCGCCAAGATGGCGACGGCCGACTTGGTGCTCGGCTTGTCGGTCGGCCAACCCTCGGCGATCGCGACCTCCTGGTCGCGGAACTTGGTGAAGAGCGCATTGCGCAAGGCGCTGCGGCGCGCCTGGACCGGCATCGCGTAGCGGTGATCGCGCGGCTCCGGCGGATGGATACGACCACCGCCGCGCCACAGCGGCGACTTCGGCGTGCCCATGCGGGCGCGACCGGTGTGCTTCTGCGGCCAGAGCTTCTTGTTCGGGCCCTTGACCATGGCGCGCGTGCGCGCTTGGACCGTGCCCTGACGGGCATTGTCCTCGTACATCACGATCGCATCCTTCAGCGTGCGCCCGAGGACCTTCGTGCCAAACGCCGAGGCATCGACCTTCTTCGTCGTGACGGCGCCGCCTTGGATGACTTTGACCTCGACCATGTTCGTCAGCAGGGTGTGCGGGGTTTGGCTGCTCGCCGGCAAACCGGCGCAGGAGCCTGCAGGATCAGGCCTTGATGCGGATGTCGACGCCGGCAGGCATGTTCAGCTTGCTGAGCGCGTCGACCGTCTTGGTGGTCGGCTCGGAGATGTAGATCAGCCGCTTGTGCGTGCGGATCTCGAACTGCTCGCGGCTCTTCTTGTCGATGTGCGGCGAGCGCAGGACCGTGTAGCGCTCGATGCGCGTCGGCAGCGGCACCGGTCCCGCGACGCGGGCGCCCGTGCGCTTGCTCGTCTCGACGATGTCGAGGGCCGCCTGGTCGAGGGCCTCGTGGTCGTAGGCCTCCATCCGGATCTGGATTCGCTCTTGCATGACAGGTGGGCGAGCCGTGGCTCGAACGTGGTCGCGGCGGACACTGGCGGACGGCGGCCCCACGTGGGCTGCTTTTCGCCTAAACCGCTACGCGGCTAGGGGTTACATCAACCGATGTGCTCCCTGGAGCGTACGGGGTGCGGCAGGGTAGCGATCCCGCCCCTCGCGGTCAAGTTGGCAAATCGATAAATCCACAGCGGCAGCCGGCCGGCATCGCCACAGCCGCCGCGCTCCCCGGTCAACTCGGCGCGTAGCCGACCGGGCGCATGTGGGCCTGCCCCAAGCCTCGCGTCATGGAGCGTAACCTGGTGACATAGCCCAACATACGACGTAACGGGGCGCGCCCCTCGACGCGACCGCCCAGGCGACCAGCGGCAACGATCGTCACGGTAGCGCCGCGCATGCCAAGGTCGGCAACGACCGGCGTCGTCGCGTCCTCCGGGCAGGTGACGTCAAAGCGAACGTGCGGCTCGAGCGCGATGACCCCCGCTCGCTCCAGCGCCGCCGCGAACGCCTTCGCAGCCGCCTGCTGCACCAGCGGCTCGACGATGCCGGCGCGATCGCCGACGGCCTCGGCGACGGTCACCATACAGCCGTGGAGCGGGCCTGGCTGCGCGCCGACGGCCGCGAGCTGCTGCAGCTCTTCGGTCGCCGCCGCGACGCCGACGCCAGCCCCGACGGCGCGCACGACCGCCGGCACGCCGACGTCGCCGACCGGCGCGACGACCACGCGACAGCGGGCGCTGCGCTCGACGCCGCCGGAGAGCGCACGAACCTCGATCGACGCCTCGGCCGCGGCCGCGATGGCCGCGCGCCGGTCGACCTGCGGCCGCGAAACGTGAAACGCCGCCCCGGTGCGCGCCTTGACGGCGTCGGCGACGACCTCGAGGTGCAACTCGCCCATGCCGCGCACGCGCAGCCGATCGCCTTCGCGCTCGACGCGCAGCGTCGGGTCGTCGGCCGCGACGTCGCGGGCCGCCTGAGTCAAGCGCGGCAGATCGGCAGCGTCTTCCGGTTCGAAAGTCACCCCGAGGACCGGCGCCGGGAAGCGCGGCGCTGGCAGCGCCTCGACTGCGTCGGGAGCGCAAAGGCTGTCGCCGGTCCGCAGGTGGAACTCACCCGGCACGACCACGATCTCGCCCGGCCCGGCGGCCATCACCGCGTCGTGGCGGTCGGCCCGCATCGACCAGAGCGCGGCGGCGGCGCGCGCTTCGTCCGGTCGCGCCGCGCGCACCCACGGCGCGCCAGGGCGCAAGGTCCCGCGGACGACACGAACGAAGTTCCACACCTCGCCGGCGTGCTGCACCTTGAACACGAGGCCGCAAAGCGCGGCGGCCGGGTCGCCGGCGCGCGCTACCGCCCACAGGCCGGCGCGCGGCAGTTCAGCGATGTCGGGCAGCCAACCGACGACCGCGTCGAGCAGCCAGTCGACGCCGCGGTTCCACAGCGCCGACCCGCACAGCACCGGCACCAGTTGGCCGGCGAGGAACCGCGGCCGCAGGGCGGCGCGCAGGCGCGCCGGATCGATGCGCCGGCCGGCGAGCGCGTCGGCCAGGATGGACTCGTCGACAAAGGTGGCGGCATCGACGACGCGCTCGTGCGCAGCGCTCAGTTCTGCCTGCAGGCGCGGAACGTCCGCCGGGTCGGGCCGCCCTTCGAACCACTGCACCGCCCCAGACAGCGCGTCGCCGAGGCCGGCGAAGCGCCGACCGCCGTCGTACAGCGGCACGACGATCGGCAACGGCGCGCAGTCGAGGCGTTCCCGCAGTTCGGCCACGCACGCGCCGGCGTCGGCGCCATCGCGATCGAGCTTGTTGACGAAGACGAGCCGCGGCAGGCCGCGCGTCGCCGCCTGTTGCCATACGGCCACCGTCTGCGACTCGACGCCGCGGATGCCATCGACCACCACGACCACGCCGTCGAGGACGTGTAGGCAGCGCTCGACCTCGGCGACGAAGTCGACGTGGCCTGGCGTATCGACGATCTGCAGCACGGCGCCGCCCCAGTGCACGCGCGTGGCGGCGGCGGTGATCGAGATGCCACGGCTGCGCTCGGCCGGCAGCCAGTCCATCGCCGCGGTGCCGTCATCGACGCTGCCGACGTGCGCTTGCGCGCCCGCGTCGTGCAGGATGCGCTCGGTCAGCGTGGTCTTGCCCGCGTCGATGTGCGCGACGATGCCGAACGTGCGCAGCCGCTCCATGGCGGGCGCGAGCGTAGCCCGCGCAACCCCGCCGCGCCACGCGGCGCGGCGATGACCGTCACGGTTGGCCCAGCCGCGACACCTAGCCCTGCGTGATGCCGCGCATCTGCAACTTGAGGTCGTCCGGGTTGTCCGACGCGGCGAGGGCGTCCTCAAGGCTGATGTTGCCGGCATGGAACAGGCGGATCAGCGACTGGTTGAACGTCATCGTGCCGTAGTAGCTGCCCTCGGCGAGCGCCTTCGGCAGTTGGCGCGTCTGGCCCTGTTCGAGCAGTTCGCGCACGGTCGGCGTGTTGATCATCAACTCGACCGCCGGGACCATGGCCGTGCCGTCCTTGTTCTTGATCAGACGCTGCGAGCAGACGCCGGCGAGGTTGAGCGCTAATTGCAGGCGCAGCAGCTCGTGCTGGTGCGGCGGGAAGAACGAGACGATGCGCTCGACGGTCTGCATGGCGTTGACCGTGTGCAGCGTCGAGAAGACCAGGTGGCCGGTCTCGGCCGCCGACAGGGCCGCCGACACGGTCTCGGCGTCGCGCATCTCGCCGATGAGGATCACGTCCGGCGACTGGCGCATCGCCTGCCGCAGGGCCTCGGCGAAGCTGGTCACGTCGACGCCGATCTCGCGCTGGCTGATGATCGAGCGCTTGTCCTCGAAGCGGAACTCGATCGGGTCCTCGATCGTGACGATGTGCTTGTTCATCGTCCGATTGACGTACTCGAGCATCGACGCGAGCGTCGTCGACTTGCCGGATCCGGAGACGCCGGTGGCAAGGACGAGGCCGCGCTTGAGCGCGGCCAGTCGCTTCAGCGGCTCAACCGGCAGGTTGAGGTCATTGAACGAAGGGATCTCGTTCTTGATGGCGCGGAAGACGAGGCCGTGCTCACCGCACTGACGGAAGGCGTTGCAGCGGAAGCGCCCGACGCCCGGCAGCGCCAGCGAGGAGTCGGCGGCGCCCGCGCGCTTGAACTCGGCGAGCAGATGGTCGCCGAGCACCTCGTCGATGTACGAGCGCATCAACTCCGCCGGCAGCGGCTGGTCGCCGAGGAAGCGGATGACGCCAGCGACGCGAACCGCGGGGCAGCCATTGGCCTTGAGCACCAGGTCGGACGCGCCCTCCTTCACCATGATGCGCAGGAAGTCGCGCAGCTTCGGCAGGCGACTGGCGGGCAGCGCCCCGGCGGGCGCTCTGGCCGTCGCATTGGCCGTCGCGGCGGTGGTTGCGGCGGCAGGAACGTCAGCGGGTGGCTGGTTCGGGCTGGTCACGCGGGTCCTCCGCCGGCCGTATCGGCATTTCCGGGCCGCCGCCCGCAGCCCTTCGCGGCCCCGCCAGAGCCACCCCAGCGCCCTTATGTCCACGGGGTCCACAGGCTCGCTGTGGCCGCGGCCTCATGAGGCCGCCTGACCCGTGCATCACGGCGTCGCGGCGGGCGCTCAGTCGGTCGGGAACGGCCGCGGAAGCGCCGACAGCACCGACCAAACGGCAGCGAGCAGGTCCTTCAGGCCAGCGCCGGTGGCGCTCGAAACTGCCAACACCGGCTGACCAATGGCGGTCGCCAGCGCCTGTGCGCGCGCGCGGCCGGCCTCGTCCTCGACCTTGGTGGCGACGATGACGGTCGGACGACGCGCCAGTTCCGGCGCGTAGCCGGCGAGTTCCTGGCGGATCACGCGCCAGGCTTCCTCGGGCGGTTGCAGCGGCAGGTCGCCGCAGTCGACGAGGTGCAGCAGCAGCCGAGTGCGCTCGATGTGCTTGAGGAACTTGTCGCCGAGGCCGCGGCCCTGCGAGGCGCCCTCGATGAGGCCGGGGATGTCGGCGATGACGAAGGTCGCTTCGCCCGGCCCCTGCGCGATGCCAAGCATCGGCTCGAGCGTAGTGAACGGATAGCCGGCGATCTTCGGCCGCGCGCGCGTCAGCGTTGACAGCAGCGTCGACTTGCCCGCGTTGGGCAGTCCGACCAGTCCGACGTCGGCGATCAGTTTGAGCGACAGCAGCACGCGTCGCTCCTCGCCCCTCTTGCCGAGTTCGGCCTTGCGCGGCGTGCGGTGCGTCGCGGTGGCGAAGTGCGTGTTGCCGCGGCCGCCGTAGCCGCCGCGCGCCAGCACCCATGGCCGATCGGGCGTGTCGAGGTCCATCAGCAGGTTGCCGCGCTCGGCGTCGAGCACCTGCGTGCCGAGTGGCACCTCGATGACCATGTCCTCCGCGTCCTTGCCGCCGCAGTTCTGTGGCAGGCCCTGGCCGCCATTCTTGGCCTCGAACGTGCCGCGGCCGGTGAGGTGGAACAACGTGTTGCAGTGCGTGGTCGGCAACAGGATCACGTCGCCGCCGTCACCGCCGTCGCCGCCGTTGGGACCGCCCTTCAGGGTCTTGGCGTCGCGCAGGAAGCAGATGCAGCCGTCGCCGCCCTTGCCGGCGCGGACATGAATCTCGAGTTCGTCGACGAACATGGCTGCGGATCGACGAACGCGCCACCCGCGGCTCGCGCGGGCGGCACGGGCTCAGCCGTTGGACGGGAGCGGATCGACGTGGACCTTGCCGTTGCCCTGGAAGCGCACGATGCCCTCGGCGACCGAGAACAGCGAGTCGTCGCCGGCCCGACGGACGTTGAGACCGGCGCGGAACTTGGTGCCGACCTGGCGGACGATGATCGAGCCAGCCTTCACGCGCTGGCCACCATAAGCCTTGACGCCACGGTACTGCGGGTTGCTGTCCCGGCCGTTCTGCGTCGAGCCCTGACCCATCTTGTGTGCCATGGGAGGTTCCTTTCTTCGAGTGTTCGGGGGTTGCGAGTCGGGGAGGCCTTCCGTCGCCGGCCTTGCCCAGGGGGCGCGGCCGCCAACGGCGCAGCCGTGCGGATCAGCCGTTGATCGTCTCGATCTGGACGACGGTGTACTGCGCGCGGAAACCGCGGCGACGGCGGCTGTTCTTGCGGCGCTTCCACTTGCCGGTGATCACCTTCGGGCCCTTCACCTGGCGCACGACCTTGCCGACGACCGAGGCGCCGGCGACGTGCGGCGTGCCAATCTTGCCGACGCCTTCGCCGCCGAGCAGGCAGACCTTGTCAAAGGTGATCGCGTCGCCTTCGGCGGCGCCCTTGCGGAGGTGGATCTGGATGCGGTCACCGGGCTGGACCCGGTACTGCTGGTTGCGGTCGTCGACGACGGCGTACATGCGGCGCTCTGGGCGAAAAGGAAGGGGCGGAGAAGGTAGCGAAGGGGCAGAGGGTGTCAAGCCTTCCCTCTGGCCGCATGGGCCGGGCGCCGGCCGGCGCCCGCCCCCATCCGCCGTTGGCGAAGGCCGGTCAGGCCTTCACGCCGAGCCCGGCGGGAATGGCGATCCGCGCCTCCTGGCCATCGCCGGTCATGAAGCGGTAGTGCACGACGTCGATCGGGTAGCTGACCTCGGGGCGGAAGACGATCGACTTGCCGACCGCGTCCTCGAGTTCCAAGACGGCGCGACGCTTGTAGTTGACCAAGTAGTCGGCGACCGCCGGCGCGACGAAGACCTGCAGGACCGAGAAGCCCTTGAGGTTGACGAGCGCGCGCGACTCACGCAGCACCGACAACGCCTTGCTCTGCACAGTGCGCGACCAGCCAGCGCCCTTGCAGTGCGGACACTGCATGAACACCGTGCGCTTGAGGCCCGGACCGACGCGCTGGCGCGTGATCTCCAGCATGCCGAACGGACTGATCCGGCCGACCTTGATGCGCGCGCGGTCGCCGCGCAGCGCGTCGATCAACTTGCGCTCGACGCCGCGGCGCTGCTTCTCGTGCGCCATGTCGATGAAGTCGATGATGATCAGACCGCCAAGATCGCGCAGACGCAGTTGGCGAACGATCTCGGGAATCGCATCGAGATTGGTGCGATACGCGGTCTCGTCGGTGTCGCCGCCAGCCTTGTACTTGCCGGAGTTGACGTCGATGGCGACCAGCGCCTCGGCCTGGTCGATGACGATCGACGCGCCGTTGGGCAGCTCGACCTTGGGCTGGTAGAGCGACTCGACGTCCTTCTCGATGCCGAAGTGGTGGTACAGCGGCGTCGTCATCGCGTGCTGCTTGATGCGATCCGCCATGTGCGGCATCAGCTTCTCGGCGAAGTCGCGGATGCGCAGGAACACGTCCTCGCAGTCGACGACGACATCGGCGATGTCGGGCGTGAACTGGTCGCGCATCGCCTTCAGCACGAGGTCCGACTCCTGGTACAGCAGCGCCGGGGCGCGCGTGAACTTGAGCCGCTGGGCGACCATCTCCCAGATCTTCTTGAGGTAGTCGCGGTCGCGCTGCAGGTCCTGCAGGCTCTTGTTGACGCCGGCGGTGCGCACGATGAAGCCGATGCCACCGTCGCCGGTCTCGTCGAGCTCGCGAACGATGCGCTTGAGCCGCTTGCGTTCGTGGCCGTCCTCGATCTTCCGCGACACGCCGCACTTGGGCAGGCTCGGCATCAGCACGAGGCAACGGCCGGGCAGCGACACGTAGGTCGTCAGCGTCGGGCCCTTGCTGCCGATGCCTTCCTTGGTGATCTGGACGACGACTTCCTGGCCCTTCTTGAGCAGCTGGTCGATCGTCGGCCGCGGGCCGCGAGGGCGTCGGTCGCCGCCGCGATCCCGGCCACCGCGTCGGCCGCGCCGGCCGCGCCGGTCGCCGTCCTGCTGTTGGCCGTTGGGCTGGCCGCCCTGGCCGTCCGGCGCCGTCGCCGGCGCGCCGCCGCCCGGTTCGCCAGCCGGCGCATCGCCGCCGTGGGGCTCGCCGCCGGCAAGTTCGTCGCCGCCGGGCTCACCAGCCGCCGCCATGGCGAGCGGCTTCTCACCGTTGATGCCATCGCCGAAGCCGTCGCCCCCGTCGGCGGCGTCCCCTTCGCCGGCGTCGGCGGCGTGCGGCTCGTCGTCGGGCTCGGGCACCACCTCGTCGCCCGCGTCGGCGTCGCCAGCATGGTCGTCGCCCGCGTTCGGGTCGACCGGCTCGGCGTCGTCGTGGTCGCCGTCGGCGATGGAGACGTTCGACTCCTCACGCGGTTCCTCGTGCGCGCGCGCCGCCGGCGCGGCGCCGCCCGCATCGTCGTCGTCGTCGTCGACCAAGGCCTGCTGCGTCGACTCGGGGCTGTCGTCGACGTCGACGCGGGCGCGACCCTCGATGACATCCTCGAGCTGGAATTCGGGGCGGCCGTAGGCAGGCAACACGTCGCTGACGTGCAGGAAGCCGTTCATCCGCCCGCCGAACGCGACGAATGCCGCGCCGATGCTGGACTCGATGTTGACGACCTTGCCTTTGTAGATGTTACCTAGATAGGCCTCGCGGTTGGCCAACTCGACGTGCAGCTCCTGCAGCACGCCGTCCTCCACCACTGCGATCCGGCTCTCTTCCGGATCGATGGCGTTGATGAGCATCCTCTTCAAGGGAATCCTTTTCGTGCGGAATGCCGCCGTGCGGAACGGCGGCCCCCAGGATCGCTGCAGCGCGCGCAGGCGACCGGGCGGACGCGAACGTCCGCGGCGGCGCGCCGGTGGCAGGGCAAAGCCCGATCCACGGCGCCGTGTCGACCGATTGGGGAGGGGTGAAAACAAGCCCACGCCGAGTCGACGGAACCGGAGCCGCGCGCGAGGATTCGCGCGATGACGCGCCGATCGGCGCGGTGCAAGGGCTCAGGCTGGCCATCACAGGCGTGGAGGGTCCATCGGGACGGTCGGCAGCCGGGGACCGCCAAGACCGTGCTCCCCATGACATCCGGGGAGCGCCACTATGGTAATGCGGAGCAGCGCCCTGCTCAACGCCAGATTGGCCGGCGGCGGGCGCGAGGCAGGGCCCGCCGCGGCTCTGCCGGGCTCACAGGCTCCTGCCGAAGATCGCTTCGCGCTGCTGCGCCATGTTCGAGTGGTCGATCCGGCGCTCCTCGAGGGCGCGCAGCATCGCCTTCTTGACGTCGCCGTCGCCGCGGAGCAGCTCGGGCGTGATGAACACCAGCAGGGTGGACGTCGTGTCCTGCTTCGACTTGCCCTTGAACAGGTAGCCGAGCACCGGAATGTCGCCCAGGAGCGGCAGCTTGGTGACCGTCTCGGTCTCCGATTTGGTCTTCAGGCCGCCGAGGACGGCGGTCTGGCCGCTGCGCAGCAGGACGGTCGTCGACAGCGTGCTCGACGCGACGCGCGGCAGGGCGATCACGCCCTCCTGGCCGCCGGTGCCGACGGTGAACACGTCGAAGCCGGCCGGAGCCAGCGACGAGTTGCCGGTGCCCGTCAGCGCCGTGCGCTGCGGGACGACCTGCATGATCACCTTGTCGGTGCCCGGCACGACGTGCGGCGTGGTCAGCAGCTGGAAGCCGACGCTGACCGGCGACTCGTCGCCTTCCTCGAGCGCCAGCAGCAGGCCGCCCGCCTGGCCCTGCTCAACGCGGGCCTGGGCATAGCGGACCGCCTCGCCGACGAAGATCGTCGCCGGCTGGTGGTCCAGCGTGACGATCTGCGGCGCCTGGACGATCTCCGAGCGCGTGTCCTTCTTCAGCAGGCGCAGCGTCGCCGTGACCTGCGTCATGTTCAGCGCGCCGAACACGACGTTCGGGATCGACGTCTCGCCAGGGTTGCGCGTCGCGTCCGCGAACGGACCCACGCCCTGGCCGCTGTTGTCGCCCGTCGGATTGGCGATGATGCGATCGTCCCAGCCGCCCGAACCCAGGTTGAACGGCAGGTTGGTCGGAATCTGGCCGAGGCCGAGCGAGGCGGTGTAACCGCTGCCGCCCGGATTGATGCCGACATCGAGGATGTCCTCGTTGGTCGTGGTGACGAAGCGGACGTCCAGCTGGATCTGCGCCGGCTCGACGTCGATCAGCTCAATGGTGCGACGAATGCTGTCGACCACCATGCGCGTGTCCTTGACGACGATGACGTTCTGCTCCTGGATGTACTCCAGCGAGCCGATGTCGGGCGTGACCATCTTCTTCAGCGTGTCGATCAGCGAGAACATCAGCTGACCAGGCTGCATCGGCTGGCGGTTGCGCAGGTCGTCGAGGTACTCCGATTGGATGAACGGCACCAGGGTCGAGCGCGGGCGCACGTAGCGCAGCATGAACGACTCGGAGACGAGATCCTGTTGGACGTTGGACGGCGGGATCACGCGCAGCACGCCGCGCGCCTCCTCCACCACCACGAAGCCGAGCGTCTTGACGACGGCCTCGAGGGCGTCGCGCCAAGGGATGTTCTTCAGGCGCACCGTGATCGAGCCCTTTACCTCGGGCGCGACGACGATGTTGGCGCCTGAAATCTTGGCGATCGTGTCGACGACCTTCTGGATGTCCGTGTTCTCGAACGAGAACGTGGTCTTGGGCGGGTTCTCGATCTTGAGCACGCCGCCATCGACCTCGGTCACGATGCAGCCGGCCTGCTCGGCGACGAGCTTCAGCGCCTGGCGCCACGGCACGTCCTGCAGGTCGATGGTCACGATCGCCTCGATCGAGGGATCCATGATGATGTTGGCGTTGGCCTTCTTGCTGATGCTGGCCACGACCTCGCGGAGGTCGCGGTCCTTCAGCCGCAGCGTCAGACGGCTCGAGCGCTCGCTCTCGGCCTCGGCGCGAATGTCATCCGGCTTCTGGCCTTGCGCCGCCGGCTGCTGAGCCGGGTGCTGCGGGCTCGCCGGTTGCTGCGCAGCAGGCTGCGGCGGCGCCGCCGGGTCCTGGGCATTGCTAACCGCGAGCAACAACAGAGCCGCCAGCCCACACGCAATTGCCTTGATGACTGTTTGCATTGTCGATCCTTGTCCCCTTCGGGTCGCTGGCGTCGTCAACCGCCGCAACGCTTTCGATCTGCGCCACGACGTCCTTGGTGAATCGGCAGACCGGGGCGGCGAGCTTTAGCCAGCGATCAGGCCGGCGCGCGCGAACGTCCGGTCACATCGTCCGTACGAGCGTGAGTCCACGGAATACGAACCAGATCTGCTCCTCTTCGACCAGCTTGACCAGCAGGTCGTCGGAGACGTACTCGCCCTCCTCGTAGGTCTCGCCGTTGAGGAGCACGCCCGAGCGGCCCTCCTGATTGACCACGACGCCCTGGACTTTGAGGTCGAGCGCCTTGAAGTCGAGCGCGATGGTCGCCTTCACGTGCCAAGCCTTCGCCTGGACGGCGAATTCGTGGCGCGAGTCCTCGGCGGGCACGGCGACCCGGGCGAACAACAACTCGTAGCGGGTCTTGGCCTGCTCGAGTTGGCCGCTGTTGCAGTCGGCGGCCATGTCGGCGACCAGCTGGCGCAACTCGGCCTCGGACAGGTACGGGTCCTTCGGCGCGCCGCCCTTGGCGACAGCTTCGCCTCGCAGATCCTCCAGTTGGGCGACGACCTCGCGCGCCCAGCGGAGCCGATACGGCGGGTAGGTGACGATCGGCGCGTCGGCCTCGACCTGGAGCGCCAGCTTGTCGAGACCGTCCTTCAAGCTCTTCGCAAGCGAGTACTGCTCGAACAACGTCGTGTCCTGCTGCTTGATGCGCTGCTGGATGTCGCGCAGGCGCGCGAGCTCGCCAAGGTTGCGCTTGAGCACCTCGCGCTGCTCCTCCTGCGTCGGGCCCGGCGCCGTGGCGTCGCCGCGCTCGCGCGGGTCGACGAGGACGTCGCGACGGCCAAGCGCGCCACGATGCTCGTAGCGGTCGATGCGGATGGCCTGCATCCGCTTCCAGATCTCCTCGCGGAGCTGCTCCTTGAGGTCCTGGTACTCGGGGATCTGGACCTCCTTGCCGTCGCCCCTGCCGTTGTACGAGTACGTCTGCAGCGTCAGCTTGAACAGGTGCACGACATCGCCGTCGCGCGTCTTCTCCTTGTCCCCGCCGGCGCCCGACGAGATCTGGAACTCGGTGATGCTCACGAACCGCTCGAAGTTCTCGACGAGGTTCATGAACTTGATGGCCTGCCACAGCGTGGCGGTCATCTCGTACGAGTACTCGATGGGAGTGAACCGATCGGTCGACTTCGAGCCGCCGCGCTGCTTGTTCACCAGCGAGCTGCTCTTGACGCCCGACTGCCGGTTGAACTGGTTGAGCATGCGGAGGAAGTCCGTCAGCTCCTTGTCGTCCGGCAGGATCTTGATGTACTCGCCGAGGTTCTCGCGCAGGATGATGACGTCGCGCTCGAGCGCGGGGACTTGACGAATGCGACTGTCGGCCTTGTCGATGAGGTCCTGCTTCAGCTGGGCCTGAACGTTGGTCTCGTCGATCAGGCCCTGTGCCCAGTAGATGCCGCCGCCGGCCGTTAGGCACAGCAGCGTTGCGGCGCCGCCGATGGTGTAGACGAGCTTCGATTGCGTCCAGTTGGCCATGGTCGGGATCCTCACTTCTTGGCCGGTGCCTTGGCCGGAGCGCCAGCCTGCGGCTTGGCGACGGTGGGCTGGAATTGCAGGCTCAGGTCGAAGCGCAGCGAGGTCGGCGGCACGCGGCCCCCGTCCTCGTCGAGCGTCCAGTTGGGGTCGGACAGGGTGACTTCCTTGCCGAACGGAGCGGCGGCGACGTCATCGTGGAAGTTGGCGAGCCGGTCCTGCTCGTCGCCCTGGACCATGCACTTGAGCTGCACGGTGGCGCCGCGGACGGAATCGCCCTGGACCACGACGCTGTCGAACCAGGCGAGGTGTTTCTCGGAGTCGCCAGCGTTGTTGACGACGTCGATCATCTCGTCGAGGAACTTCGACCAGACGCGACGCGACTTGCCGATGTCCTGGATCGTCTGCACGCGGCTCGTGTAGTCGGCCTTGTTGGCTTCGAGCTGGTCGACGTACTGGACCTTGCGCTGGCGGTCCGCGAGTTCACTGGACTTGGCCACGAGGCGCTGCTCAGCGGCCTTCAGTTCGCCGAACCACTTCAGGCTCAACCAGCCGACTGAGGCGCTGACCGCCAACGTCGAGACGAAGGCGACCGCGAGAACCCTGGCTGACAGGCGGGTGCCGCGGCGGAGGTCAGCGGGGAGCAGATTGATGCGGATCATGGCGTGTTCCTCAAGAAGCGGCGGCCAACCCGACCGCGACGGCGAGTTGGGGCGCTAGTTGGTTGAGACGCTCGACGTCGACGTTGTCGGCGCGGACCTTCAGGCCTTCGACGGGGTTCCACGTCTTGGTGCGCTTCTCGAAGACACGCTCGAAAGTCTCCTCGAGGAACGGCAACAGCGCGGTTCCGCCGGTCAAGCGCACCTCCTGCACCTCGCCGTCGAACTGGTTCTCGAAGAAGTCGAAGCTCAGCTTGATCTCGTTGCCCAAGTCGTCGAGCGCCTGCGCGCAAGCCTCTTGCACGATCGCCAACTGGTCGCCTGGGTTGCGCTTGAGCTGCTCGGCCTGCATTGGCTCGAGGCCGGTGCGCCGCGCAATCGCGTTGGTCAGGTCCTGGCCGCCCATGCCAACCTCGCGCGCGAAGCAGCTGATGTTGTCGCGCAGCACGTTGATCGAGGTCTTGGTCGCGCCGACGTCGATCAGCGCCACCGTGCGACCCGGCTCGTTGATGCCCGGGTGGACGAGGTCGCCGAGCTCCCACGCATTGCCGAGGGCGAAGCCGTCGACGCCGACGAGCGCTGGCTGCAGGCCCAACTCGGTCAGCATGCGGGCGTGGTCGGCGACGATCGTCTTCTTGGCGGCAACGAGCAGGACCTTCATCTCCAGCTTGCCGGCCGCGTCGGTCGAGACGCTGAGCTTCTGCGCGTCGAGTTCAACCTCGTCGACGTCGAATGGGATGTACTTGTCAGCGTCGAGGCGGGCGGCCTGCAGCAGCTTGTCGTCCGATATCTCGGGCATGCCGATATAGCGGAAGACCACGTTCTTGCCGCTGACCGCGGTGGCCACCCGCTTGCTGCGGAAGCGCGCGACCCGCATCAGTTCGGCGATGGCGTCCTGACGCGCAGCCTCGTTCGAGACGTCCATCTGCGCGTAGCCGGTGATGACGTGGTCGTACTTGTCGCGGGTCAGTTCGACGGCCTTGATGCAACTACTGCCGATGTCGAGTCCGACAATGCTCTTGCGCTGATTCAGCATGATCAGTGGCTCCTGCGGAAAGACTGCGCTGCCGTGGCGATATCGGCATGTCGGATAGCACAGGTTGAACGGCCAATCGCCGGCCTGAGACGGTGTCGCCGTCGCGCCGCCGCACGACGCCCGCGGCAGCGCGACGGGCCGGCGGCCGGCCGGCCGGACGGAGTTCGCGACTCGGCCGAGGCGCCGGTCGCATGGGGCCATGGCGCGCCCGATGGTCGGTCCGTCAGTCCTCGCCGAAACCAGCCGCGACCAGATCCGCCAGCGCGCGCAGCATGGCCTCGGCGTCCGGACCGACCGCTGCGAGCTCAAGCTCCGTGCCAGGCTCGGCCGCGAGCATCATCATCCCCATGATCGACTTGCCGTCGACGCGCTCGTCCTGGTCGACGCGGCCGACCTGGATTTCGCTGGCGTAGGCGTTCGCCGTCTGCACGAACAGGTGCGCCGGTCGCGCGTGCAAGCCTTGGCGGTTCGTCAGCGTGACGCGCAGTCGGCGCGTCGCCGCGTCGCTCACAGCCCCGCCTTGGCTGTCATCTCACGCAGCAGCTCGCGCATCGCCGCCGGATCCTTCGCCTCGTGCAAGAAGCGGCGGAAGTCGGCGTTGCGCGCAAGGCTCGCGATCCAACGCAGGCATTGGAGATGACTCTCCGGCTCGCTCGCCGGCGACACCAGCAGGAAGGCCGTGTGCACCGGCCGGCCGTCGATGGCCTGCCATTCGAGCCCGGTCTTGCAGCGGGCGAGCACGAGCGTCGTGCGCGCGACCTCGTCGCCTTTGACGTGCGGCACGGCGACGGAGTTGCCGAGTCCCGTGCTGCCGATCGACTCGCGGTCGGCGAGGCGCTTGTGCAGCGATTTCTGCGCCTTCGCCGGGAACGCCCCGACCGCCATGGCCGCAGCGAGCAGTTCCTTCAAGGCCGCTTCCTTGGTCGCGGCCTCGAGCTGCCCGACCATCGCCGCCGCGCCGATCAACTGCTGGATCATGGGCGGGAGTGTCCGGCATCCGGCCACGCGGCGCAATGTCGGACCGGCAGGCGTCGCCCGATCAGTCGCGCAGCGACTTGCGGACGACGTCCTCGTACGTCTCCTCGCGCTCGTCTTCGGCGCGCGCCGCCCGCCGGGCCGGTCGCTGGGCCGCACCCTTGCGGCCCGGGTTCTTGTGGCCCTTGCGGATCTCCTTCTGCTTGCGCAGCTGGGCGACCAGCTTGTCGATCAGCAGGTCGATCGTGGCGCTGAACGACGTGCCGCGATCCTTGGTGACCAGCGGCGCGCCGCGGCGCAGATGCGCGATCAACTCGACCTCGGGGTTCTTGTGGGCGTGGTCGGCGACGACCTCGATGCGCACAAGGCGGTCGGCGAAGCGGGACAACCGCGTCATCTTCTTGGCGGCGTGCTCCTGCATGCGCTCGGTGATGTGGTCGTGGCGGCCCTTGAACTCGATGGTGATGGCGTCGTCGGACATGGGATGTGTTGGCGAGGGATACCGTGGCGAAGGCGACGGCGCGAGGGCCGATCCCCCAAGGTAGTCGCAGTACGCAGTCGCCCTCAGCGTGCCCGACCGGCTCAGAAACCCCAGAACTTGACTTCCGGCGCGAGCTCGACGCCGAAGGTTTTGCGCACGCGGGCGCGCACCTCGCCCATCAGGGCGACGAACTCCGCCGCCGAGCCGCAGCCGTCGTTGACGAAGTAGTTGGCGTGCACCGGGCTGACTTCGATGCCGCCGATGCGCAGGTTCTTGCAGCCTGCGGCCTCGATGAGTCGGCCGGCGGCGTCGCCCGCCGGGTTGCGGAACACGCAGCCGACGCTGCGCATCGACACCGGCTGGCTGGCGTTGCGCTGCTTCAGCGAAGCCGAGAACCGCGCGGCGATCGCCTGCCGGTCATCGGGCGTCAACTCGAACGTCGCCTGCACGACGATCGCGTCGTCGAGCCCGCCGTCGCGATAGCAGGCGCGGAAGCGATCGCGGCCGTGCACGACGACGTTGCCGTCGCGGTCGACCAGCGTGAGCGACACGAGGTGCTCGAAGGTCTCGCCATCGCGCGTGCCGGCGTTCATCGCCACCGCGCCGCCGACCATCGCCGGGATGCCGGTCAGCTTCTCGAGTCCCGCCAGCCCCGCCTCCTTGGCGGCTCGCAGCAGGCTCGGCAGGGTCACGCCAGCACCGGCGGTGATGCGGTTGCCATCGCGCTGGATGCGATTGAGGCTCGGCAGGTGCAACAAGGCGCCGCGCACGCCCTCGTCGGCGATCACGACGTTGCTGCCGCCGCCAAGGACGCGCAGCGGCACGTCGCGTTCGCGGCAGGCGCGCACCGCCAGGGCCACGTCCTCCTCGGCGTATGGCTCGAGGAACCAGTCGGCCGGCCCGCCAATGCGCAGGTGCATGTAGGGCGCCAGCACGACGCGCTCGCGGACGGCCCCGCGCATGGCGGCGAGAGCAGACCGGAGATCCAGATCAGATGCCTGCAACGATGCCTCCCAAGGCGCGATCGATGTCACCCGCCCCCATCAGCAACACCACATCGTCGGGACGACGCCGGGCCAGCGTGAACACCGACGCGCCGTCGACGCCACCGATGGCGTCCGACTCGCCGCCCGCCGAGCGGATCTCGGCGACGAGATCCGCGGCGCACACGGACGCCGTGATCTCGGTCGACTCGCGCGCACCGTAGATGTCGACGACGCCGACAACGTCGGCGCCGGCCAGCGCCGCGCCGAACTCCTTGAGCAGCTGCTTCGTGCGCTGGTGCTGGTGCGGTTGGAACACGGCGACGAGGCGGCGGCCCGGAAAGCGCTGACGCGCCGCCGTCAGCACGGCGCGCAGTTCCGCCGGATGGTGCGCGTAGTCGTTGATGAGCACGCCTCCCTGCGGGCCGGTGTGCATCTCGAAGCGCCGGCGCACGCCGCCGAACGTGCCGACGCCGCAGGCCGCGCCCTCCAAGTCGGCGCCGGCGATCCAGCACAGGCCGAGCGCGAACAACGCGTTGTACAGGTTGTGCCGGCCCGAGAGCGCCAGCTGCACGCGCTGCAGGCGCCGGCCGTGCAGCAACGGCACGAATGAGAAGCGGCCGAGGTTCTCGGCGACGTCGAGCGCGCGGATGTCGGCATAGAGTCCGCTGCCGACGGTGAGGATGCGCACGTCGCTGCGCAGGCCGGCGAGTACGCGGCGTGGCACGCTCTCCTCCACCAGCGCCGTGCCGCCGGGCCGCACGCGCGCGAGATAGTCGGCAAACGCCGCTTCCAGCTCGTCGGTCGTCGGAAAGCAGTCGAAGTGGTCGTGGTCGACGTTGAGGATCGCGGCGCCGAACGGCCGCAAGTTGTGGAAGCTGCGGTTGAACTCGCAGGCCTCGACAACGAACTCCTGGCTGTGGCCCCAGCGGCCGTTGCCACCGAGCTCGGGCACCTCGCCGCCGATCAGGTGCGACGGATCAACGCCGCCGCCGCGCAGGGCCGCGACGGTGAGGCCCGTGGTCGTGGTCTTGCCGTGCGTGCCGGCGATCGCCAGCGTACGGCGACCCTCGCTGAGCCGGCCGACCGCCTCGGCGTACAGCAGCGACGTGAAGCCGCGGCGCACGCACTCCTGCACCTCGAGATCGGACGCCGGCACCGCGGCGCTGCGCACGACGTAGCCATCGGCGCCGACGATGCGTTCGGGGCGGCAGCCGGTCCAGACATCGACGCCTTCGGTCGCAAGTGTCACGAGCACTGCGCCGCCGACCGCGTCGCTGCCGGTGACGACGCAGCCGCTGCCGGCGAGCAGGCGGGCTAGCCCGCTGACGCCGGCGCCGGCGACGCCGACGAAGTGGAAGCGGTTGCTGACGAAGGAGGCGCCGAAGACTCCTTGGGTGGCGCTGGGCACGGCCACGGCGTCGCTAGCGAGCACATCGGTCACGAAGCGGCCTCCGCCGGCGCCGCGGACGTCAGACCCATGTCGCGCAGGATCGCGCCGGCGGCGTCGCCCGGCAGCAGGCCGCACGCGGCCTTGCCCATGCGCTGCAGCCGCGCTGGATCACTGAGCAGGCTCTGTAGGAGTTCGCTGAGACCCGCGATCGTGAGTCGGCTCTCCTCGACGATCCACGCCGCGCCCGCGTTGGCGAGCACCTCGGCGTTGCGCAGTTGCTGACGGTCTTTGTGGTGCGGATACGGCACGATGACCGCGGGACGACCGACCGCGCACAACTCGGCGACGGTGGTGCCGCCGCCGCGGCAGACAACGAGGTCGGCCGCGCCGAACAAGCGATCCATGTCGAGCGCGACGGCGCGCACGTCGGCGACCAGCGAACGGTGCGCCTGCGCGTACAACGCCCGCACCGCCTCGTCGCGGCCGAGGCCGGCAAGGTGCACGACCTGCGCCGGCAGCGCCATCAACGCGAGCGCCTGCGGCACGATCTCGTTCAGCGACTTTGCGCCCTGGCTGCCGCCGGTGACGAGCACCATCGGCACGTCGTCGCGGAGACCCAACTGGCGGCGCGCCTCGGCGCGCTCGATGCGGCCGAGTTCGGGACGCAACGGGGTGCCGGTCACCAGCGCGCGTGGCGCCTCGGCGTCGGGCGCTGGCAAGCCGTGGTAGATGCGCTCGGCGAGCGGCGACAGGATGCGATTGGCGCGGCCGATGATTGCGTTCTGTTCGAGCAGGTAGACGGGCTTGCCGAGGCTGCGGGCCGCCAACGCGACCGGCACGGAGGGTCGGCCGCCGGTGCTGACGATGCAGTCGATCTGCTCCTCGCGCAGGATGCGCCGCGCCGCCGCGGTCGCGCGCAGCACCCAGAACGGCAGCGCTAGCTTCGAACGGCCCACCGGTGGCAGTTCCACGCCGGCGACATTGGGCAGCTGGCGGCGAAGCATCTCGCGCTCCACCTCGCGGCCCTCGGTGACGAACAACGGTCGATGGCCCGACGCCACCATGGCGCGGGCCAGGACCATCGCCGGCATCAGGTGGCCGCCGGTGCCGCCGCTGACGAGACAGACGCGCTGCACCATGCGATCACTTCTTGGGTAGCTTGATCGTCATGCCGGCGCGGAGCTTCTCCGGCGGCACGCCAGGGTTGGCCGCGATCACGGCGGCGGTGCGCCTGCGGCCGCCGAGCTGGTTGATGGCGATCTTCTCGTACGAGTCGCCCTTGCGAACCACGTAGTCGCTCATGCCGTCGGGGGGCATCGGCAACGGCGAGTCGATCCCCGGCTTCGTCGTCGTCATCGCGGCGGACGGCGCGGCGGACGGCAGCTTCAGCTCCTGGCCCTCGCGCAGCTTTGACGGCTGCACGGCGGGATTGAGGCGCTGGATCTCAATCCAAAGCGACTCCTTGCCGAGCTTCGTGCGGGCGATGGTCGTGAACGTGTCGCCCTTCTGCACCTTGTAGATGGCGGGCGCCGGCTTCGGTATCGGCGCCGGCGCCGGCGCTGGCGTCGGCGAGGGGAGCTCGGCCGTGGCGGTGCCGCCCCCGAGCGCCGCCGGCCCCGGAGTCGGCGCCGACGTGACCGGCTCGGGCGCCGCCCGGAAGATGTCCTCGGCCAGTTGCGCGAGGTTGCCCTTGGGCTGCAGCGGCGCATTGACGTCGGCGCGAATCGGCTGTGCCGGCACGCGCACCGGCGGCGTGTCCCCGCCGCCCCAGATGGTGACGCCGAGGATCAGGAAGATGACGAGACACAGGACGTAGAGGCCGTACTTCTCGAGCTGGCCCATCGCTAACCCCTCCAGACTTGGAAACCGTGACGTGGAAACAAACTGCGCGGCGGTCGCCCGCCGTCACCGCACCGCCAACGCTTCGCCCGGCGAGAACGTGCCCGCGCGGTCGGTCCGCGCGGCGTTCCCGATCAGGCCCACTGCCGCAAGACAGAACACCAGGCTGGTGCCGCCCGTGCTAACGAACGGCAGGTCGATGCCCTTGGCCGGAGCCCACCCGCTGACCACGAGCAGGTTCACAGCCGCTTGCAAGCAGATCATCAAACTGTACCCGCAGATGACGTAGCGAAGGAAGCGATTCTTCGTCATGCACACCAGCCGATAGCCGATCCAGCCAAACGCCGTGAAGGCGAGCAACACGAAGAGCGTGCCGGCGAAGCCGAACTCCTCCGCGACGATCGCGAACACGAAGTCGTTGTTGGCCTCGGGCACGTAGTTCATCTTCATCCAGCCCTGGCCGATGCCGCGGCCGAACGCGCCGCCCGACCCGACGGCGATCAGGCCGAGGCCGACCTGACCGTCGTGCGGCGTGGACGCCATCTCGGCGATGCGTCGGCGGACGTAGTCGTGCTGCAAGGCGAAGTAGGCGAAGCCGGCGAGGCCAAGGCCGCCGAACGGCAGGAACCAGCGCAGGCGGACGCCGGCGACCATCGCGAGAGAGGAAGCGATGAAGATGATGATCAGCGCGTTGCCGTTGTCTGGCTGCAGGACCAGCGCCGCGACCAGCAGCGCGGCGCAGCCCATCGCCGGCAGGAAGCCGGCGCGAAAGCTGCCGACGCTGCTGCCGGCCTTCGCCAGCAGCCAGGCCATCGCGACCACCAGGAAGAACCGCGCCGGCTCGACCGGCTGCAGCGTCTGGCTGCCGATCTTGATCCAGCGGTAGGCGCCGTTGACCTTCTGGCCGAGCGCCAGCGGCAGCAGGCACGCGACCGTCGCGACGACGAACAGCGGCAGCGCCCACTGGCGGACCGTGCGCATCGGCACGATCGAAGCCAGCAGGAACAGCACGAGTCCGACCAGCACCTTGCTGCCCTGGTCGCGCATCACGGCCATCGGCCCGACGTCGACCTGGGAACCGCGCACCGACACGGCCATGACGAGGCCGAGGCAGCACAGCGCGACGACGACGAGCATCAGCCAGTCGAGTTCGCGGATCGGCGCGGCGCCGGCGCGGTCGTGGCGGGAAGCGGACAGGGCGATCATCAGCGCACCTTGAACAGCGCGAGGCTGCAGAGGGCGAGCAGGGCGGAGACGATCCACGTGCGCACGACGACGCGGGTCTCTGGCATGCCGCCGAACTGGAAGTGATGGTGCAGCGGGGCGCAGCGGAGGATCCGCTTGCCGCGCAGCTTGAACGAGGCCACCTGCAGGATCACCGACAGCGTCTCGGCCACGAACACGCCGCCGACGACCAGCAGCACCAGCTCGGTGCGGCTGACCAGCGCGGCGTAGCCGAGCGCGCCGCCGAGGCCGAGGCTGCCGACGTCGCCCATGAAGACGAGCGCCGGCGCGGCGTTGAACCACAGAAAGCCCAGCGCGCCGCCGAGCAACGCCGCCATCATCACCGTCAACTCACCCGCGCCGGCGACGTGCGGCACCAGCAGGTACTGCGCCCAGTCGACGCGACCGACCGCATAGGCGATGACCGCGTAGGCGAGCGACGCGGCGACGATGCAGCCGGTGGCGAGGCCATCAAGGCCGTCGGTGAGGTTCACGGCGTTCGCCGAGCCGGTGAGCACGAGCGCGGCCAGCGCCAGGAACGGCAGGCACCAAGCCCACGTCAGGTCGAAGGCGAAGTCCTTGAGGAACGGCACGTACAGGTGCGGGCCGCCGAGTTCGGCCTGCAGGCTGGCCGGACCCGCGAGCCACCAACCGACCAGCAGCGCGATCAAGGTCAGCGCGCCCTGCTTCTGGCGCTTGCTGATGCCGCGTTTCCCGGTGTCGTGCAGCTTGACCCAGTCGTCCCACAGGCCGACTGCGGCGAAGCCGCCGACGAGCACGATGCCGGGCAACGAGAAGCGGTTCGCGCCGTCGAAACGCAGCCAGAGGGCGCTGGCGACGAGGATCGCGCCGACGACGAACACGCCACCCATCGTCGGCGTGCCGCGCTTGTGCGCGTGTAGGTCCTCGAGCTTCTGCGAGCCCGTGCCGTCGATGCGCTCGCCGACGCCGAGGTTGCGCAGCCAGGCAATGACGCGGCCGCCAAAGAGGATGGCGAGCAGGAAGGCGGTCACCGCCGCGCCGGCCGCGCGGAACGAGATGTAGCCGAACAGCCGGCCGAGATCCTCGGAGAACAGCCACGACACGAGCCAGTGGATCATGCGCCGGCGGCCCCCGCGCCGGCGCCGCCAGTGGCCGCCCCAAGGTCGGCGACGAAGCGGTCGACGAGGCGGTCCAACTGGACGCCGCGCGAGGCCTTGCACAGCACGCGATCGCCGGCGCGCGCTTCGGCGCGCAGCAGCGCCAGCGCGGCGTCGATGTCCGGCACGCGATGCACGCGCGCAGCCGGCAGACCGGCGGCGATCGCGCCGTCGGCGATCGCGTCGGCGTCGCCGCCGCCCACCGTCACCAGCAGGTCCTGGCGCGTGCGCACGACCTCGGCGCCGACCTGACGATGCAGCGCCGCCGACTCGGCGCCGAGCTCGCGCATCTCGCCAAACACGGCGATACGACGGCCGCCCGGCGCCATGCCGGCCAGCGCCTGCAGGGCCGCGGCGGCCGACTGCGGGTTCATGTTGTAGGTGTCGTCGACGACCGTGACGCCGGCGATGACCTTGGGCTCGAGCCGGCGCGACGCAGCAGGCAGGCGCGCGAGCGCCTCGACGATCGTCTCCTCGGCGACACCGAGGCGGCTCGCCGCGGCGATGACCGCCAATGCGTTGTAGACGCTGTGCGTGCCCAGGCGCGCCAGCGTGACCGGCCGCTTGCCCTGTAGCAGGAAGGTCGTGCCGAGCGCGTGGAAGCGCACGTCGGTGGCGAACCAGTCGGCGGGGCCGCCGCCGCTCGCCGAGCCGACGCGGAAGAACTGCACCTCGGCCTTGGTCGCCGCGGCCATCGCGCGGCAGTTGGCGTCGTCGCCATTGAGGATGCACAGGCCGTCGTCCGGCAGGCTCGCCGGCAACGACGACTTCTCCTTGGCGACGCCGGCGATCGAGCCGAGACCCTGCAGGTGCGCAGCCGCGACGCAGGTGACGATGCCTATGTCCGGACGAGCGACGCCGGCCAACTGCGCGATCTCGCCGGGCGCGTTGGTGCCGATCTCGACCACGGCGGCGCGCGTGTCGGGCCGGATGCTGAACAGCGTGATCGGCACGCCGATCTGGTTGTTGAACGACTGCGGCGAGCGCACGGTCGGCATCGCCGCCGCAAGCACGGCGCCGAGCCATTCCTTGGTCGAGGTCTTGCCGCACGAGCCGGTGATGCCGACGACCTTGGCGCGCATGCGCCGACGGTGCTCGGCCGCGAGGTCGAGCAGCGCCTGCGTGGTGTCGCCGACGCGCACGACGAACGGCGTGCGGCTGGGAGCGATGCGGTCGAGCGCCGGCAGTTCGTGGCGCGGCTGGTCGACGAGCAAGCCGGCGGCGCCGCCCTGCACGACCGCCTCCAGGAAGGCATGGCCGTCGTTCTTCTCGCCGCGGATGGCGACGAACAGCTTGCCGACGCAGTCCTTGCGCGTGTCCGTCTCGACGCCGATGGCGGCGACGCCGCGCTGCAACACCTCGCCGGCGGTCGCTTTGGCGACCGCGGCCGCGGTCATCCACGAGTCGCGTCCGCTGCGGACGCCATCGGTGACGGCGGCGGCCTTGCGTCTCATCGGGGCAACCATCCCGCCTCCCTCGCTGCGAGCGCGCGCGCAGCTTCGAGCCGATCGTCGAACGGCACGACGCAGTCCTTGAAGATCTGGTAGGTCTCGTGGCCCTTGCCGGCGATCAGCACGGTGTCGCCGGGCGCGGCGCAGCCGACCGCGGCGCGAATCGCCTCGGCGCGGTCGACGATGCGTCGCACGTCGATCGGGGCGTCGGCGAGGCCCTTCTGGACTTCGTCGAGGATCGCCTCGGGGTCTTCGCTGCGCGGGTTGTCGCTGGTCAGGTAGGCGCTGTGCGCGTGGCGCGCCACCGCAGCGGCCATCGGCGCGCGCTTGCTGCGGTCGCGGTCGCCGCCACAGCCAAACACGACGTGCAGCTTGCCCTCGGCGAGCTCGGCGAGCGTGGCGCAGACCTTCTCCAGCGCGTCGGGCGTGTGCGCGTAGTCGACGAACGTGCGGACCTTGCCGCCGGCGCCGATCGGCGCCTCGACCAGTTCGAGCCGGCCGGGCACCGCGCGCGCGTCCTCGAGCGCCGAGGCGACCGTCAGATCGCTGACGCCCAGCGAGATCGCCACCGCCGCCGCCGCGAGCGCGTTGTAGACGTTGTGCATGCCGACGAGGCGCAGGAACATCTCGACGGCGCCGTTGGGCATCACCAGGGTGAAGCGGGTGCCGTCGGGCCCGAGCTGCAGGTTCTCAGCGCGGACGTCGGCCTCGGACGACAGCCCGTACCAGATCGTCCGCACGCCGCGGCCGCAGGCCTCCGCCATCAGCGGCGCGGCCGGGTCGTCGCAGTTGATCACCGCCGTCGAGCCGGGCGCGAGGCTCTTGAACAACCGCGACTTGGCCTCGCTGTAGGCCGCCATCGTGCCGTGATAGTCGAGGTGGTCATGCGTCAGGTTGGTGAACACCGCCGTCGCGAAGCGCACGCCGCGGACGCGGTCCTGGTCGAGGCTGTGGCTGCTGACCTCCATCACGCAGGCGCTGGCGTAGCGGTCCGCCATCTCGCGCAGATAGCCCTGCAGACGCACCGGGTCGGGAGTGGTGTTGGACGCCGGGATGCGGCGGCCGCCGAACTCGTAGGCGATGGTGCCGAGCAGGCCGACCTGCCGGCGATCGGCCTGCAGGCAGGCGCGCACCAGGTGCGCCGTCGTCGTCTTGCCGTTGGTGCCGGTGATGCCGATGACCGACACGGCGCGCGACGGATCGCGATAGTAGTAGCGGGCAGCGTCGGCCAGCGCGGCGCGCGCGCTCGGCACGACGAGCACCGGCACCGGCAGGGCCAGCGGTTCCTCGGCGACGACGGCGACGGCGCCCTTGGCGACCGCCTGCTGCGCGAACAGCGCGCCGTCGCTCTTGGCGCCGCGAATGGCGAAGAACAGATTGCCGCTGCGCGCTTCCTTGCTGTCGAAGCACAGGCCGTCGATGGCGAGATCCCGCCAACGAAGGAGCTCTCGCGGCTGCAAGCAGTCGCGGATCTCGCGCAAACGGACGAAGCCCTGGCCGGACGGGAGTCCGGACGGATAAGCCAGTTCAGTCATCTACCGCCCCAATGCCTTGCTCTCTGAGGCCGCGTGGCCCCAGCCTGAATCACCAGGAGTTACGGAGGCCTCGCGAGCCTGACCGCTCGCACCGTTCGCAGGTTCCTGGCGCTGCAAGCGCCGCCGTTCCAGTTGCTGGCACTGGAGCAGCATCCGCACCACAGGCGGAGCAGCATAGCTACCGCCATAGAACCGCGCACTATCGTCCTTCTGCAGCACGCAGACCGCGAGCCACCGCGGATTGTCCGCCGGCAGGAAGCCGACGAAGCTGGCGTTGCGCACGTTGACTGCGCCGCGACCAGGAATGCCGATCATGCTCGCCGCCGTGCCGGTCTTGCCGCCGACGACGCCGTGCAGATCGATCCCCAACTCCTTCAACATGCGGCCGTGCATGTAGAAGCCTGTCGCTTTCGGGTCGGCGCTGACGACGTCCATCATCGCGGCGCGCACGGCGTCGGTGACCTCGGGCCGGAAGGCCCGGCCGCCGATTCCCGACGGCGCCGGCTGCCACTTGCCGTCGACCTCGGCGCCGCGGCAGACGCGCAACTGGGCGTCGCGACCGCGGAACAGGCGCAGGTAGGCGCGCGCCATCTGCAGCGTCGTGGTCTGCAACTCGTAGCCGAAGCTGAATGAAATGGCGCTGTTGGCCTTGAACGAGCGGACCGGGATGTCGCGGGCGAACGAGCGCTTGTTGGTGCCGCCGAGGCTGCCGTGCGGCAAGGACCACCCGAGCGACCGGCCGAAGCCAAAGCACTCCATGTAGTCCTCCCACTCCTCGCGCTCGAGCATCAGGCCGACGTAGGTGGCGCCGATGTTCGAGCTGTTCGTGATGATGCCGTGCGCATCGAGGACGCTGCAGTCGTGGTCGTCGCGGACCGGCTTGCTGCGGCCAAGGTGCGCGATGCGCGTGCGGTAGTCGGCGCTGCCCGGCGCGCAGTCGAACTGCGCGCCCCAGTCGAGCTTGCCGGCCTCGTAGGCATAGGCGAGCACCAGCGGCTTCACGACCGAGCCGGGCTCGCACAGGCTCTGGTAGGGCGTGAACGACGCCGCCTGGAGGTTCTTCTCGTCGCGGTGCCAGGACGCCGCCGCCAGCACGTCGCCAGTCGCCATCTCGACCAGGACCATCGCGCCCCACTTGGGCGTGGTCACCTTGCCCTCGCGCGCGCCGGCCTCAGCCTGCGCCGCCAGTTCCTTGACGGCGATGCGCTGCAGGTCGACGTCAATCGTCGAGTGCAGGACGTTGGGCAGCGGCACGTCGCTGATCGGCGCCAGGAAGTACGGCCGGCCGCGGCCGTCGGCCAGGAACGGCCGCGCGCCGCTCGGATCGGGCCGCAACTCGGCCATCGCCTCGAGGCCGCAGACGCCCGTGGTCTCGAGCCACGACGCGCCGGCGGCGCTCTTGCGCCACTTGGTGTCGGTGTGGCCGACGAGCCCGTAGGTCAAGTCGCGCTCCGGGTAGGAACGCTGGTAGGAGCGCAAGAAGTGCAGCGTGACGTTGCCAAACCACCGCTCGGCGGCCAGCGCGCGCAGCGCCTCGACGATCGCCAGCGAGTCGACGCCGCCGGCGACCAGCACGTCGGCGCGGCCCGGGTGGCGCGGCGGCACCGGCCCCGTCGCCGGCAATTCGCCGGTGCGCAGTTCGCGCTGCATCGTCTTCGCCAGCCGCTCGACGTGGCGCTTGCGCACGTCCTCGCGGTCCGCGAGGTCCGGATCGGCGACCAGCGCCAGCGCCAGCGCGTCGAGCACCTTGGCCAACCACGCGCAGTACTCGCCGACGTCATCGCGCACGCCCAGCGGCACGCGGACGTCGGCGCGGATCTCGTAGGTCTCGCAATCGAGCGCCAGCAGGTTGCCGTGACGATCGACGATCGTGCCGCGGGGCGCTGGCACCTTCTCCTGGCGCGAGCCCTGCGAGTCGGCCGTGGCCGGCACGAGGCGCAGCGGCGCACGACCGGCGCGCTCGAGCTCGCCCGCCTGGCCGACCTGGACGTAGCCGAACCAGCCGGCGAGGAACAACGGCACGCAGCCCAGCAGCACGAAGGCGGCGCGAACGCGCCGCAACTCGCCTTTGTCGATGGTCATTGCCTGCGGGCCTCCTGCCGCGTCGCCTCGGCGCGCAGATGCCGCCAGTGGGCCGCGGCGAGCCGCTGTGGCGACGCCTCGGACAGCTTCTCGATCGACAGCCGCTTGAACTCGACGACGCGGTCCCAGACCTCGCGGTACTCACGCTCGACGCAGTGCCGAACGCGCGCGTTCTCGGCGCGCAGGGCGGCGGTGAAGATCGCCAACGCGACCGCCAGGGCGAACAACAGGCCGGCGAGCATCCACCTCATGCGGCGTCCTCCCGGCGCACCCCGCAACGCAGCTTGGCGCTGCGGGCGCGCGGATTGTCAGCGACCTCGTCGGGCATCCCGACGACGGGCTTCTTGGTGACGACGTCGAAACGCTCGCGCAGCCAGTGCTTCACGACGCGGTCCTCGAGCGAATGAAACGTGATCACGCACAGGCGACCGCCCGGCCGGAGACAGGCGTGCGCCGCCTCGAGACCGCGCACCAGTTCGCCGAGCTCGTCGTTCACGTGCATGCGGATCGCCTGGAACGTGCGCGTGGCCGGATGGATGCGACCGTGGCGCGCCGCCGCCGGCAGGGCCGCGCGGACGAGCTCGGCGAGCTGGCCGGTGCGGGTGATCGGGGCGCGGCGACGCGCGTCGACGATCGCCCGCGCGATGCGGCGGCTGTGACGCTCGTCGCCGAGCTGGAAGATCACGTCCGCCAGCTCGCGCTCGCCGACGACGGCGAGCCAATCGGCGGCCGAAACCGGCGCCGACTTGTCCATCCGCATGTCCAACGGCCCATCGGCCATGAACGAGAACCCACGTTCCGGACGGTCGAGTTGCAGGGAACTCACCCCCAGATCGAGCAACACACGATCGCAGCGCGACTGACCGATCGACGCCAACGCTTCGTGCATCTGGGAGTGCGCACAGTGGTGCAGCGAGACCCTGGAGTTGGCGCCGGCGGCCGAGGCTTCCGCCAAGGCCGCCCGCGCCAACTCCAGGATCTCGCTGTCCCGGTCCAACCCCGCCAAGATCCCGGTCGGTCCGATGTGCGGCACGATCGCCCGAGCGTGCCCACCGGCCCCGACCGTCCCATCCACCACCACCAGGCCCTCGCGCAGCGCCAGGAGGTCGACGACCTCCCGCAGCAACACGGGACGATGCACGGGCTGACTGTTCCCGGACCGTCCCGCGTCGCTAGCCTTCGTGCTCGGTTCGTCCACTTGCTACTTCCCTTGACCACCCGACAGCAGCAATCGGACTCGGGCCCTGACCGGGACCGCGCCGACACGAACGCGCAACGCTCAGGTCCTGTTCGTGGCCGCGGACGGCTCGACAGGACTGACCAGACTGGCAAAGAGCGACTCTTCCTCGGGGGTCGCGTCGGCAAGGACGTTGTCCAGGTTGGCAGGCGACCAGATCTCCATGACCCGGCCGGCGCCGACGAGGACCACCGCCTGGCTCGCCGCGAGCCCCGCGTACTTGAGCAACGGCTCCGGAATGCGAATGCGCCGGTTGCCGTCAGGCTCGACCTCCACGGAGTGCCCCAGGAACCGCCGGCAGAGCGCCCGATGGGCTCGGCTGCCTGGCACGGCTTTGCCGATCCGCGCGACGAGTTCCTGAAACCCCTGGCTGTCGTGCAGGAGGAGGCAGCGATCCAGCCCCGCCGTGAGATGGAACTGCCATACGTTCTTGGCGACGGCATCCAGGATGCGACCGGGCAGGACGAGCCTGCTCTTGTCATCCAGGGTGTGCTCCGAGCTGCCGAAGTAGGAGGTCATGCCGGCGGGGTTGGGGGAGCTGCCGCCCCCGTGTCGCGCCGGAATCTAACCACACAAACCCACTGATCAACCACTTTTTACCACGCTACACCCACTATTTACCCCCTCAAAACCACCGGATAGTTTTGCAGGCACAGCCCTTGGGGTCGCGCCTTCCGCGCCACCACGAGAGCCTGTGGCCGACCGCCTCCGCGACCCCGCGAAAAAATTCGCGCACGGCGCCGCACCGGCTGCGAAAACGCCCCCCCACACACACACGCTCATGCACCTGCTCCGCCTCGCCGTCTGGCTACTCCCCTGCCTTGCCGCCTGCTCAGGCAACGAGATCGTCGGCCTGCACATCCGTTTGCATCCCGACGGCGCCGCCGACGTCACCGCCCGCGCCCTGGTCGCCTCGCCGTCGCCCAGCCCCGCCGAGGCCGTCGTCAAGGGCGTCGATTGGCACCAGCGAGCCGCGCTCATGCACAGCCAGGGCGCTGCGGCCAAACTCGCCGACCTGCGCTTTGGCGACGACGCGCTGCAGTTCGTGCCGCGCATGGACGCCAACAAGCTGACCGTGCGCATTGCCCGCAGCGCCACCGCCGGCTGGGTCGCAGCGCTCGTCCCCGACAAACGCACCCGCGGCGAGTTGGCCGGCGTCTACGACCCGCGCCGCAAGACCACCGAGGTCGGCGACACGCTGCGCCTGGAGTTCGACCTGCCGGGCGCCGCGGTCAGCAGCAGCGTGCTGCCCAGCGCCCGCGGCGTCGAGGCCGACCGCGACGGCAAACGCGCGTGGCTCAGCATCCCGGTCGAGACTGCACGCGAGGCCGGTGAGACGCTGACCTGGGACGTCACCTGGAACTGACGGGCTTGCCCGGCAGCGACCAGACCGCCGCGCAGAGCCTGAGAGTCAGTCGGTTGCACAGACTCCGCGTGGCGCCGAAAGCGCTCACCACGGGCAATCTGCGCGCCGCTAGCGGGATTTGTTCTCGGGCTCTCAGCCCGCGCCCGGCTCGCCCTCGGCCGGCGTCGCGCCGCCCTCGCCGATCGCGGCCATCAGCTCGTCCTTGAGCGCCGACAGATCGGACAGGTCGATCGCCGGCGCGAACAGCGCCACCGGCGGCGCTTCCTTGTTCTTCGGGTCGCCGAGCACGAGGTCGGCGCGCTCCTGCTCGGCGGTGCGCGCCGGCACCATGCGCAGCACGCGCTTGCGCAGCAGCAGCAGGGCGCAGAAGTAGCGCAGCGCGCGCGCCCGGTCGTCCGCGACCGATGCGAGCCGGTCGAACAGCGCGCGCAGCGAGTGGAGGTCGAGCGCCGGCTCCTTGCTGCCCGACAGCTTGCGGAACGCGCGCCAGAAGATCGGCGGCTCCCCTGCCGGACAACGGCGCTCGTGGTCCTGGAAGCAGGCGTCGCACATGTCGCTGCGCACGCACGCCGGCCAGTGCAACACTGCGAAGTAGGACCTGCTCGTCGGCAGCGGACAACCGGGGCGCGTGCACGCCGCGCGATCGCGTTGGATCTTCCAGTCTTCAACCATGGATGTCGGGGTTCGGGCGCTCAACGGGTGGCGCCGGTCGGTTTGGCGGCGCGGGCGTCGACGCCGGCGGCCCATTCGCGCCAGGCGGCGACAGTGCGCGCCGTGCGCACGCCGGCCATCGCCCGCAGCGCCCGCTGCGCGGCGACGCCGCCATCGCGATCGTTGGCGCGCTCGCAGGCGGCGAGGAAGTCCACCAGCGCGTTCGCGGCCGCCGTGGTCCGGAACGACGCCAAGGTCGCCGCGGCGACGCGCCGGACGTACGGGTCGGCATCGGCCTGCAGCCGCCCGATCACCAGCCCCTGCGCTTGCAAGCCAGCGCCGTGCAGGCTGCGCAGCGCGTCGGCGCGCACCCTGTAGTCCGCGTCATCGACGGCCATCGACCGCGCGAGCGCGAATCCTTCGGCGTCGAAGCCGATGCGGCCGATGGCGCGGATGGCGGCGCGCCGCTGCTTCTGCGGGCCGGCCTTGGCGAGCGGCAGCAGCGCCGGCGTCGCCGGTTGGCCGACCTCGCCGAGCAGCTCGACGCCGAGTTCGCGCGGCTGCGGCTGCTCGTGCTGCAGCAGGTCGCCGACCAGTGTCGGCACGGCGACGGCGCCGAGCGCCTTGATCTCGGCGATGGCGCGGTCCGCCAGCGGATCCTCGATCTTCGCGGCGGCGCGCAGCAGTTCGTCGTCGTCGCCGAGCGGCCGGCCCTCGCGCGCCGTGAACACGTCGCGGATGAACATGCGCACGAGCCACGCCACCGCCACCGGGTCCGGCGCGATCGCGTCCCGCTGTGCTTGGTAGTCGGGCGCCGCGGCACGATACGCAGCCTCGGCGGCCTTGAGCCGCGCGGCTTGCTCGGGCGACGGCAACCCCAGCTCGAAGCGCGGCGGCGTCGACGCGCACGCCGCGACGGCAACGGCGACCGCCGCAACGAGGACCCGCTTCGTGGCAGCGCTCGGTTGCATCGCCTAACGTCTAGCAGGATGGCCGCTCCCGCAAAAGAGCCGCGCGCAGCCCTCGCGATCCGGACCGAGACGGATCCACGGCGCTTCCTCGACCTGCAGCGCCGCTTCTACGTTGGCGACCGCGACTACGTGCCGCCGGTGACGCGCGCCGAGGCCTGGCAGCTCGACGCGCGCAAGAACCCGTTCTTCGGCCACGCCGAGGTCGGCTTCTTCGCGGCCTGGCGCGGCGCCGACTGCGCCGGCCGCGTCAGCGTCTGCCGCGACCGGCTGCACGACGAGTTCCACGGCGACCGCGTCGGCTTCTTCGGCCACTTCGAGGCCGCCGACGCCGAGACCGCGGCGGCGCTGGTTGCGCACGCCGCCGACTGGTGCCGGGCCCGCGGCGCAACCGAGCTGCGCGGCCCGGTCGACCTGTCGACCAACAACCGCTGCGGCCTGCGTATCGACGACGCCGGCGGGCCGCCGGTGATGATGATGCCGCACAACCCGCCGCGCTACGGCGGCTGGCTCGAGGCCGCCGGCCTCGAGAAGGCAAAGGACCTCGTCGCGCTCTGGGGCACCAGCGCCAACCTCGATCGCAAACGCATCGGCCGCATCGCCGAGCACCTGCAGCGCCGGTCGCAGATCAGCCTGCGCAATGTCGACATGAAGCGCTTCGACGCCGAGTGCGACGTGCTTTGGTCGCTGTACGAGCGCATCTGGGAGCGCAACTGGGGCTTCGTGCCGATGCCGCGCGACGAGTTCCTGGCGCAGGCCAAGGACCTCAAGCAGATCGCACATCCGGCGCTGCTGCACATCGCCGAGGCCAAGGGCGAACCAATCGCGTTCGCGCTCGCCGTGCCGGACACCAACATCGCGGCCAAGGCGTGCGACGGCCGACTGTTCCCGTTCGGCTGGTGGAAGTTCCTGCGGGCGTTGAAGCGCACGCGAACGATCCGGGTGCTCACGCTCGGCGTGATCCCCGAGTACCGCCGCACCGGCGTCGACATGCTGTTGATGCACCGCGTCACCACGCACGGCGAAGCGGCGGGCTTCAACGCCTGCGAAGCCAGTTGGATCCTCGAGGACAACAAGGACATGATCGGGCCGCTGGAGACGATGGGCTTCGCGACCTATCGCCGGTACCGCATCTACCGCCGCTCACTCGCCTGATGGACATCAAACTCAACCGCGGCATGCCCGGCATGCCCATCCCGTCGCAGCTGCCGACGCTGCTGCTGATCCTCGGCGCCGGCTCGGCCGGCTTCGGCCTGCTGATCCTGTGGAACGAATGGCTGCTGCGCTACCTCGTCGCCGGCCTGTTCCTGCTGATCGGCGCGGTGCTGGCAGTGACCGGGCTGCGCGCCAAGCGCATGATCGGGTGAGCCGGGCGGCTCACGGGCCGAGCGTCGGCACGCGCGTCTGCCTTACCCACGTCGCCTTGTCGGCGAGCTCCTTGCCGTAGTCCTTGGCCTCGAGCCACAGCCACGGCTCGGACGAGCGCGCCGGCCCGCCATGGACCGGCACCTTCTGGCCGGTGTCGGCGAACGTCGCCGTGCCGTCGGCGAGTTCGCCGCGGACGCGCACTTCGAGGCCACCGAGGCCCATGTTGTTCTCGATCACGCCGCGCGCGATGGCGCGGAGGTCGAGCGGCAACGGTCGCTCGATGCGAACGCGGCAGATCTGGCGATCAAGGTCGATCTGCGGGGTAGAGCCGAACCGGCTCTCGAAGAACTGCTGAAGGCCCAGCAGTTCCTCGTTTCAAGTTCAACCCTGCAACTGGATCTCGACGAACGCGAAGTCGGTCGGCGCCGGCTGGATGTCGACGCCGGGCGGCAGGCAGGCGGCAAGCGCCAAGGCGGCGAACAACGCGGGAAGGAGCTTGTGCTTCATGGGACGTCCTGGCGGGCGCGGTCAGAAACGATAGCCGATCGCGAACTGCGCCGACCAGGCGTCGTCGAGCTGGCCCTGCGCGTTCGCGTTGGCGTCGCGCCAGACGACGGCCTCGACGGTCAGTTGGAAGTCTAGCGACGGCCGCGGCCGGAACGCCCAGGTGCCGCCGACGGCGAGGCGCTCGGTGCCGGTGTTGGCGAGATCGGCGCCGTCCTGGCGGTCGTTCGACTCGTCGTACCAGTGCGCGAACGCATCCAGGCGCATGAACGGCCCCGGATACGGCTCGAGCCAGAAGCGGTTGCCGACGGCGAGCTCGCCGTACCACGACGAACCCAGCCGGTCGCCGTCGCCGTCGGTGTCGTGGCGCAGCTGCCGCAGGATCGCGGCGTTGAAGCGCCAGCGGCCGGGCTCGGGCGTGATCGCGACGCCGATCGCCGGATCGAGGCCGCCGCTGCCCGGTTGGCGCTCCGGCGACAGCTCGACGCCCGCCACCGTCTCGTCATTGGCGCCGGTCGGCAGCGACAACGAGGTGATCAACGCGGTGTTGATCGCCACGCGCGGCGCGTCCCAACGATGGAACCGCCATTTCGCCAACAGCTCGACGTCGCCGACGCCTTCGATGCGCGAGCCGCCGACGAGCGACGCGTAGTCGTCGCTCACGTAGGGGACGGCGAAGCCGATCTGCAGATCGTGGCGCAAGCCGTACTGCGCGCCGAGCGTCGTCGTCGCGCGCGTGCGGTGCTGCTGGGCGGGATCGTCGATGCGACGGTTGCCGGACCACAGCGACTCCTCGCGGTCGAGGTCGATGCTGGAGCTGACGAGCCACCCGCCGCGGTACAGCGTCTCGCCGTCGACGACGTCGAGCACCTGGTTCTGCGCCGGCACAGCGGCAGCGCACAGTGGCAGGCAGGCGGCAAAATGACGGCGCATCCGGACATCGTGCCGCTGCGGCGCGCGGCACGCCAATGCTCACTCGATCACAGCGACATGCTCGCGCGGCGTGAAGCCGACGCGGTCGCCGGCGCGCACGCGCACGTAGCTGCCCTGGCCGCCGCCGAGCACCGCGACGCGCACGCCCTCGCGCACCGTCGCCACCGGCTCGAGGCCGGCTCTAGGTTCGGAGACGAGCGTCAGCTTCTGCAGCGCGATGGCCTCGGGCGGTCGCGCCGGCGCGAACGCCAGCGCGTCGAGCGCCAACCAGACGCCGGGCGCGGCAGCGAGACCGGCAAGCCAGCGCAGGCCGACGCGGCGCCAGCCAAAGGCGCAGCAACCGGCGGCGACCGCGAGCAGCAGCGCGGCGACGAGCAGTTGCTCGCCGGGCGTCAACCGCGCGCGCAGCGCCGCGAGCTGCGCGGCGAGGCCGTCGCCGCCGGGATCGAGCTGAAGGCGGCCGGCGACCAGCTCGGCGTTGGCGCGCAGTTCGGCGTCGCGCGGCAGCGCCCGCAGCGCCGACTCGTACGCCCACAGCGCGCGCGGCAGGTCGCCGAGCCGGAACCAGCAGTTGCCCTGCGCCTGCAGCAGCCGGCGGTCGCCGGTCGTCGCATACCGCTCGCCAAACGCCGCCGCGGCGGCGCGGAAGTCGCCGGCGCGGTAGAGCGCGACCGGATCGCCGGCAGCCAGCTGAGCATCGGCCTTGTGTTGCGCGCCGAGCCCGCCGCACAACAGCGCCAGCGCGCACAGCGGCGCCAACGCCGCAGCCGCGCGCAGCAATCGCACGGACTCCAGCCGCGCCGCGAGCGCGAGCACCGCGTCGGCCAAGAGCGGCGCGCCGCCGCCAAAGCGCGCGGTCGTGCCTCGCTCGACAGTAGCGACGACGGCCGCGACGAGATCGTCGGCGAGCCCGGCGGCGCGCAGCCGCTCGCGCAGGTCGGGCGCGATGATCGCGGCAGCGGCGACGCCGAGCCGGTCGCCGAGATACTGCGCCAGCGCCGCGAGCGGCTCCTCGCCGGCGCGCAGCGCCGCTGCGAGGGTGCGCTGGGCCGCGCGCGCGCGCTGGCCGGGGACGTCG
>Ga0194132_10001141_pt1 | contig 53871 bp, 38 predicted proteins | sample TA2KigOf80mmetaG_FD_148612 | JGI IMG/M metagenome (GOLD analysis project Ga0194132, IMG submission 148612) | Freshwater microbial communities from Lake Tanganyika, Tanzania - TA2015054 Kigoma Offshore 80m | ecosystem: Environmental > Aquatic > Freshwater > Lake | place: Tanzania: Lake... | reverse complement strand
TTTCCCTCTCGCCCTGCGAGGCACGAGTGGGGAGAGAGCCGGAGAGAGGGGCATTCTCAGGCTACCCCTCTCCTCGGTCCTCTCCCCGCTCATTCTTCGCATGGAGAGGAAGAAGTTCTTTGGGGACAGAGATCTCGAATCATATCCCGAGATCACGCTGGTTTCCATTGCACCGTGTTACGGGTTGGGTGCGAGGATCTTGCTTTTCCTCGCGCAGAGGTCGCGAAGGACGCAAAGAGAACATCAAGGGGGAAGTTCGCTTGGGGACCGAGATCTCGGGTCCGGATGTCCCCCGCCTTGAGGTGAGCCGCACCCGTTCGCCCAATCCGTCCCGGATGTCATCCGAGTCCATGGAACTGATGGGGGCGAAGGGCTCCGGATTGATTAGGGTCAAGGGCTCGGCGTGACCAGTCGGTAGTAACGTTCGGGTTGTCCGGATCGCCGCAAATCGGTCACTTCAACGATCCCTCCGCCGGGTGTGGCAGTTAATTCCCGGAGCGTGGTCCAGGCTCCGGTTTCCACGCGGTCACGATACTGCAAGGCGTAGCCGATATTCGGCACCGCCTCAAATCGCAACCGGACACTGCCATCTGCCTGTAGCACGGCGCGGAGTGAGAGCCGGCTGGCGGGATCCTTGGGATTCGTGCCGGCCAACCGCTCTTGATCGTTGCGATGGCCGTCGCCGTCGGGATCTGCCTGGGGTCCAGAAACGGCCGGGTTGGCAAGCTCCTGCGCTGCAAAATTGCGGGCAGCCCAGGTTTGGTAATCTTCGCCCGCACGAATGGTGATTTGGAGTTCATCGCTGTTGGTGGTGGCGCCATCTCGCGCCGTGAGGCGGAGCAGGTAAACGCCCGGCGAAGGGAAGGTGGCGGTTGTTTGAGTCGCGGCGGAATGTTGGAATACGGCGGTGGCGGGTCCGCTCACCTGGGTCCAGGCAACGGTGATAGATCCCGGGGTGAGAGGAAGGCCGTCGTCGGCTGCGGCGCCGCGCAGCAGCAGGGGTGAACCGGGGATGCCGGTTTCATCGGGACCGGCATCAACATAAGGAGGCTGATTTTCGGGTTCGATGGCTGCTATCAGTTCCAAGTCAAAGCTGAGGTCGGTGCTCGAGGCGTTGACTTGATGGACTTCAACCGCGAGGACGTTGGCGCCTTCCCGCAAAGTGGAGTGATCGAGAACGATGTTCTCGACAAAGGCGGTCAGTTCTTCATCACCGCTGACCGTGGCGTTGGCTCGGGTTGTGAACAGGATGGGACCCTCGGGCATGTTGTTTCGGTATGCTTCCAGGCCGTTCAGATACACCACGGCGCCGTCGTCTCGCAACAGGCGCAGGCGAAGGCCCTTCACACTGGACCGGCCATTGACTTGGAATGACTTTCGGAAATAAGCGGTGGGGAATTTGTTGGCGGCATTGGGTCCAAACCCGAGGGTGGTTATCTCGTCGCCATCTCCGTAGCCCAATTGCGCGCGGCCCGATGTCCAAGCGGTGTCATCGAACACGGATTCTTTCCAGGAAGATCCAAGGTCGTTTCCGCGATCGTGATACTTCCAAGTTGAGCCCGCCGGAATCAGTGTGGTTCCAAGCGACCCCCGTTCGACGGAGACGCTGAAATCGGAGACGCTGGAGAATGTCCCATCGGACACGGAGGCCCGGAGACGGTAGGTGCCCACGCCGGGGAAGGAAACCGACGAGGAAGCGGCGATGGAGTCGGCGAACAGCGCGGGAGCCGGGCCCGACAGAGTTTCCCATCGATAGGCGAGCTTGCCGGGAGGATTGGGGAGACCGTCGTCGGTGGCGTTGATCGTGAGGCGAGTGCTGGCGGGGAATTGGTTGCTCTCGATTCGGATGGAAGCCAGGGGGCTGATTCGAGGCGGCCGGTTCTCGCCGGGGCCTTGTCCCGGGCTGGGACCCTCCGAACTGGCGCGCCAGCTTGAAGGATCGTCTCCGTACGCGTCATCGCGCACGCGCACCAGGGACTCGCCCAAACCGTCCGCAGCGGCGGGCCACGGCGTGCGATGGTGGTAGCGGACCGAATCCACAGGAATGTAGGGCACGACTTCCTGACCGTCTGGCAACGGCTCCGGCGTGTCGGGCTGGAGGAGTGCGATGCGCTCGCCGTTGTTTTCGAGGTTGCCGGAATAGGGGCCGAGGACCGGGATGTGAGCCGCGATGGAATTGCGTGAACGGAAGACGACCGGATCGTTTGGAACCACCAGCGCGATGGCGCCGGGCGCGAGTTCGAATCCTGGTGGGAATTCAAAGCCGATGCCATCGATCCGCCAGCGATGAGCCGGGCGAGACGGATCGAAGAAGCGCACGACTTGGCTTGAACGATTCTTGATTTCGAGGAACTCCTCATCGCCTGGACGCGGCTGATAATGGATCTCGGAGAACACGATGGGCCCGGTCGCCGGGCCTGCGTTGGCCTGCGTAAGGGAGATTTGAGTTTGAGGTGGAAACTGGATTTCGCCGGCTGAATTGGTGAAGCGTCCGAAAGATATGCCGGTGGCGGCGGCCGGAAAGCCGAATCCGTCACTGTATCCCGTCAGGCGACCGGTGGCATCCGCGGAGAAGAGGTAAACTTGTTCCCCGCGGGAGGAGAGCGAAAAACTGTTCGAGGAGCCCGGGGAAGCGTTGAAGTCTCGTTCGGTGAAGACCAGGAAACCACCCTGAGGGATCACGATGCCATCGGGGATGCGGAATTTTCGGGGAACCTCATTTTGATCGCTGAGGAACCATCCCCCGATGGATGCGGGCGACGAACCGGGATTGTGGAGTTCGATGGCGTCGAGTTCGGGAGGATCGGTGTGGGTCAGGACTTCGTTGATCACGACGCGTGGAAGACCGGGCGCGAGGTCATCCTGGCCGGGGGAACCCAAAACCATCGAGCTGGCACGCCAGTTCGCGGGGAGATTGGGGTTGGAGTTCCGGTTGGGATCCGCCGAGGTCAGAGAAAATCCATCCCCATCGGCCAACCGTGGCCACGGCGCGTCGTCCTGGTATGGCACGGACGTGATCGGGGTGCCGACCGCATGACGAATCTCGATCGTTTCCCCGCCATTGGAGAGGCGGCCTTGATACACTCCGTCGAACCGCGCGGAAGGGTAGCGATTGGTGAATCCGGCGGGATCGCTGATCAGGATGGCGAACCGGCCCGACGCCAGCTTGAAGCCTTGGGGGAAGGTGAATTGGACGGCGTTGGTGAGAAAGACGCCGCTGAGATCCAGTTCTCTCGCCGCGATATTCTTGATCTCGATGAATTCGAAGCGATCGCCGTCGAGGCTTGGTTCTCCGGGCGGATGGTACATGATTTCGGTGACCAGCAATTCGGTGAATGTTTGCATGAGTGTGAATGGAGCCTCGTTCAGCGCGCTCCAGGCACCATTCCGCCAGGCGCGGGACTTGAAGGTGACGCTTTCGGCCAGCGCGACGGGACCGCTGTAGGGACGGGCCGTGGGAGAGAGGCCACCGCCATGAAGGCGCGGATCGGTGTGGTCGGTCGTGTAGTAAATCGTGCCTGCCGGCGCAGAAAGAGCCAGGCGGAAGCCGGTGGAGAAGGGACCCCCGTGCTGGCTGAACACGGGCGCGGCGAGATCAGGATAAAGTCCTTTCGCGCGCAGTTGGTTGAGCACGATCTCGGTGCGGCGTCCGGCATAGGCGTTGACGATGTTGGTCAAGGCGTTGCGCCAATCTTGCAGTGTGAAGGGAGTGGATCGCTTGGCGTCGCCCCAGCGAGCGGATTCCGCGACCACGGCGCGTTCGATTTGAGACGCCCGAGTCAGAAGCGCCTGGCGAACCGCCCCTGGAGTCAGGAGGCCGCCGTTGAAAAAGTGGCGGTGGACATGATCGGCGACCAGGATCTTGTGTTCCGGGTTGTTCCACATGGCCTGCCAGATCCATTGGGGATTGCTTTTGGTCACGGACGAACTGCCGGCGCTGTAGGGGCCGGTGCGATCCTGGTTGACATCGAGCAGGGTGTGCTCGGCGTCGTGCGCGAAAAAGCGAAAACCGGCGCGACCGGTTCGGTCCCTCATGCCGTACCAGTTGTTCGGAGAGGTGTTTCCGAGGAAGTTGGAGATGGGCGCGTCGAGATTGCCTCCGTAGAGAATGACCAGCATGTAATCGATGAGGTTGGGCACATCGATCAGGTTATCGAGGGCGGGGTTGGGAGTGCCGTCGGGGTTGCGGCCTTGAACTTTGAAATACGCCTCGTTGGAGTCGAGACCGGCTTTTGCCTCGTTGTAAAGGCGCGTCCAGGCGTTGAGGTTGCCGTCCGTGGCGTTGATGGTGTAGGGGCCGGCTTCGACTTTGATGACGTCGTAATTCTCCTTGTTCCCGCCGAAGTAAGTCTCTCCGTAGGAAGCCTCGGGGCGTTCGCAAGAATTGAAGAGGCCCCAATACATGCCATTGATGTAGAGATGAAAATAATCACCGCGCTCGGCCTGATGTCCCATGGCAAGCTGGAGGTCGCGCGACATTTGGTCGCGCAGGAATACCCCGCGGGAATCCCCTTGAAAGCTCCAGGAATAGTTTTGGAAGGTGCGCAGATCGAAGTTGTCGAAGGAGGGCGCGGCTTGCTCCCCGAAAACGGGGTAGTTCAGTTTGGCCTCCCCGTACTCGTCGCGGAAGAAGAAGCGAAAGGCGTGCTTGGGATTGGAGGTGCTGCGGCTGAATCCCCCCCGAATGCGAATGCCGGCGTCGATTTGAAATCCGCGGCGACCGTCGGGATGGATGAGTTCCAGCGAGCATGGACGCTCCCACGCGCGTCCGTCCTGGCCGGGGTTGGCGTAAATCCCCGTGGCGGGATCGAAGAGATGGCGTAATTCAATGACCACCGAGAAGGAAGGCAGCGTCTTCAAATCGTTTTGAATCGTGGGGCTGTAGAGCGGATGGTTGACGATGTCCGGATCCATGCCGTAATCACGGACGTTGGCGCCCCAGGTCGCGGGCCACCCCGCCGGAGGCTGGCCATCCGGCGCTTGTTTGACGATATCCGAGGTGAAGAGGTAGCTGTGCGTGTCGATGTTCGACGGTTGAAAGTTGGCGCGAAACGCGGCGGCCCGCAGGACAGTTGTGCCGCGGACGCGAACGGGGCCGGAGTAGATCAGACCGGTGGTGGCGGTGGGAGGAGTGCCATTGGTGGTGTAGCGGATTTCCGCTCCCGGAGTGGCGCAGGTGATCTCGAGATCGAAAGCGTTGTCGTAAAAGCCGCGGTCATGACTGAACTTGGTGTCGGCGACGAGATCGATGAAACCGGTGGGGTTGTTCGGCGCCCCCGGGGTGGGGACGGAATAGTAACGGGGAGGGGAGTCGGGCAGCGCGCGTCCGTAGGAAACATCCTGAATTTGACGCGGGTACTGAGGGAGGAATGAACTCACGACGCTTCGCCCGTCGGGTTGGACCAGGAGCAGAGGTTCACCCCGCGCGTTGAGGCTGAACGACGTGTGCAGATTGCGTCCCGCGACGACTCGATTCTTGCCGGACGCGAACACGATGAGCACCCCGCGCGCAGGGATGGTCACGGACGGGAATTTCCATTGCGCCGGGGTGTTGGTGCTGTTGGACAGGAACCATCCCTCAAGGTTGACAGGTGCTGCCCCCGCGTTGCCGATCTCGACCCAGTCCGAAAACGCGCCGTCCTCGTCCTGGAGTCCCTTGGTGTTGCTGGCCAGAAATTCAGAGAGGTACAATTGGCCGTGACCCGACAGGCCAAGGCACACGAGCGCGGCCAGGACAGCGAAACGGCCCCCAATCCGGGATGAGGAACGGCGGGGATAGGGGAAAATTGAAGGAAGTGGGTGATTCATGAAGGATGGCGTCGAATTTGATGGCAACATTCGTGCCGACTTGAGCGAGGGATGCTGAATTCGGTTGCTTTTCCCGGGGCCTTGGCAACGAAATCGATTCAGCGCAGGCTGCCCGAGAGCTCCTGCAGCGGGAAACGCTGGCCGAGCCAGCGCACCAGTTGATTTTCACGAGCCTTCATGCGGCGGCGCGCCTGGGGCATCAGATCGTCCCATCCCAGCAGATGGAGCAAGCCGTGGAGGGCGTAGCGCAGGACTTCCTCCCGCCAATCCGTGTGGAATTCCCGCGCCTGCTCCAAGGCGACGGCCACACAAATGAAGATTTCTCCGCGGACGAGGGCCGGGCGGTTGGTTTCGCGTTGGTCGAAGGTGATGACATCGGTGGGGCCGGAATGGCCCAGGAATTCCAGATTGAGCCCGGCCATGCGACGGGGACTCACGAAGTGGAAGCCAAGCTCGCAGTCCTGAATCCTCAACTGGTGTTGGAGAGTATCGATGATCGCCGCCCGGAAGCCGGGGAGCCGGAGCGGTCGGAGCCGCTGCCGGTTGAAAAGGACGATTTCCCTCATGAGCCCGCGCGTCCGCGGTGCTGTTCGTAGGCGGCGATGATGCGTTGCACCAGGGGATGGCGCACCACGTCTTTCTTCTGGAATTCGATGACCGCGATGCCGTCGACGCCGGTGAGGACTTTGCGGGCCTCGACCAGGCCGGATCGTTTGGAGTTGGGCAAATCGATCTGGGTGAGGTCGCCGGTGACCACCGCTTTCGAATTGTAGCCGAGCCGCGTCAGGAACATGAGCATCTGTTCGGGCGTCGAGTTCTGGGCCTCGTCGAGGATGATAAACGCGTTGTTGAGGGTTCGACCTCGCATATAAGCGAGAGGAGCGATTTCCAGGATGCCTTTTTCGCGGAGCCTCTCGATTTCCTCGGAGGGCAGCATGTCGTGCAGAGCGTCTTGCAACGGGCGCAGGTAGGGGCCGATTTTTTCGTAAAGATCTCCGGGCAGAAATCCAAGGGCTTCGCCCGCTTCGACGGCGGGACGGGTCAGCACGATGCGCGAGACCTTTTCCTCCTTCAAGGCGACGACCGCCATGGCCATGGCGAGGTACGTCTTGCCGGTTCCGGCGGGCCCGACGGCCAGGGTGATGTCATGCTGGCGGATGGCATCGACGTATTTCTTCTGGCCGAGGGTCTTGGGTGAAACCGCCGGCTTGCGGGCCGAGGTGGTGATGCGGTCGTTGAGGACCTTGGCCAGGGCCTCCGCGCCGTCGTGGTGGACGATGTGCAGGGCGTGGTTGAATTCCCGGTTGCGGATGATGCCGCCCGCGCGCAAAGACTCCTCGAGGAGTTGGAAGAGCCGCCTGGCCTTGGCCACGGCCTCCTCGGGTCCTTCAAGTTTGATCCAGCCGTCCCGGCTGGTGGCTTTGACGCCCAGTTGGGAATCGAGGGATTCGAGGTTGCGGGGCTCGTTGTTGAAGAGCTGCTGAGCCACGCGCGCGGTTTCGAAATGCAAAGTGTCGGACGTCATCGTTCGGAGGGGTGGGAGGATGGAGCCGCCGGGTTGGCGAGGGCGGCCCGAAGTTTGGCCGCGACATCGGCCAGAGCCTCGGGCAAGACCATGGAGCCGGCGATGACGGGCATGAAGTTGGTGTCCCCATTCCAGCGCGGCACGATGTGAAAATGGAGGTGTTCGATGATCCCTGCGCCCGCGACTTTGCCGAGGTTGAGTCCGATGTTGAATCCCTCCGGTCGCATGACTTGAGCCAGTGCGTCCTGGCACTGGCGGGTCAGGAGCATGAGTTCGAGCAATTCCATTTCGGTCAGATCGCGCAAGTCGGGGACTTGACGGTAGGGGACGGTCATGAGGTGGCCGCCGGTGTAGGGCCAGGCATTGAGCACGGCAAAGCAGGTACGGCCGCGTTTGAGAACATGGTTGCCGACGTCATCGGACGACTGGGCGATCTGGGTGAAGACCGAGTCTCCTCCCGGCGGGGATTTGGGCGCGAGGATATAGTCAATGCGCCAGGGGGCGTGCAGTTGATCCATGGTGGTTAGTCCGGGGAAGATTTTTGGCGGTTGAGGATGGGGGCGAGGGATTGGTAACTCTGTTCCAAGGCGTCCAGGAGTTCCTTCACTCCATCGAGCCGGCGTTCCTTGATTCGCGATTCGATTTGCTGGCAGAGCGCGGCCAGTTCTCTCGCTCCGAGTCCCGCGGCGCCTCCTTTCAGGGTGTGGGCCGAATGTTGTGCGGCGGCGAGGTCCTGGCAGAGGAGGGCGGCTTGCAGTTGAGTATGGCGGGTCTTCAATTCCTTGTGAAAGAGGTCGATGAGAGCGTCCAAACCCCAGCTGGAGCCGGAAGATTCGAGCTGGCGCAGTTCCTCGATCACGTGCAGGTCGAGCACCAAGGAGGCCTCGCCGGGGGGCGGATCCGGAGGAGGGTCAGAGGGGGAATTCGGCTGGGGTCCAGACATGGCGGTGGAGCTCGTCGAGTTCGACCACTCTCCCGTCCGCCCTTCCAGGGTCAAGCCGGTTTTGGCGATGCGGGGTCGGGATCGCCGAGGCCTTCGAGTTCGGGTTTAACCTTCTTTTCGAAGCAATCGGGACAAATGCTGTGGATGAAATCAGTGCCGGTTTGCTCGTGAATGTAACTCTCGATCTGGTGCCAGTAACTCTGGTCGTCCCGGATGTTCTTGCAGTACATGCAAATGGGGAGAAGCCGTTTCAATTCCCGGATTTGGCTGATGAAATCGAGGATGCGGGACGCGACGCGAAGCCGTGTCAGCAGGGCATCGGGCCGCAGCGGTTTGTTGAGAAAATCGTCCACGCCGGCCTCCATGGCCTCGTTGAAGTTTTCCTGGCTGGAGAGGGCGGTGACGAGAATGAAGTAAACATACTCGCGTCGTCGTCGCCCCCGCACCTTGCGGCAAAGCTCGAGCCCGCTCAGCTTGGGCATGAGCCAGTCGCTGATGACGACATGAATCGGATGGTACATGATCAGCTCCCACGCCTCTTCCCCATCGTCGGCGATATAGAGCTGATGACCCTGTTTTTCCAGAGTCAGACGCACGATGCGTTGCGAGACCGGATCATCTTCGGCGATGAGGATGTTTATAGTGGAGAGAGGTTGGGGGAATGGATGGAAAGGGTGGCGCGCAGTTTGGAGTGTCGGGTGGGCAACCGGGGCCAGGACCGGGGTTCTTGATCCTGCTGTCGAGAATCATGGCACAGGAGGCGCATTCTGTAAACGGGTGGCTCACCGATTAATCCAAGGCCTCCCGGGCCAAAGGGTGAGTCCAGCCTCGAATCGCGTTTGACTCGGCCTTGCCTCGGCTTGCCAGGCTGCCACGCAGTTGGACTGCCCAAGTCTGAATCGTCCTTGCGTGTCCTTTCGTATGACATTCTGCGGCAAGGCCTCCGCCAGCGTGCGATAGTGGGTCTCCGCCCGATCGCGCGATGGTTCGGGGAAGGATCGACCTTCGCGGCCCTTGCCTTCCCATTCGAGGATGCGTGCCAAACCAAGGCAAAGCGGGGCTAATGCCTGTTCGCGCGCCGGGGTCCAATGGAGCGGGCGCGAATCCATGACGAGCAATTGGCCCCAGACGACGCCTTCGGCTGATCGCAAGGCATGGCTGGCGAGGAATTGGATGGGGGGGAATTGGAATTCCGGCCCTTTCGCGGCGACCTCAGTTTGTGGAAATGGAGAGTGGAAGCACGACCACGACGACTCGCTCCACGACAGGAGAGAGGGGAACGTGTCGGGATCGATGCGGAAAGGTGCACAACCATGAAGAGCGGCAAACTGGAAGCCTCGGCCTCGCTTGACGAGAATCGCCGCCATGGAGGGTCCGGCGAGAGAAGGCACGAGGCCCAATAATGAGGCCAGGGCTTGATCCAGGCTCGGGTCGAAAGTCTGGATCACCCCGGGATGGGGTTCGAGCCGGGGCTGCTGTGAAATGGTGGCAATGGAACTCACGACCGCGCAATGGGAACCGAGCTTCACCCCTCCTATCGGCCGGAAATCCCCCGGCTTTAAGCCGTCAGCCAAGGAATCGAGCCCAGGAATGTGGCTTCGAAGGTCGATCTCGCCGGATTCAGCGCGGTGCCGTGCTCGCCAAGCCTCTTCGCCCGCAGGGCCATGACGTCGCCCTGGTTCTCTCCCACGCCGAAGGTCTGGGAAAGATGCCGGTCAGGGCCTTGGCTTGATGCGGTCGATGCGCGATTGAAGCGCCTCCCCGAGGTCGTCCTGGGCAAAATAGGCGTCCCGGCTACCCTCGGTGCCCCAACTGTGAATGAAGAGCATTTGCTGGAATTTCATCCACCTCGCCGATCCGTCCATGGTCAACTGATTGCCACCCGCCGGCCGCCCGTTTCGATCCTTGTGAGGCGGCATGCCTTTGAAGGACGTGTCGCGTCCTCCACCCCAGCGACCATCAATTTTCATGTTGGCGTCGGCGGCAAGCACCCAACCCGGCTGGGCAGCGGAGGTCTTCACCGGACTTCTCGAGGGAAAGGTCCCGGCGGGATTCTGCCAGTTGGTGATTCCTCCAAAATATTGGAATCCGATGACCCACTGATCGAACTCGCGTTCGTATTGAGGAAAGGTGGGGCGATTCGGACAAGTCCAAATCTGGCCGGAAGGGCTGTTGGAGAAGATCGTGAGGCCCACGGATTCCGCGGCTTTGCGCTCGGGAGGATTCAAACAGATTTGCACCACCCCAAATCGCGCCTCCAAAACCCGGTCCCGGTTGTCATCCGCGTAAATCGCGATGCCGATGCCGATCTGCCTCAAATTATTGAGGCATTTCGCCTTGCGTCCGTTCTCCTTGGCCTTGGACAACGCGGGCAGCAGCATCCCGGCGAGAATGGCGATGATGGCAATGACGACCAGAAGTTCGATGAGCGTGAAGGCCGAACGAGGTCGGCGCGCCAGGGGGTTCATAATGGTCGATCTGAGTTGGAGATTGAGAAAGAGAAAACGCTCGAACCCGTGGATTCACAAGTCAAATCCCCGGGTTGGAGGGCGAACCGATGGCATGCTCCGGACGGAACATGGTTTGGGCTCGATCGCATGGGTTCGGAGGCGGTCCACTTCCGCGCCAGGCATTGGAGCCTTTCAGACGCGGTCGAGGCTTTCTTCAATCGATTCCCGAACCCGTCGCTGCAGACGAACCGCCGCCCGCGTCGCGGTTGCAGTGCACCCGGTGGTTCGCGGGCGGAACGCCACGCTGACGCGCGCTGACCACGGCGGTCGATGAGCGAGGTCGTTCGACCGCCTGGCGAGAGTGAAAAGCAAGAAACAGGTTCTCGACGGCAAAATCCGGTGAGGCCCGGACGAACGCACGCAATGTGTGCTTGAGTTCGAACTTCACCAATGGAAACTGGACAAGCACTTGCCGGGTGGGCGCCAGCAAGATGGGCCGCTGAAGCCGGTCATGAATCCAGTTCCATTCAACATGAATCAAAAAGTCGTAACGCGGACGAGCCCGCTGCGCAGGCGTCAATTCTTTCAACGGTCCGGTCTGGTCGCCTTGGCCTTCACGGGCCTGCGCAGTTTTCTCGATTCCGCCCACGCGGAAACCGCGAAGCCGGCCCTGGAATCCGATTTTCACGGCACCCTGGATCTGCCGCCCGGGTTCAACTATGTGGTCTTCTCGGAGACGGGAGAAAAAATGGATGATGGACTGCTCGTGCCGGGAAAGCATGACGGCATGGGCGCATTTCCCGGCCCGAACGGGAAGACGATCCTGATCCGCAATCACGAGATGGAGGCGGGTGCCACCGAAGGGAGCCCTTTCGGCAACAAGCGGGGGTTGATGAGAAAAGTGCCGCGGGCCAAAATGTATGACGCGGGAAAAGGCAAGAAACCCGGACTGGGGGGCACGACGACCTTGGTCTTCGACACTCGAACGCAGACGTTGGAGAAGCATTTTCTGAGTCTGGCGGGCACCTATCGCAACTGCGCGGGAGGAGTGACACCCTGGGGCACCTGGGTGACCTGCGAGGAGGATGTGAGCCGTCCGAACGAGGGCGGCCAGACTCCGGATGAGGAAATGGAACAAATGCACGGCTACAATTTCGAAGTCGCGCCTTCGGTCGAGATCGGTCTAGCCGATCCGATCCCGCTTCGGGGGATGGGCCGTTTCCGTCACGAAGCCATCGCGGTTGATCCCAATTCCGGAGCGGTTTACCAGACCGAGGACTGCAGCGACGGCTTGTTTTATCGATTCCTCCCCGAACAGCCGGGGCAGTTGGCGGGGAAGGGTCGTTTGCAAGCCCTCAAGGTGATCGATGCCAGCCGCATGGATACGCGCAACTGGCATGATCGCAAATGGGCGCCGCGCCAGACGTTGGAGGTGGAATGGGTGGACGTGGCCCATGTCGAGTCCGAGGATAACGATCTTCGTTACCACGGGTATTTCGAAAAAGGTGCGGCGCGCTTCGCCCGTGGAGAAGGCTGCTGGTATGGGAGGGATTCGATCTTCTTCGCCTGTACGAACGGCGGCCGAAAGAAGAAGGGACAAATCTGGCGGTACTTCCCCAGTACGGCGGAAGGCAAACCCGGAGAAGCGACGAAGCCGCCGCGACTCGAACTTTTCATTGAGCCGAATGACGGCAATTTGGTGGAGAACGCGGATAACCTGGCTGTGGCACCCTGGGGGGACCTCATTATTTGCGAGGATGGTTTGAGTCCACAGTGCGTGGTGGGCGTCACTCCCGAAGGCAAGACGTACCACTTGGCCAAGACAACACTGGGGGAGTTGGCGGGTGCTTGTTTTTCGCCGGACGGCACCACGCTTTTCGTGAACATCCAAACTCCAGGCCTCACCCTCGCCATCACGGGCCCTTGGGAACAGCTCCGAAGATCTTAGGGCAAGCTTTCGATTCCGGGTCGGGAACGGAGCGGTGCGTTCGTTGTTCTTCCTCGCAGCTATTGAAACGGGCTTCTTTTGAAATTAGTTTGGGTCGTCGTGTCCATTGAAGCCAACATCGCCCGCGTTCGGCAAGCCATGGATCAAGCCTGTCTTCGAGCCGGGCGCGACCCGGCTGGGGTTCGGCTGATCGCGGTGAGCAAGGGACATCCGCCCCAGGCGGTGGAGGAAGCTTTCCGAGCGGGAATCTCGTTGTTCGGCGAGAACAAGGTCCAGGAAGGCAGGGCCAAGATCCCGCTTTGTTCGAGCCGCATCACCTGGCACATGATCGGACACCTCCAAACCAACAAGGTTCGCGATGCGTTGGGCTTCTTCAGCGTCATTCAAAGCGTGGACAGCCTGCGGCTTGCGGAAGAGATCCATCGTCTCGCCGAGCGTCAGGCCAAGACCGCCAAGATCCTTCTCGAAGTCAACGTGGCGGGGGAAGGGAGCAAGTTTGGTTATCGTCCGGCGCAGCTCGTCGAAGAGATCCGGGGAGTGTCGGCGCTGAAGCGACTGGAAATCCACGGGCTCATGACGATCGCGCCCTGGTCCACCGATTCGGAGCGGGTGCGTCCTTTTTTCCGATCGCTCCGCGAGCTCCGATCTCGTTGCGAGGATCTCCTGGGTTATCCGATTCCGGAACTGAGCATGGGCATGAGCGGTGATTTCGGTGTGGCCATCGAGGAAGGAGCGACGATGGTGCGAATCGGCACGGCTATTTTCGGAGCCCGTCCCAGGCGGTTGGATCGAGAAGAGCAGGCCTGACCGTGAGGCATTCTCCACCAAGCGGACTTCTGAGCGTGGTCGTCCAACGCTGGCGCCGGTTCTTGCCATGGTTAGCGATGGGCTTCGGACTTCTGGCCTCCCTGCATCATGGGATGGCCGCGGACGAACGTCCGTCCACTTCCGAGGATGCTGCTTTGCGACGGCTCTTGGCTCGCGAATGGGATTACCGCCTGCGGCAGAACCCCACCTTCTCTTCGACGTTGGGGGATCGGAGATGGAATCGAGCGTGGGAAGATTTGAGCCTTCAGGCATTTGGAGCGCGTTCGAATCATTATCGATGGACACTGAAGAAACTCGACCGCATCGATCCGTCCAAGCTCAGTCCGGCGGATAAGCTGAATTGGGGTTTGTTTCGCCGCGAAATGGCCTTGGAGATCGAGGAGCTGGGTGCGCGCTGGTACCTGCTTCCCATGAATCAACGGGAAGGTCATCAAACCGCTCATCTGCTGGCGGACGATCTTCGCTTCCAAAGCATCCGTGATTATCTTGATTGGAATGCCCGTTTGCGTGGCGTCGGTCGAAGCGTCGATCAGGCCATCGCCCTCATGCGCGAGGGGATTCGAACGCGTCGTGTCCACGCCCGTGTCATCGCGGAACGGATCGTGCCTCAAATCGCCAAGCAAATCGTGGATGACCCTGAGGAAAGCCTCTTTCTCAAGCCCTATGCCGTGGCGAAGGAGACGGGGGTGAATCTCGATCTCTCCAAAGCGCGGCGCGAGGCCGTGATGGCCATTCGCGAGGTCGTCATCCCGGCCTACCAGCGCTTGGAGCAGTTCTTTCAACAGGAATATCTGCCGGCTTGCTTCGAGAAAGAGGGGATCTGGCAGATGCCGGACGGGGCGGAACTCTACGCCTTCCTGGCCCGAAAGTTCACGACCACCCGTTTGACCCCGGACCAGATTCATGACTTGGGACTCTCCGAGGTGAGCCGAGTCCGGGAGGAAATGGAGAAGATCCGTCATCGCGTGCAGTTCCGGGGTTCTCTTCGGGAGTTTTTCGTGCATCTACGCACGGATCCTCAATTCGCCTACCGCAGTCCGGGCCAGTTGCTGGCCGCGTACAAGGCCGCGGCCAAGCGGGTCGATCCCCTGTTGAATCGAGTGTTCCGCACGTTGCCGCGCATTCCTTACGGGGTGGAGCCGATTCCGGACGGGATTGCTCCCCACACGACCACGGCTTATTACCGGCCTCCGGCTGCGGACGGAACTCGTCCGGGTTTTTATTCCGTGAATCTGTATCGTCCGGAGACTCGATTTCGTCATGAGATCATGGCGTTGACCTTGCATGAAGCCGTTCCCGGTCATCACCTGCAAATCGCGCTTTCGATGGAACAGGGGAATCTGCCCCATTTCCGCCGTTACGGCGGCTACACGGTCTTTGTCGAGGGCTGGGCGCTCTATGCCGAATCTCTCGGCGACGAGTTGGGGCTCTACGAGGATCCCTATGATAAAATGGGCCAGCTCACCTACGAGATGTGGAGGGCGGTGCGATTGGTGGTCGATACCGGAATCCATGCGAAACGCTGGAGCCGAAAGCAAGCGATCGATTTCTTTACGGAACACGCGCCCAAGAGCGAGTTGGACATCGCGAACGAGATCGACCGCTACATCGCCTGGCCCGGGCAGGCCCTCGCTTACAAGATCGGTGAGCTGAAGATCAAAGAACTGCGCGCCCTGGCCCAACGCGAGTTGGGTGTGCGATTCGATCTGCGTGCTTTCCACGACGCGGTGCTGCTGGCCGGGGCTTTGCCCCTCGACCTGCTCGAAACGCGCGTCCTCGAATGGATCCGAACGCAGTGACTTCCTGCCCCTCGGTCTTCTTCTTCTAAACATCCGGTTTTACGGTCTTTCGATGCCCATGCCCTGATCGTGCATCCCGAAGCTGTTTGTCGTGTGGCGCAGGCTGCCCAGCCTGCCGTATCGCTGACGGCCCGTCGGCCCGGCGGGTGAAGAACGAGGCCCTTCCATGATCTCCACGCGCCGGGTTCCCTTCGCCGCCCCGCAGGCTGGGCAGCCTGCGACACAGCAGACAGGGCTGTCTGCGTGACCACGACAACCCGGTCACCGACATCCTCTGGATGCACCGATGCCCTAATCGACCTGATGGCGTGGCTCGACAAGAAAGCTCGAAAAGAGTTCCTTCGGCATTATCATGTCCGCGTCCACTGTCAGGGACAGCGCCCAGCCTCCGGGCGGGCCCCAAGCGCCGCCTTCGATTCCAGATCATGTGTTGCTGCACCTACTCGCCCAAGGCGCCTATGGTGAAGTGTGGCTGGCGCGTAATTCGCTGGGAACGCTGCGCGCGGTGAAGATCGTCCGGCGGATGACGTTTGAGGATGAGCGTCCTTACGAGCGCGAATTCGCGGGCATTCGCCGGTTCGAACCGATTTCGCGCTTGCACGAGGGCTTTGTCGATTTGCTCCAGGTTGGCCGCAATGACGCCGAGGGCTGGTTCTATTACGTGATGGAACTCGCGGATGCGGCTGTTTCCGGTCCGGACTTCGGCACTCAATCGTTGGGCGGCAACAGTTCCACATGGGCTTCGAATGCCCGGCCTTCGCCCCCCCCGATGGCGAAGCTCCAAACGTATTCTCCCCGAACGCTGGCCAGCGAGGTGAAGGCTCGGGGAGCGCTGCCGCTGGAGGAGTCCATTGGCATTGGACGGGCACTGGCGTTGGCGCTGGCCGAGTTGCACCGGCATGGGCTCGTGCATCGTGACATTAAGCCCTCAAACATCATTTTTGTGGATGGAGCGCCCAAGTTGGTGGATGTGGGGTTGGTGTCCGCCGCGAGCGAAGCGCGCTCGTTTGTCGGCACGGAGGGGTTTATTCCACCCGAAGGCCCGGGGACGGTGAGGGCGGATCTCTACAGTCTGGGGATCGTGCTTTATGTGATGAGCACGGGGCTCACTCATCGGGACTTCCCGGTCCCGCCGGGTGGATTGGCCACGCGTCCTGATCGCGAGCGCTGGCTGGAGCTCCAAGCTGTCATCCACCGGGCTTGCCAGGCGGATCCGAAGCGGAGGTATGGGGGCGCCGGGGCCATGGTGGCTGATCTCGATCGACTGTCGGAGGGTGGTTCTGTTCGCAAGCGGCGGGCTTGGGAGCGGCGTGGCCGGATTGCGCTCATTTTGCTGGCATGCTCGGCGATCGTTGTCCTGGCCCGCATGGCGATGACTGGACGTATTCCATCGGCTTCGGATCGACCCGTTGCGCCGGTCGCTTCCTTGTCGCCCGTGGCCGAAGTATTTGAGACCTCTGGCGCTTCGAGCGACGAAGGATTCCACCGATACCTGCAGGCCAAAGAAGCCATGCGGCTTCAATCGACGAATGGCTACGTGCCTGCCATAGCCCAACTCGAGATCGTGGTGAATCTTGATCCCGGCTTCGCCCGCGCGTGGCTGCAACTCGCGAATGCCCGTTACGGGCTTGGTGGCTTCTGTTTTCTCCCGCCCAAGGTTTGCAAGCCGCAAGCCCGCGAGGCAGCGCTCAAGGCGTTGAGCCTGGATGGCAGGCTGGTCGATGCGATCGTCCTGCTGGGCCGTTTGAAGATGGAATATGAACGGGATTGGGAGGGAGCGGAGCGCGATTTCCGCCGCGCAGTCGAACTCGATCCCCGCCATCCCGAAGCGCGATCATGGCTGGCGACCTGGCTTTCCTTGGTGGGTCGACACGACGAGGCCGTGAGAGAACTCCAGAACGCGAGACAGGCCGCACCGGACCTTCCATGGCTGGCGAGAAAACAGGGAGTTGTTCTCGTTTGCGCCGGACGATCGAAGGAAGCTGAAGAACTGTTGCGCGAGTCCATCCGGCGCGACTCTGGTGATGGCGTTGCGTTGTTCGAATTGTCCAAACTTCTATGGGCGATAGGACGGCTCGATGAATCCATGAGCGCTGAGACTGCAGGCTCCTTGAAGGTCCACGGCATCGCCACCATCAATCAGGCGGCGCACGAGGCTTACCGTCGCGACGGTCTCCCGGCCTTCGCGAAGGTTTTCCTCGATTTCGCCGATCGCCGCCAACGCATGCTTCTACCCCATGGCTGGCTGTCCCCGGTCATCTGGGCGGATGCCTACAGGCACGCGGGCAACCTCGATCAGGCCTTCCATCACCTTGAGCGCGCATGCGAGGAGCGTGACGAGGCGATCCTGGATGTGGTGGTGCATCCTTACTGGCGGACGCTTTGGAATGATAAGCGATTTGACGAGATCCTCAGCAGAACGGGATTGGACCGCTATTTGCCGCAGCGGATGCATCGTCCTAACCCGCCCCTTTCACACTCGACTGGGTTTGGAAACGTTCCCCATTGAGTTTCAGCCATGCGGGTGAGATCGAACCGCGCCCCCGGTTCAACCAACGGATGCATTTCCCATGCTCCACCCCGTAGGAAGGAGTTCTTCCTCCAACCACTCCTCGTGCGTGCGCTCTCGTGCAACAAATGCCCACCCAATTCATGAACAGCACACTAGCCTGATCGATTGAGTTGGGCGCCCGGCTACTGCAATTGGGCGCGGTAAAACCTGTGTGAACTGACTTGGGCTCGGGTGTCTTCGATGAGGGCTGGACCTGTTCCAGCGACGACCGAGGTGACGCGGCTCCAGGTCTGGAGATCGTGGGAAGCTTCCAGGTGATAAGTGTGGCCTGACGCGCCGGTGAGGGTGAGTTGAATGGCCCCTCGAACCCAGCTCGCTTGGAGCCGGGGCGACAAGTCCGGCTCGGTGAGAGTGAGGATTTGCCTGGCGGGAACGTTGCTTAATTCAGTGACTTGGCCGCTGGGCCATTCGACTCGAAGGATCTCAGCCTGCGTGGCATCGCCGAGACCGAAATGGGCGCGGAGGTCGCTGCCGGCACTCGGACCGCTCGTGCTCGTGATGTCCCGCCGCTGCCAAAATGATTGTCCTTTGATCGTCGCTTTCAGGCGCACTTTGGCGCCGATGGCCGCGCGATTGGACCGTGTGCCGATGAGTTTCAGGGTCAGCCAGGCATGGGGGTTGCCGCTGTTCCGGTAGAGGGCCGATCCCCCTTTGCCCACGGCCAGATCCAGGAAGCCGTCATTGTCGAAGTCACCCCACGCGGCCGTCGGGCAAATGCCGCGATCGTTGCGGTGCAGTCGCATGGGATTTCCTGTGACCAGGAGGTCGAGGTCACCATCGTTGTCAAAATCGGCGAAGGCCGCGCCCTGGATGCGGTCCCCGAGTAGCGCGTCGTCGCTGATTTGAAATTTTCCCGCCCCGAGATTCTCATAAAGGTTACTGTTTCGCGGGGCGTAAACGAGCAAGTCCAAATCGCCATCGTCGTCATAGTTTGCCCAAGTGCCACCATTCGTGTTGCCGGAAATCTCGGTGACAGGCGAATCCGTGATTTTGGCGAAGCCGCCCTGGCCAATGTTGCGGTACAGGGCATTGGGATTGTTTCCAGAATGAGCGACAAAGAGGTCCACGTTCCCGTCGTTGTCGAAATCGCCCCAGGCGGCACCGGTGGTGGGGGTTGGGGCGAGGTGCATCGGCAGATTGGCCACGGCGGCGAATGCCCCGGCCCCGCGGTTGCGAAACAAGCGGTCCTGGAGGCCTCCCGCGAAGCCGAGCCCGGTGGTTCGGTAAACATCAAGCAGGCCGTCATTGTCGAAATCCGCCCAGATCGAGATGGAATTTTCCCCGGGCGAGCCTGCTTGCAACGGATGGGAGGCGCTGGCGCGTTTGAAGGTTCCTTGGCCGAGATTCTCCAGCACGTGATGCTGGCCGAACTCGGTGACCAGAAGATCGAGATCTCCGTCGCCATCGGTGTCGGCCCAAGTCACCGCATAGACGAGTTTATCGGCGAGCCGTTCCGGGTTGAGTTTGATGAAAGTAGGGTCGACTTCGAGCCGGGCTGGCTCGCTCACGATGGTTCCTTGCGGATTCGTGACCAAGGCAGTGTAATCTCCGTCATGGGCGAGGGAGACGTTGGTGAGGGTCAGGGAGGCGTTTGTCGCCCCGGGCAGTGGACGATCATTGAGCCGCCATTGGAAGCGGAGGGGTTCCTCGCCACTGGCCCGGACGCTGAGCACCACCCTCACACCCAGGCTGACCGAGGCTCCTGCCGGGTGACGAGTGATGACGGGTGGGTCTTGAGCGGTGATCGAGATGGCGAGGAAAAGGGTCAGTGCCATGGCAGCCCGGAAATAGGTCGAGGCACGTCGAAAAGAATCTTGATGGAAATGGCAGAATTCGAATTGGCCGCCAGATGAGCGAGGAGAATTTCCGGGCCTGGAGGACTGGGCGCAAGGTGTGGTTTGCATCACCGATCAACCGCGGGTCGAGCCGCGGATCTTGCAGAAATCCACATCTTGAAAGAATCGACCATGATCAGCCGGTTGATGGACGAGGGCTTGCGTTTTCAGGCCATTACGAGCCTTCTTGGGCTGCACAGGCCGCCGTTGCGGCATGCGGCGAACCGCCTCGTTCCATGCTCAACCTCGGCGAACTTGGTTCAAACACGGACGAACTCGCTTGTTCCTGTGCCCCATCCATGAAAAGTGAAGAGCCTCTCCCCACTCGGGCGAGTTTGTTGCAACGTCTGAAGGACGCCGGTGATCACGCCAGTTGGGAGGAGTTCCATCGCACCTATCGCGGGCTTCTGGTGGGCGTGGCACGCCGTGCGGGCTTGGATGAAGGTGAAGCGGAGGAGGCGGTCCAGGACACCCTCATTGGGGTGGCGCGGAAATTGCCGGATTTCCAATACGATTCCCGACGGGATTCTTTCAAAGGGTGGCTCTTGCAACTCTTGCGGTGGAAGGTCGCCGACCAATTTCGGCGGCGTTCGAGGCAAGCGGGGGCGGCGTCCACGGCGGAATCCCCGAGTGTCGCTGAACGTCTTGCCGTGGTCGAAGGCTTGGAATCCGAGCCCGTCCATGCGCGCTTGGAGTTGTCGGATCCGCAGCAGGAATTTGAGGCGATCTGGGATGCCGAGTGGCATCGGCACCGGTTGGAGCAGGCGCTGACGCGGGTCAAACGCCAAGCCCGTCCTGAACACTACGCGATATACCACTTGCACGTGGTGGAAGAACGACCTGTGGAGGAAGTTCGGAGAATCCTCGGAGTCAGTGCGGCGGCGGTGTATCTGGCCAAACACCGGGTTGGCAACTTGTTTCGCAAGGTCCATGCGGAACTCAAGGGTTTGGAGTGAAGCTTGTGCCCGAAGTTGACGGGGCGCTCACCTGAACCCTCTGCAAAGTCCGCAATCGGAAACGGAACGGTGTCCCGGCCAAGTCCTGGGCAGGAAAACATGCTTCCCGAAAGTCTCCGAAAATCCGGTCCAGTGTCGAAGGTTCGGCCAGCGAGGTGAAGCGTCCGGGAACTTGAACGCTTCTACTTCCATCGCGCAATCAGTTCCGCCCGACGGGTCACGCGGAGCTTCTCGAAGACTGCGTGCAGTTGATTCCGCACCGTGGCCGCGCTCTTGCCGAGCGCCGTAGCGATTTCGCGGTTGCTTCGTCCCGCGCAGACCAAGTCCACCACCTCGCGCTCGCGGGGTGTCAGTTTGTGCGTCATCGCCGACGACTCCATCGCGGGATCGTCGCGCCGGGTGGAGGCCAAGGCCCGTCGGCTGGAAGGGTTCATCATCACCCTATTCTATGGATTTTTTGGCCAGCGATTTCAGAAAATCAGGTTGTGTTGCAAAAAATGTGGGTGCGAACGCCAGCCTCAGCTTCGGTCAAGGCGCCTTTCCTGAATTTGGAACAGATGTTCCATGGGCACTTGGGTCGTTCTTCTGATAAAGAACCCGGCGGAAATTCCTGAACTGATGCGCTCGCCAACCTCAAAGGTTCCGTCTTATTCGTTCTGGCGGGTCCGGAATCGCTCGAAGAGTCAGGCCGAGGAGCGAGAGAAAGATTTTGAAGATTCTTGGTAACCACTGTCGGGAAAATCCATAGAACAGAGTGAGACCTGATCTCTCTCGCCCGTCAGGAGTCAAGGCGCAGGATGCTCCGTGTGGAGCAGGCTTGTTTGAAAAGGGAAGGACGCTGGAGCCGTTTTTCAGGCAGCGTTTGGGTAAGCCACGATGGATGAGTGGAGAGTTGGTCGAAAGAATCATGAAAGCATTACAAACCAAACTGCTACTGAGCGCTTCGCTCATGCTGGTCATCCATCCGATCCACTTGTCTGCGGCGGTCATCAACGGTCCGTTCGTTCCCGGCAGTGGGGATTGGACGTTGCTGCCCAACGGCGATTTTGAGCTGGGAAACACCGATCACTTCCACATTCAGCAAGGTGGGCCAGGCATTGATAACTCGATCTCGGTGGATGGTATCGCCCCCTTTGCAGGCAGCTATTCTGGTGTTCTGAGCTTTAATGGCGGTCAAGCTTACTGGGCGTTTGCGATTTCTGGTGCTGCGAAGACGCTTCCGTTGGGAGGAAATTATGTTCTCAGCGGTTTTGTTCGAGCTGCGGTCAGCGATTCCCGGAACACCGGGCGCATGGATCGTTTCGGCGATGTCGGTTCTGAATCCTACTTCGATACGGGCAATAAGGAATGGCAGTTTGTCTATGAGGAATTCACCAACGATGCCGGGTTCTGGTATCCTCGCTTTGTTTACAGCTCACTTTCGCTCATTCATCCCATGACGGTCGGTGACAAGCTCTATATTGACGAGTTCGCCCTCACGCCGGCGCATCTGTTTAAGGCCCCCACCGTAAGAGCGACAGGGGTGCCCGACGGAGGTGGTAGCGCCCTTTTGACAGCGTCCGGCCTGGCCGCGCTCGCGCTGCATCGGCATCGGCGGAAATAGGGTTTCATCTTCGCCTGGGTGGAGGCTTGCCCGCCAAGCCTCCACCTCCATGCGAAACGAAAATGCGAAGGCATTCGAACTCTTGACCGGAGCCCAATCCGGCCAACTTCTCAAACGGCTTGAGACGTTGCCCCTTCAGAGCCGCCTTCCAGTTCTCGATGAATCGCGGGGCTTTTGTCTTTCGCCCTCCTGGCTGGCCGTCCTCCAATTCCACCGAATACAGCGAAGAACCCGTTGAGGTGGATCCACAGGGTGATCCCTCGAAACTTGAGAAAGGCCTTTACCGCCAAGTCCTGCGAGAGATCGACACGGATCAATGGCCGTTTCCAGCAAATGAACTCCGCCGGGCCGGAGTGCGGAACGGGAAGTAAATTCAGCATCAAGTTAGTCGGGAGGCTTATGTGCAAAACGCGAGGACCTCGACAAAATGTCATCAAACATAGTGCCAGGTTGGGGGACCCAGCTTCCACGCGTTGGGAGTTCTGATGGCGGGCGCGTGCCCTGACGAGGCGCCGATTCATGACGCTGCGTATCACCTCTGGCGCGCGGTGGAGCGATCGAGATACCCTCCGCGTCTCCGCGCCTCTGCGTGAAACCGTGCGAAATAGAGTGAACCTTTCGTCGCTGAACGGTGACTGATCCTCAAGCGGCCGCCCTGTGCGGCGACGTGAACGCCGCGCAGGATCTCGTGCAGGAAACGTTGATCGAGGCATGGCGGGGCTTGCCGCGTTTTCGCGGCGGCTGCAAGTTTTTCACTTGGCTTTGCAGCATGATGATCCACCGCCATCTCAAGGGTTGCTCTGCTTGTCAGAGTTATTTCAAGGAAATGTCGGCGCTGGCAATCTGTCACCAGGAAGCAGCCCGCGCTTTGCCGGCTGTGGAGATCTGGCCGCGGGTTTATTCCCGGGTCACGGCAGCCGTCCGCCGCCGCCCACGTTACTGGCCTGGGGAAGTGCTGGCCGTGCTTGGCCGGCGCTGGGTGCCAGTCGCTGCGGCGGCATCCATCGGCCTGTTGCTCGCGGGCGGCGGCCTGTGGTCTTTCCGACGCCCTCGGCCAGCGCCAAAATCCCTCGCCGCAGGACCTATCTCAATTTTCAGACACGCTCTAAGCTAAAATGGGCCGGACCAGACTGCCGTGAATATCGGTCAAACGGTAGTCGCGACCCTGATGGCGGAAGGTGAGGCGTTCATGGTTCAAACCGAGGCAGTGCAGGATCGTGGTGTTCAGGTCGTGCAAATGCACAGGATCGGCCGCGATATTGTAGGAGAATTCGTCCGTTTCCCCGAAGGTCATGCCGCCTCGGATCCCGCCTCCAGCCATCCAGATGGAAAAACACCGGGGATGATGATCCCGTCCAAAGTTGGTCTCCGTCAACTCGCCCTGGCTGAAAACGGTGCGGCCAAACTCGCCCGCCCAAACCACCAGGGTATCCTCCAGCATGCCTCGTTGCTTGAGATCCTGAATCAAGGCTGCCGAAGGTTGATCCACATCCCGCGCCTGATGCCGGATTCCGGCCGGGAGATCGGCGTGTTGATCCCATCCGCGATGATAAAGCTGGATGAAACGCACGCCGCGCTCGGCCAGCCTGCGGGCGAGCAAACAGTTCGCGGCAAAGGTTCCGGGTGTGGAGGCGTCCGGACCGTAGAGGTCCAACGTGGACTTGGATTCTTTGGAAAGATCCGCCAATTCGGGAACAGAAGCCTGCATGCGGTAGGCCAGTTCGTATTGCGAGATGCGGGTCTGGATCTCCGGATCCTGGTAATCGTCGAATTTTCTCCGGTTCAAATCCCCCAGATCGTCCAGGATCATCCGCCTGCGCTCCGGGTTGATCCCGGGCGGATTCGAGAGGAAAAGGACCGGGTCTTTTCCCGGACTGAAGCGGACGCCCTGGTGCTGCGAAGGAAGAAAGCCCGCCCCCCACATGCGCTCGTGGAGCGGCTGAGCGTTGGTGGGGCCACTGGGTCGGGAGATCATCACCACGAAAGCGGGGAGGTTTGAATTATCGCTTCCCAATCCATAAGAGAGCCAGCCTCCGAGCGAGGGGCGTCCCGCCTGTGGATGGCCCGTCTGGAGGAAGGTCATCGCCGGATCATGATTGATCGCCTCGGTGTGAAGCGATCGGATCAGGCAGATCTCGTTGGAGACGCGTCCGATGTGGGGCAGCAACTCGCTGAGCCACATGCCGCTCTGGCCGTGCTGATGAAAGGCGAACGTGGAGGGAGCGATCGGAAACGTTTTCTGGCCGCTGGTCATGCCGGTCAAGCGCTGGCTTCCGCGGATGGAGGCCGGCAGATCCTGTTTGAAGCGCTGCTTCAATCCAGGTTTGTAATCAAACAGGTCGACCTGGGATGGCGCCCCCGCCTGCGCCAGATAGATGACTCGCCTGGCTTTCGGCGCGAAATGCGGGCCGGCGGAGCGGATTGCCGGCGAGGCGGCGACCCGCACCGGCGGATTCAAGAGCGACGCCAGCGCGGCGATTCCAATGCCCGAGGTCATCCGCCCGAGAAACTGCCGGCGGGTGTTCGACAAACCGGTCTGGAAAGGATCTGGAGTCATGGGCTTTTACCGGAACATCACTCGGGCCTGGGGACGCGCGTGGTCATTGTTTCGTGATCGTTTCGTCGAGGTTGAGCAGGGTGCAGGCCATGGTCGTGTAGGCCGCGAGATTGATCGTTCCAAGGGAGAGGTCAGGTTTCGATTCTCCGACTGAAACCAACTGCAGGGCGGCATCCGGATCGGCCTCAAAACTCCGACGCATGCGACTCAGTCCGCGAAGCAGCACCTCCACTTCCCTCTGGCTGGCTTCACGAGCCAACACCGTCCGGACCGCCCGGCGGATCCGCGTTTCCGAAAGCAAACCCTCGCCGCGCAGGATTCGTTCTGCGAGGAGACGCGCGGACTCGACGTAGGTGGGGTCGTTCATCAAATTCAACGCTTGGAGCGGAGTGGACGTACGCGGTCGCTTCACCGTGCAGGTTTCTCGAAAAGGACGGTCGAAGAGCAAAAGGGCGGGATTGGGGACCGACCGTTTCCAATAGGTGTATAACGTCCTCCGGTAGAGCGATCGGCCATGATCCTGCACATAGGTCGAGGCCGATGAGCCAGAAACCACCTGCTCATAGAGTCCGGGTGGATGATAGGGTTTGACCGGCGGCCCGCCGAGTTGATCCACCATCCATCCGCCAAAAACCAGGGCCTGATCCCGGATGACCTCGGCTGACAAACGATGCCTCGGTCCGCGTCCCAGCCAGCGATTTTCGGGATCTGCCGCGAGAAGTTCAGGCCGCACCCGGGAATCCTGCCGGTAGGTGGCACTTGTCACGAGCAGACGGACAAGCCGTTTCATGTCCCAACCGGTCCGGACGAATTCGACCGCCAGCCAATCGAGCAGATCGGGATGGCTTGGCGCCTCGCCCTGCACGCCAAAATCTTCCGGTGTCCGCACCAATCCGGTGCCGAAGATCGACTGCCAGATTCGGTTGACCGTCACTCTGGCGGTCAGGGGATGGGCTGGATCCACCAACCATCGGGCGAGGCCGAGTCGGTTTCGCGGGAACTCCGGAGGCATCCCGGGAAGACTGGCCGGGGGGGCCGGTTTGACCGATTCCAGCTTTTGATCATACGCACCCCGTTTCAAAACGAAGGTTTCCCGTGGTTTCTCCAATTCGGACATCACCAGCGTCACCGGGATGGTGTGGTCGGTGTCGGCCACTTGCTTGCGGAGTTGGCCTGCCTGGTCTTTGCGTCGAACATGTTCGGTCGATTGAGCCAGCCGGAATTCGTCAAGCTCCTTGCGTTCCTCCGCGCTTCTTTTTTCTCCGGGCTTTTGCAAAAGGGACGCCACCGTCGGCGTGAGAAGCAACTCGAGCGGGGTGTCGGTGGACTTGAGCCGCATGCGCCACGCATGTCCCGGGAGCCGGTTCGAAAACACCAGTTCCACCCTCAGTTTTGATTCCGTCGAGCAGGTGACCGTTGCCAGCGCGTCCCAGGTTCCAGTCCGTCGGCTTCCATCACTGAGATGGAGTTGCCACGCCGAGTTTGTATTTTGATCCACCGCCCGAGCGGATTCTGCGGCCGGCGCAGAATTCGTGAATGCCCGACCCCGCAGGACAAGCTGATTCGTTCCCGGCCATTTCACTCGCAGCTCGTGAATCGAGAGCCGATTGGTCTCGGGCCCCGCACCCTCGGGATGGTTTTCGAAGTCGAGCTGGAATCCGGTCCATTGACCTGCTGGGATCGCCGCCTCCAGCTTCAACAGGTGAACGTTAGTTCCACCGGAACGGACCCGCACCGCACCGTCCTCCATTTGCGTTTCTGGGGCTTTGTCTGCTGGAAGCGCGAACTCCGCGCTCGTCCAATGGAGGGGGGTCCAAGAGGGTGAGGTGCTGACGGCTCGCTTTTCCCAGCTCGTGGGGTTCTCCAGCAGCCGGTCGGCCACTTGCTTCAATTCCTGTTCCGCCTGGCTGAGCTCAGCCTTGAGCCGCGCCAGTTTTTCGTCCTGCCCGGGCGTCGGAAGTTTGAGAAAGGGCGGAGTGCTGTGGCGGTAATGGGCGCCGTAGTCGCCCACGCCTTGTTCGGCCACATTGTGAAAAAAAGCATAGAGTCCGTAATAATCCTTTTGGGTCAACGGATCGTATTTATGATCGTGGCAACGGGCGCAATTGAACGTGAGCCCCAGCCAGACGGTGGCCGTGGTTTCAACCCGGTCCGCGCAATACTCGGCGAGGAATTCCTCCGGAATGATGCCCCCCTCCTCGTTGATCATGTGGTTGCGGTTGAATCCGGTCGCGACGCGTTGCGCAAACGTCGGTTTCTCCAGCAAGTCGCCGGCGAGTTGATCGCGGGTGAACTGGTCGAACGGCTGGTTCCGGTTGAAGGCATTCACCACCCAATCCCGCCACGCCCAAAGATCACGATCGCGATCGACCTGGTATCCGTTGCTGTCCGCATACCTCGCCACGTCCAGCCAGTCTTGCGCCATCCGCTCGCCGAACCGGGGTGAGTCCAGCAGACGGTCCACGAGCCTTTCATAAGCCAGGGGAGTGCGATCGGACAGGAACGCGCGCTGTTCGGATGGCGTGGGCGGCAGTCCAGTCAGGTCGAGGGTGACTCGCCGCAACAAAGTGGCCCGGTCGGCTTCGGCGGAGGCGGTCAGCTTCTGAGCCGCTAGACGATGTTTCACAAACGCATCCACTGGATTTCGAATGCCGATTCCGCTTGCGGGAATCGCCGGTTCGCGCGGTTTGACAAAGGCCCAGTGCGCTGGATATTCCGCCCCTTCGGCAATCCATCGGCGGAAGAGATCTTTTTGGGCTTCGGTCAGATCCTTGTGCAGTGTCCCGGGCGGCATGATCCGATCCGGATCGGTGGAGACCATGCGGCGCAGGATCTCGCTTTCGTCCGGATTCCCCGGAACGATCGGGCGAGCTCCGGACTTGGCGGGTTTGATCGCCTCTTCTCGGACATCCAGCCTCAATCCGGCCTTGCGTGCTGTGGCATCGAAGCCATGGCAGCGAAAGCAGGTGTCGGCCATGATGGGCCGGATGTCGCGGGTGAAATCAATCCGGGCCGTCCCTGCGCTCAGGGCCGGGAAGCTCCAAAGCACGAAAAGGCAGGCGGCGCGCTTTATGCCGGAATGAGACATCACGGATCAGGAATCCAATGCTTGTCATCGTAGAGACGCAGGAGGGTGCAAACAAGGTCAAAGCGGACCCGGGAATCTGCCGCGGTGCATCCGCAAGTTGTCAGGGCGCGCCGTTCACGGCGCTTCCGCTCGCGCCAATCGGCCGCGGCGATGTTCTCCCGCTCATGGATTGCCCTGGGTGAACGACTTCGCCCCTGGTAGCACCCTCGCTCGTTGACCTGCCATGCCCCGTTGCAGACACGCCGTGAGGCGGCGTCAAAGCCGCGCCCCGGCGCTGCCGTGCGCATCACCGAAAACCTGTGGATGCACTGGTGTCATCGTCCGGTCTTTCCGAGTGGTTTGCGGTGTTCATCCAGCACGTTGCAGAAATGCGCCAAGTCCTTGATTTGAAGGGCGCCGATTTTATCCAGGGCTTCGCGATACGCTGGCATTGCGCGTCCGCCCACCAGAATCGGGACTTCCATCGGCAAGCATTCTCGAAGTCGCATCATTTCGCCCTCCAGCCTTGGGTCGTCCTCGGGATAGACGAGGCTCAACGCCACCGCCCGGGCTTGGTTCTGGCGCGCCGCTCCCGCAATTTCTGCCGCAGGCAGGCTGGCTCCGAGATAGGTGACGTACCAGCCCAGATTGGCCGCCGCCGCGCTGACAATCAGCGCGCCCAATTCATGAAGCTGTCCGGCGGGGGTTGCCACAACCAAGGCCGGCGCGATCTCCAAGCCGGCGAATGGCCTTGCGGCGTGCCCGAGGAAAATTCGGATCACCGCGCTCGCGAAGTGTTCATGGGCAGCGGTGATGGTTCCGTCCCGCCACAGTTCGCCGATGGTTTGGGCGAGTGGCGCAATCACGCGTTGCAACAATCCTTGGGCGCCCAACTCCAACGCCCCGCGCTTGAGCGCGCCTTCCAGCGCGCGGGAGTCGAGATTCTCCACGGCGGCGATGCAGTCCTTGAGAATGGACGTCTTTCCCTCGGCGCCGCTGGTCGCTTGCCGAATTCGGCCTTCTTCTGTTTCGGCCTCGGCGGCGAGTGTGCGCAACTTCTCGGTCGGCAGTCCGGCCACAGGACCGATGTGATGGCCCGCACGCGTGACGTCGCGGAGCAGGCTGAGTCGCTCGATTTGCTCTTCCGAGTAGAGGCGGCGGTTTGTGCCTGTGCGTTCAGGCTTCACCGCCTGGTATCGCTTCTCCCAAATGCGAATGACGTGGGCGGTCAACCCCGTGCGCAGCGCGACCGCCTTGATTGCATGATGCGCTTCCGACATATATTGAGACAAAGCATAGACACACAAAAGCAGAGTTGCAAAAGAAAATATCGCAGATTGAGCGTATTGGGCGCCAACGTGCGATGGAGGTGGGGCATCGGTGCTTCAGTCTCTCGTCCAACTGTGCTCTGATTATTTTAGTCAAAAAGTTGACGTATGAATTGCTGCTCTGCCATTCAAGAAGAGGTTTTGGATGCTCACGCACTGGAAGGAGCCCGAAACCAAATCACGACCACCGAAAAGCCAGTCCCGCAGACCAGCGACGCGCAATCAACGGGATTCGAGATGACGGAGGCGGCGATGGCGGATTCGATGGTGAGATTGTTCAGGGCGACGATGAACCTTGACTTAAGACTGGACTTGTAAAATGTCCCGGTTTCCTCGAATCCAACATCCCGCTGCGATCGAGGATCCCAGAAATGATTTGCAACCCATTGAATCTATCTCGGAAGCATCTGGGGTTTGTCCCCCTGTTAACCTGTTGCTTATGGATCAATGCTTCCAGCAGCGAAGCCCGAACAGATCCACCGTTGCCTGGTCGAGTTCGTTTGACGATGGTCGATGAGCCAGTCATCCACTACGCCACCTTCCAAAGCCACAACCAAAAAGTGGTCCAAAGGGGCGGGCTGATCTTCATGACCCATCTGCGTTCCCGAAATGAAGCTTACACCGATCAAGCTTGGCGACTCTCGGTCAGCCGCGATGCGGGAGTCCGCTTCGTTACGCTCGTCGAGCGGTCCGAGGCGACCAATCCGCCCGTCCTGGAGTGCGATGTCCACGGCAATCTCTATCTGATCCGAGTCGACTTCGTCCGCGGCGACGCGTTTCTCGATCGATGGAAATTGGCCGCGATCCGATCTTGGTTAGAGAACCCGTCCGGCAATCGGCCTGGACCCAGCACGACCCGGATCCCGGGCGGGGCGGCCGGCAAGTACTCGGCCATGATCGATGCGGCACGTGACCGACTCTACTTCTTCTCCCACAACAATACCTTTCATCGCCTGCGACTGGATGGCACTTGGATCGATTCCCGCGTGTTGCTCGCTTCGGGCCCCAACGGAATGCTGCAGTACCCACTGCTCTCACTCAACCCGCAAGGTGAACTACACTTGGCGTGGACCACGCAGAAGCACGGCGAGTATATGTACCGGGATATCCATCACATGATCTCGCAGGATGGTGGCGACAGTTTTTATTCATGGTTACCGGCGGGTGATGCCAGCCGTAAGGAACTCGAGCTCCCGATCATCGCCGATGAAACAGGCCCCGCTCTGCGAGTGACGCTCGATGATGAGTTTGAGGTGCATACCTGGCTCGCCTGCGGACTGGCGACCGCCGAGCATTGGCATGGCTTCTATCAAGCCCAAACCCAGCCACCACGCCAGCACTATGTTCGCTACGACCTGGCCACAGGCAAAAAGCAGATTGACCGCTACCCGAAGGTGTCGGGGAATCGCATCAATCTCAGTGGATTGGATGGTTTTCTCGCGCATCATCCATCCGTCCCCGATCGCCTATTTCTGATCGGAAACGACTCAGGGAATCTGGCCTGTTTGGTCAGTCATGATGCAGGAGAGACCTGGCAGGACTACGCGCGATCGGAGCAATCGTTCCGACTCTACTCGATCGGAGGTTATCGCAAGGTGACCGAAGATGGAGCCGTGATCGGTTCGTTCACCGACCAAGAACCACCGCGAGAAATCACCGATGGAAAATCCAAGGTCTACTTTTTTCGCATCGAACCAAGAAACGTTTCGCGTTGATCATCCGAAAAAACTTTGTGCAGGGCTTGGCCCGGGTCAGCGGTGTAGGGCTTCGCGAGGGTCAGATTCAGTATTGCGGAGCCATCGATGGTGGATTCGATGGATGGAAACGGAGGAGGGTGATTGGACGGTGGCGCAAGGATGGTGAAACGAGACGCGGTTCGCCAGGGCGAATGGGCCACGGAATGGGCGATGCCCACGGCGACGGAATCCCACCTTCAATCCCAAAGGGATTGTGTCCTCCAGCCCAAGGTTGCGAGGAACGAGCTACCTTGGGTCGCCGTTTGGAAATCAATTCAACCGCAACGCGGTTGTGGCTTGACCCCGCCAAACGGAAATAGGTTTTCGTCACAACCCCGTTGGGGTTGGTTTCCATGGGCGAACCGTGACCCAAGGTAGCTCGTTCCTCGCAACCTTGGGCTTCGGGACGGAATCCCGTTGGGATTCTTGGCGGGACGAGTTTGAGTTGCGTGACGTCGGTTGCGAAGGGTTGAATCTCAGAACGGCAATTGCCCTTCATGAATCTTCGCGAGGTCCTGGCGATGAAGCCATTCTGAATCACTCACCAGATCCATCAAGGATAGGCCTCGTGCTTCGTCGTGTCTTTCTCATCCAGGCCTTAGAAAATCTTCACCACGTTCAAATGCCGTTTTGACGCTCCAGCTTTTGCGCCTCTCGACGCTGCTGAATTGACGATTTCGAGATTACCCGAACCCGAGTAACCTTGGCACGTTGGCGCCTCCGAAAACGACCGTGTCCACAGCCACAAGTTCCTGACGGAGCATGGCATGGTCAAGGCGTTGCCCTGACGGAAGAACTCACAACGCGGTTCTCTTTTTGGGATACCTTGATCTCGCCTGGCCCCGCCGGGAGCGAGTGCTTCATCACGGCGCCTCCCGACCAGCGAATCTCGATTTCCCCGGGCTGATCCTCAAGGTTGAACAAGAGCACCGGAGCATCGGTGGAACCGTAGCCGGTGCCGGACTTGATCTCCTTCACGGAACTCCATCGCGCCCCCTGCCGCACTCTCACGAGTGCCCCGATGCCATGGCGGTTGCCTTCGCGGCCTTCGATCCGGATCCGTCGCGCTGGACGAGCCGCGCGATTTCGAAAGAGCTTGGTCTCGGCGCCGTTCTGCCCCACCAGCAAGTCCGGACGCCCGTCCGCATCAAAATCACCCACGGCGCTCCCACGACCTTCCCCGTAAACGAGCAATCCGGATTCCTGGCCTGGAATGGATCCAAAGCCCCCTTGGCCGTCACCCTTCAGAAGCACCCCGCGGCCTGCGTCCTGGCGGCTTTGGGATCGGTGCTGGCCGAAGAAGTTCTGAGCCATGAACACGTCCTCCTGCCCGTCCCCGTCGAAGTCCGCCACGGAAAGTCCGAATCCGGGAGCCCATTGAGCTTCCATCGGCAATTCTCGCGCCTCGAAGCGATCTCCACGATTCAGAAAGACCATGCTCGCGAACGTCGTGGCTGTCCTCTCCTTCATGCCTGCCCAAGCCGGCCCAAAGACGTCGGGCAAAGTGGATGAAGCGTACTGTTCAAATTTTTCCACGCGCTCGGCCAGAAAAGGAGCGGCGGGGCGTAAATCCTGCCAGCCGGTCCAAAGGGCTTCCCGGTTCAAGTTCTGATCCCAAAGGGTCTCGACAACTTCCACCGTTCCATTGCCGTCCAGATCGGCGAAGCGGATCCGCGCCGGATGTTCGCTGGAGGCTCGCATTCGGTGGTTTCGGCCCCAGTTCGAGGCCACGAGGTCCAGACGTCCATCCCCGTCGAAATCCCCTGTGGCCACGGCACTCCACCAACCGGTCCATGCCGCGAGCTTGCGATCCAAGACCCCGCCACTGTGAAAGGTTCCATCCCGGATGGAAAAAACGCGAAGAGGACCCCAATCCGTGGCCAGGACCAATTCGGCGCGACCGTCCGAATCGAGATCGGAGAAGAGGGCACCGGTGACCATTCCGGCGTCGAGGGATTGGGCCACTGCCCAGCGTCCGGCGTCGTTGCGCAGCAACAGGGAAGCGCCCGGTTCCGGGTAGCGCCCGCGCAGCGCGCGGCATCCCACGAAAACATCCAGGTCGCCATCAAGGTCGAAATCGGCGACGGCGAGGGGCCCCGCGATCATGTCGTGGCCGGACACGCTTTCGCCACTGGCGCCGCGGAGCGCATCGTAAATGCGCAAGATGCCGGCTTGAGTCCGGCCATCCTCGAAACTGGAGCTGCCCAGCAGCAGGAATTGTTCGAGCCCGGCCAGACCCGCCGTATCCCTTGTCACCGGGCGCTTCCAGAGGGATCCTTCCAGGGGTTGGAACACCCCGGAGGGATCGAATGTCACGGCTGCGACTGGACCGCCACGCCCGCTGCCGACGACGATTTCCTCACGCCCGTCGCCGTTGAGGTCCACCCATCCTACGCCCGGGCCGAGAGTGCTAAAGCGGCGGGGCAGGAGCGGTTGTAATTCGAAATCGTTGAAGGGTTCCTCGTGGTGCGAGTGGTTCAATTTCGCCGAAAGGTCCTCGAACCACGCCGGAGCGGCGGGCTTGTTGGGCGGCGATGCAGGAGGAGCCGCCGCGTCCATTTCTTCGATGACGTACATCCGATTCGGCTCCACGGCGTCGATCGAGCTTTGATTTCCGCCGCGCCAGATCACTTCCAGTCGAAGGTTTTTGGGGTTGGTTCCCGCGGCAAAAACACGCCGAGGATCGTCTCCCGAAAGATATCGCCCCCCCGCGAGCAACTCCTGGCCTTGAACGGGAACGGGTCCTCCCAGCAACCGGACTTTGGCGCCGATGCCGAAAGTATTCGGTCCCCGGCCCTTGAGGCGGACGGCGACCCGCGGGCCTGTGCTTTCATTGCGATAGACTGCGGCGGGCGCGTTCAGATTGTTCACCACCACGTCGAGGTCTCCATCGTCATCCAAATCCGCCAGCGCCATGCCTTGGGAGACGCCCGGGTCCGCGAACCCCCACCTTTCGCCCACTTCTTCGAAAGTGAGATTCCCCCGATTCCGGAACGCCACATTCCGGGTGTCGAGCCTCGGAATTTCCCGTTGCAGCCGTGCGATATCTGCCGCCGTGAGTTGGCGGGACGCGCGGGCGCTGTCGATGCGGGCTGCCATGTCGGCGTTCTGGAAATCGCGCCACTGTCCGTTGGTGACCAGGATGTCCTCGTAGCCATCGAGGTCCACATCCAGGAAAATCGGACCCCAAGACCAGTCGCTCGCTTCGAGACCGGCAAAGTAAGCGAGTTCCGCGAACGTGCCGTCGCCGCGATTGATGTGCAGGGTGTTGCGGGAAAACTGGGGGCGGTTGTCATACAATCCCGGTGGCCATTGAAAGTTGTCCATCGAACTCACTTGGACCAGCCGTTTCAACGTGTCGCGGCTGAGCATATCGACGACAAAAAAATCGACATGGCCGTCGCGGTTCAGATCTCCGAAATCCACGCCCATCGAAAAGCTCGAGATGTTGCGAATCGAGGTTCGCGCGATGGCCCTGAAGCGTCCCCGCCCGTCATTGATCCAAATGCGGTCTGGCGTAAACAAGTCGTTGCAAACGTACAAATCCGGTGCGCCATCGGCGTTGAGGTCGTGAAACTGCACGGCCAGCCCCCAGTCCTGCGGGGCGGAGTTCAGCGGACGTCCGTCTTCGTCCAGAAACGTGCCGTCGGTAAAGGAGATGCGGCTGAAGCGGCCCTGTCCGTCATTGCGAAAAAAGTCGTCCGCCTGACCGTATTCCAACACTTCACCGGAGGGGGTGAAGACAAAGCGGTTGGTCAGATCGGCGTCCGTCGCCGGGCGTCCGTTGACGGCCGTGACCACCGGGCGTCCCTCCATCGGTGTGATGGAGAATCGGGCTCGGGGCTGGTCTTTGATGGTGGTGGGAAAGAAATTGCAAACGTAAAGGTCGAGATCCCCGTCGCCTTCGATGTCGGCAAGAGCCATCGACATGCTCCCGTGGCGTGAAGCCAGTCCGGCTTCCGCCGTCGTCTCGCGAAACCTTCCTCCACCCTCGTTTTTGAAGAGGCGCGTTCCGCCGCCGAGCGCGTTGACCAGCAGGTCCAGATCTCCATCCCCGTCCACATCCGCGAAGGCTGCGCCCGTGGAATCCTGGCCGGCACACGCGACCCCGGCTTGGTCGGTGATGTCCTCAAACCGCCATCCGCCCAGATTGCGAAACAATTTGTTGTTCGAATCGAGCCCGCAGAAATAGAGGTCGGCCTTGCCGTCCGCATCGACGTCGCCCGCGGCGACACCGGAGCCGCTGAGCAGGTTGCGATTGGCAATGGAGCGTTCGTCCGAAAGCACATTGGTGAAGGCCACCCCGGTTTGCCCGGCCGGCAGCCGGGTGAAACCCGCGCGCGGAGGGTTTGCCGGCGCCGGCAGCGAGAGGACGCGGAAGGAAGGAGCGGCCGCTTGAAGGCCGCACTGCACGGCGCCGGCGAGAACCATGGCGCGCATCCATGCCCCAGGGATCCAGGATGGAAGGCCGGGTTTCACAAGAGGACCACTTTGATCACGCCATCAACATGGACCTCGATTTCCCGGGCGGATCCCGGGATGGCCGAGCGCGTGCGTTTTCCGCCAGGCCAGACGACCTCCAATTCCGCGTTCGAAGGGGGCGAGGGCAGAACCTGCACAGAGCTGTCTTGAGACCAATAGCCTGAGCCGATGGCGATTGAGCGGACCGGAGAGCTGCTCTTCCCGGCCACCCAACGGAGTGTGGCCCCCGCGGCCTGTGTGTTTCCGGCCGGACCGGTCAGCCGGACACGAAGGCCAGGACGAGCGCGCCGGTTGTGATAGAGCTGGGTTGGGGCCCGATTCTGACCCACGGCCAAGTCGAGGCGCCCGTCGCGGTCGAAATCCGAAAGGGCGATGCCCCGTTGCTCCCCATAGATGCGAATGCCTGACGCCGCAGGGGACTGCGCGGTGAATCCACCGCGACCATCCCCGAGCAGGCAAAGGCCCACTCCCGCGTCGAAACGGGAACTGTCGGGGTCCACATCAAAAAAGTTTTGGGCCAGGAACAAGTCTTCATGGCCGTCCCCGTCCAAGTCGCCTGCGCTGACTCCAAAGGCCGGCGCGAATTGGGCCTCGACCGGCAGGGAGCGCGCTTCGAATCTTCCGCCGCGATTCAAAAACACTTTGCTGTCGAGCGTATTCACGCGGAACTCCAAGGCTCGCGAGGCATGCGATCCCAGGACCTCTGCGACGGAAGCTTGTCCAAAGGCACGGTAGGTCGTCACGCGCTCCCGCAACTCGGGGAAAACCTGGGCGATCGTATCGAAATCGCGGACCGGGACAAAGTAACCCAGCCTGGGATCGAACTGCCCTTCCACGAGGTCAACGACATTCTGGCCATGAAAATCACCGGCGTGAAGGCGGAGGGTTTGGCCGAGAAACCGCTGGTATTTTGAGTTCCGGCCCCAGTTGGAAACGCAGAGGTCGACGTGCCCGTCCTCGTCGAAATCTCCGGCGGTCACGCCGTTCCACCAGCCGAGTTCGTCAGCCAGTCCCCATTCGCGTGTGGCTTCAACGAGTTTTCCTCGATCGTTCCGAAAAATCCGAACCGGACCCCATTCACAAGCCAGGATCAGCTCCGCGAAACCATCGCGATCGAGATCGGCAAACAGAGCTCCACTGATCATGCCCGTGATGGACAGTCCCATCTCTCCCGGGCTGTTCGACGCAAAAAGGTCGTTCCCGCCGAGCAGGACTTGCGAGGTCGCGGGTTCAGGATAACGCCCGGGGATGACTCGTCCCCCGACGAACAGATCCAGATGGCCATCGCCGTCGATGTCCGCCATGGCCGTCGGGCCCGGGCTGCTGCGTCCTGCTTTGAGGATGGGCGTCACGCGCTTCTCCTGAAGCCGGTAGTGTTGCAGACTGGGATCTCCCGGATTGGACGCTTCGTAGGAAGATTCGGCGGCAAGGAAACCCCGGTGCTGGCGCCGATCGATCCAGCCCAGCACCGTGGTTTGGTCTCGCAACAAAGTCTCTTTGAAAGCCGGATCGGATTCCAGTATGAGCCCGCCTTTGCGGTCGTTTCGGAAAAAGGTCCAGGTGCCTCCGCGTCCGGCGCCGATCACGAGATCGTCCCAGCCATCACCCTCTTCATCGAACCAGGTGATGCCGGGTCCCAGCCGGCTGAGTCCGCGGCTCAACGCGGGTTGGCGGAGCGTGTCGTCGAAGGGATCATCCCAATGAGTATGCGCCAGCCGGTCGCTGATGTTTTCGAAAAGGGGAGGGGAGGGCGGTGGTGGCTTGGGGGCTGCCGGAAGGCCCGGCTGTTCGATCACTTCATAAATGAAATTCGGCTGGATGTTCGAGATGACCGTCTGGGTGCCGTGACGCCAAAGGACCTCGAGGGTGGCGTTTGGGCCAGGGGGTGAGGCCGCGAACACGCGGAGGCAATCGTCTCCGGAAAGGTAGCGGCCGCCGCCGATCATTTCCTGGCTTTGGGCCGGCCCTTTGCCGCCACGCAGTTTGATTTTGGCGCCGATGCCGCGTGTGTTGCCGCCACTTCCTCTCAACTTCACCGCGACCCGGGGCGCGCTCGTATCGTTGCGATACACGCCGGACACTTGGTGCAAGTTGTTCATCACCACATCGAGGTCGCCGTCCAGGTCGAGGTCGGCCAGGGCCATGCCGTGAGAAATGCCCGAATCTCCGAATCCCCAGGCGCCGCCCATTTCTTCAAACGTCAGGTCGCCGCGATTGCGGAACGCGAGGTTGGGCGTTTCGAGTCGCGGGAACTTCGACAGGTTCTCGAAGTGCTCCTGGGCGGATACCTGATCCGGCGGCTTGGCAATCTGTTTCAGGAGATCGGCGTCCAGCGAGTCATGGTTGTTGCCGGTCGTTACCAGCAAGTCCTCGTAACCGTCCAAGTCCACATCCAGGAACACTGCACCCCAGGACCATTCGGACGCCTCCAGTCCGGCGAGCTGGGCGATTTCGGCGTAAGTGCCGTCGCCACGGTTGAGGTGCAGGGTATTCCTCGATACCTCCGGACGATACTTCGGATCGCCGACCGGCAAATCGACTTTACCCTTCAGCGTGTTGGCCCTCTGGCGCTGGCGTGCGCCCCAATCACGGCTCAACATGTCCACCACCACGAAATCATCCCAGCCGTCACGATTGATATCCGCGAAATCCACGCCCATCGACGACATGCTCAGGGTGCGCAACGAAAAGGGCGGCGCCGCCCGGAAGCGCCTTCCTCCCTCATTGAGCCACATCCGGTCCCTCGAAAAGGAGAAGTCGTTGCACAGATACAAATCGGGGGTGCCGTCGCCGTTGATGTCGCGAAACATCACGCTGAGTCCCCAATCGAGCGGCGGTCCGGAAAGCGTCTTGCCTTCCTCATCCACGAACGCGCCGCTGGTCCAGGCGATCCGCCCGAATTTGCCGCCCCCCTTGTTGACGTAGAGGACATCGGGTTCGCCTTTCTCAATCAACCCCATGCCGCCGCCCTTGTAGGGAAGTCCTTCGAACCGATCCTCGGGCGTGACGACGATCTTGCCGTCGATGAGCGCCACCTCGGCCTTCACCCCCGGCGGCGCGTCTTTGTAGGTCGTGGTTCTGTAGTTCGCGACGTAAAGTTCAAGATCCCCATCGCCATCGATGTCCGCCAATGCCATCGAGGTCGACCCGCCTCGCGCGACCAAACCGCTCTCGGACGCAGGGAGGAACGTGCCGCCGCCCTGATTGATGAAGAGCCGGACGCCCTGGCCGAGGGAGGTGACAAAGAGGTCCAGGTCTCCGTCCCCCTCCACATCGGCGAAGACCGCGCCGGTGGACATTTGATCCGCGCACGCGACACCCGCCGGGGCGGTCACCTCTTGAAATTTCCATCCGCCGAGATTGCGATAGAGCGCGTTGGATCCCTCCAATCGGCAAAAATAAATGTCACACCAGCCGTCTCCGTCGATGTCCCCCAGCGCGACTCCAGAGCCATTCTCGAGGATGCGGTTGGTGGCGGTGGCCGTGTCGGAGAGCCGGTTCGTAAACTGGAGGCCTGTGATCTCGGGCAACATCCGGGTGAATCCAACCCGATCCGACGTGGGAACCGTCAACGCCGCCCTGCGGTGATGGGGAAAGCTTTCCCATCGCAACGGGTCGGCGGCGCGCGCGGAGAACCATCCCAGTGCGGCGAGCAAAGCCGCGGGCACCCACCCTAGGACGCGAGGCTTCCGAGTTTGAGGAATCATCGCACGACGCGGAGTTGCCCGCTTTGCTGATCGATTTCAATTTCTTTCGAACCGGGCGCCACCGGCCATTCCGCCGAGGCGCCGCCCGGCCAGCGCACGCGGACGGCTTCGAGTGTTCCGGGAAGACTGAGCACGGGCATCGAACTGTCCTGGGAAAGGTATCCCCCCCCGGCCCGAATCTCGCGCGCCGGCCCCCACTTTCCATCGCATTTCACTCTCACGATCGTTCCGACGGCTGCAGGATTGGCGCCGAGGCCTTTCATTCGCACGCGCAGTCCCGGGCGCGCGGCCGTGTTCCGGAAAAGTCGCGTCGCCGCGCCGTTCTGAGCCACCGCCAGATCCACGCGCCCGTCACCATCGAAATCGCCCACCGCGCTGCCTCGTTGCTCGCCCCACACGCGAACACCCGAAAGCGTGGCCGGAACGGCTCTGAATCCTCCCTTCCCGTCCCCGCGCAGCCACAGCCCCAGTCCCGAGTCTCCGCGGCTGCCCTCATCCACGTTCCCGAAAAAGTTCTGACTCAGAAAGAGATCCTCGAAGCCGTCCCCGTCCGCATCCGCCACGTTGACTCCAAAAGCAGGCGCCCATTGCGCTTCGGGCGGAAGATCGCGACGTTCCAAGCGCCCGTCCCGGTTCAGAAACACCGCACTCGCCAGGGTGTTGACCTCTCGTTTGTCCAAGTGACCCGCAAAGTCGCTGAGCGCTTGTTCGACGCTGGATTTTCCGAACGCCTCGAAGCTCGGGAAAAGTTCGGCCAGCGCGGGCAGCGCTCCGAGAATCGCTTGGCGATCTCTCACAAACCCATCCCTGCCGACCGAGGGTTCCCATCGCGTTTCGAAACACGTCACGCTGCCATCTCCCCGGAGTTCTCCGTAATGAAGGCGCAAGGGATGCGCGTGGCTGGCTCGATAACGGCTGTTCAAACCCCAGTTGCTCACCACCAGGTCTTGTCGCCCATCCCCATCCCAATCGCCCGCCGCGACCCCGTTCCACCATCCTCGATCGTTCGCCAATCCCAACGACTCCGTCACTTCAGTCAGGCGGGCGTCTCGCCACTCGAACACCCGGACCGGACCCCATTCGCAGGCCAGGACCAGTTCGGGGGCCGCGTCCCCGCGCAGGTCCGTAAAGATCGCGCCGCTGACCATGCCCAACTTCTCGAAGCGCTGCCACACGGTCAGCCGGCCCCCATCGTTGCGCAGCAACAAACTGTCCGCCGCCGCCGGGTAACGGCCGGGGGCTGCACGACCTCCCACAAACAAATCAAGATCCCCATCCACGTCCAAATCCGCCATGGCCATCGGCCCAAAACTGGAGGTCTCACCCTTCAAGCTTTCTCCGCTCGTTTTTCGGCGGCCATCAAAAATCCGCAACGTTCCACTTTTACTCTGAAGGTCTTCATACCCCGCGTGGACCGCCACCAACACCCCGGTCCAGCCCGCCAGCCCAAGCGTGTCCTGGAGGAGCGGACGATTCCAAGGCGCCCCGGTGAGTTCGGCGAATTTTCCGGAACCTTCGTATCGAAACGCGCGGACCGCGCCGCCCCTGCCTCCTCCAATGACCAACTCCTCGGAGCCATCGCCATCGACGTCCAGCCAGGCCAGGCCAGGTCCGAGCCGGTTCAAACTTTTTCCCAAATGGGGCTGCCGCGCCTCTTCGTTGAAGGGATCATCGTGGTGTTCGTGGCCCAGGTTCCCGCTGAGATCTTCGAACCACACCGGCAGGTTGGGGGGGGCGAGCGGGGCGGTCGCCGGCTCGAGTCCCGAGGCGTCTTCCACATCGTAAAGGTGATTGGCGCGCACGCCTTCAATGCGGCTCTTCTTGCCGTTTCGCCATCGAATTTCGAGGTGCATCGGATCGTTGCGCGTTCCCGCCGCGAAAACGCGCAAGGGTTCATCGCTCGAAAGGTATCGCCCGCCCGCCATCATTTCCTGGCTCTGCTCCGGAACCGCTCCTCCTTGAAGTGTGATCCGGGCGCCAATGCCAAAGCGGTTGCCTCCGGTGCCTTTGAGCCTCACCGCGACGCGGGGCGCCCCGGCTTCATTTCGATACAGCGCGGCCTCGTCATTCAGATTGTTCACCGCCGCGTCGAGATCGCCATCGCCGTCCAGATCCGCCAGCGCGAGTCCGTGCGAAACGGCCGCGGCGTTGAATCCCCACTGATCGCTCGTTTCCTCAAACGTCAGGTTCCCGCGATTCCGAAAGGACACATTCGGGGTGTTCAACCTTCCGAACAGATGGTTCAAATTCAACAGTTCGGAGGGCGACAGGCGTTTGCTCTTCTGCTCTTGCGCGGCGCGTTGCATGACGTCGGCGTTCATCGCGTCACGCTCGTGTCCGTTCGTGACGAGCAAGTCCTCGTAACCGTCCAAATCCACGTCGAGGAAGGCCGGTGTCCAGGACCACTCCGACGCTTCCAAGCCGCTGTACCAGGCGATCTCGGCAAAGGTCCCATCCCCCCGGTTTCGGAACAGCGTATTGTGGGGAAACTGCGGACGCGCGGCGCCCCCCGCCGGAGCCGAGCCGGGAGGGGCCAACTCTCCCACCTGCACCTGCCGGCGGACGTAATCCCGGCTCAACATGTCCACGACGATAAAGTCGTCGAATCCGTCGCGATCAAGGTCCGCGAAATCGACGCCCATTGAAAAAAGCGAAGTGTGGCGGAGGGTGGAACGCGGCGCGGCGCGAAAGTTTCCTTTCCCGTCATTCATCCAAAGCCGGTCGGACGAACGGAAGTCGTTGCAGACATAGAGGTCGGGCGCGCCGTCCCGGTTGATGTCCCGGAACATGGCGGACAGTCCCCAGTCAAAAGGCAGGACGGACAACGGTTTGCCGTCTTCATCCAGAAAAGCGCCTCCGGTGAAGGATATCGGAGTCCACTTGCCCGCGCCGTCATTTCGATAGAGAACGTCGATTTCCCCGTTTTCGAAGATCTTGCCCGCCGGGCTCAGAGTAAATCGCCCCGCCACCTCCGGATCCGAAGCGGGTTTGCCATCCACACTGGCAATCACGGGCAGATTGTTCACGTATTCAGCCTTGATGCGGATCGCGGGTTGGTCGCGCACCGTCACGGTTCGGTAGTTCACCACATAAAGATCCAAGTCGCTGTCGCCATCAATGTCGGCCAAAGCAAGCGACATCCCGCCTCGCCTGAAGTTGAGCGGCGCGCCGGGCCACGGAAGAAACCCGCCGTTCCCCTGATTTTGGAACAGGTGCGTGCCCGCCATGATCGTATTGACCGCCAAATCGAGATCGCCGTCGCCATCCAGATCCGCGAAGGCCGCTCCCGTCGAGTCCAAGCCGGCACACTCCACGCCCGCTTGCTTGGCGATCTCCTCGAAGCGCCAACCGCCCAAATTCCGATACAGCGCGTTGGATCCGTCCAATCCGCAGAAATACAGATCGCACCAACCGTCCCCGTCGATGTCGCCCGCCGCCACCCCGGAGCCGTTCAGATGAATCTGATTCGTGGTGTAACGTTCTCTCGAGAGGACGTTCGTGAACGCGATGCCTGTGGCGGACGCCTGCATCCGCGCGAATCCAACCCGGTTGCCGGGCGTGACGGACAGCGGCTTCGCCCGATAACCCGGCCCGCTCGCGAATGAATCCGCTGCGGCGCTGGACGGCAGGCTCACCCCGAGTCCGATCCATCCCACGGCGAGCAGGCGGCCGAATGCGGGAATCGCGCTCATGGGGTTCGCGCGTCCACGGAGGCATTCCGGTGCGAGTTGCGGAGCAGGACGACCGACCTTCCCTCGGCCTCCCATTTGGTCGCCACCTGTTCCGGCACCTCACTCGGCCCGCGAATGTAGGATCCCAATGCGAGATCGATGTCGCCATCGCCATCGAGATCCTCCGCGTCCATCGTCAGCCAGCGTCCGGAGACGGCCTCCGGAAAACTGAAGGCGCGGAAACGCATGCCGCCCTGATTCTGCAACAGCACAAAGCTTTCCTCGGGCGAATGCCGGTAATCGGGAAAAAACGAGATCGCCGCGATGTCCAGATCCCCGTCCCCGTCGAAATCGCGGGCGACCGCTTTGAAAGCGCCATTCATGGGGAAGAACCAGGACTCCTCGAACCGCAAATTTCCCCGGTTCAAATAGATTCGCACCCCGTGGTAACGCTTGGTCGGAGACGGATACTCGCCGTTGTCCCCGTTCGTGACGAGGAAATCGTCCAAGCCATCGCGATTGAAGTCGGCCACCTCGAAGTAGGTGTGCCCGTGGCACGGGGAATGTTGAAACACCGCTTGGTGAGTGAATTGTCCCTGTCCGTTGTTCAGAAAGAGAAACATGGCCTCCGTTTCCTGGGCGATCAGCACGGCCAGATCGCGGCGTCCGTCCCCGTTGAAATCCCGCGCGACCGAGCGCACCGCGCCCGGCTTGGGATAGAGGACATGCTCGCGGTATTCTCCTCCGCCCAAGGACTCATGCCAGACGAAGCGTCCGGTAAAATAACCAAAATAACACGCCGCCAAATCCATCCGCCCGTCCCCGTTGAGGTCCGCGAATTCGGAATGCGTAAACCGAGGAGCGTGCTGAAAGAAGACGCGCGACGGGCGGAACCGTTCTCCCTGCCGCTCCAGCAGGGTCATCTCGCCCAGCGCCTCCTCCGAGGGAAGGAATTGTCCGATCATCGTGACGTAGAGGCCCCGGCTCGTCTCGGTGAGGGCCACGGGCACGTTGCCCACCGCAATGGCATCGACCTCCTGGCCGGAAGCATCGAGGACGTGAAGTGTTTTCGTTTCCGCGTGCGCGGCATAAATCCTTTTGGAGGCGCGGCTGATATGAACCAGCGTTGTTGCCGGGGGCGGGATCCGGAAGGACCCCGGCTCGAACCGAAAGCCGGGCACACCTGACTCGATGGCCGGGCGCTGGGCTTGGGGCAAAGCGTTCAAGGGGGCGGACGCCAGATAATAATCCGCGATCTGTCGGAATTCATCCGGCGTGCAGAGGGGCGCGCTCAAGACCGAGCCGGAGGCCTTGATGCGTTCAAAGTCCGGGTAGCGTTTGAGGTCTTCGGGCGCCAATCCCATCCGAACCTTCATGCGCCACAAGGTTTGCTCCGCCCAGGTCTTGCGGTCTAACAGGTCGGGCTCGGGAAAAAGATGGCAGGCGGCGCAATAAGCCTGGGCGAGCGCCTTGCCTGACTCGAGCCGTGCCGGGCCGGAGGCCGGAGCGGAGGTCATGGCCGTCATCCACGAAATCATCGCGGCGGCAAAGCCCGGCCATAGGAACAAAGTCACGCGGGAAGCGAATCACAACCCGGAGTCGATCCGCAAGAGGATCGAGTCCACTCAAGCGGTGCATCCGCGAGTTGCCGGGGCGCGTGCGCGAACCCGCCCGCGGCGATCTCTTCTGCTCCACCCCTCGTGGGGCGGAGTTCTTCACCGGACGCGGCCAACATGAAGCTTCTCGTGCAACCACGGCGCAAGTTCCTCAGCCCGGAAATCCCCAGTCGCCGAACCTGCGGGACCTTTCCGGGCTAGTGCGCTGAGGGAGGCTGGGAGACATCGAGTGCGTTCTCCAGGTTGACCAGGCGTCGCAGCAACGATCGATACATGCGGTAAGCCTCGGGGCCATGCGCGGCGACCAGCAGATCGTACAGCTCGTGCTCCGGTAGTCGAAGAGAGGGCGTCACCGGCGGCATGACAATGCCGCTGCGGGCAAGTCGTGGCGAGGCGATTAACACGAGCAAAGCCGGAACACTGCGGATCCCTCGATCCAAATCTCGAAGGCCTTCCGTGAGAATCTCGCCTCCGGGCAAGGGTTCAGGCATGGCCGGGGATTGCGAAGAATTCCTTACCCGTTGCTCGAAGGAATCCGCGTCAATGGCGGAATACCGGTGAAGCCGCGGGCGCAGCGCCCGGGCCTGGGTGAGCACATCCGCTTCCGAGATCAGCCCCAGCCTGAGCATTTCCCGCACGTCCCAGAGGTCCTGGGTGTGTCCGCGTTCAAGTTTCGACAGGGCTTGGGAAAGAAAGTCATAGTTGAAAACCGGCAAGGTCCCAAAGCTTCCGACCAACCGGCACCGCTCCCGCCAGGCGTCCTCGCGCTCGATCCCAATCGGGTCAGAAATTCGAGCAGCTTGGCTTTGGTCAATGCTTCAACCACGCGGCCAAGATAGCCGGCCAGATCTCCGGCGTCATGCCGCTTTTGCGCGAAGCCTTTAGCGGTGCATCCCGATGTTGCCGGCGATGCAGGTAGGGCGCGTCCGTCCCGGCGCGCCGCCGGAGCATGATGTTTTGCATCCCGTGGGCGGCGGGCTGGGACAGGCCCGCCCTACCAACAACATCGGGATACACGGAGCCTTTAGGTGCGGTGCATCCAAAGGTTGTCGGTGACCGGGTTGTCGTGGTCACGCAGACAGCCCTGTCTGCTGTAGCGCAGGCTACCCAGCCTGCGGGGCGACGAAGGGAACCCGGCGCGTGGAGAGCATGGAAGGGCCTCGTTCTTCACCCGCCGGGCCGACGGGCCGTCGGCGATACGGCCGGCTATGATGCCTGCGCCACATGACAGACAAGGGATACGGTTTCCAAAGTCATTCATCCGCGGGCGAGGAGAGCCAGGAACAGCTTCGGGATGCGTGCGATGGTGAAAGCCTGGCTCCATGAAGCATGCTGCCGTGCGAAAAGAGCTCGTGTCGATGCCCTGCCTCGCCTCGTCTGGCTGAACACTTCCGTTCTGTGGGATCCCATGCCCGCCGCCCACCGTTCGCCCTTCACTTGTCAGGCGGGGAGGGATGGCCTAGCTTCGCGCCCATGTTCAGCTCCCTCAGCAGCAAGCTCCAGAACGTTTTTCGCAATCTGCGCGGGCTCGGTAAGATTTCCGAGACCAACGTGAGCGAATCGTTGCGCGATGTGCGCATGGCGTTGCTGGACGCCGATGTGAATTTCAAGGTCGCCCGCGACTTTATCGACCGGGTCAAGGAGAAGGCGATCGGACATCAGGTCATCCAAAGCATCCAGCCCGGCCAGCAGATCATCAAAATCATTCATGACGAGTTGGTCGAATTGCTCGGCAGCAGCGGCGCCGGACTCGCCCTGAGCCATCCCCCCTCCTGCCTCATGATGGTGGGCCTGCATGGCTCCGGCAAAACCACCTCCAGCGGCAAACTCGCGAACCTGCTCACGAAGGAGGGACGCAAAGTCTTGCTCGTCGCGGCGGACGTTTACCGGCCCGCGGCCATGGACCAATTGGAAACGCTCGGGCGGCAGTTGGGCGTGCCGGTTTTCACGCTCAAGGGTGAGACGGACGTGCTGCGCATCGGGCGCGAGGCCATGGACCGGGCCCGCGCCGAGCAGATCGACATCGTGATTTTCGACACCGCCGGCCGCTTTCAAATCGACGAGCCGCTGGTGCAGGAGCTCGTGAGACTGCGCGACCTGGTCCAGCCCCGGGAGATCCTGCTGGTGCTTGACGCCGCGACGGGGCAGGAGGCTGTGAATGTCGCCACTCATTTTGACAAGGCGTTGAACGTCACGGGCGCGATCCTCACCAAGCTCGACGGCGACGCGCGCGGTGGGGCGGCGCTCAGCATGAAATCCGTCACGGGCAAGCCGATCAAGTTCATCGGCGTCGGCGAGAAACCCGAGGATTTCGAGCCCTTTCATCCCGAGCGCATGGCCTCCCGCATCCTGGGCATGGGGGACGTGGTGAGTTTGGTGGAAAGAGCCGCCCAGGCCGTGGACGAAGAGGATGCCCTGCGCATGGAGGAGAAAATGCGCAAGGGCCAGTTTTCGCTCGAGGACTTTCTCGAGCAGTTGCGCGGGATGAAAAAGCTCGGATCCCTGGAGAAGATTGTGGGCATGCTTCCCGGCGGCTCCGAAATGATCAAGGGGGCGGACCTTTCGAAGAGCGAGCGCGAGTTCCGCCGCATGGAGGCGATGATCTGCGCCATGACCCCCGTCGAGCGCCGCAATCCCCAAATTTTGAACGCCCGCCGCCGGCTGCGCATTGCCAACGGCAGCGGCGTGAAAGTGTCGGAACTGAACTCGATGCTCAATCGCTTCAATCAAATGCAGCAATTGATGCGGAAGATGAACAAGTTCCAAAAAATGATGGGGAAAATGGGCGGCGGCGCCCCGCCCAACCCGGGCCTGTTCCGGTAAACGGCGGCACCCGCGAAAGGGTTCCTCATCATCCGCGGCCTTCCCACGGAGACACCTGGACTCGGCGATGGCGAGCAATGCGGGGCTGGCCGGGTATGCGAATGAATTTCGATTCCTCGCTGTGTTCGGTGGAATGGCGTCATCATCGTCCGTCCGTCTTCTTGATCGTGATCTTGCTCTTACTCTTGATCGCCCGCCGATGTTCAGTGCGGCAGGGTCTCCTCCTGCCGGCCATGTCCCAGCTCATCGCTCGCCGAGCAGAAGTGAATGAACATGATCATGAGCATGAGCATGAGTGAGAAGATGGCTTCGGATTCGACTGACCTCAGCGGAAAAACTAAAAGTCCGGATTCCCCGCCTCCCGTGTCTTGGCGCCTGCGTGAGTGACCGTCCACCCGGGGCAGGCGCTGCGCTCCAACCCCGGGGTGAAAGCTGGAACACCTTTGTTCAAAGTTCCCAGGCGGCGGACGGGCGCGCCCACAACGGCATTGCGCGGGCTGCCCGCGCGGCGTAAAGTGCCGCCATGAAACCGGCGATTGACCCGAAGCTGCTGGCGAATCCCGTCTTCCAGCGCGTGATGAAAGACGGGCTGGAGATCCAGGATCGCTTCGCCGCCGAGCCGGTTTATGCGAAAACGGGCAAGGGGTTTCTCAAGAGCGCGGGCGTGGCCGAGGTGCGGGCCGCCCAAGTGAAGGCAAATCGCCGCCGCCGATAAGCCGTGAGCCGGGCGCGGACATGGCTGGCTGACTACACGTGGGAGTTTGTCGTCGCGCAGAACGCGATCCTGTGCGCCGCGAAAAATGCGTTGCACAAGCCGACTTCCGATGGACACGCCGCGACGAGGCAGCTTTGGGAAAGTCGCCACGCCACCACGATGCCATTGGAGGATGCCGTCGAACTTTGCCGCCGCTGCCATCGCCTCGCTCCATTCTGCTTTTACAATGGCAACACGTTTGCAGCGATTATCCGTGATGTGATGGGTAGCTTGTCGCTCCCCCCCGCCAAGGCCGTGGTCGCGCGCAGCCTCGCGGGGCACATCGTCGCGGGCGTGGCCACGGACATCGAGGAGCGCGCGTTCCAGGAATTCTGCGAGACCCTCGACAAGACGAGTTGACCGCCAGGACGGTTTCCCCACGGTTCGCCAACCCTTCTCACTTGCTCGAAATGACTTCGAAGCTCCCGGATTGAAGCCGCACTTGCAGAGTTCCGGATTCGAAAGTGCTGTGCCAGGGAATGCCCAATCGATTAAGGCGCTGCTTCAAGATCGCGGATCGACGCAGTTGGTTTTCCCGTTCTGTGATCAGGACATGGCGCGGACTGATGGAGCGCAAAGTCTCCTCGTCGAGCGGATCGTCCCGCGCTGGAATCGCGCATAAGAGGACATCCGCCAGGATGGAATGGGGGGCATGCAACAAACTCTTGCGAGCCGATTCACCGAGACTGCCGCAGAACAGGACGCGAACGCCCTCCGCTTCCAGACGCAGCACCGCTGCCGCGTCATCACCCTGCCTCGGCCTTTCTTGCGGAACGGGGTGCAGAACTTCCCAAGCACCAAATTGATCGCCCCGCTGAATTCGATCGAGCCGCATTTTGCGTTCTTCCATGGCCGCCATGGCCGCACGATGGGCTGGAGAACGAAAACGTTGGTCTGGCACCATGCCGGCGGGCGGGTCGAAATGGTCGAGAAAGCGCTGCAAACCTCCGGCATGGGCCACATCCCCCTGCGTGATGATGACCAGCGGCAAACTGTTCTTGCCCAGGCTGTGGAGGAAGGGCGTGAGCACCCGCTTGGTATCGTCGTCGGCTCCGGTATCCAGCACAACGTCGTCCTGACTTCCGCGCAGATCGACAAAGAGGCTTCGAGAGAGGGGCAAGTTCAGCACGGTCAACCGCGTCTCCCTCTGGCTTCGATGCCAGCGCTCCATCCACAGGCTCATGGCCACCGCCACGGGAAGGCCACTCCAAACCAGCAGGCGCCATCGATTTGGACTTTCGAGGAGGAGTGCCGCCATGGCGGCCAAAGCCAGCAGACAGGCCGCTGCCCCCGGCGCATGAACGTAGGCGTGGGATCCAGGCCAATCCGCCATCGTTTCGCAAATCCGGATCATGACATGCATCCAGAACCACCCGCTGAGGTTGAAGAGTTCGCCCAACTCCGCCAGTCCATGGCCGCAAAGGAGTGATCCGAGCTGGCACATCAACGCCAGGTTCCCGATAGGAACCACAATCACATTGGCCAACAAACCCGAGGGCGCGATCAAATGGAAATACTCGGCCGTGAGGGTCACGGATCCCAGCCAGGCCGCCAGCGAGGTCGCCAGGGCTTGATCCACCCAACGCAACGCCGCCTCGAGCTTGAATCTCCAGGGAGGAATCAGACGTTCGGGAACCCACGGATCGACCCATCGCAACTTGCTGTGCCATCCGCCCAGCCTCGGAGTCAGCACGGCCAGACTGAAGACGACCAGGAACGACAACTGAAAGCCCGCCTGGAAAAGTTGTTGGGGATCGAAGGCCAGAATGGCCAGGGCCGCCGCGCCCAACGAATTGAGCAAATCAACGGGCCGGCGCAGGCTCCAGGATGCCAGCACCAGGGTCATCATCACACTGGCGCGCAAGGCGGAGGCCTGCCAGCCCGTGGCCGCCGTATAGGCCCAGAGCAGGGGAATGATGGCCCACCCGCTCCAAGCCCGGGGAACGCGCATCCCTTTCAGCAGTTGCACGAAGATCCCGGAAATCAACACCACATGCAGTCCGCTAATGGCGAACAAATGCATCGTGCCGGTTTTCATGAATGGATCGCTCACTTCGTCGGTGAACGCCGTTTTCCAACCCAGCGCCATGGCCCAACTCAAGCGCAGTCCGTCGTCCTCCACCGGAACGCCGCGCGCCAAAGTAAGGCGCGCCCAGTCCTCAAAACGGTCCGGCCAGGGCACTTCCCCGGGATCAAAACGCTGTGTCCGCCGCCAGTCTTCCAGGCTTTGCGTCTTGAGCCGTCGATGAATTCCGCCTCGGGCAAGGTAAGACCGATAATCAAAGAGGCCAGGAGCCTGAGGGCCCGGCGGGACCTCCAAGAGGCCGAAGACTTCGACCGGCGCTCCGGTGTGATATTCCGGGCCGTGCTCGAAAGGCGTGGTGACCAGGACGATCCCGGAAGCAGGACGCCATTCGGTTCCGGCGTGCAGGATGGCGACGACCCGAAGGCGGGATTGGGATCGAATCTTTCTTTCATGCCGGGCGTTCTCGAAGGCGCGCAGATGGGGTTTTTCCAGGAGCGTGCCGCGAAGGCGGACGAGCGCCGGGGCAGCGGGCGAAACGTGTCGAACATCGTCGGGAGGGACAGTTTCCAAGACGAACCGCTGCGACGTGAATCCGCAGGTTAAAATCGCAGCGGCCAGGAAACCTGACGAAACCAAGTCGGGCCGTCCAAAATTTCCGGCGGCTTGAGAACATGTCGCGTTCGCATCCTCCCGTGATGAAGTTCGACCCTTTCCACGCACGAGTGCAAAGCCAGCCAGCAAGCAGATGCTGAGCCCTCCTGAGCCATAGGCGCACGCGGGGATCGCATCACCCAACGCAATTCCGGCGGCAAAAAGCGCCGCCACCATCAGCAACGGATACCGCACCATGCCCTCCTTGAGTGTTCAGTCTCCCGAAGCCTCGACTCCGTCTCAGTCGAATCTCACAGTCTTGGCACCGGGAATGCCGAGATCATGCCCCCGGCACGAGAGTGTCGCAATGGAAAAGGCCGGCCAGACTTCCCCAAGGGTCGTGACTGGATTTTCGCCATGGGCTGACCCCATTTCGGCCGTGCCTCCCGAAGTGGTCTGTCGCGTGGCGCAGGCTGCCCAGCCTGCCGTATCGCCGACTGCCCGTCGGCCCGGCGGGTGAAGAACGAGGTCCTTCCATGATCTCCACGCGCCTAGTTCCCGTGTATCCCGATGTTGTTGGTAGGGCGGGCCTGTCCCAGCCCGCCGCCCACGGGATGCAAAACATCATGCTCCGGCGGCGCGCCGGGACGGACGCGCCCTACCTGCATCACCGGCAACATCGGGATGCACCGGCCTAGTTCCTTCGTCGCCCCGCAGGCTGGGCAGCCTGCGCCACAGCAGACAGGGCTGTCTGCGTGACCACGACAACCCGGCCACCGACGACCTCTGGAGGCACCGCCCTTCCGGCCTGAACGCAACTTTTCCGTGACTTTTCGCGGCATCCCCTTCATGAAATGGCCACGAATCAGCCCAGCCTTCGATGGACGGTTCCGCCGCCTCGCGGATGGCGCGCGGAACAGCTCCAGGGGGAAGTGCTCTCGGAGAGTGGAATGAGCGGGCGGATTCCTGAAGTGAATATTGCTGTCTCGCCATCTTTGGTCTCAGGGAATCCGAGTTTAAGCGCGCATGAGGTGAAATTTCTCATCACGCGAGATAGGGCCGCCGGAGTGTTGGACTGGGCCAAGTCACGATTTCAAACCGATCCTTACAGCCGTCCGGAAGCAGGAGGCGGTTATTCCATCAGCAGCCTGTATTTGGACACTCCGGATTTCGCGGTGTATCGCAAGCACGGATCCTTCGGACGCGCGAAGTTCCGCATTCGGAGATATGGGGTCTCGAAACGCGTCTTCTTGGAGCGGAAGTTGAAGGTGGGTGACAAGGTGTCGAAACGCCGTTCCGACTTGGCGATCGATGAATTGCCGGGCCTCGATTTGACGGGCGCCAAGCAGAGCGGGGGTTCAGCCGCGTGGTATGAGAAACGGCTTCACCTTCGCGGACTTAGAGTGGTCTGCCAGATCAGTTATGAGCGCATTGCTCTGGTCGGCTCCAACGAATGGGGTCCGTTGCGCCTGACTTTGGACGAGGCGGTTCATGTGGTGCGGATGGAGGAGCCTCGATTCGCGGAACCCGGGACCGGCGAGCTCCTGCTCGAGAATCACATGATCCTTGAACTCAAATTTCGCGGGAAAATGCCCGCCGTCTTCAAGGAGCTTGCCCAGTTCCTGACCTTGCAACCCGGCGCCGTCTCCAAGTACCGCCTGGGACTGTTCAAGCTCGGATGCGCGCCCGATTTGCAGGTAAACGGCGGCGGACGTGTGGCACCCCACCATGCCTGATTGGCTGAAGCCGGTTCTGGAATCCGGTCCTCCCACGGATCCGGTCGCGGTCGCGATTCGACTGACGGCGGCCCTCGCTCTGGGCTGGGTGGTTTCCTTGATTTACCGCTGGACCCGGAGAGATATTGTTGTTGCCCCCTCTTTTCCGACGACCCTGGTTCTTCTTTCCGCCTTGATCGCCATGGTGACGCAAGTGATCGGGGACAATGTGGCACGGGCTTTCAGCCTGGTCGGAGCCTTGTCCATCGTGAGGTTTCGGACCGTCGTGCGGGACACGCAAGACACGGCTTATGTGATTTTTGCGGTGGTGGTGGGCATGGCGGCTGGCGCCAACCATTATTGGGTCGCGGGTTTGGGTCTTCTCGTCGTGGGGACGGGGGCCTATTTGATGCGAAGGTCCGCGGCCGAGGTTCAGGCGAGCGAGGGGGCGGAAGAGCGTTTGCTGAGCTTGCGCGTCAGCGCTTCGTTGGAGCCCGCCGTCCTGGAGAAAGGAATGCTTTCGGACCACCTTGCCTCGTGCCGGATGTTGTCGGTGGAGAGCGCCAAGCAAGGTCTGAGTTTGGACCTGAGGTATCGCGTGGTGTTCAGGCTCGATTCGACCGCGAGTGCGCTGGTCAAAGCCCTGAACCAGAAGGAAGGCGTGCAGAGTGTCCGGCTTCAGGACATGGACGTGGAGGACGATGATTAGCGCTGGGTGCGGGCAGTCGCGTTGACCCGTGTCTGGGCTGGAGGGGTAAAAGGCCGGGGTGGAGTGTGCCCTGGGAACGATGCGAGTTTTCTGCTTTCTTCCCTTCGGAAAATTGGCTATGAATTCCTCCGATGTATAGGAAACGTTCCCTGGCAGTATCTTCTTGGCTCTCCTTGGTTTGCGTCTTCTCGATCTGGATTTCCACCGAAGCCTTGGGTGCTTTGGGGGTGGTGAAACTGGCGTGGGATCGGAATCCGGAGCCTTCCGTGGCCGGCTACAAGGTGAAGTACGGGCTCTCGACCGGCCGTTGCACCACCACCCTGGATGTGGGGAATGTCATGACTCACAATGTTCCCGATTTGACGGTGGGGACAACTTATTACTTCGTGGTCGTGGCCTACAGCTTTTTCGGGTTGGAGAGTGATCCCTCCAACGAGGTGTTCGGCTCTCCCGCCTCGGGGCGCCCGACGGCTAACGCCGCTTCTTTGACCGTGTCTGAAGACACCCCCCAAACGGTCACGCTCGCCGGCACGGATTCCGCCAGCCTTCCTCTGACCTACATTATTGTCACGCCACCCACGAGGGCCCTGATCCACGGGTAATTCGGTAGCGATTCAAAAAAACCGCTTCAGGACGCATCAGATGTGAATTGTTCTCTTGCAATGTTATATACATCATGTATTTATTTCGCATGCCAGCTCGCTTGCCCGTCCAAGCCAAGTCGCCGTTCGCCATCGATCCCAAGCCGCTCGACGAGACCGCTTCGTCTCATGCGGGGCTCTTGGCCACTTCGCGCGTCTATCGCTCGCTGAAGCTCCCCGA
>Ga0194132_10001139_pt1 | contig 53986 bp, 59 predicted proteins | sample TA2KigOf80mmetaG_FD_148612 | JGI IMG/M metagenome (GOLD analysis project Ga0194132, IMG submission 148612) | Freshwater microbial communities from Lake Tanganyika, Tanzania - TA2015054 Kigoma Offshore 80m | ecosystem: Environmental > Aquatic > Freshwater > Lake | place: Tanzania: Lake... | reverse complement strand
GGCGTCACCGTCAGCGATGCGCAAATGGCCACCGTCCAGCTCAAGCGACACGAGTTTCACGGCGACTGGAACTACACGATTGCCCCCCGCTTCACACCGCCGCCGTCGCTAATCTAATCAGTTATTGTCTGACGGTCCCTAAGTGCCCCGTCTCTCCCGCCGACAGCGCCATCTCCATGGTCTCCGGATCCCGCATTTCTCCCACGACGATGACATCGGGCGACTGGCGAACCGCCGCGCGCAGCGCGGTCGCGAAATCAGGGGCGTCAACGCCGATCTCCACCTGTTCGACGAGGCTTCGCTGGTGCGCGTGCTCGTACTCGAGCGGATCTTCAATCGTGATGATGTGCTTATGATCGCGACCATTGATCAGATCGATGAGCGCGGCCATCGTGGTGCTCTTGCCAGATCCTGCTGGTCCGCCAATGAGCACGAGACCGTGGGGGAGCCTCGTGAGCGTCTCGATGCCAGCCGGTAGGCTAAGGGTGTCGAGCTGCGGGGGGATGAGCGGCAAGGCGCGGACACTCGCCGCAGCGCGTCCCCGCTCCCGATGAAGGTTGATCCGGAATCGCCCGTGCGATGGCCAGCGCAGCGAGGCGTCGACAATCCCCTGTGATCGACATCGCTCGACCGCGTGCGCTGCCAGGACCGCGAGCACGGCCGTCTCGATGCCATCACCGTCGAGCGCCGGTTCCGCGAGCGGCCGCACCACACCGTCACATCGAATGGACGGCGGCGCGCCCGCGACGAGATACAGATCGCTCGCATTCTGCTCGCGCAACGTCTCGAGCCACCGACCAACGGCCGTCGTCGCCGAGCCGGTTGTCAGGTCGCTCACCCGCCCCCCTGTATTCGGTGCGCAGCCGCCACAAACGCGTCGGGATCGGCCGGGTTCACGATCACAAGGAGGGGATGAGCAACCCGAGAACGAGCAAGAGCACCAGGCCTGGAGCCGTCAAGAGGAACCACCTGATCCGCCCCGTTGGAGCCGCGATTGACAACACCTGCGAGTCCATTGTCTCCTCCCCAGCCGACCGACCTGGCCTTACCGAGCCTGTTACCGAGTGGCCCTCGGCCAGGCGGTTCCTTGCGCCGTCGGAACCGCCGCGACGCCCTTGAACGTGAACTTCTGCAGCCGCTTTCCCTCCCAGGTCTCCGTCGTGTAGAGGTTGCCCTTGGAATCGGTCGCGATGCTGTGCACGCCGAAGAACTGTCCCGGCTGCCGGCCACCATCGCCAACGCTCGAGAGCACCTGCAGCGACTGCCTATCGAGGATGTGGACGCGCTGGTTCATCCCGTCCGCGAGAAACAGATACTGCTGCTGCGCGTCACGCGAGAAGGCGATGTCCCACGCGGAGCCACTGCCGAGCGTCTCCTTCTCGACGAACCCCTCTTTGACGAACTTGCCCTCAGCCGTGAAGACCTGGATGCGATCGTTCGCGCGGTCGCAGACGTACACCATGCGATCGACTGACAGATCGGCACAGTGCACCGGATTCCGGAACTGCTGCGGGGGCGGCGCGTTCGGCCGATAGCGTCCGGCATCGGCATCGCTCGGCGGGTTGCCGTATGCGCCCCAGAGGCGCTTGAACACGCCGGTCTCCGCGTCGATCACGACGACGCGTTTGTTGCCGTAGCCGTCGGCGACGTACGCTTCCTTGCCCTTCTCGTCGACGAACACCTTCGCGGGCTGGCGGAACGCCCAGCGGTCGGTGCTGCTCGCATTCGCCCAGCCAAAGCCGAACTGCTTTAGGAATTTGCCCTCACGCGTGAACTTCAGGACCTGACCGTCCTGCGCGCCGTTACCGGCGATCCACACGGTACCATTCGTCTCGACGAAGATGCCGTGGTTGCTCTGCGGCCACTCGAAACCCGCCCCTGGGCCGCCCCAGTGCTGCACGAGTGTCCCGGCCTGATCGAACTCGAGCACCGGCGGCGCCGCGGCGCAGCACGTTTTCGACAGCTGCGGCGTGCCACCAAGCGCGTTCTCGTTCGCGTCGAGCGTCGATGCACCACGATGGATGACCCAGACATGATCGCGCGAGTCCACCCACACGCCAATCGTCGAACCGAGGATCCAATGATTCGGCAATGGCTTCGGCCACATCGGATCGACCTCGAACTTCGGCGCCCGCGCCGAGGCGCCGGCTCCACCCTGGGCGGCGACGGCCGACTGCTGCAGCCACCACTGGCCGACGCCAAGTGCGGTCCACGCGACGAGGGCGGCGGCGACAACGGTCCGCGTTCTGGTTGCTCGCTTCATGGTGACCTCCTGACTAACGCGACCCGCTCTCGGGCAACGCGAACGCGATGTACTCGCCAGAATAATTGCCGCCGCTCACGGCGACGATGATGAACTGCCTTCCGTTGATCGAGTAGGTCATCGGAGATCCACTCTGTGGTGCCGGCAGGAAGAGCGCACCGACCTCCTTTCCTGTCGCCTTGTCGTACGCGCGCAGGTTCGCCCCACGCGGACGGCCCGGCAACGTCGTCGCCTGCGGCTCGCCCGAGATGACGAGCGTCTTCGTCACGAGCGCACCGACGGCGCCAGATTGGCCGGTACGAGGGATGTTCACGCCTTTCAACGCCGGATGGTTGCGCACGAAGTCCGGCGTTTCGCCGTGCGCGACTTGCCAGATGTGCTCGCCGTTCTTGAGGTTGATCGCGGTGATGCGACCGTACGGCGGTTTGAGGTATGGCAGACCCTGTGGCGTCGGCGATGCACTGCCCGCGCCACCTTCTCCACCGCCGCCGCCCGCCGGCCGCGTGCGCGTGGAGTCTGCGCCGGCGTCTTCGCCTGGACCGGTGATGTATCGCACGCCGCCAGCCGCGGCGTTGCCGACCACGTAGCGAATGTCCGAGAACTGCGGATCTGGAGGTGGCATCAGACCGACCGGGACGAGCGACGTGTAGGACGGCACGTACAGCACCTGTGTCTCCGGATCGAACGCGCCACCGGGCCAATTCGTGCCGCCGGACGATCGGAACGACGCAATCGGTCCTTCCTTCCGGCTCAAGACCGGAGGCGTGAAGAGCGGACCCATCCTGTACATCGACATCAGCTTCAGCGCTTCGGCGCGCAGCTCCGGCGTGAAGTCGATGAGGCTCTCGGGCACGACACCCTGATGGTCGTACGGCGCAGGTCTGCTCGGGATGGGCTGCGTCTTTGAGTACGTCTCACCCGGCACGTCACCAGCGGGAACCGGCGTCTCGGGCATCGGCCACACGGGTCGGCCCGTCACGCGATCGAAGACGTACACCATCGCCTGCTTGCCCATCACCGACACCGCCTTGACAGCGCGACCGTCGACGGTGATGTCCTCGAGGATGGGCGCCGACGAGATGTCCATGTTCCAGAGCGGATGGTGCACCAACTGGAAGTGCCACTTCCGCCGACCGGTCTTGATGTCCAGGGCGACGAGAGATTCGGCAAACAGGTTATTGCCGGGCCGATGACCGCCGTAGAAGTCGGATGTTGGCGTCTCGGCCGGCAGGTATACCATGCCGAGCTCTTCGTCGATCGCCATCTGATTCCAGACGCCGACGTTGCCGTTGACGGCCCACGAATCGTTCTCCCACGAGTCGCTGCCGAACTCACCGGGGCGCGGGATCGTATTGAAGTTCCACAGCCGTTTGCCGGTGCGCGCGTCGAACGCTTGGACGATGCCCTTGGTGTTGTTGTGTGTCCTCGGCGTGTGGCCTTCCCGGAACGCGGAGCCGACGATGACCGTGTCTCCGCCGACCGCGGGTGTCGCATGCAATCCAATCTCGCCGTTGATCAAATCGATTGGCTGCCCGGTACCGAACACCGCCGCAGTCTTCAGGTCCACCGCGCCGTCGGTGCCAAATGAGCGCACGCGCTGCCCGGTCTTCGCGTTGAGCGCCACGAGTCGGAAGCCGGGCGTGACGTAGAGGATCCGCTCTTCTTTCCCGTCGGTCCAGTACGACACGCCGCGACCGGAGAGCTGACGCGGAGCAGCAGCCCCTCGCGGCCCCTCGGGCTCGCCATGGACCCAGCGCAGTTCGCCCGTGGTCGCGTCCAGGGCGATCACCGCGCGCCGTGTGCCGGCCGTGGTGTAAACGATGCCTCCCGCCATCAATGGCGTCCCTTCGAGCTTGAACTCGGGACGCGTGCCAAAGTTGTCGGTCTTGAGCCGCCACGCGACCTCGAGCGAACCGAAGTTGGAGGCGTTGATCTGATCGAGCGCCGAGTAGTGATGGTTCTTGTTGTTGCCGTGGTACGAGGGCCACTCTCCTCTCGTGGTGCCCGCAGGTCCTGCCGGGCCTTGGGCCGGCAGCGACCGCATCGTCAGCACGGCCAGCGCCGCAACGCAGGCGGCGACAAGAGCGAGGGACTGTCGACGCATCAGAAACCTCCTCAGTCGCAGGTCACCGTCGCGGGGCACAAGTCGCAAGTCGCATCTCCGGCGCGCTGAAGCTGCGGCGATGTCTCACGACCATTGACCAACGCGCACGACCAACTGGGCCGTCATGATAGCCCCGCAGGCGGTCCGAGCGGAACTGTGAACCGGCACCTCGGAGCCCGAGCGCGGCCGGCGTTGAGCTCATCCTCTACCGCGCGCCTGAACCTGAACGATCGGCCGATCCGCCGCACCACGTCGTTGAGTGAGCACATCGCGGGTCGTTTGGAGCGTATACTCCAGCGACTCGCGAGGCAGGCTGTTGATGAACGGACCCACGACCCAACCGAGGCCGACAGGGATCCTCCGCGTCAGCGATATCGATTCGAACTGCAGATAGGTCCCGCCGTCGCGCTCGAGGAATCGCCAATAGGTGTTGAGTCGCCACAAGTACCCGCCATCTCGACCCACCGGCTTCTCGCGCTCGTCAGGCGCGCCCGGGTGCTCGACCTCCGCTATCCGCGTGCTGACGACGCGGCTGTGAACACGCTCTGGTGTCAACCTCACGTACTCGGCTTGGTGCTCGCTGTTGATGACGACGGTGATGACCTTCTTCATGAAGAAGCGGAGAAAGAACGTGAATCGATCCCCGTTCTGCGAAAGAAGCTCGGATCGCTCGATGCGGGGCCGATAGATCTCCCCGTGCCGGTTGTAGTCCTGCAGCAGCATGACGGCGTCGCAAACACAAACGTCGGGAAGGAACGTCGTGCCGAGCCAGTGATGCACCAGTCCACCCGGTATGTCGATGGCGCGTCCTGCGTCAGTCGACCTCAACGGCTCCACGACGATCTCGCCGCGATTCAGCGCATCGAACGTGCGCTGGCAGTCACGATCAGGCTTGGTCGAGACGGAGAGAAAGGTTGCGGGCGCTGCCACCTCCGCGGCAATCCGACGCTCCGTGGCGCGCGCGTAGCGCTCGAACGCAGCCTCGGTGGCCGGCTTGAGATCAGCCGCGCCCGCTACGATGGTCAGACACGGCACGGCAACGGCGGTGGCGCCGCCTGCGCCCGCCCGAGCACTCATCGGCCCGCCGCGAACCCATCGATGTCGGTGCACCCTCGAAAACACAGTGGCAGCGCCACGCCGAAGAGAAATCGCCCGTTGTTTCTCGGGAATGTCTCGAGATCGCGGCGCACGAAGTCCAGCCGAAAGCGGAACACATTGAACACGTCGACGCCGCCGCCGGCCATGATCTCCAAGCTGTCGTCGGCCATGCCTGTTTGCAGCTCACTCATGGCGCGTCCGACCACGACGTGCGCGAAACCGCGAAGGTCTTTGATGGAACCAAGCGTGTGCGATACGCGGGGACCTGCCTGCACGTGCGTGATCCAGGCGCGCTCGGGGGTGCGTACGCGACCCACGGCGGCCGTCAATCCGATCCACCGGATGAAGCGGACGGTCGATCCGATCTCCCAGCCGAACGTCCCCGCAGGCTTATTCTGTCCCGTCGCCGTCGATGCCTCCGGATGCGCGCCACCGAAGAGATCCAGGGCCAGGAAACTGGTCTCCGCACCGGCCGTCTGCGCGTGAGCGGCGGTTGTGGGGAAGCACCACACGGCGAGCAGACACACGGTCGCGAGTCGAGGCATGCGCACATTATGAGGTCGTTCGGTCAAGAGCCACGGCTTCCCCCTTGGTCGCGCGGACAGCGCTGGTGAGCCAGAGGGGGACTTCGATCGACGCCAGAGCGAGCAGGGCCTGCATGTCCGACGGAACCGGGGCCTCGATGCGCACCGGTGCGCCCGTGACCGGATGGGGAAAGCTCAACCGCCACGCGTGGAGCGCTTGCCGGGGGAACGCGCGCAAGGCCTGCTTCAGTGCGCCATCGGCCACGGCAGCCCAACGTGACTCACCGTACACCGGGTCGCCGACGATCGGCCACCCGCGGGCGGCCAAGTGCACGCGGAGCTGGTGCATTCGCCCAGTCAGGAGACGACAGCGTAGGAGCGCGAGCCCGGCGTCTGGCGCCAACGCGCGCGCCAGCCGCTCGTAGCTCGTAACGGCGGGCTGTCCACGCAGCGTGGAGGCGACGACGCGCCGCCGGTCACGGTCGTCGCGATGCAGACGCAGCGCGATGGTGCCGCGCAGTGGCGCGACGCGCCCATAGACCACTGCCAGATAGTCTTTGTGGCTGACTGAGTTGGCGAGCGCTCGTTGCAGCGATGCGTGAACGGCACGAGTGCGCGCAACGAGGACGATGCCCGATGTGAGCTTGTCGAGCCGTCCGACGAGTGACGGTCGTTGCGCCGAGGGCCACTGCCGCGCATGCCACAGCAGACCATTCATCAGCGTGCCGCTGGCATGCCCGTACGTCGGGTGAACCACCATCCCGGCCGGCTTGCCGACCGCCAACAGATAGGGATCCTCGTGCAACACGTGGACTCCGGTCAGCGGTTCGGGTTCGACCACCATAGCCGGACGGAACGCATCCGACGACAGGTGGACGGTGATAGCATCGCCAACCGAGACGCGCGCGGCAGGACGACCTGCGGCACGCCCATTGACGAACACGGCACCTTGCCGAATCCACGCTTGGACCTTCGTCCGCGTGGCCCCGCGAAGGTCGGTGAGCTGCCGTTGCAGCACGCGGTCGAGTCGCATACGCGCCTCGCCGCGGGTGGCCGTGATCGTGCGTACGGATGCGGCCATCAGAAGCGCCCGATTGAAGCGTCACCGGGACGCTTCGTCAAGCGCGACGAGCCCGCGCTTCACCAGTCCAGCGACGACCGACAGCAGCTGGTCGTCCCACAACGGCTTGAAGTACATCTCGATCCCCAATTTCTCGATCTCCCGTGACACGGTGGCGTCGGTGAAATAGTCGCCAGTGATCAGAGCCGCCGGCACGTGGCGAAGCGACCGGACGGTCCGGAGTCGCCGCAGTAACTGCACGCCATCGCCTTCGCTCAGGTGCAAGTCCACGAGGAGCGCCGCCGGTTTCAGCGACACGAGCGCCGGCAGATCGACTGTCTCGCCGGAGTTGATCGCCACCGCGTAGCCGTGAGCGTTCAGCGTCTGTTTGAACAGAAATGCGGCGAAGTGATCGTCTTCGATGATGACCACGAGCGGGGCGTCGTCCACCCTGAGCGCCTCACGGCTCCTTGAGAATACGCAAGAGCTCCGACTGGGACGATACGTTCAACTTCCGGAAAATCCGTCGCAGGTGGTTTCTCACCGTGTGATAGCTGATGCCGAGCTCAGCGGCCACCGATCGCGGGCGATGATGTTCGGCCAGCAAGTGCACGATGTTCTGCTCACGCGCCGAGAGCTGAGCCATCAGGTTGGCGTGCGATTCGCCCCCCTCACCCTCCTGGCGCCGCACAAGGTCCACTGCGAGCGCGCGCAGCGTCGTGGCTGCCTGTCGGCGCTCCTCGCGTTCGGTCCGCTCCTGTCGGCCACGCGCCAGTCCCACCAGCACCGCGCTCAGCAGCTGCGAGTGATGAAACGGCTTGACGACGTAACCGGACGCACCGGCGGCGCACGCGCGACGCATCGAATCCTCGTCGATGTGGGCGGACAACATCACCACTTGCGGAGGGTTCACGCTCCGTCGAATGCGCTCGGCGAGCGTCAGCCCGTCGGTCCCGTCGGCTAATCCGATATCGATGAGCACGAGATCCGGACGCTGGCGGGCGGCGACGCCAAACGCCTCGTCGCCATTCGCGATCGGCTCACCAACGTCGAATCCGTGTGACTGCAGGGTCTGCTGCACGTGGCGCGCAACGACCCATTCGTCCTCGACAACCATGATGGTCGCCTTCGGAGAGGCGAGGGCTTCATTGATCACAGTCACGATCGTTTCAGCTCCACGTAGAAGCTCGTAAGTGGCCGGCGACTCCACCAGAGCCGCCCACCGCTGTGGCGGGCGATATTGCCAACAATTGCGAGGCCCAGTCGATCGACTGGGGGAGAAAAGCGCGCCGGCAGCGGCACACCGGTGTTCGACACCTTGATGCGGAGGCGACGGCGCGGACAGAACGAAACGGATACGAGGATCTCGCCGCCACGGCCGCCCGACAGCGCGTGCATGGCGGCATTCGATACCAGTTCGTTGAGCATCAGGCCCACGCGGAGCGCGTCGTTCATCCCAACCAGTCCCTGCGATCCACGAACGCGCACGTGGATGCGGCGCCCGTCGAAATCGTGTGACCGCCGGACACCATCGATCACGGCCACGACGTAGCCCCGGAGATCGACGTACCGAAGGTTGGACGACCGATGCAGTTGATCGTGCACCAAGGCCACGGCGCGCAGCCGGTCCTGAATCACGCCCACCACGCGACGTGCGTCGGGATGCGACAGACGGCTGGCTTCGAGCGCCAGCAGGCTCTGCATCACCTGCAGACTGTTCTTCACGCGGTGATGCACCTCGCGAAGCAGTTCGACCGCGTCCGCTTGTGCACGTCCAAGCGCGTTCACGGACCTGGCATGCCGCGCACGTCCGCGAGGCCGAACGTCCGGCTTGATGCGATCGGCCGCGCGCCGGGAAATCGGCGACTCGATCGGGAGGGGCTTGTGTCGGTGACGGTGGTCCGTAACTGCGCTCGTCCTCAAGCGATGGGTGGCCCTCGCGCGTGTGCACGCAACTGTGTAAGATAGCGCTGAGGCCGCCGAGCTTGCAAATCCTTTTGGCTCACGAGGTTGCCCGTTACGAGACATGGGTGCCATTCGCCTCATACGAGGCACAGTTTGCATCTAAAGAGTATCCAGTAGGTATGATGCGGCTTCTATCCGGAAGGGTGCGGCGAAGCTGCGGCCTGCTCGTGGTGGCGTGCAGCCTCGGCCCGAGCGGCTGCACGCAGGCCGCCGCTCAGGCAACGTCGCTCAAGGGAACGGCGGGCACGGTGTCCGTCCTAGGTCAGCTGTCACCGCTCCGCTTGGACCAAGTCAGCGGTGTAAGCCTGAAGGACGGACGGCTGGTCGCACGCGGCTCGTTCGAGAACGTGGCCATCGAGCTGCCCGCCTTCGTCGATACCGCTCAGGTGGTGCGGCACTGGGCGCTCGTGACCGAGTCGAGCCTCGACGACAAGAAAGTGCTGAACTTCACGCACGACCAGTCGCTGGACGATTTCACCATCGAGGTGCCAGCCACCGAGGCCGAGATCCGCTACGGTGTCTTCGCGCACCGTGGCGGCGGCGAGGTGATGGTGCTGACGTGGGGCAAGGACGCGAAGTGCTATTGGGCGTACCTCGTCATCGGCCCACGAACGGGTGCCGCTGACGGACGGTGACCGTCGCGGCCGAATGCGGTACTCTGTGATGGTGGCCGGCCATCGAGATGACACAGGCGGAGCCGTCCAAGAGCGGGTGCGCTCCAAGCAGGACACGCCGAAGCAGTACAACGTCGTGCTCCTCAACGACGACTACTCCACCATGGACTTCGTCGTCCATATCCTGGAGTCGGTGTTCCAGAAGTCACCAGCCGAGGCCTACGGCATCATGATGCAGGTTCACGTGAACGGCCGCGGCCTCGCCGGGGTGTACACCCGCGAGATCGCGGAAACCAAGGTGGACACGGTGACCATGCAGGCCCGGGAGACCGGGTACCCGCTCCGCGCGATCATGGAAGAGGCCTAACCGCATGTTCTCGGCGTCTCTCGAGATCGTGCTGACGGTGGCCTACCGGGAGGCGGTGTCTCGGCGCCACGCCTACTTGACCGTGGAGCACCTGCTGTACGCCCTCGCGCACGATCCGGAGGGCGAGCGGATCCTGGCGGCGTGCGGTGCGGACCTGGGGAAGCTCCGCCGCGATCTCGACGGGTATCTGGACGGGTCGATCGAGCAATTGCGCCGCGGGCGGGAGCACGACCCGCAGCAGACGGCGGCGTTCCGTCGCGTGTTGCAGACCGCCGTGCTGCACGTGCAGAGCGCGCAACGCGAGGAAGTCCATGCCGGCGACATCTGCGCCGCGATCCTGCAGCATGCGGACACTGAAGCGGCGCGGTTGCTGGCGGCGCAGGGCCTTACGCGCCTCGACGTCCTCGAGTACATCTCGCACGGCACGACGAAGATGCCGCCCATCGATCGATCGCAGCCCTCGGAGCCGGGCGCGACCGCGGGCGGTGGCGATGAAGGGTCGGCGACGTCGCGGGACCCGCTGTCGGCCTACTGCATCAACCTCTCGGATCGAGCACGCCAGGGCACGCTCGATCCGTTGATCGGCCGACTCCCGGAGCTGCAGCGCACCACCGAGGTGCTCATGCGGCGCCGGAAGAACAACCCCGTGTTCGTCGGCGATCCAGGCGTGGGCAAGACGGCGCTGGCCGAAGGACTCGCGCTGCGCCTCATCGGGCCCGAGGCCCCCGAAGCGCTCAAGACGGCGGAAGTGTTCGCCTTGGATACGGCTGCCCTGCTGGCGGGCACGCGCTTCCGTGGCGACTTCGAAGAGCGCTTCAAGGCCGTGATCGCCGCGCTCCGCGCCAGGCCGAAGGCCATCTTATTCATCGACGAGATGCACGCGACGGTCGGCGCCGGCTCGGTGACCGGCGGCACGATGGACCTGGCGACGATGCTCAAGCCGATCCTGACGACGGGGGATTTGCGCGTCATCGGCTCGACGACCTTCGAAGAGTTCAAACAGGTCGAGAAAGATCGTGCGCTGGCGCGGCGGCTTCAGAAGATCGCGGTGGACGAGCCCTCTCAGGAGGAAACGGTCCGCATCCTCGCTGGCCTGCGCAGCCGTTACGCCGAGCACCACCGCGTCACCTACACGGACGCCGCACTCGAGGTCGCGGCGAAGCTGGCTGCGAGGCATCTCCGCGACTCGCGCCTCCCCGACAGCGCCATCGACCTCCTGGACGAGGCCGGCGCGGTCGCTCGTCTCGCGACACCCGCGCCTGAGGCCGGCGTCCCGGTCGACGCGACTGCGCTTCCGGTCGTCGATGTGCCGGAGATCGAGCGGATCGTCGCACGCGCGGCTCGCATTCCAGCGAAGCAGGCCTCCTCTTCGGACAAGGAACGGCTGCGCGTCCTGGAAGAAGCCCTGGGGCGCGTGGTGTTCGGCCAGGCGGACGCCGTGCATCAAGTCGCGCAGGCGATCAAACGGTCACGGGCCGGTCTCGCTCAGCCTGAGCGCCCGGCCGGGTGCTTCCTCTTCACCGGACCGACCGGCGTCGGCAAGACCGAGCTCGCCAAGCAGCTCGCCATGCAGCTGGGCAACGAGTTCATCCGCTTCGACATGACGGAGTACATGGAGAAGCACGCCGTGGCACGGCTCATCGGCGCCCCACCCGGATACGTCGGATTCGAGCAGGGTGGACAACTGGTCGATGCGGTTCGCACCCACCCGTACAGCGTCGTGTTGCTCGACGAGATCGAGAAAGCCCATCCGGACATCTACAACATCCTCCTGCAGGTCATGGACCACGCGACGCTGACGGACAACAGCGGTCGCAAAGCGGACTTCCGCAACGTCGTACTCATCCTGACGTCGAACGCCGGCTCGCGCGAGATGAGCGAGAAGTCGATCGGCTTCGCGGAGGGTGGGAGGACGACCGCGCGCGACGAAGCGGCGCGACGAACGGCGACGGCCAAGGCCAAGGCGGCCATCGATCGGACCTTCAGCCCGGAGTTCCGCAATCGCCTCGACGCGATCGTGACGTTCAGTCCGTTGACATCGGCCGTTATGGAGACGATTGTCGAAAAGTTCATCCTCCAGCTGGAGGCGCAGCTCGCGGAACGACGCGTGGCGATCACGCTGACGCCCGCGGCACGCGCGTGGCTCGCCGCCAAGGGGTACGACCCGGTGTACGGCGCGCGACCGCTCGGCCGCACCGTGCAGAAGGAGGTGCGCGACCCGCTGACCGACGAGATCCTGTTCGGTCAACTCGAGCACGGCGGCACGGTCACGATCGGCCTCATCGAGGATACGCTCACGTTCTCCTATGCCCCGCGGGTGCCAGCCGGGGACGCGAAGCCGGCAGATACAGCCTGAGGCAGCCAGGCCGTGAAGTTGCGGGCGCCGCGGCGCTGGTGGGAGTGGATCGGGGCCTCCGTCGTGGCGATCGCGGTGGCCGGCAGCGCGATATCGGGCTGGTGGATGGCACGCTACGTTCGCGTCGTGCACCGGCTCACGCGCGGCGTTGGCGACACGGTGTTCTACGCGGCTGATGGCCGGCCGTGGTTCAGACTCGACGAACAGCGCCACGACGTCCCGCTCTTCGAGATCGCCGCCGACCTGCAGCATGCCGTCGTCGCGGTCGAGGATCGCCGCTTCTATCTCCATCCGGGCATCGATCCCATCGGGGTCGCGCGAGCGATCGTGCGCAACAGTCTCAGCGACGGCCGATCCGAGGGCGGTAGCACGCTGACGCAGCAACTCGCGCGCACGCTGTTCCTGTCGAACACCAAGACCTTGGCGCGCAAAGCCAAGGAGGCGTCGATCGCCGTGCTGCTCGAGGTCCAGCTGTCCAAGGACCAGATCCTCGAGCTCTACCTCACTCGCATCTACCTGAGTGCCGGCGTGTATGGCGTCGACGCGATGGCGGCGCACCTTTTTCGGAAGCCAGCGAAGGCGCTCACATTGGCCGAAGTGGCGCTCATCGCCGGCCTCATCAAGGCCCCTTCCACGCTCTCGCCCTGGTCGAACTACGAGGGCGCGCTCCGGCGCAGCCACCTCGTGCTGGGGTTGATGCGTGAACAGGGCTATATCACGGCCGCCCAAGAGCAGGCGGCGCGAGTGGAGCGGCCAAGGATTCAGAGGTGCCGGTCGCCACAGGATCCCACGGCGGGATGGGCGAAAGGCTGGCTGCGCCAGCAATTTCGCAACCAGTTTAGCGGCGATCACCCACCCGACTGGCAGGTGCAGACGTCGTTCAACCGCGCAGCGCAAGACGCCGCCGAACAGGCGATTGCGCGTGGCCTTCGGCGGTACGCGAGAGACGACGTCCAGGCGGCGCGGACTGCACACACAGCACGTTCAACCGCGCGACACGCAGCCGTCGCCAGCCAGGCTCCGCCTTCAAGCCGATCGTCTACGCGGCGGCGCTCGCACACGGCCTCTCGCCTGTGAGTATGCTCGATCATCTCGATGAGGTCGGAGCGCCAGACAATCCGGAGTGGAAGCCTCGGAACGTGTCGCACGAGGAGGGGGTCGACCCGACGGCGATCACATTGCGTGAGGCGCTCGCGGAGTCGAACAACGCCGCCGCAGTGGCACTCCAGCAGCGCGTCGGCACGCGCCAGGTGCTGCGACTGGCAACCGATGCGGGACTTCGGGATCTGCCCGACGTCGCCTCACTCGCACTGGGGAGCGGCCTGGTCTCGCCCCTCGATCTCACCGCGGCGTACGCGGTGTTTCCGGGCGGCGGCGAGGTCGTGAAGCCACGCGGGGTCATCAATGTGTTCGATGCGGACGGCGATTTCGTGTTCTATCGGCCCGTCGACCGGAAGCGGATCGTGTCGGAGCAGGTGGCGTTTCAGATGGTCTCGATGCTCCGCAATGTGATTGACGGCGGGACCGGATCGCCAGCGCGATCGCTTGGAGTCGTCGGGCCGGTCGGGGGCAAGACCGGCACCACCAACGACTACCGCGATGCGTGGTTCGTCGGATTCTCGAGCTCGGTGGTCGTCGGGGTGTGGGTCGGGCGCGATCGCCCCGAGCCCATTGGACGCGGGGCCTACGCCGCGCGCGTGGCACTCCCGATCTGGGCCGACTTCATGAAGCGCACAGCGCATCTCTTCCCCGCGCGCGAGTTCGAGATTCCGGCGGGTCTACGCGGCGAGGAACTCTGCCGCGTCTCGCACCTCAAACCGGTCGACGGCTGTCCGCGCTACACGGAGCACTTCAAGGACGGCGATGACGTACCGTCGCGGCTCTGCGCTGTCCGCAAAGGCAGTTTCGAGCAGGCCACGACCCGTGCCGTGCAGAACATCTTCCGGTCGATCGGCCGCCGCATCGCCTCGATCTTCGGTCGCCGGTAGCCCCGCAGGGCGCCAGTGAGCGAACCGCAACGGCACGTGCCACCGCCCCGCCCACTGACGCGGTAGAATGCCCCGATGTGCTGTGAGGGAGGTCGCGATGAGACGAATGCAGATGGCGGCGCTGGCAGGAATGCTGGCCGTGGGATTGGTCACGCTGTCGGGTCAAGCGCAGAACGCACAACAGCCTGCGCGACCAGCTCAGCCGAGCGCGGATCCGTATGCGAACAACCCGGATGCTGGTAAGCAGTCCTTTCCGCTCGCGGCACCAGCCGGCAAGGACAGCGGCGCGATCAACACGCCACTCAGCGGCTCGGTGAACCAGGGTCCCTTCAACCCGAGCACCTGGAAGTTCGGACCGGCCTTCAATCCGCCCGCGGGCGCCAGGATCTGGAATCCGGTGAAGCTGAAGATGATGCAGGGCGGCAAGGTCACCGGCGGGACGGTGTTTGCGTCGACCGATCCGTCCACCTACTGTGCGATGGCCAATGCCGGCTACGACTTCATCTGGACCGAGATGCAGCATGACCAGCACGATTGGCAGGCGGTGGCGCGCATGTGGCGCACCTGTCCCCACGCGAAGGCCGTCCCTGGCGCGCGCGTCGCCTACACCGACGAACGTGAAATCCAGCATGCGCTCGACGCTGGCGCTCTGGTCATCGTCGTGCCGACGGTCGACACCGCCGAGGAAGCGATGGCCGCGCGCGACTGGACCTACTTCCCGCCGCTGGGGCGGCGGAGCAATGGGGGTGGCCAGGCGTTCGATCCAGCGATGTGGGGCACCGTGCCGGGTGGGTATCGTCAGACAGCCAACGAGAACATCATCTTGATTCTGATGATCGAGACGCTGGAGGGCGTGAAGAACGCCGAGGCGATCGCGAAGGTACCAGGCATCAGCGCCGTGTTCGCCGCAAGCGGTGATCTGGGCAACTTCTCCGGCTACCCACAGGGCTCGCCGGACTACGAACGGCTCATCAACGTCGTCCACGACGCGGCCCTCAAGGCCAAGGTCCGCCTGTGCGGTCCCTACGCGTGGCGCGATCGACCCGACTTCACCTGTTTCCAGGCCGGCAGCGAGACCGCCGCCATCGCGCGGGGCGTCGCGGCCGAGCTCGGTCCGCTCGCGAACACGCAGCCGGTACCGGAGGTGGGGCCGTTCTCGAAGAAGTAGCACAAGTCAGGCCTGGCAGGCCAGGCACGCGAGGTGGGCCAGGCAAGCCTGGGACGGGATCAGAAAGGCCTGGCCTCATTTCCGGCCATGGCCCGGGCATGTATCGCCGTTGCAACGTGGCGCGCGGATTCGAACGCGCCCTGCATCCACGCGTTCAGGTTCAAGTGGTCGCCGGCCAGATACACCCGCCGATCGGGCTGACTCAGACGTGTCTTCACGTCGGCGGGGGTGACCGACCACGAGCCGAGGCTCCACCGAACGCGGTGCCATGCCACAGAGAAGCCGCTTTCGAACTCGGCTGGATACTGTGGATGAATGCGCGCTCCTTGCTCGAGCGCGAGCGAGAGTCGCGCGCCTGGGGACATGTCGCCGACGGGACGCCCCGCCTGCCCCTGAATGTAGTAGCCCGTCAAGATCCCCTTGCGCGTGAGGAATCCATGTGAGGGATACACGATCTGCGCGATGTCTTGGTCGGTCTTCGTGGCGCCACCGAAGATCTGGTCGTCCTCTTCCCAGAACCGCCGTTTGAATTGAAGGCCCATCTTGCCCGCGGCGGAGTACGGCACCGATGCGATCGCCGCCTTGAAGTCCGGCGCGAAGCCGGTGTCGATGTCCTTGAGCAGGACCAGCGGGATCGCGCAGACCACGTAGTCCGCCTCCAGCGTGCGGACGTCCCCGTCGTCATCGGCGTAGGTCACCGACACCCCGTGCTCGTGCTGACGAATCTGTTTTGCGGCCGCACGATAGATGATCCGGCGTGCAAGGCGGGCCGCCAGCGCCTGCGGCAACCGGTCGCTGCCGCCGGCGATCTGGAGCATGGTGGGTTGATACTCGTAGCCCTGATGCACGTACTCGCCGGCCTTCGAGCCAAGCAGCTCACCCAGGGGCAGCGGCGTGTACCGCAGCTCACCCTGGGGCCCCTCGACGGCAGGCCCTCGCATCTCCTGCCCGCGATAGGTCCCGCGGTCGTCGAGGCGGCCCAGCGTCTTGAGGTGCGCCAGCAACCGCTCCGCATCGTCCTTCGTGAGCGACTCGTCGAGCGCGCCAGCGGACACGGACTTACTGAGTAGCTCGGCGAGGTAGCCGTCGAGGTCGGTGCGGACCTCGCGAAGGCGCACGCGGCGGCCCATGAGGCCCTGTTGTTGGGTTTGGTAGATCCACTGGCTATCCGTTGAGACGGCGAAGACTTCGAGCGGGACGTTGAGCTCGCGGCAGTAGTCGAGCGTCGTGCGATGGTGATTGGCAATCCGCATCGGACCGCAGTTGAAGTAGAGCCCTTCGTCGAACTGGCAGACCTGAATCGGCCACGGCCCCTCCTCTTCGCTGACCGTGCCGCGTCGAATCGTATGGACCCGCCCGCCCGGTCGGCTTCGTGCTTCGAGAACCGTGCAACGGTAGCCGTGCTTGCCGAGCTCGTAGGCGACCGTGAGCCCGGCCAGCCCCGCCCCGATGACGACCACCCGTACGCCCTTGACCTGGCCCTGCAGGTCGAACGGCGCCGTGGGTGTCGCCTCCAGCAGGCCGAGACCGATCATGGCGTCATAGGCCAGCGACACTCCACCTGCCGCCGCCACGCGCTCGATGAAACCGCGTCGTGTGATCACATGTCTACCCTGGCTGCGTGAGCGTCAGAGAGTACCCATCGCCGTGGACCGTGTGGATGTGGCGCGGTTGACGCGAATCCGATTCTATCTTCATACGAAGACGCCGAATCGCGTAGTCCACCGCGCGCGTGGCGGGCTCTTCAGGAAACCCCCAGACCTCGCGGAGCAGCTCGCTTCTGGGCACGACAGCGCCCTCTCGCTCGGCCAGGTAGAGCAAGAGGTCGAACTCCCGTCGCGACAGCTTCAGGTCCTTCCCGTGCCGCGTTGCCTTGAAGGCCTCGAAATCGATCTCGGCGTCGCCGAGCGAAATGCGCACGACCATCTTCCGAGCCCGCCGTAGCACAGCGCGAATCCGGGCCTGCAGCTCCTCGAAGTCGAACGGCTTGGTGACGTAGTCGTCGGCCCCGCGCTCGAGGCCTTCGAGCTTGTCGGCCTTCTGATCGCGCGCCGTCAGCATGATGACCGGCGTTCGGCCGCCTTGCCGAACGAGCCCGAGCAGACTGAAACCGTCCTTGTTGGGCAACATGACGTCGAGCAGCACCAGGTCGGGCGCGAACGTGCGCACCTTCGTCACGACTTCAGCGCCATCATCGAGGTGAGCGACATCGTACCCGGAGAATCGCAGGTTGTCGGCCAAGACGCGCGCCAGCGCCTGATCGTCCTCGACAATGAGAATCCGCTTCTTCATGCGGAGGCCCTTGGCACTCTGACGACGAATGTCGAGCCCTGCCCCACCTGGCCGATCACGTCCACGGTCCCGCGATGGTCCTCCACGATCCGTCGCACGATGGCGAGCCCGAGCCCCGCACCCCGAAGGCGTGTCCCCTTGCGTCGATAGAACTTTTCGAAGATGGGGCCCCGTTCGTCGGGCGGCACGCCAGGCCCTCGGTCGGCCACCTCGATGCGCACCGTGTCACCGTCGCTCGCGACCGTGACACCGACCCATCGGCCGTCCTTGGCGTACTTCAGCGCATTGTCGACCAGATTATCGAACACCTGCCCGAGCATCAACGCGTCGGCACGGACCAGCGCCGGCTCGGCCGGCACCTGCAGCTGCACCTCGAAGCCGAGCTCCCGGAGCTGCGGCGCGAACCGATCCAGAGACTCCTGCGCCACTTCCGAGACGTCGACGACCTCGAGGTCGTACTCGGACGTCGTGTCGGTGATCCGCGCGTAGCACAGGACGTTGTCGATGAGTCGCGCGAGATGCTGGGACTCCTTCATGATCATCTGCCCGTACTCGCCGATGGCCTCGGGAGACGCGTAACGTCCGTGGGCCAACGTATCGCTCGCGAGCTTGATGAGCGACAAGGGCGTTTTCATCTCGTGACTCACGGCGGACACGAATTCCGACTGCACCTCGGCGAGCTCCGCGGACCGCCGCGCGGCCCGGACGGTGACCCCGAGTCCGACAATGGTGACGAGCGTGCCGAGGCCGAGCAACAGCACGGTCCGCGTCCCACCGCGGGTGGCCGCCAGCCGGGTCGTCTCGTTCCCGACGCCAACACGTGTCATCCAGGTCGGGTCGCGGAAGCGCTGCGGCCCATCTGACAAGGTCTGCTCCGCGAACGCCAGCGGGAAGTGCCGCACGTGCGTCGCCCCTGCAGACGTCGCCTCCTGGGCGAGAGGGGGGCCGACCGACGCGACCACGGCTCCTGTGTTGTTCACCACTTGCAGACTCAGCGACGGGTCGTCGATGATCTGCTGCACCTGTGTGAGCACGTCCGAGAAGTAGTAACGCTCAACCCACTCGAGGTTGACGAGGAAGCCAACCGCGGACTTCAGGGTGGCGGTCTCCCCGACGCCGTCGTAGAGCAGGTGTGCGATGACCTGGTACCGCACACCCTCGATGGACACCTCGAACAGCGTGAAGCGCACACCGAGACGGCCCTGCGCGCGCGCCAGAAGGACCGTGCTCCGGAGCGCCTCCGGATGCTGTCGAATGACCACCGGATAAGGCACGTCGGCCACGGTGTCGCGATCCCACGCAGGACGGCGGTCGGCACGGTTGAACGCGTAGGTCGAACCGTCACCGGGTCCCGCCGTCCAGACGAAGAAGGAATCCAGATACGGGAACCGCGCAAACCCCCGCGCGAAGCGGTCTGCCAACTCGTACGGCGCCACTTGCGCCAGCTCGCGCTCTTGGACCTTGAGGAGCACGGAGACGTGCCCGCCCTTCATGTCGCGCTCCAGCGCCGCCGCCAGAAGCGTCACGACCTCGTTGCCGCGGCGCTCGGCGGCTTCGACCGTGCTGCCCTGCCATTCGCGCGTCGCACGCAGGCCGAGCCAGAAGGTCAGGCCGGTCGCGGCAGCGAGACCCGCCGCGAAGAGCAGAGCGCCGCGAGCTCCCACGCGCATGGCTGACGGCTACCGGAGCAGCTCGCGCTCGCGATAGTAGCGAGCCGCGCCCGGATGGAGAGGGATGGCAGAGGTCGGGCCGCGATCGGGGTCGATGCCGGCTGCCGACGGATGGGCCTGCCGCAGCACTGGCAGCGAGTCGAACAGCGTCTTCGTGAGGTCGTAGACGAGCGCGTCGGGCACCGATTGCCGACAGAGGAGCACGACGTCCATGCCGACCGTCAAAACGTCTTCCTCTTGGTTCTTGTACGTGCCTCCAGGAATCGTCGTCGACTTGAGGAAGTGGTGACCTTCCTGGATGTGACCCAGCGACAATCGTTGGATGGGCACCAATCGGACATCATCGGCGCCGGTCAGCGCGGTGACGACCGGATTCTGAAACGACACGTAGATGAACGCCGCATCGAGTGTGCCTTCCCGAATGGCAGCCGCAGCCGCGTCGCCGGTCAGCGGGACGGGTGTGATATGCTTCACGCCGACGCCGTGGCCCTCCAGAATCAGGGCGGCGGCCCGATGCGTCGGACTGCCGGGCGCCCCCATGCCGACTCGCTTGCCTTTCAAGTCGCCGATGCCTTCGATGCCGGCGGTGGTGCGGGCGACAACGTGAACGGCGATGGAGAACAGAACGGCCATCGCACGCAGGTCGCGATGCGGTTCGGCCATCTGCGGGGTTCCACGGCTGAAGGCGACGTACGCGGTCTCGACATCCTCAATCGCCAGCTGCACGTCTCCGCGCTGGAGTGAATCGGCGGTGCTCTCGAGATCCTCGTTCGTCGTCGCCGTGGCGCGCACGCCCGGGAGCTTGGCCGAATACACGTCCGCAAGGGACTTCCCCACCGCGGTCCAAGCGCTGCCCGCGAACACCGTCCCGATGGTCAGATCGACGGGCGTGGGCGGCGCCGGCGGGGTGCCACAGCCGGAGAGCGCGACGATCGTGACGAGAAGACTGCGGACGACTCGCTCGGTGATCGCCCGTCCCCCTCCGAATCTCGCACCGCTCGACATCGCCACTCTCTTCGCACGATATCGCTCAATCCGGAGCGGGTCAACGTGGCCCTGCCGCCACGCGCACCGCGTCACGAACAGGCCAGCCGCGGATGCCGCGAAGGACGAGCGCTGCCCCAGCGCGTGATCGACGTGGGCGAGCCGAGCCGAGCTGAGCCGAGGCGTCAACCGAGTGGCTACGGCGTTCGTGTGATGCCCAAGAACGGCTGGCGCAGGTACCCGGTGTCCATGTCGAGCGTCGGGAAATGCCGACGCACCGCGGCGGCCGGATCGAGGAACCACTCGCCCAGCGGGCGGTCCCGCTCGGTCATATCGAACCAGCCCCACGGAGGACGCGCTTTGTTCTCGGCACCTTGAACGCCACGGAACGAGGACCCGAGCCCACCCAGCATGAAGGTGCCAGCCTTCGGGGCACCCGCGGTACGAACCTCGCGCTCGCCGTAATCCTGGACCTCACCGTACGTCTCGTTCGGCGCAGTGCGAGCACGTGCCCACATCGTGCTGTAGGTCGGCAGCAGGTCGTAGCCGACGTCTCCCTCGGTGCTCTCTGGATCCTCGGCGGTTCCGGTGAACCGATAGACGCGGATCGTCTCGGGCTTCTCGTTGTTCACCAGCTTCCTCGCCGCCTCGACGCGCGACACGAGTCCGGCGACGCGGCCGACCAGGCCACCCGCCGTCTGGGTCGAGCCGTCCGAGCCGTTGACGCCAGCCGCCGGGTCGCCGCGACCGCCCGGGCCAGCCGTGCCCACGGTCGTGCCAGCGCCCTCTGCCGGAGTCTTCGGCTGGTCGGCGAAGGCCTCCATGCCGTGCCCCTTGGGCTCGATGTAGATCAGTGGATGCTGTCCGTCGAGACGAACCGTCCCGATCCCCTTCGCCAGCGTGGCGGACGGCTGATACTTGAGGTACCTGTTGTGCGCCAGTGTTTCGACGACCTCGACCTCCGCATCTTCGAGGCGAGGCCCATTCTTGCGCGCGACGACCAGACAGCCTTCGAGGTCGTTCTCGTGTGCGAGCACGACATCGTTCGCAAGATCTGTCGGCGCAACGCGCGTCGAGGCTCTTGCCCCGCGACGGACGGCCTGGCTGAACATCGCGCCGGTCAGCTCGCCACCTTTGTAGTCGCGGGGGTGAAACGCGGCGTAGTGCACGAAATAGTGCGAGGGCGTTTCGCTGACGGCATAGTAGACATACGCCTTCTGGCGGTGCGTCGCATCAGCGGCGTTCGCCTAGTTGTTGTCTCCCACCCAATCGCCGTCGAAGTCGAAATTGGTGATAAAACTGAAGCGCGATGCGACCATCCCCTGATGAAAGATGGGCGCGAACCGCTCGGCGATGGCTCGATCGCGCACGTCGGAGGCGGTGGGTGCGGCGGATTCGGTCGGCGCCTGCGCGCGGGTGTCTACAGGCCAACCGAACGCCCCGACAGCGAAGAGCCACGTCCACGTCACGCCGCGCGCGACAACCAAGTTGGGACGGCGAGACATCCCGATCATGAACACCCTCACACATGCAAGAGGCCGACGACGACGAGCAGCGGGATGAGGACAGCGATGAGCGCCTCGCCCGCGATGAATCCCGAGGCAACTGGGGGGAGATACAGCTCGTGGCTGCGGGGGGACACTCGACGCCACGCGTGCTCGACGATGCCGCCGAGGAACATGACGATGATGACCGCCGCAGGCACCATCATACCGATTCCCACGCCTGTCGGAGAGGGGACCCAGCGGACACCCTTCGACTCCGCGACGGCGATGGCAATTCCGAGGAGGGCGCCGACAATGAGCGCCGGAACCGCACCCGCGGGGAGCGCGCTGACGCCCTGAGACAGGATTTCCGCGAACCCAGCCACGCGACGTGAGATCGGAGACGTGAGCCCAGCGTTGTCGCCGACGATGCCATAGGTGCTCCGCAACAGGGGGTACATCCACGACACCGCGGCCGCTCCGATTGGCGTCCCGAGCAGCTGCATGATCGTCATGTACTTCGGCGAGGATCCGATCATGTGGCCGGCCTTGTAGTCTTGCATCAGCGCCTCCGACACGGTGGCGATCGTTCCGGTGGTCCCGCTCGCCAACATGTTCACGGTGATGTTGCCCGGCACGATGGCGCCGAAGATCGCTTGCATCGTGTTGGTGAGCTGACTGATCGGCCCCCAGTTCGTCTCGCCGAGCACGCGGAGGCCCACAAGCATGAGCGGCACCGACAGCAGGGCCGCCACCGCGGTAATCCACAGGTCGAGACCGAAGATCGCCTTCTGGACGACGAGGAGGGCCATGGTCGAGAGCACCACACCGATGACGGTCCATCGAAGCGGAAAACTGGCGTCGTCGCCGCGCGTCGACAAGTTCGAGAACGTGCGCGACAACACGTCCCACTTCAGCGCGAGCGCCGTCAAGCCGCTGGCAATGAGGAGCCCCGTGCCAGGCCACATCGACCACAGCAGGACGTCGTTGCGCGTGAACGTCGACGAGAGGACGCCGTATCGCAGCAGCATGTACGGCACGAAGATCCATCCGATGATCACGCCGAGCAGCATGCTGACGTTGATGCGCAATCCGACAAGCATGCCCGATCCAAGCGACAAGAGACTCCAATTGATGCCGACACCTGCCGCCATCGTGACGGCGGTGCCGATGAGCGTGATGGATGAGAACCAGCTGAGCACGTGCGCATCTTCGGTCATCAGCATCAGCGCTGCCGACGCGACGCCGGCCACAGCGAGAGCGCGCGCCGCCCTCCGCGCGTCGGAGCCCGTCCCATCCAGCGCGATGATCGTCTCTGCCGCGGCCACGCCGTCCGGGTACGTCAGGCGTTCGTCGACGACGAAGTGTTGACGCATGGGGACGGCCAAGAGCACGCCGAGCAAGCCCGCCGACGTGAGCCACAAGAACGATGTCATGGGGGTGAGCGTGACGCCGAGGTTGGCCCCCGGTCGGGCGGCTAACATGTCGAACGCGGCCAACATCACGCACATGAAGGCGGTCTGTGCGGCGGCCGTGCCAGCCGTCTGCACCATGTTGTTCTCGAACCGGTTGTAGCCTCGGAACACGACGCCGAGGGCGAGATACCCGAAAAATGCCGCCACCACCGAGACGTTGGGCCCGAATCCGAGCTTGAGCACGACGTACGGGTACGACGCACCCATGACCACGGCCACGATCAGCCCTGAGACGATGGCACGACCGGAGAACTCCCGGGCGCCAGGCGGCCTGACGCCGACCTTGTCGGCGGCGGAATGGACGTCAGCTGTGGCACGGTGGGCGGCGTGGCTCATGATCGCGGACCTTATCACGCTTCGCGGTTCCAGGGGTTCGCGGGGTCGGGACACGCCCGCCCCCAAACGGTTCCTGCGGTGCCCGCGCGGCGGAGGCGAACCCTGGCACGGGTCGGCCACGACCTCACCCGTTTTCGACAGATAATCGTCGACATGCCACGAACCTCTCTCTGCCTCGCGCTCGCGCTCGTGCCGTGCCTTTCGTCGCCTCGTCCCGTCACGGGACAGACTCCAACTTCGCCGTCGGCGACCATTGCCACGGACATCACCGCCGAAGAGATCCGCGCTGTCATGAAAGCCATGAAGGGCGCCGACGAAGAGACCCGGATCGTCGACGTCGGGAAGGAGAACTTCGGCCTGGGTGTCCTGCGGCGCGGCGTCGTGAAGCCCGGCGCCACGGTGACGGCGCTCAACCACGTGCAGCTCACCGAGGTGTACTACATCCTCTCGGGCGGCGGCACACTCGTGACAGGCGGCGAAGTCACGCACGTGAAGCCATTTCCGTCGGACAACGTGCTCGTGACCACTGTCGTGGGACCCTCGAACACCGCCGTCTTCACCAAACCCGCGCAGACGAGACAGGTCAAGGCTGGCGACGTCGTCATCATTCCAGCCGGCGTCTACCACGGGTGGGCTGAGGTACCGGACCACGTCGAGTACCTGGCGTTCCGCCCCGATCCTGCGCGCGTGCTGCCCGCCGGGTACGTGAACCCCACACTCAGGAAATGATCCATCGAGGGAGACGGCTCGCCGTGCTGACCGCGGCGATGGCGGGCCTGTCGGTCGCGGTCCTCTCACAAACGCCCGAGCCGCGTTACCCAGGCGTGGGCCCCGGTCACTACGTGCAGGAAACGCGCGAGGCGGGGCGGTTCCTGGTGCTCGAGGACAAATCGCTCTGGGAGATCGCCGAGTCGAATCGGTTCGTCACCGTGGAGTGGCAACCGATGGAGGGCATCAGTGTTCGCTTCGCCGACGGTGAGGCGCCGTTCGCGTACGAGCTGTCCAACACCGACCGCGATGAAGGGGTCGCGGCGCGCTGGGTCAGACGCTGAGTCCAGCGCTGCGCGTGGTTGCGCGAAACGGCCACTGGCTGGTCACCTACCGGCGCGCGCCCCAATGCCGATTACGCCAGTGGCTCAGCGTAGCCATTCAGACGATGGTCAAGTCGCTCGACGCCTGCGTCCAACAGATCCTGAAAGACGCGGAGTTCCCGGCGTTCTCACAACAGATCCAGCAGCTCATGACGTTGGACCAACGCGACCGGTCTGCGCAGGAGCTGGCCGAACTGGTGTTGCAGGACTATGGGCTCACGCTCAAGGTGCTGCAGGTGGCCAACTCGTTCCAGTACAACCGGTCGAACCGGTCGCTCGACAGCGTCACGCGCGCCATCCTGCTCATGGGGGTGAAAACCGTCGCCTCGCTGGCGAGCACGCTGCTTTTCTTCGACCACTACCGGAAGCGCTCGGGCTCATTGAAGAAGCTGATGCTCCTCGCGATGCTCAGCTCCCATCACGCGGGTGAAGCCGCGGTGGCGCTCGCCGTCAAGGACAAGGAAGAGGCGCAGCTCGCCGGCATGTTTCGCAACCTCGGCGAAGTGCTCGTCGCGTGCCACTTGCCGACGCAGTACGCGCTCATCTCGCTCGAGACCCAGGGGGGGGTGCTCTGGCGCCGGCACGCGCGTGCCTGAAGACGCTCGGCTTCAGCTATGACAACCCCGCGAAGAGCATCGGCCAGCACTGGAAGCTACCATTGAGACTGACGGCGATGTGGTCGCCGCCACCCAGCGGTCTACTGGACGACCTGAGCGCGCTCGCGCAGTTCGGCCACGACGCGACGACGATCATGTACCGCCGGACGACCGGCGATTATCCGGCGCGCCTGCAGCTGCGCGCGATGCAACATGGCCATCGGCTCCATCTGACCGAGGACGCCATCGACACCGTCCTGGACAAGGCGGTCGAGGACACCAAGCCGCTCTTTGCGATGCTGCGCATGACGGTGGACGACATCCGCATCGGGCCACCGCCAGGGGGCCGTCCACTCGCCAGCCCAGAACAGTCTCGGGTCTGATGGCCTCGCCAACGACTGGCGGCTACATCGTGCCTTCGTCCGCTGACGGCCCGTAGATCGAGGGCACAGCCACGTCGTTCATGCGAAGGTACACGCAGAGCTGGGCGCGGTGGTGGATCATGTGGTTCATCACGAAGCTTCGCAGGACCGCGACGCGGGGCATCGCGAGGATCGTCCGGTCCCCCTGTTTGAGGGTCCATGTCTTCATCAAGTCGGCATCGCTGCAGCCGGCGAGCAGGGCGCGCGCGTTCTGCCAGTGCTGATCGAACCGCGTGAGCGTCTCTTGGCGCGTCGTCATGACCGCGCCGCTGCCTCCCCCGGCGAGATCCAGCGAGTCCTGCCCCAGGGTCATCTGGGCCCACAGCGGCATCTCGGCCAGATGACCGGCGAGCCGGCCAAGCGCCATCGACTTCGGATGGGGCTTGAACTCGGACCGGCCCTCCGGCACCCGTTCCAGTGTCCCGCGGGTGTTGGCCATCTCCATATCGAATTCGCTCAGCAATGACCGGCTAACGTCCTGAGACATCTCACACTCTCCTGCGTGCCGTGTTCTTCGCGTCGACTGGAACATACCGTACCCCGTGGACGCCGTCGCAAGTGCGGCAGTGCCGGAGTTCCGGCACTGCCGCCTCACCACGGCAGGGTCTCGCCGCCGCAGCACCGACATTCCGTATCGACGGCACGTTTCCTGAGAAGAACGCACGCGAGCCGCTGGCACGCTTCTTCGAAAGCCGGCTGCCATTGGCGCGACGAGACGCACTGTCGGAGGGACCGAGACGGACCCGTCAACGCAAGGAGGGACGGCCATGACAACCGTGACGGTGACCAGCCAGATCGATGCGCCCGTGAAAAAGACGTTCATGATGTTCACCGACATCGAACACGTGACCCAACACGTCACAGGGATCAAAGAGGTCCAGGTGATGACGCCCGGCGGGTTCGGGTTGGGTACCCGTTGGCTCGAAACGCGCGAGGTGCTCGGCCGCCTCGACTCCGCCGAAATGGAAGTGACCGCCTTCGAGAAGAACCGGACCTACACCATCACCCATCACAAGGCAGGCGCCAAGATCGACACCGTGTTCGCGTTTCAGCCGTCCGGAACCGGCACGAAGGTGTCGATCGAGTTCGGTTTGGAGAATCAGGGTTTACCACCCGGGTTGCTGACGCCGGTCAGCTGGGCGATCGCTGGCAAGGTCCGCGAGGTCCTCGGAAACGACCTTGCCGACATGAAGCGAACCGTGGAGAAGAGCTGAGACGGCGGGGACGCTTGGCCTACCGCTTGAGCGGTTCGGGTCCGAGCCTCGATCGATTACGGTTGTGGGCCGTCCGGTGGCGAGCCGACGAGGACCGATCGCGTCACCCGCGCTCGTTGTCCGCTCGAGCCGTTCAAGACCACCGTCACGGTATAGGCGCCGGCTGGTAGGTTGTCGAAGTAGATCTCGGTGAACCGAGGACCTTTGCTCCCTTCGAGCGGTAATTGTCTGCTCGCGCGGAAGTCATCAGCCTCGGCCGTGACTTCGAGCGAGCGGTTGTCATCGTGCGCCTCGACATCCGCGCGCACGGTGACGAACGCAGGTGGTTGCGCGACGGCCGGGGTCACCCGGATCTTCAGCGGTTCGCCTTCGCTCGCTGAGACGACGCCGCGCGCGCACAGAATGCCAAGCGACGCCACGACAGCGAGCCCCACAACGGAGGACCAGCTCGGCTGCGTTCGCGGGACGGGCTCCGTGTTCGTAAGCCCGGTCATGGCCAACGCTCTCTCCCTCATCCTGACCGACGATGGCGTCGTTGTCTACTGAAGGGCGTGCCGCACATGGATGCACACGCGTCGCCAGCTCCCAAGGCGCCCGCCTCGAGTATCGGACCCCCGGTGGCCCGGCAGTAGAATCCTCCACAGTGGCGCGGTAGAATCAACGGCCGCCCGCCAGCCCGGGACGTGACGCGGCAGGGGTTCGGGGCAGTGCCCGATTCAAGATAAGGAGAACGAGATGGTCAATCGAGCCGTGTACGGTGTCGTGACGGCCGCGCTGTTGACGATCGGAGCCGTATCGAGTGCATACGCGCAGCTGTCGGCCACGGCCGACTGGGCGACGAAGGCGCAAAACCAATATCAGATCCAGGCAAACGTCACCTACTTCAGCGCGAGCGGCGTCGACCTCAAGCTGGACCTGTATCGGCGACGCGACGTCACCACGCCGCAGCCCACGCTGGTCTTCTATCACGGTGGCGGTTGGGTGCAGGGCACCAAGGAAGCGTCGTTCATGTCGCTCATCCCGTGGCTCGAGATGGGCTGGAACGTCGTGAACGTCGAATACCGCATGGCGCGTGTGGCTCAGGCGCCTGCGGCGGCTGAGGATGCGCAGTGCGCCCTGCGGCATGTCGTCAGCCAGGCCAAGACCTACAATATCGATGTCAACCGGATCGTCTTGAGCGGTGAGTCGGCAGGTGGACACCTCGCGCTGCTCACGGGCATGGCACCCGCCACTGCGGGATTCACCGCCTCGTGCGCCGGTGGCGGCTTCGCTGGTAACGACGTGGCGGTACCTAAGGTCGCGGCGATCATCAACTGGTACGGTATCACGGACCTCGTCGACATGCTCGGCGGCCCGAACGCCCGCTCCTACGCCGTGGCATGGCTTGGTGGATCGGGTCAACGTGACGCGGTCGCCCGCGCGGTGTCTCCCATCACGCACGTGCGATCCGACCTGCCGCCGATCCTGAGTATCCAGGGCGATGCGGATCCCATCGTGCCCTATTCGCAGAACGTCAAGCTGCGTGACGCGCTGACGAAGGCCGGCGCCAAGAACGAGCTCTTCACCGTCCCAGGCGGCGGCCACGGCAACTTCAAGCCCGAGGAGCGGGTGCAGATCTATACGAAGATTCGGGAGTTCCTCAACGCCAACGGCCTCGGCATCAAAGCCGGAACAGCGAATTGAGATCGAGGCAAATCAGAAATCAGCGCGCGGAGAGCAGCGCGGGAGAGCGGAGAGGGGAAATGCGTCAGCCCGAGAAGAGGCGTCGACTCTCCCATCTCGGCTCTCCATCTCAGCTCTCTGATGTCCCGAGCTCCTCCAAACGCCTTTCGAGAAACCGCCGCTCCGGTTCCTGCTTCACGAGGACCAAGGCGCGCGTGTAGGACGCGCGCGCCTCGTCTCGTCGGCCCAGCCGGCGACACAGGTCGGCGCGCGAGGCGTGCGCCCAGTGATACGCGGCGAGGTCACCGCGCGCGAGGATGGCCTCGATGCGGACGAGTCCTTCCGCCGCACCCTTCCACATCGCGACCGCCACTGCTCGATTCAACTCGAACACCGGCGACGGGTCGCTTCTGATCAGGACGTCGTAGATCCCGACGATCTGTGCCCAATCGGTTTCATCGCTTGTGTCGGCCTCCGCGTGCACGGCGGCAATCGCCCCCTGCAACGTGTAGGGGCCGAACCGTCTCGAGGCGAGCGCGCGTTGCGCGAGCCGCGTGCCCTCAGCGATGAGCGCGCGGTCCCATAGCCGGCGGTCTTGTTCGTCGAGCAGGACGAGATCACCGGTCTCGGACGTTCGCGCCGATCGGCGCGATTCGTGGAGCAGCATGAGCGCAAGCAATCCGATCGCCTCGGGATCCGGCAACAGCTCGACGATCAATCGCCCAAGCCGAATGGCTTCGCCCGAGAGGTCGGCGCGCGTCAGCTGCACGCCCGCGGTCGTCGAGTACCCCTCGTTGAACATCAGATACACGACGTGCAACACGGCCTCGAGTCGCTCCGAGAGCTCGGCGTGCTGGGGTACCTGATACGGAATCCGCGCGTCACGGATCTTCGCCTTGGCGCGGACGATCCGCTGGGCGATGGTCGACGCGGACGCGAAAAACGCCCGCGCGATCTCCTCGGTCGTCAGCCCGCAGACCTCCCGGAGCGTGAGCGCCATCCGCGCGTCGACAGGCAACGCGGGATGGCAGCAGGTGAAGATGCGCCGAAGTCGGTCATCCTCAATCGCGGGATCCTCGTGTCCCTCGCGATTCGCAGCGGCCTGGCGCTCGAGCGCGTCGGCCAGCGTGGCGAGCGACGCATCGTGGCGTGCGCGTCGACGCATCGCATCGATTGCGAAGAAGCGCCCGGTGGAGACCAACCAGGTCCGTGGGCTCGCCGGCACGCCTTCGATCGGCCATTGCTGTATCGCTGCCAGAAACGCATCGTGCAGCGCTTCCTCAGCGCGCTCGAAATCACCGAGCAGCCGGATGAGCGTGGCGAGCACTCGGCGGGACTCCGTGCGGCAGACGAGATCAACCGCTTCCCGCGCAGTGTCGCCGTGAGGGGTCACTGCGACTGGCCGAAGTCCACCACGGGCCGGACTTCAATCGACCCGCAGCGAGCCGAAGGAATCCGAGATGCGATCTGAATCGCTTCGTTCAAGTCTTTGGCCTTGATCAGATAGAAGCCGCCGAGCTGCTCCTTCGTCTCCGCAAACGGCCCGTCGGTTGTCGACATCTTGCCATTCCGAATCCGGACTGTCGTGGCGGTCGCAACAGGTTGCAGGGCTTCGCCGGCCTCGTAATGTCCGGACGCCTGGATGTCACTGGTAAACGTGAAGTACTCACCCATGAAGGCGTCCGTCTCGGCCTTCGACATGTCGTTGATCGTCTTCTCCTCGTCGCAGATCAGGCACAGGTACTTCATCGCGGGAACTCCTGGTGGGCCCTCGAGACAGGCGTTGGCCCGAACCGCCGTCCCGCGCGGTAGCCAATGCGGCCTGCCGCGCGGTTCAGGACTTGGTCGTTCAAGGCCCCCGGAATTCGACAACCACGGCGTGACTATGACTCAGCCTCGCAGGTGCTTGTTGAAGAAGTCGACCGTGCGCTGCCAGGCGAGCTTCGCCGCGGCCTCGTTGTAGCGAGGCGTCGTGTCGTTGTGGAAGCCGTGCTGTGTGCCCGGATAGATGAAGGCTTGATACGACTTGTTCCCCGCCTTGAGGGCAGCTTCGAAGGCCGGCCAGCCTTGGTTGACGCCTTGATCATTCTCGGCGTAGTGCAGTAGGAGTGGCACCTTGATCCTGGCTGCATCTTCCGCGCTCGGCTGACGTCCATAGAAGGGCGCCGCGGCGCCAAGGTCGGGCAAGCGCACAGCCAGGTTGTTCGAGACGCCGCCGCCAAAGCAGAAGCCCACCGCGCCAAGCTTGCCGCTCGACTCCGGGCGCGCCCTCAACCAGTTGGCCGCAGCCACGAAGTCCGCCAGCATCTTCATCCCGTCGACCTGGCGAAACATCGCCGCCGCCTTCTCGTCGTCCGGCGGCGACGGGTACCCGCCCACGGACGTCAAGCCATCCGGCGCGAACGCGACGAAATTCGCCACCGCGAACCGGCGTGCCACATCCTCGATGTACGGATTCAGCCCCCGGTTCTCGTGGATGACCAGCACGGCTGGCAGCCTTCCGGTCGCGCTGGCCGGACGGGCGAAATAGCCACGAATGGTGCCGTTACCCTCAGGTGACGGGACGGTCTCGTAGCTCGTCTTCAGCCGGGAGTCGTCTTTTGGCACCTGCTGGGCCCACGCGTAGTCCGGACGGAGGCTCTCGAAGAGCGCGCCGACGGTCACTCCACCCACGGCGAACTTGCTCGCGCGGTCGAGAAAGGTCCGCCGCGTGATGTCCCCGTGCTGGTACTCGTGGAACAGATCGAGAAGCTCTTGCGGAAAGTCCGACGCCTGCTTTCGTTCCATGCTCGCGCCTCCCCGCGGGGATCATAGCCGGAGGTACGGCATTTGAGATTGAACGTCGAGGACTGCGTGCAGCTCGACCGCTCCTGCCCGTTCGGGTAGTGCGTTGCGCCTGGGGCGGTCCTACGATGGGGTCATGGCCTTGAAGAGCGCCGGACTGACATCGGTCCCCTCGGATGACGTGTTGCTCGATGCGTATTCGGATGCGGTCACGAGCAGCATCGAAGCGGTCGGGCCGGCGGTGGTCAGAGTCGAGCGACCGCGCGGAGGCGGCTCGGGCGTGCTCATGGCGCCGGACGGCTTCGTGCTCACGAACAGCCACGTGGTCCACGGAGCGGCGGCGGTGACGGTCTCGCTCTCCGACGGTCGGGCGATGCAGGCGCGCCTCGTGGGGGAGGATCCGGACACTGACCTGGCGGTTGTTCGGACGGATCAGTCCGGTGATGCGCTCCCGTGGGCGACCCTCGGGGATTCCCGGCGACTGCGAGTGGGCCAGATTGCAATCGCCATCGGCAATCCGTTCGGATTCCACCACTCGGCCACTGCCGGCATCATCAGCGCCACCGGCCGCTCGCTTCGCGCGGCGAGCGGACGGCTGATGGACGACATCATTCAAACCGATGCCGCGCTCAATCCCGGCAACTCGGGCGGTGCGCTGGTGACGACTGCTGGTGAAGTCGTCGGCATCAATACGGCCGTGATTCTGCCTGCGCAGGGCCTGTGCTTCGCGGTCGCGTCGAACACTGCGCGCTTCGTCGCGTCACGGCTCATCCGGGATGGCTGCGTCCGTCGCAGCTACATCGGCATCGGCGGCCAGAACGCTCCGATCCCACGCGCCATTGCTCGCGCGCATCGATTGGCGGTCTCGTCCGGCGTGCTCGCGTTGGCCGTCGATCCCGACAGTCCGGCCGCGGCGGCCGGACTGCGGGAGGGAGACGTCATCCACGCGATCGGCGAAACGCCTGTTTCTGGCGTCGATGACCTCCATCGATATCTGACCGACGAACGCGTCGACGTGCCGACACCCCTCGACATCCTACGCGGCGCCTATCGACGTCGCCTGACGCTCGTGCCACGGCGACGGGGATAGCTCAGAGCCATCGCTCCACGGTCAGAGTTCCGCTCGTTCAGATCGTGATAATCCCGCCCCTGACGGCGATCCTGACTGCTTCGGTCCGATTCGCCGCGCCGAGCTTGCTGGTGATCGAGGCCACGTGAAACTTGACCATCTGGTCGCTGATCCCGAGTTGCGCTGCGATCGCCTTGTTGGGGAGACCTTCCGCCAACCGTTCGAGCACTTCGATCTCCCGGAGCGTCAGGGGCTCGATGTCGGCGGGCTCGCGAACCGAGGCCTTCTGATCTCCCAAGACAACACGCGGCGCAGGGTCGCGAGACGTCGAGGAGGCGGGATCGGTCAACGCCCGGTCAGCGCTCGCCACGACGAAGGCATCGGTGTGCAGGTCGGCCTCTCGCGCCTCGACCAGGGTCGGGAACTCGCCAACGACGGTCACTCCGGTGTCGCGGAGCTGCTATCGCAAGCGGTCACGATTTCTCGCGGACCCGACTATCGCCACACGCATCAGTCACCAGCCGCAAGTCGTGAGTGGCACGTCAGCTCTCGGCACACCGAGGTGCCGCGCTTTGCGGGGATCTAACGGACCCTTTCCCCTACCTGAATCGTGACATCGATCGGCTGCCCACCCCGCAACAGCCCCAACACGGACGATTGGCCCACAAGATCGCCCGCGAGGAGCTCGAGCAGGTCGTCGGGTGATGTGAGGCGCCGTCCGTTCAGCGTCATCAGCACGTCACCAACCAGCACACCCGTGGCTGCGGCTGGACCACCGTCCGTCACAGCCACGACCAGCACACCGCGGTCGCCTGGCGCCTCGCCTGCCGCGGCGGATCCTTCCCCCTCTGGACCTGGGCCCTCGATGGACGGGCGCTGCCACGCCGGGAGCGCGACCGGCTGTCCCGCGATACCCAGGTATCCACGGCGTATGCGTCCGTGCGCGAGAACGCCCGCCGCGGCCTGCCAGGCAAGCCCGGCGGGGATCACCACGTGCGAGCCACGAATCGAGATGGCCGTCGTGACACCGATGAGCGCACCGTCGGTGCCGATGAAGGCACCGCCGGAAAACCCCTCGTGCATCGGCGCTGTCGTCCGGATCACCTGTGCTATAGATCGACGCCGGCCGGTCGGCAGAGGTCCCCCAATCACGGAGACGACTCCAGCACTGACGGTCAGGCTGTTGGTCCACGATCGGGCAAGGGCCAGTGCCAGGTGGCCGACGCGTACGGGAGCTGTGGACGGGTGAATGGGCCGAACGTCGAGCCCAGCCACCTTCAGCACGGCCAGACTGGTAGCGGGATCCCAACCCGCCAGTTCGGCGTCGGCGGTCTGACCGTCCTCGCGGCGGACCCGTATCCCCTCCTCTCCACCTGCCGCGCGCAGCGTCGTCAAGACGACGTCAGGCGCATAGACGAGGCCGGTCGCCGGTCGGCGACGTCCCTGGACCTGCACAACCGATGGAGCCGCAGCCGCTGCGACATCGGCCAACGCGTTCGAGAACTCTGTGAGCATGCCGTGATTGTGCCGCGTCGTTCCGAGCGAGCGGATCACCCGAATGGGCGGTCAGCGCTTCAATCTGCAATAATTGACCGCCCCGTGCCCAACATTCTTCAGCGTCTTCCCACCGGCCAGCGAGTCGGCATTGCGTTCTCCGGCGGTCTCGACACCAGTGCTGCGTTGCACTGGATGCGAGCGAAGGGCGCCGTTCCCTACGCCTACACGGCCAACCTTGGACAGCCCGACGAGCAGGACTACGATGACATCCCGCGACGGGCGCTGCAGTACGGAGCCGAGAAGGCGCGCCTCATCGACTGTCGACTGCAGTTGGTGTCCGAGGGCATCGCCGCGCTGCAAAGCGGAGCGTTCCACATCTCGACCGCGGGTGTCCCGTACTTCAATACGACACCGCTCGGCCGCGCGGTTACGGGCACGATGCTCGTCGTCGCGATGAGGGAGGACACCGTCAATATTTGGGGCGATGGGAGCACGTACAAGGGAAACGACATCGAGCGGTTCTATCGCTACGGGCTGCTCGCGAATCCCGAGCTCAAGATCTACAAGCCATGGCTGGATCAACAGTTCATCGACGAGCTCGGCGGGCGAAAGGAGATGTCCGAGTATATGCAGCGCGCCGGCCTGGCGTATCGCATGAGCGTCGAGAAAGCGTACTCGACCGACTCGAACATCCTGGGTGCCACGCACGAAGCCAAGGATCTCGAGTTTCTCAGCAAGGGCATCACCATCGTCCAGCCGATCATGGGTGTCGCCTCATGGCGTGACGACGTGCCGGTTCACCGTGAGACGGTGACGATCGGGTTCGAGGAGGGTCACCCGGTTTCGCTCAACAATCGATCGTTCGACGAGCCTGTGTCGCTCCTGCTCGAAGCGAACACCATCGGCGGCCGCCATGGTCTCGGTATGTCAGACCAGATCGAGAATCGCATCATCGAGGCCAAGAGCCGGGGCATCTACGAGGCGCCGGGGATGGCACTCTTGTTCATCGGGTACGAGCGTCTCATCACTGGTATCCACAACGAAGACACCATCGAGCAGTACCGCGAGAACGGCAGACGACTGGGTCGTCTGCTGTATCAGGGGCGGTGGTTCGACCCGCAGGCGATGATGCTGCGAGAGACCGCGCAGCGCTGGGTGGCTCGCGCGGTAACCGGCGAAGTCACAGTGGAGCTCAGACGCGGTAACGACTACTCCATCCTCGACACACAGAGCCCCAACCTGACGTACAAGCCAGAACGCCTGACGATGGAGAAGGGCGAAGTGTTCTTCACGCCGCAGGATCGCATCGGCCAATTGACGATGAGGAATCTGGATATCGCGGATACGCGCGACAAGCTCCTGACCTACGCCAAGACGGGGCTGCTCTCACCCTCGTCCGCATCCGCGTTGCCGCTTCCCTCCGCTGCTGCTGACCGAGAGGGCGAGAACTGAGAGCTGCGAGAAGACTCGACGCTCATCTCATCCGCCGAGTTCGTGCACTGTCTGGAGTGGGATCCCACCACCGGCACGGGCAGCGCCGAGGTCAACACGCCGTGGGACGGTCGGCGAGGTAGGAGACCGGCTAGGCTCACGCGGACCGCTCGATCAGATCGGTGCGCGTCGGGCCAGCCAGAGAGGCGATCGCGTTGATGAGCACGTCCCGGTTGATAGGTTTCGGCAGGTGCAGCTGGAAGCCGGTGGCGAAGGCTTCGGTAGCATCCTCACGTCGTGCGTAGGCGGTGAGCGCGATGGCCGGGACGTGAATGTCCGCGGCTCGAACCGAGCGGAGGAACGCGTACCCGTCCTCGTCGGGCATGGCGATATCCGAGATCATCACAGAGGGCCGGACAACAACGCACGCCGCCCCTCCTCTGCTGATCCCGCCGTCACGACCGTCGCTCCGGCGTCCTCGAGCATCGCCCGCACCACGGCGCGCGTCTCCTCGTCGTCCTCGATGATCAAGACCGCCAGTCCCTCAATCCTCACCACGAGCGGGGCACGCTCGGCCTGTGGTCTGGGGGCGAGGTCGACCACGTCCGGTGCATCGGCCAACGGGAGCTGCACGATGAAGGTGGCGCCTTTCCCATGCCCCGCACTGAGCGCCTGGACGGTGCCGCCGTGTAGGCGCACCAGATGTCGGACGATGGCGAGGCCGAGGCCGAGACCACCGTGCGGTCGCGTGGAACCGCTATCAGCCTGGCGGAATCGGTCGAAGACGAACGGCAGGAACTCGGGAGAGATGCCAATCCTCGTGTCACTCACGGATATCTCCGCCGTGCGCGCGTCGGTCTCGGCCAGCCGGACCAGGACGCGCCCGCCTGGCGAGGTGAACTTCACGGCGTTGATGACCAGGTTCGAGACCACCTGCCCCAAACGCACGGCATCGCCCTGTACGTGGACGTTCGCGGCGATGTCAGTGTCGAGCACAACACCCTTGCGCTCCGCGGACGGTCGCGCTTCCTCGATGCCCGCCTGAATGGGATCCAACAACGGAATGACTTGGCGATCCAACTGCAATCGGCCGGCGATGATCCGGGACACATCGAGCAGATCGTTGACGAGGCGCGTCTGCGTGAGCGCACTCCGTTCGATCGCGTCGACCGCGCGGGCGGACCGAGACGGGTCGAGGTTGCCCGACCGCAGCAGCCGCGTCCAGCCGAGGGTTGCCGTGAGCGGCGTGCGCAGCTCGTGAGACAGCACGGCCAGGAACTCGTCCTTCGCGCGATTGGCCGTCTCGGCTTCCTGTCGCGCGCGTCGTTCTCGCCCCACCATCTCGCCGAGCGCGCGCGCCATGGTGGCGAGCGACCGGCCGAGCGCGCGAACCTCCGAGGGACCGTTGATCGGAATCGGCCGATCGAAGTCCCCATCCTGCAGAGCGCGAGCCGAGGCCGCCAGTCGGAACACCGGCGCGGCGAGCCACCGCGCGGCAAGGAGCCCGAGGATCAGCCCCAGGAGCACGAAGACTCCCGCCCGGCCGACGAGCGCACCGAGCAGCGCGTCGGCAGGAGCCATCGCCTCCGCCACGGCGACGTGCGCGTCCACACAGGCGCGGGGCAAGAACCCGTCGACGGGATGCAAGCCGTGGATGGTGTCGACGCCCCGATAGTCGATGTCGCGCCACCCCGACGGGGCGCCAGAGCACGCGTGGCTCGCCTCCGTCAGGCGCGTGCCGGGTGGCGTCTCGCCGTCGGCGTACCGAGCGGGTGTCAGAAACAGGCCCGCGTCATCGCGCAAGAACACCTCGCCGGCGCCGAAGCTCGATCGGTCGAGGAAGAACGGTTGAAAGTCGGCGACCGAGAATGCGAGGAGCACCGACACCTGACCAACTGCGGCGCGAATCACGTACTGAAGCTGACCGTCGGTCCCATACTCGAACGTGGCCAAGCCGATCGGACGCGGCAGGTCCAGACGGGGTCGACGTCCGGAACCCACGATGCGGCGCGTTCCAGAGAGGAGCACGGCGCCTACGGCGTGTTCGGTGATCCGCAGGTCCTGGAGGGCCGAGCGCGTACAGTCGCGCTCCCACGCGAACTCGCCGGTGGGCGTCTGCTCGCCGCACAGGCCGGCGGTGCTCGTGACGAACCGCTGGGCGCGCAGCAGTTGGCCCGCCACCATCCGAGAGACGGCCTCGGCACGGCTCTGGGCGGCAATGCTGACCCGGCTCCGCGCCTCACGGTCGAGGTTGTCGTAGACCGTCTGATACGCCACCGTCGCCAACGCCAGCGCGGTGGCGATGTTCGAGCCGACCACCGTGACTAGAAGCTGAGCCGTAAGGGAGACGGATTTTGGAGCCATCACGCGGAGACGGGCGTCACGGGTCACCGCTCGTTATCGGCTCATGTGCCAGAACACTGCATGACCGCCTCACAGGCCGTCCAGGGGCGGCACGCGTGCTTGCCCACACAGCCGGATCCCGCGCCGCACAGGCCGTACTGCCGGGACTCTTGGGGTCTTCGTACGGAGCCTGAACGGTAGAGCTTTGATTGAGCGCGGTCAGCGCTGACTGTGGCGGCGTGCGGGCACCGAGCAGCGCGCCAGCACCTCGCAGAGCACACGAGGGTCCGTCGGTTTGACGAAGTAGTGATCGAAGCCGACCGTTTGGGACCGCTCACGGTCCGAGTCGTGGCCGTACCCGGTGAGGGCGATGAGCAGCACCCGCTCCAGCGCGGCGTTGGCCCGAATCCGCCGCGCGACCTCGTAGCCATCGAGCACCGGAAGACCGATGTCCAACAAGATGGCGTCTGGACGAAACGTCTCGGCCACCGACAGCGCGGTCAGGCCGTCCGAGGCGATGCGCACCTGATACCCAGCCAATTGAAGCAGCAGCGAGAGGGTCTCCGCCCCGTCCGCGTTGTCATCAACAACGAGCACTTTCAAGGATGGGTCGTGCTGCGGAGCGCCGTAGGATCCCGACATGCGATGCGGCGGCATATCTTCGCAGAGGCCTCCCCCGCGTGCAAGCTGAGCTACGCGCTCCAATCCAGATTTTCGGTGATCCGGGTGCCATCCTTCCGAAAAGCCTGCGCGAGCCGTGCGATGCGGGCTTTGGCCTCCGTCAGCTCGTGCTGGCCGAGCGTGATGTTCAGCAGATCGATATACCACGGCAGCTTGACATCATCTCGGACATACACCGACACGATCTCGCGAGCGACCGGGAGGGTCGTGTTCTTCGAATCGTCGTGCACGTCACGATTGCTGGCCGAGCGCAGCTTCGCGTACTCCTCCGCCAACAGCCGATCGAAGAGGGCCAGCGTCAGCGTATCCCCCGCTTTCACGCCCGTGGCCTCGTCATCGGCAGTGAAGATGGCGTGCTTGTGGAGCCACTCCCACAGAATGCTCAACCGGATCTCACCGGTGGCCATGTCCTCCATCAGATAGAGTACGTCTTCGTTGCCGAAGAAGTCTGCTGGCTTGAGCGCAGCCGCCTGCATGCTTTGCCCGAACGCGTTGCCGTACTGCAGACCCACGCTCAGCAGGTCTCGCGCGCCGCGAACGGTGCGCGGCGCCGGGTCGCAGACGGTCAGGCCATCGGCGTCCGCCTGGGTATAACCCAGTCGCGGGAACGTACGACCCAGCTGGTTGTCCTCGCCCACCTTCTCCCACACTGGCCGGACGATGTGCACCATCTTCCAGTGCGCCACCCACTTGCCGCACGCCCCTTCTCGCTGCTCGCGGTCCGCGCCCGCCACCGCGCGCGTCATCCCAGACGAGACCCCGGCCTCGGACCCCACGGGGATGTTGGGCTCCATGCCGCCCTGCCAGAGCGCGCACTGCCCCAGCTTGTCTGGTGTGCTGACCGCACGGCGCACACGGTCCTCGTAGTTTCGCATGTAGCCGTACGTCATCGTGATCGCATCGATGTTGGGATGAACGAACGACGGATCCCAGAACATCGCGTCCGCCACGCTGTTGATGTAATCCCACCGCCCAGTGTTGAACCCCACGAAGTGCCGCCCCAGCGCGGCGCGAATCTCCATGAGCTGAAAACAGGCTTCGAGCTGCTCGACGAGCACGTACACCTTCGTGGTGCCAACGGGTAAGCCGATGTGCGACTCCAATGCGTTCAGGATGTCGTTCCACAGCGCAGCTTCTTCCGCGGTCTGGATCTTCGGGAGGTACAGCACGATGGACGACCCGTCGCTCCGCAGCCGAGCGGCGTTGTTGACGATGAACAGAACCGTGTCGACGATGGACGCGGAGAATCCGTGGCCGTCTCGACGCCGCACGTGACGGTCGTCCAGGTGCAACCCGCGCGCGCGAAACATGCGTGTGGTGAAGCGTAGCTGCGTCTCCCAGTCTGCGATGATTGGACGCTTAAAGAACCCCTCCGCCCACCGGTTCATCTCACCGGCCACCTCGCGGGCGACGCCCAGGAACAGCGGATCGTGATGGATCGCGAGCTTCAGGTTGCGCTGGTTGTCGATCGACATCGTCGACAACTGCCCGAGCGCGTCCTCGCCGTCGAACATCCAGCCGTCCGCGCCCGACAGCAGCGCGTACGCCACATTGCGGATGCTCTTTTCGATCTTCGAGTCCCGTTTCGCCGCGGGGCCGGTGCCTTGAATCCACTGGCGCTTCAAATCGTGAGGAATGTCGCTGCCGATGAAGTCGCCGTCGCGCGCCTGCTGTACGGTGATCGCGGTACGCCCGATCGTGGCAGACGGATCGAGGAACGCAAGGCGCTGGCGCTGCGCGGCCCTCGCCGCTCGGCGTGCAATGCGCGCGGTCATCACCGATTTCTGGTCATCGTCGAGGGACGCAAGAGCCTCCAACGCGTCGATCGCTTGTGCCGTGAACACATCGGGATACTGGCTCGCCAGGTTCCCACGAATCTCTAGTCTCGCCATGACTACTTTGTCGCCGCCTTCTGCTGAGCCTCGAGCGTCTGGAAGAACACCTGTTCGACGATGTCGAGCTCCGCCTTGTACCCGGCTTGATCGATGAACGGGTTGGGGTTCGTGCCGAATATCCTGTACTTCTCCGCCATGTTGTACATCGCTGGATGTGACGCCAAGGGGACGTCGCAGGGAAGCGACCGGAGTACCCTGAAGGTCTGCTTGTACTCGTCCGCGATCTGGGGGTTGTCCTTGTTGCCGACCAGGACGAAGCCAGGATTCACACCGGCGCTCCCGATGATGACCACATCGTAGGCGCGTCCGCCCTCGACGGCCTTCATCGTCCACGTCGTGTTGCCCTTGGTGTGGCCCGGTGTCAATCGGGCGATGAGCGTGGTGCCACCCAGCGTCACGGTGTCACCGTCACGCAAGACGCGGTCGATGGGGTGTGGCTTGCCACCGGGTCTCATGCGCTCGAGCGCCGGCACGTCTTCCTGCATGGCCATCACCTGCGCGTTGGTGAGGCGCTTCATTTCGGCGTCACCTTCCATGTGATCGCCGTGCGCGTGACTGCCGAGGACGATCTTGATGTCGCCGGGCTTGAACCCAAGCTTGGCCACGGATGCCAAGAGCACCGGGACGTTCGCCTCGTAGGAGCTGTTGATCAGGATATGCCCGTCGGGGGTCATGATCAGGAACGACGCGAGGCTCTCCGTGCCGATGTACCAGATGTTGCCAATGACCTTGTGCGGGGGAAAGGCGGTGGTCTGCTGTTCGCGTGTCCCAACGTTACGCCGGAACAGAGCTTCGAGCGTCCACTGGCGCCGGGTCGGCTCCTGCACCGACGCCCAGGCGGGCGCGGCCAGGCAGCCAGCCAGGACGATCAGCGCGATGCGACCGTACATGCGGGCCTCCGTCGCGGATTATAGCCGCACCGGAGGTCCACCGAAGCGTCGCGAAGGAGGGGGATCGGGGCAAAGCCCCTTTTGACCTCAATGCTTCTCGAAGACGGTCATCTTGCCGGCCTTGTCGAAGCTCACGACGTTGTAGGGCTCAACCTGACCGCTTGGCACTTCCATACCGAGTGAGCCCACCGGCATACCGGGTACCGCAAGGCCGACCACCTTCGGCTTCTCCTTGAGAAGCTTCCTGACCGCACTCACCGGCACGTGCCCTTCCAGCACGTACCCGGACACCTGAGCGGTGTGGCACGACCACGCGTCGGCGGGGACGCCGTTTTCCTTCTTGATTGGATTGACATCCGGCACGTCGGTCGACTTCACCTCGAACCCCTCGTCACGCATGTGCTGGATCCACTTGCTGCAGCAGCCGCACGTCGGGCTCTTGTACACCGTCATCACCGGCTTGCCCGGCGACGCGGGTTTGGCCTGCTGCGCCACCGATGAGACGCTGAACGCGAGGCCTGCCGCAAGCGCCATGACCACCGCCACTATTCGTGTGTGCATGATTGCTTCCCCCGGCTTTGACTGTAACACGTCCTGGCGACCCGCCTGTCCTGGCGTATGCTGGGAGAGCCCGCATGCTTCCCCTCTCGCGCCGTCATTTCCTCAGCGCACTGGCGCTCGGCTCGGCGGCGGCTCCATTAATCGGGCCACAGTCATCGCTCGCCCAGTCGCGTACACCACTTCGCCTGCGAGACGGCCGCAATCCCTTCACGCTTGGCGTGGCGTCCGGCGACCCCTCGTCTGACGGCTTCGTGCTTTGGACACGGCTAGCACCGGATCCGCTGCACGGCGGTGGGATGCCATCCGCCCCCGTCCGTGTGCGCTGGGAGGTTGCGACTGACGACGCACTGCGCCAGATCGTTCGCCGGGGCTCGACGCTGGCGACGCCGGAGTGGGCGCATGCGATCCACGTCGAGCTGACTGGCCTGGAGCCGGATCGGTGGTACTGGTATCGCTTCGTCGCAGAGGAGGCGGCAAGCCCGATCGGGCGGGCGCGCACGCTTCCCTTGGCCGCAGGGGGAAGCACGCAACTCAGGTTCGCGTTCGCCTCGTGCCAGCACTTCGAGCACGGCCACTTCACGGCGCTCCGGCACCTGTCGGAAGAAGAACTGTCGCTCGTGTTCCACTTGGGCGACTACATCTACGAATACCCTCCGGGTGACGGCCGAGTGCGGCGCCACGCGGGACCATCGGCCGAAGTGGTCACACTCGACGACTATCGGAACCGCTACGCGCAGTGCAAGGCGGATCCCGATCTCCAGGCGGCTCATGCCGCGTGTCCGTGGATCGTCACGTGGGACGACCACGAAGTGGCCGACAACTATGCGGGCACGAGCCCAGCCGGCGGTGAACCAGTCGAGGGCTTCGTCCAGCGACGTGCCGCGGCCTACCGCGCGTACTACGAGCACATGCCGCTCCGGCGTGCGTCGAAACCGACCGCGGTACCTGCTTATGAAACGCGCGTCTATCGAGGCTTCCGGTACGGGCAGCTCGCGTCGTTCTTCGTGCTCGACACGCGCCAATACCGAACGCCTCAACCCTGCGGCGACAATACCACCTGGCCGTGCGAGGCGATGCACGATCCACGGGCTACGCTGCTCGGCCCGCAGCAGGAGGCGTGGCTGTTCGGCGGCTTCCGCGCATCGACCGCTCGCTGGAACGTGATTCCGCAGCAGGTCATGCTGGCGAAGGTCAATCGTCGACAGAACGGCCGCGACCGCTTTACCATGGATCATTGGGCGGGCTACGAGGTCTCGCGGAAGCGGCTCGTGGAATGTCTCGCGTCACGACCGGGCGCGAACCCCGTTGTGCTGACCGGCGACGTCCACAGCAATTGGGTGAATGACGTGCGCGCAACGTCTGACGGCCCAACGGTCGCGACCGAGCTCGTCGGCACATCGCTGACGACCGGTGGCGATGGACAGGATGTTCCCCGCCTGATGGAGGCGGTGCTGAGCGACAACCCGTTCGTCCGCTTCTACAACGAACAGCGCGGCTATGTGGTCTGCCATGTCACACCGGCACGGCTGCAAGCCGACTACCGGGTCGTAAGCGGAGTGACCACTCCCGGCGCACCGTGCGGCACGCGCGCCCGCTTCGTCATCGAGTCCGGACGCCCTGGCGCGGAACGGGCCTGAGACCGAGGCTCCGATGAGCGGCTGAAGTACGATGCCTCGATGCAGAGCGTCCGAGTAGCGATTCGACGACTGACCACGGGCATGCCGCTGCCCGCGTACGTGACGACGGGCTCAGCGGGCATGGACTTGCCGGCAGCCGTGGACGCTCCAGTCGTTGTCGAGCCGGGTCGGTTCGTGCGGATCCCTTGCGGCTTCGCGGTGGCGTTGCCCGTGGGCTTCGAGGCGCAAGTACGGCCACGCTCGGGCTTGGCGGCTAAGCATGGCGTGACCGTACTCAACGCGCCGGGCACGATAGACAGCGACTACCGCGGTGAGGTCCAGGTTCTGATCATCAACCACGGCACCTCGCCGTTCCTCGTTGAGCGTGGTATGCGCATCGCGCAACTTGTGGTGGCGCCCGTCGCGCGCGTCCAGTGGGAGGAGGTCGACGCGCTCCCCCTCACCGAGCGAGACGCCGGCGGCTTCGGCCACACGGGGGCCTAACCTTGCTAGCTTAGGTGGCGAAGACACGTGCGGGTGGAGAACCCGTTCCTGACGCGCTTCTGGCCGATCACCATGGCCATGCGCGCACTTGTGCAGGGCCCGTTCGCTGGTCGTCCCGTTGTCGCGACATCGTCTTTGGCGCGCGGGCGTGGCGAGACACCGCGACGACCAGGGAACGGTGGAAGGGCGATGCATTCAGAGCCTTCCGCCTAGCCGCGCGGGTCAACGCCGCCAACTCTGTATGTTCCTGCCCTAGCGTTGGACAGCGAGACACATCAAAGCGAGCGGCTCACCCGTCCCGGCTGGCCAATTCGGTTGGCCCAAAGCTTGCGTCGAGTTCAGCCGATGCACTTGTCAACTATATCCAGGAATCTGCCGCCTCTGCCAACCGCGATACTGGCGGTGGGCTTGGCAATCGCTCTCGCGACCACGGCCTCGGCGCTCGCCGTGATAGGCGGACCGCTGCCGACTCCGCTCCCACTGTTTCCGCGTTCCAGCTGGTGGAACCTGGACATCTCGAACACGCCGATCGATCCGAATTCGGCGAACTACATCGCGTTCATCGGTGCCGCACGCCGCTTGCATCCAGACTTCGGCGGCGACGTATCGCCCGGCAGCGTCGAAACCTACGGCATGCCGTACGTCGTGGTCGATAACGCCGTGTCGCGGCAAACGGTTCAGTTCCGCTATCACCAGGAGAGCGATGGCGTCAATCACGCAACCGGGCAGAGTTATCCCTTCTATCCGATCCCTGAAGAGGCCAAGACGCAGCCGCACTGGATCGAGGGCGGACAACCGGACAACGTCGATCTCCGGAACCAAGCCGATCGCCACCTCATCATCGTCAATCGGGATGACCGCACGCTGTATGAGCTGTTCAACGTGCACTTCGATGGGATCACGTGGCAGGCCGGGTCCGGGGCATTCTTCGACCTGACGCGATCGGATCGGCGGCCCGAGGGCTGGACGTCGGCCGACGCCGCGGGCCTGGCGATCTTGCCGGGGCTCGTGCGCTATGACGAGGCCAACGGGTCCGGAGAACATCGAGCACGCGTTCCGCGTAACGGTCCGAGCAACCAACGGGTACGTCTACCCCGCGTCGCATCGGGCGGGCAGCACCTCCTGGGCGCTGCCCTTGGGTGCGCGGCTGCGTCTCAAGGCCAGCAACGACCTCTCGTCATACTCAGCCGACGTCCGGCGGATATTTCGGGCGATGCAGCGGTACGGACTCATCGTCGCTGACAACGGGTCGGATATGTACATCACCGGCACGTATGACACACGCTGGGACAACGCCGTGCTGAACCCCGCGTTCCGAACGCTCACCGCGAGCGACTTCGACGTGATTCAGCTCGGCTACAACCCGACCCTCGCCCCGCCGCGGCCCGTCGAGCGCCTCCGTTTCGTTCGGTAGCACGTCACGCGCCGGCCATTCAATGATCGCTGCGCGCCCGCACGACCCCGTCGGCGTGCCGCACCGGGGCGCACCACGCGAAGGCGGACCGGAGGCGAGCCCCCCAATCAAGCTGTCGCGCGGATGTCGGACTGTTGCGAGGCGGGGTCCTTCAGGCTTTTCATGCGGCGCGCCAGGACCTCGTCGAGCACCAGGTCCAGGTTCTTCGCTCCAAACGGTTTGGCGAGCAGCGGGATCTGCGCGGTCTCTGCGAAGGCCTGCACCGAAGGATCGAGCGTGTCGCCGCTGATGAGCGCGAACGCGGAGGCTAGATGGGGCTGGCGGCGACGGAGACGATCGAAGAGCTGGGTGCCTGCCATGCGCGGCATCTGCACGTCGCAGAGGATGACGTCGTAACGATTGAGCTCGACCATGTTCGAGGCGAGAAGGCCGTCCTCGGCGATATCGACCGCGAACCCACGCCGCGTCAGGAGGCGGTGCAGCAGCTTGCGCAACGCAGGTTCATCGTCGGCGACCAGCGCGCGCCGACCCGGAATCGCCGTCCATCTGGGGGCGGCGTCGCCGGTCGTTTGTGGGGCTGTGGCCGCCTCGCTGGCCGGCGGCAGTGTGAGACGGAAGCAAGCGCCCGGTTCGGGTCTGGTGACGAGCTCCAGCGTACCGCCATGGGCCTCGGCGATGCCGAGCGCAATCGCCAGACCGAGACCGGTACCTTCGCCCACGCCCTTGGTCGAATAGAACGGCTCGAAGACGCGACGAGCGATGGTGGCCGGCACGCCCGGTCCGTTGTCGGCGACCTCCACAGTAACGCCCTGGGCGGTCGCCCAGGTCCGGAGGCTGATTTGGCCTGGACTCCCTGTCGGCTTCATCGCCTGTTCGGCGTTCAAGATCAGATTGAGCAGCACCTGTTGGATCTCTTCGCGGTTCACCACCACGGGTGCGAGATCGTCGGCGTAGCGCTCTTCGATCGTGACCCCCGATATCGAGAACTCGTACTTCCGTAGCGCCACCGTCGCCTCGACCAGCGCGTTCAGCGACACGGGCGCGCGCTCGACCGCCGACCGACGAACGAACGCGAGCAAGTTTCGAACGATCTTCGCGGCTCGGTGCGCCTCGGCGCGTACTTGCTCCAGGTCCGAGCGCGGCTGTTCGCGGCGCTCGGCGTCGATGAGCAGCTCGGTGAACCCGATGATCGATTGGAGCGGGTTGTTGAGCTCGTGCGCCACACCCGACACGAGCTGACCCACGGCCGCCAAGCGCTCGCTATGTACGAGCTGCTCGCGCAGCTGCGCTTCCTGCGTCACGTCGCGTTCGACCGCAACGAAATGCGACGGGGTCCCCTGGGCGTCGCGCAGCGCGAGCACCGACCCGGCGGACAGCAGCGTGGAGCCATCCCGACGCCGACGGACGACCGTGCCACGCCAGACCCCCTCCGAACGGGCGGCCGCCTCGATTTCGATCAGCGACGTCCGGGACTGCTCGGCGAGGGTCTCCGACGCGCGTAGTCATCGGATTTCGGTCAAATCGTAGCCCAAAGCGCCGCAATACGCCGGATTCGCCCACAGGATCGCCCCGTCCGGCGTGGCGATGCTAATGAGTTCGTCCGTGTGTTGCGTCGCGGCAGCCAGCAGATCGCGCAGCGAGGACGCCAGCGGGGAAAACCCGGTCGCGACACCCTCGCCGAAGGTGGAGACGGTTCGTTCGCCTGGTCTGTTCTGGACCAGGTCCGGGGACGGCATCGATACCGGCCCAGTTCGGGCGCTTCCGCCCGGCGGGCCGGTACGGAGCCACCAACCGGCGAACATGCCCCCCAGCCATGAGGCGCCCAGCAGCCCGAGCATTGGTGTGGCGAGAGTGTCCAGCAAGAACGGCATCTCTGACAGACGTCCGGCTCAGGAATCGGCGGGGCAGCTCGCGCCCGCAGATCCCGAGCGCCCGAATGAGTGAAACGCTGTGCAATGACCATCCGCGGCTGAGCGGAAAACTGGGCGTTTTGTGCGGTTGTGGGCGAACCCTCGTTCGATATACTGGCTACCGCGCGTGGGTTGCGCGCTTGGAGTCCCCAACGAAAGATGTCGTGCGCGCTCGAGGCCTCTCTCCCGCCCGTGGCCGACACGCGGCAGGGTGAGTGAGATGCGAGCTGATGTGTCGGCCGACGTGTTGAGTGAACGGGCGCGGGCGGCGTACTCCTCTCGAGGGACGGAGCCTCGGCCTTCGCAATCGGATCGCAAGGGACACCCGATGGCGCCACGAGTGCTGATTGTCGAGGACAATGACGCCACCCGCACGGGTCTCAGTGAACTGCTGACGCGCGCCGGGTACGACGCGCGGGCGACGAGCAGTTACGAAGAGGGCATCCGGGTGATGCGCGAAGAAACGCCGGACGTGCTCATCGCGGATATTCGGCTCGGGCCGTACAACGGCCTCCAACTGCTGGTGACGGCCCCGAAGCGGGTGCCCACCATCATCATGACCGGTTTTCCGGATGCGGTGCTGGAGGCCGACGCGCGTCATCTCGGCGCGCAGTTCATCCTGAAACCCGTCGCACCGGCGGCACTGCTCGCGCTCGTCGAGGAGCAACTGGCCTCGCGACCGCATCAGGAGCTGGCGGGTCCGACGCCTCGCTGGGCACGGAAGCAGGTGGCCGGTGACTTGAGGGCTCAAGTGCAAGACGTCACGGCACGAATACTGGACGTCAGCTACGGCGGAATGCGGTTCGAACTTGCGCGAGAGACGGAACCGAAGCTGCCGGCGTCGTTCAACGTGGTGCTCCCGCAATCCGATGTCGCCGTGCAAGTGGACTTGATCTGGTCGAGCCGCACCAGCGACGGTGCGTGGCTGTACGGCGCGGCGCTGCCCGAAGCCAGCCAGTCGGCGACGCGCGCCTGGCATGGCCTGGTGGACACCCTCGGATGACACGCATCGGGCCGACCGTGAGCGTCCGAGGCGAGGTGACAGCCACCGACGACATCAGCATCGAAGGACGCGTCGAGGGTCCGATGTGGTGCGAAGGGCACGCGGTGACTATCGGTGAAGACGCCGTGGTCCAGGGCGACATCGTCGGACGTGACATCACGATTGCGGGCCGAGTGAAGGGCACCTTACTCGCCACCGAGGTTGTGGACATTCGGACCACGGCCGACGTGGACGGGCGGATCGTGTCGACACGCCTCATCCTTCACGAAGGCAGTACCTTCCACGGCCAGGTCGAACCGAGCCAGGTGGACGCGGCGATCACCGTCGCTCGTCACCGACGCAGGTAGGCGCGCACCCACTCGCCTGCGGGGCCCGTCCGGCTGACCGGCCTAATCGGGCGCTCCGATCCCCTGGTGCAGCTTGAGCGGCTTGCTCCCGCGCACGCGCAGGTTGATCGTCTCCACGAACACCGAGAAGCCCATCGCAAAATAGATGTAGCCCTTCGAAATGTGCATGTCAAGGCCGTCACCGACCAGCGACATGCCGATGAGCAGGAGGAACGAGAGCGCCAGCACCTTTACCGTCGGGTGCCGGTTCACGAACGCGCTGATGCCCTCGGCGGAGAACATCATCACCGCGACCGCGAGCACGACGGCGGCGACCATGATGGACACGTCCTCGGCCATGCCGACGGCCGTGATCACCGAGTCCAGCGAGAAGACCAAATCGAGTGCCATGAGCTGAAGGATGACGGCCCCAAACGAGGGCAGCGACCGGCGTTCAGCGTGCCCCGACTCACCCTCGAGGCGTTCGTGGATTTCGAGCGTCGCCTTCGCGAGGAGGAACAACCCTCCAAGGATCAGAATCAGATCGCGGCCCGAAATCTCCCAGCTCGCGACCGAGAACAGCGGAGCCGTCAGCCGGATGATCCAGGCGATGGACAGCAGCAGCAGGATCCGCATCACCATCGCGGCCAGCAAACCCAGCCGGCGCGCGCGCACCTGCAGCGGCCCGGGAAGCTTGCTGGACAAGATCGATATGAAGATCACGTTGTCGACACCGAGGACGATTTCGAGAAACGTGAGGGTGCCCAGCGCCAGCAGCCCTTCCGAGCTGAGGAATGCGTCCATGGGCATTGATTATCGCCGATGAGCCGGGGGCCGGCGCGAGTAGCGAGGTGCCGACCGTCCGGCGGTCCGCTCCGCATGGAAGGCCTCGCCCGCGATTCAGGCTTGCCGGCGGACGGCATCGCGTCTGCACGACGACCAAGCCGGGAGGTTTCATGACCGGCATCGCAGAGAGGTCACAGTCGCCACGGTTGGTCGCAGCTCTGGGGGTTGTGCTGGCGGCGTTCTTGGCGGCACACGAGACCGCCATGGCTCAGGACCGCCCACCCGGGCCTGAACGCGGCACGCATCTGGACGGATTCCTGGGCGCCGGCACGTCGGATGCGCACACCGGTCCGGTGCTCGCGGGTATCGTCGGTTGGCGTTTGGTGCCTGGAGCGGCAGCAGAAGTGCGCGGGTCCTGGCTCGCGCGCGGGACGGGCGCGAGCGCGTTTCACGCCGACGTGGGCGGGATCTTCAATGTGCTGAACCGCGAGCGGGTCAGGCCGTTCGTCGGTGCGGGATTCGGTCTGTACCGTGCCACCTTCGATTCATCGGCATCGCCAATGTCGGGCTTCTATCGCGGACGCCTGCGCCAGGGCATCGTCGGCGATCCGTCGCAGTCGTTCGTCGACCCCGCGTTCCGGCTCTCGGCTGGTGTCGACTGGCGCGTCCACGATCGCATCTCCGTCCGACCGAAGGTGTCGGGTGTGTTCGTGCGGCGCGGCGGCCGTGGCGAGTCGGTCGCGATGGTCGGTTGCCGTATTGGGTATCGATTCGAAGATCGTCCCGTCACGCCGTAGTGAGCACGGGGCACGTCGCCCGCCGCACGGTCTGATTCGCGGTCGATCCGAACAGCATCAGGTCGATCGGGTTGCGACCGCGAACCCCCAGCACGATGAGGTCCGCGTGACGTGCGCTGGCCGCCGCAAGGATCTCGGCCCACGGCTTTCCGTGCAGAACGCGCGTCTCGGGTGTGCACCACTCCTGTACGCCGGCCGGGAGCAGCGCCTTCAGCCGCTCCCCGGCGTCGGCCTCGAGCACAGCACGATAGCGCTCCAGGTCGAACACGCCACTGGCCCCGAGTTCGGGCGTGGCGGGCGTCGTCACGCCTGGCGTGGCCGGGGCCGGCCACTCCAACACGTGGACCACGGTGAGCTCGGCGTCCGCTTCCTGCGCCAATGACAAGGCCGTCGCCAACGCTTTGAGCGAGGTTTCCGAGAAGTCTACGACGCACAGGATGTGCTTGAAGGGGACGACAGCGCTCCCCTCCGCACGCGGCGGCACGGTGAGCACCGGACATGTCGCCTTGCGGAGGATCTTCTCGGTCACCGATCCGAGGACGAGACGCTCGAAGCCGGACACACCATGCGTCCCAAGGACGATGAGGTCCGCGGGCAGCGTTTTCGCGGTGGCGAGGATGCGGGTGGCCGGCAGGCCCGGCTCGACGGCGATGTTCACCTGCAGCCCGGCCATCCGCGCAGGAGCGACGAACTGCTCGACATCGCTCCGCAAACGGTCGGTGTCTTCAGGACTGAGCGTGAGGGTCCCAACGTCGGTCAACATGCCGTAGGCCGGCACTGGCAGGAACGGCTGGCTGTAGACGTACAGCACGGAGATTGGCGCGTCGAAGAACCGCGCCACGACGATGGCCTGGTCGAGCGCGTGACGAGACGCATCCGAGAAGTCGATGTGGCACAGGATCCGCGAAACGTTCCACATCTACTCAGCTCCTCACCAGTTGGGTTCCGGACGCTTTCTACCAGACGCCGGTGGTCCGGGTTTGTTTACGATGTGGCACGCGGTGATGCAGCGGCGGCCTGGAAATCGTACGCGCGGGGTGTTCTCCACCTCGGCCCAGAAGCTCCAGAAGGTCGGACACCGTGATGATGCCCACGATCTTCCGTCGCTGTGACACGAGCACGCAACCGATGGATCGCCCGCGCATGACGTTGGCCACCTTGCGAATGGTCTCATCCTCGGCTACCGAGACGACGCCACGCGTCATCAAGTCGTCCACGGTACAACCGCGTCGCACGGAGGCGCCCGACCGGCCACCGAGGTCGCGCTCCGAGACAATACCCATCGGCCGCGCGGTGCCTCCCACTAACAGGTGATGAATACGGTGCGTGCGCATCAACTGCCAGGCCTCGTCGGCAGACGTTCCCGAGGGCACCGTCAGCACTGCTTGCGTCATGATGTCTCGCGCTCTCATGGCATCCCCTCTCACGGCTCCGAGCTTTCAGCCTGGCCGGTCCTCCCCGGTCGACGCGGTCGGCCCGCTCACCCGTAGACCCCTCGTGCAAAGGCGCTGCCTCCTTCAGGCGCGCGGTAGCCGACCGCGCCCCGACTGGGCCCGCGAAATCGAGCACGTTCCAAGGCGCACCTGAGCGGTGACGAACCGACGAGTCTATTGGGGTTGGTACAGGTCGGCGGTATTGCCCTGGGCCGTCGCGGCGACTCTGGCGGTCGTCGTGGGCTACCAGAGCCAGCGTGCAAGCGTCCCGACCAGCGACGGTCAGGTGGCTGAGGCCCTCGCCCCGGTGCTCGTGAGACCCGCCAGCCGCGGCGCACTCCCCATGGTGCCCGTCAACGACCGCCACCACATCGCGCTGGCGCTCGACGTCGACCCAGCTGGCGCCACCGGACTCGCGTACGAGCTCCGTACTGCCGCTGGTCGCGTCGTCACGAGCGGTCGGGGGGCTGCTCCGGTCACTGGCGCGCCCCTCATTTTCGGCACGACACGCTGACACGGCGACGAGGGCTGAGCGTTGCTGGCTGCCGCAGAATTTTTTGAGCGGCCGCACACTTTCTCTTGAAAGCACGCGCGCCTCCCGCTAATCTAGCCCTTCCCCGACTTCCCGAGTGTGATCGCTTAATCGGAGTCAACATGCCGAGCATGACCGTCGCGATCATCGCCGGTGTCGTTGCCCTGGCCGTAATCGCCGCCTTCGCCATCTGGCGCAGCAGTCGGAAGGCCGACACGATGGCGTACCTCGAAAACGCCTCCGTCAGCCGGCAGTGGCTAATGGAGCATCAGGGCGAAGATCGATCATGAACGAAAGCTTCGGCGCACGGCTCCGCCGACAGCGCGAACGACAACACATCACGCTCGGCCAGATTGCAGCGTCCACGAAGATCCAGGCCTCCCTCTTCGAGGGCCTTGAGCGCAACGATGTGTCTCGATGGCCGGGCGGTATCTTCGGACGCTCGTTCATCCGTGCTTATGCGGAAGCTATCGGGCTCAACCCCGACCAAATCTGCCGCGAGTTCCTTGAACGGTTCCCGGAGTCCTTCCCTGATGGGCTTGCGCTGGCGGTCAGCCAGGGCGGCGTCCTGGTGCCAGCCCGTCCGCCGGTTCCGGTTCAACCGGCACTCAACAGCTCGCGGATTGTGTTCGGGCAGGTGCCGGAGGCGCCCCTCTTGCACCCCAGCGCGAAGCCAGACACCGATGACGGCGAGGAGCCGCGGCTCCTTCTTGCCGAGACCCCCGGCTCCGAGGCACCGAGTTCTCATGAGGCGATGCTGGTCGTCGCGGAGCGGTTCGGGGCGGGGCACGCCGCGGCCAAGGAGCCGATCCCGACGCGTTGGCTCGCCGCCGCGATCGATGCCAGTAGTACTCTGCTGCTCGCGCTTCTTGGATATACCGTCTTCGGCACATTCTGGGCGCCCCTCGCGGTGATCAGTCTGCTGTACAACGTGGTGGCCACGCTGGCTCTTGGGCGAACGCCCGGGTTCGCCTTGATTGCGGGCGTCGCGCCGTCTGGTCGGTCAATGGCACGTTCAGCGGATAGACAACAGCCTGCACCGGCACTTGATCGGGTGCACGTGGGGTCCGTCGAGTCGACCGCCTCGATCTCGGATGTGCGCGAGGCACGTGAGCCACGCGAGGCGGTCAACGCGCTCGAGGTGCTGACGATCGAAAGCCTACCGCAGCCAGCGATGCAGGTGGCCGAGGCGGACGTGGCGCCCAGCGCGGGGCCGGCTGCGTACTCGGCCCTCCATTCCCCGTTCGATCTCGAACGGCGGCGTCGCGCGAGGGCTTGACACGATTCCCGCCTTTGAGGACTCTCCTGCCTTCCTCGCGGCCCTCCTGACATGCACGGATGACGGCGTCGTCAGCACGGACCCGACAGGGAGGGTTCGTACGTGGAACAGAGGAGCCGAGCGCATCTTCGGCTACACCGCCGATGAGATGATCGGTCAATCCCTGTCGATTCTGATGCCAGGTGGGACCGGGGTGTTCACGCCTGTGCTCGATCGCCTTCGTGCAGGCGAGGTGCTCGAGCGCGTCGAGTCCGTTCGTGTGGCAAGAGACGGTCGAGTGGTGCATGTGTCGACGCTAGGCACTGCAGTCCGAGATGCCGAGGGACGTGTCATCGGCGCTCTCGCCGTCGTGCGCGACATCAGCGCGCTCAAGCGAGCGGACCTTCAGCGGGAGACCACCGAAGCGCGCCTGCGCGCCGTCATCGATTCGGCAGTTGACGCCATCATCGTCATCGACGTACGGGGGGGGGGGGGGGGGGGGGGGGGGGCCCGGCTGCATGCC
>Ga0194132_10001138_pt1 | contig 54019 bp, 39 predicted proteins | sample TA2KigOf80mmetaG_FD_148612 | JGI IMG/M metagenome (GOLD analysis project Ga0194132, IMG submission 148612) | Freshwater microbial communities from Lake Tanganyika, Tanzania - TA2015054 Kigoma Offshore 80m | ecosystem: Environmental > Aquatic > Freshwater > Lake | place: Tanzania: Lake... | reverse complement strand
GCACCTCCGGGTATGCCAGCACCTGCGGGCACTCCAGCACCTCCGGGCACTCCAGCACCTCCGGGCACGCCAGCACCTCCGGGCACGCCAGCACCTCCGGGTATGCCAGCACCTCCGGGCACACCAGCACCGCCAGGCACACTGGCACCTCCAGGCACTCCGAGACCGCCAGGCACTCCGGCACCTGTTGGAACTGCACTGGCTAGTGCACCATCAGCGCCTATTGGCATGCCACCTTTGCCAGCACCAGCGGGCATTCCAGCACCAGCGGGCATTCCAGCACCAGCGGGCATCCCAGCACCAGCGGGCATCCCAGCACCAGCGGGCATCCCAGCACCAGCGGGCATTCCAGCACCAGCGGGCATCCCAGCACCAGCGGGCATCCCAGCACCAGCGGGCATTCCGCCAGCAGCACCGCCTGGTGCTGCGTTCCCTTGAGCTTGATTCGCGGCCGGTGCCGCTTCGTCCGACGAACAACCGATGAGTCCCATGCCCGCCAGCGACAGCGACAAGAATCCTGTCACCACGTTGGCCAGACGAAACGAGCTCAACTTGAAACAGCCACTGAGCGGACGAACGACGCGAGACATTGCAAATCTCCAGCGTGACCAGTCGAAAACCGCTGCCGCACGACGTGGCGGAGGCGGGGCATCGGGATAGAAGACTAACCGTTAATTTGTCTGGCGTCACCTGTTTGCTGAAAAACTTCGAATTTTGGTTCGCTGAAGCTGCCGGTTGCCGTTCTGAACCAGCCTCGCAACACTGACGTTTGCCGCGACCCACCGACGAGTCGTTGGTTCGGAGCCGTCCTGATGTATTTCGCGAATCCGTGGGGCTTGCTGGGGTTGTTCGCGTTGCCGGCGATCGTGGTCATCCACTTGTATCACCGTCGCTACCCGCCGTTGCTGGTGGCGGGACTGCACCTGTGGGGAATTGAAACGCAGACAACGACCGCCGGCCGGACGCGCGAACGATTGCCGATCACGCCGTCGTTAATCTGCGAGTTGCTGGCCGCGTTGGTCTTGTCGCTGGTCTTGGCCGATCCCCGTTGGGGAAATGTCGGCAAGGTCGTGCATCTGGTGGTCGTGCTGGACAACTCGGCGTCGATGTCGTCACGACCGCCGGGCTTGGAGGAGAAATCGTTTCGCGATGCGGCGCTTGAGGGACTCGATCGCCGAGTCAAACAACTCCCACGAGGCAGCGTCATCACGTTGCTGCGAACAGCGCGGCGGCCAGAGATGCTTGCGGGACCAGCCGTGCCGTGGGACGAGGCAAAGCCCAAGCTCGATGAGTGGCGCCCCGCGCTCCCGAAGCATGACTTTCAGCCGACGTGGGACTTGGCCTCGCAACTCGCGGCCGGAACGGGCGAGTTGTTGTTCCTGACCGACGTTGTGCCGGACGAAAAGGTCGCAGTTCCGAAATTAATGGAGGTCGTCTCTGTCGGCCGTGAACTGGAGAACGTCTCGATCTCCGCCGCGCGCTGGGATTTCAATTCGCAAACGGCGAAGGGTCGAGTCTTCCTGCGGCTGACGAATCATGGCAAACGTGTCGCGAACGTGCGTGTTGCTGGCACGATTGGCGAGCGAACAATCTTTCAAGAAACGATCACGCTGGCCGCCGGTGTCGCGTCGCCCTTGGAAGTCGAAGTCCCTGGCGGCTTAGGACGGCTGAGCATCACGACCGAGAACATCGGGGACGGATTGCCGCTCGACAATCGCATTGAGTTGATCGAGCCGAAGATTCGCACGCTGCACGTCGCGACTACACTGCCAAAGGACTCACCAGCGGCGAACGCGGTGAAGCGAGCACTGCGTGGCATTTCGGATGTCTCGCTGACGAATGCAGACTCAGCGGAGTTGGTAATCGCTGCTGCCCAACCTCTGCCGCCGTCGAAGCGCGAACTGGCTTGGTTGGGGATCGGCCCCATCGATCCCAGCGAGGAGGCTCGCAAAGCCGCGCAGGATCTGGGAGGGCCGTACATTCTCGAAAAGCAAAACCCGTTGCTCGACGGCCTGACACTCAGCGGAGTCATCTGGGGTGGCGTGCAACCGCTCAAGCTCGATGTCGCGCCGATCATTACGGCCGGACAACAGCCGTTGCTCTCGCGATTGAACGGCACACGCACAACGGCGTATCTGCTGAACCTCGACTTCGCGAAGTCCAATCTCGCCGACAGCCCGGACTGGCCGATCCTGCTGAGCAACTTGATTGAGTTGCGGCGCGACAATCTGCCGGGCCTGCGTCGCTGGAATTACCGGCTCAACGAAGACATTCGCTTTCGGTTGCTCGAAGACACGCCCGCAACGTCGACCGCGAGCGAGTCGACCGACTCACGTCCGCTGCTTCTGGTGCATCAGGGCAAGAAGCGACCGCTCGCGCGAGCACCGATCGTCGAAGTCCCGCCGCTCGACGAGGCAGACGTCTACACGATCCTCGATGGCGAGCGACCGATCGGCGAGTTCGCCGTCAACTTCTTCGACTCGGAAGAATCGTCCCTCACCGGACTCCGCCCCGGTCACCGTGATCCGGCCACCGAGGCGGAATCATCCGGCTTTCAAATCGATCAGCCTCTGACCTGGATAATCCTCGTCGGCATCGTGCTGATCCTGCTGACTGCATTCACCGACTGGCATGTGCTGCGACCGATCGGCCGGCGAGCCTGACGTGGGCACGTCCAACCTCAGGGCATCGGTTTGTCTTCGGGCAACTCCGGCGGCTTGATGAAGAACTCGAACTCGTCCCCTTTGTGGACGATGACCGACAACGTCAGTGACTTAGCGTCCGGTTCAGTCTTGAAGAAATACGACTGCAAGGGGCTGTAGACGCAGGACGCCTGAGTCGCGACGCCAGCAACCACGAATTGAGCGGCCGTTTCTCACGAGGCACAGGTAAGGACTCTTGAACCAACGTCGCATCACTTTTCATTTGGAAAGCTCACCGACCATACTGCAGCCGAGTTAATCGGTGATGCAGGCGAGCCGCCCGCACCAGAGGTGATACATTAAACCGGTCCTTGTCGAGGAGCCACAACGGATGAACCTGCGAACTTGGTACGCGATCTCGGTTGTCTGGGGATTATTCACATTCGCCTCGTCGGCCAGCAGCATCGCCGCTGACTCCGTCAAACTGACGCGCAGCGGTGACACGGTCGGCGTCATGATCAACGGCGAGGAGTTCGCAACCTATCAATTCGCCAAGTCGCTACCGAAGCCGTTCTTCTCACCGGTGAAGGTTGCCGGGACGCAAATCTCGCGGCCGATCGTCGGCGAGGACTACAAAGGGGATCACCCGCATCACAAAGGGATCTGGGTCTCGGTCGATGAGGTCAACGACATCAAGTTCTGGGCCGAGAAAGGAAAACTCGAAAATCGCGGCGTTGAGCTCGTCGTTGCAGAAGGTAACCCGGCAAAGCTCAAGACCGAGACACATTGGCTCGGGGTCGACGGCAAGCCGGTGCTGATCGAAACCACCACCATCTCGATCCACGCGAATCGACTGCTGAACTATGACATTCGTTTCAAGATGGCCAGCGGCGACGTCCACTTCAAAGATACGAAGGAAGGACTGCTCGGCTTCCGTATCGCCGAGTCGATGCGCGAGGACAAAGGGAGCGGTGTCATCACCAACGCCGAGGGCAAGAACGGTTCGAAGGAGTGCTGGGGACAACGCTCCGCCTGGGTTGATTACGTCGGGCCCGTCGACGGCAAGTTGTTCGGAGTGACGATTTTCGACCACCCGAAGAACTTCCGACCCAGCCGCTATCACGTCCGTAACTACGGCCTGTTCTCCGTCAGCCCGTTCGGCGAAGCGGCCTACACGAACAACGCCGAGAAGCCGGTTGACGACCTTTTCCCGAAAGACTCGGAGTTGCGGTTGCGCTACGGCATCTTCTTCCACACCGGCGACGCCGCATCGGCGAAGTTGTCTGACGTGAACGCTCAGTTTTTGAAATCGGCGGACTAAAACTTTCTGGAGTGCGGTGTGTCAGCACCGCTTTGGATTGTCACTGCATTTCATGTGACGCCAGCTCCTTCCAAAACTTCAAAGCGGTGCTGACACACCGCACTCCACAAGGAGGACTCCCATGCTTTCTCGACGACAGTTTTGTGGCGCGGTCGCGACGACCGCCGTTCTTGGCTCAACGATGTCACCGGTGCAGGCCGACGACAAAGACCCCAAGGTTCCGAAGCCCGACAGCGTCCCGGAGAAATTCCGGGTGAAGTTGGAGACCTCGAAAGGGGACATCCTGATCGAAGTCACCCGCGCCTGGTCCCCCAACGGAGCCGCTCGGTTTTACGACGCGGTCAAAGCAGGCTTTTACGACGAGTGCCGCTTCTTCCGAGTCGTCCCCGGCTTCATGGTGCAATGGGGCATCAACGGCAACCCCAAGTTGCAGTCGAAGTGGCGCGAAGCGGAGATCAAAGACGATGTCGTCTCCCCCAAACAGCGAGCCTCCAACACGCGCGGCTACATCACCTTCGCCAAGTCGAGCAAGCCGCACTCACGCACGACGCAACTCTTCATCAACTACGGAGACAATGCCCGGCTGGACGCGGATGGCTTCACGCCGTTCGGAAAGGTCGTTGAAGGGATGGAGGTTGTCGACAAGATCCAGGCGAAATACCGCGAACGCCCTAACCAGGGTGCGATTCAGCAGAGCGGAAACACTTACCTCAATGAAGAGTTTCCCGATCTGGACTTCATCAAGAAGGCCACGATCGTGGAAGACAAATAGTCGCCGAGCATCGGCAGCGTCGCCCCCTCGTTCCGCGAGGCACAGCGATCGACGGACTCGATTCTTGGACAACGACGGTCCCGCCTCGCGGAACGAGGCGGCGACGTTTGCTCGAAAGGATGTTCATGATTTCTCGACGCCATTTCTGTTCGCTGTTGGCCGCTGTCACGTTGGCGGGCTGCACTCAGCCGCAGCAGGCAGACCCTCCTTTGCCGATGGGTGCCCCGCTGCCAAAAGCGGCCAAGCAGGACGCTCCAGAAGCGGATGTCGGCGATGTGCCGGCCACCTTCCAAGTGAAGTTTGAAACCACGAAAGGGGACTTCGTCATTGAAGTCCACCGCGACTGGTCGCCGCACGGAGCCGCTCGGATTCACGAATTGGTGAAGATCGGCTTCTTTGACGACTGTCGTTTCTTCCGAGTCATCCCCGGCTTCATGGTGCAATGGGGAATCAGCGGCGACCCCAAACTGTCCAGCAAGTGGGCGGAATCCAACATTCCGGATGACCACCCCACGGGAGCCAACCGTCAATCTAACGTGCGCGGGATGGTCACCTTTGCAAAGACCGGCGCGCCGAATTCTCGAAGCACACAGATCTTCGCCAACTACAACGACAACAGCCGGCTCGATCCCGATGGGTTCACTCCCTTCGGCAAAGTCCTCTCCGGGATGGAAGTGCTCGAAAGCCTGAATTCCAAGTACGGAGAAGCCGCCAGCAACCAGCAGGGGCAAATCCAAGATGAAGGCAACGCCTACCTCGACAAAGCGTTTCCTGGACTCGACTCGATTAAGAAAGCGACGTTCATCGACCCCGGGACTGCATCGGACGAGGCGAAACCGACGGAAGGCGAAAAGTCCTAGCGTCAACAACAACAATGCCCCGGCAGGAAATAGTCAGCGACCGTTGCCTGCCGGGGCGTTTGAGTTTCGCGTGCAAACAAGAACCAACCGCTACTTGTTGGCAGCCGCGGCCTTGTTGTGAGCTTTCGCCAACCGCGACTTCAGCCGCGAGGCTTTCTTTGGATGAATGAGCCGTTTCGCACCGGCTTGATCCAATCGCTTAGAGACTTCGGCCAAGGTCACCGCCGATGAGGCACTGGCAGCGGCTCCCAACCCAGTCCGGAACTTCTTGACCAGCGTCTTCAGAGACGAATGCTGCGAGCGATTGAGCAGGCGGCGTTTTTGAGCTTGGCGGTCGGCTTTGGCAGCATTGCGATTGTTAGGCATGTCGAGCTTACGGGTTCGAGGTCAATTGGACAGAAATTCTCGCCGGCCATCGGGCCATCCGAGCCAGCGGAAGGGGCGGGATTCTAGGCAGCGCCTGTCCCGATTGCCAGCGAATCGCCACGATCTGCTTTCGCAACAAAACCCAGTCCGCTACGTTGGCTCGCGAGTCCGCCAATCACGCCAGCAGGCTTCCGAAATGACCAGTCCGCATCCTTCAGCAGATCTGAATCCAATCGCATCCGATTCAGCGAGCGAGAAGCCTAGTCGGCTGCTGTGGTGGCTGCATCCCAAGGTCGCGTTGCCGCTGACTCTGCTCGGATTGGTGCTAGTCGCGCCGCTTTTGTATCGAGGTTACCGCATCTCGCGAATCCCGGACATCGGCGATCCATTCGATGTCATCGCGTTCGGCGCCGTGGAGATCTCCCCGGCCGACAACGCGATGACCCAGTACGTCCACGCCTCGACCCTGCTTCGCAAGCGGGCATACTCTGGTTCCACCGGTTTTGACGATGAGGAAAAGGCGCGGACTGAGGGTTGGACCTTCGCTTCCAAAGATGTGACGAAATGGTTGGATGAGAACCAGCCGGCGCTGGCGGAATGGCGGAAAGGGACCAACCTTTCGCAAGCGGTCGTCATACAACCGAAGGATATGCGAATCACCTCAACGCTCGAAGTGGTTCAGCAAACTCGCGAGTTCACTCGGTTGGCAACGTTGCAGGCGGAGCGTTCTGCTCATGACGGCGACCTCGACGCGGCCTGGGGCTGGTTGTTGGCCAACGTGCGTGCCAGTCGGCATGTCGAGCAGCATGGTTGTTTGATTCAGCGGTTGGTCGGCATGGCGCTGTTCCACACCGGAGCAAATGGAATCAACCGCTGGTCGGCACATCCAGCGGTCACCTCCGATCTGCTACGAAAGGCGCTCGCGGATTTTCACGCGGCGGACCAACTGACTCCGCCGAATTCGGATGCATTGAAGTCAGAATACCTCATGCTGCGAAACACGCTCAGAGAAGCGACTTCGTTGAACGAACTCGCGGGACTGGGACTATCGGGTGCCGATCCCTTGCCATCGCTGCAAGCTCCGATGCTGTTTGTCATGGGTGAGCCAGAGCTGTCTCTAAAAGTCTTTGAACACTTCTTCGGCAATCAGATTTCTGAAATCGACAAACCAAAACGGGATCGTGCGCCGACGGTTGCCGGATTGCTGCGCTTGTATGATTTGCCTCCCGGAACCGCCCAATTCCTGCCAGCTCGCGAGTTGGAGCAGGTGTTCAATTCGAGCATCTTGGCTCGATCGTTGTTGACGGTGTATCAGCAAGTGGACGCAGCCATGCAACGCGAGGCGGCAATGCGAGCGGCGGTGTCGTTGATGCTCGCATGCCAGCTTCATCACCGAATGCACGGTGATTGGCCAGCGAAAGTCGAAGACCTTGTGCCGGGCATTCTCGCCGAGCCTCCGATCGATCCGCTCGGAAAATCGGGAGAATTGATGCAGCTAAAGCGAGACGGTGATGATCTCGTGATCTACAGCGTCGGCGTGAATGGAACAAATGACGGTGGTCGCATCACCAGCTCCAACGACACTCCTGACCAAGGCTTTCGACTGCTCAGGCCGTCAGCTCCGCCAAGTCCCACGCTGCCAGAAGCCGCGCCACCGGAGAAAAACTGATGCCGTTGTTCGGTTCGCACTTGTCGATTTCAGGTGGCTACCACAAAGCGGTCGAGGCCGCCGCCGATCTGGGCATGGAGGCCGTGCAGCTTTTCACGAAGAACAACAACCAGTGGGCGGCGAAGGAACTATCGGCCGACGACGTGACGGCATTTCGCGACGCCATCGAGAGAACTGGGATTCAGCAGCCGGTAGCTCACGACAGCTATCTCATCAATCTCGCCAGTCCGAAGGATGACTTGTGGAACAGATCGCTGGAGGCGTTCATCGTCGAACTGCAACGGGCCGAGACACTCGGATTGATCGGCGTGGTGATGCACCCAGGCAGCTATGTCGATTCGGACGAACAATCCGGATTGGCACGAATCGTCAAAGCGTTAGACGCGGCGCATCGAGCGACGCCGAAGTTCAAGACGCTGACACTGCTCGAAACGACCGCCGGGCAAGGGACGAATCTCGGTGCGAAGTTCGAGCATCTCGCGTGGATCATCGAACACGTCAAGCACCCGGGCCGCGTGGCCGTATGCGTCGATAGCTGCCACATCTTCGCCGCCGGCTATCCGCTCACGACGCCGGCCGAGTACGCAGCCACGATGGGCGAGTTCGACCGGACCATCGGTGTCGACCGCATCCGCTGCTTTCATCTCAACGACAGTAAGAAGCCGCTCGGTAGCCGAGTCGACCGGCACGAGCACATCGGCGAAGGCTGTCTTGGCCTGGAGCCGTTCCGGAACATCGTCAACGATCCGCGCTTTGCGAAGCTGCCGATGTACCTGGAAACGGCAAAAGAGCAACGCGACGGTCGCGAAATGGATGCAGTCAATCTGAAGACGCTGCGATCGCTGCTGCAGTCGTAGCCACGTTCGCCAGAACGTGGGAGTTTTGCGGGGTTGCCCTCGTTCTGGCGAACGCGGCTACCAACTGGAGAGTGCCTCATGGACCTTCAACTTGCAGGACGGACCGCCGTTGTCACAGGCGGGGCGAGCGGCATCGGGTTAGCAACGTGCCGAGGCTTCGCAGCCGAGAAATGTCGTATCGCGATGTGGGACGTCGCCGCGAACGTCGAAGAGGTCGCCAAGCAACTGACCGAACAGTTCGGAGTCTCGGCCATTGGTTGCCGAGTCGATGTGACCGACTCGAACGCCGTCAGTCGTGCGGCGCAATCGACGGTCGACGTGTTCGGCTCAATCGATCATCTGGTACACGGAGCCGCGATTGGTTCGGGAAAGTTCGGATTCCCATTCACCAACCTCTCGCCAAGCGATTGGCCGCGAGTGCTCGAAGTGAACGTCCTGGGAATGGTGAATGTCGCTCACGCAGTTGCACCGGTGGCGGTTTCGCAAGGGAGCGGCACAATGGTTTTCGTGGCGTCGGTCGCGGGACAAATCGGCTCGCAAACCGATCCGCCGTACAGCGCGTCGAAGGCGGCGAACATCAACTTCGCGCAATGCCTCGCGAAGGACTTGGCTCCGCACGGCATTCGAGTAAATACGGTCTGTCCCGGCATGGTGCAGACACCGCTCAACGAGGCAGTCTGGCGAGCGTGGCACGATCAGCAGCCGAAAGATCAGCGGCTGAGCTATCTCGATTGGGCGGCGGCGAAGATTCGCGCGGTTGTTCCGCTGGGACAGTGGCAGCGACCGGAAGACATCGCCGACATGATCGTGTTTCTGTCATCGGCTCGCGCCGCGCATGTCACTGGCCAGACAATCAACATCGATGGCGGATTCGTGATGCACTGGTGAGCGTAGATGGGACCAGATCGCTTCGAGCGACGGCCCCATCTTACGTCAGCGCCACGCGAATGTTTCGCCGGCGAGACGTTCGAAGGCTTCGATGTATTTCGCACGCGTGCGGTCGATAACGTCTTGCGGGAGTTCGGGAGGCGGACTGTTCTTGTCCCAGCCGCTGGTCTCCAGCCAATCGCGAACGAATTGTTTGTCGAACGACGGCTGACCTTTGCCGGGTGAATATTGATCAGCCGGCCAGAAACGCGAACTGTCCGGCGTCATGACTTCGTCGATCAGCCACAATTCACCGTCGAGCCGGCCGAACTCAAACTTCGTGTCAGCGATGATGATCCCCTTCGATCGCGCGATCTCGGAACCCTGTTGGTAAACGCTAAGGCTCAGTTCGCGGAGTTGGCGCGAGGTCAGCTCGCCGATCAGCCGGCACATCTCTTCGAACGAGATGTTGATGTCGTGACCGGACTCGGCTTTTGTGGCGGGAGTGAAGATCGGTTCGGGGAGTTTGTCACTTTCTCGCAATCCGGCTGGCAAAGAGATGCCGCAGACCGCGCCGCTTTGCCGGTACTCTTTCCAGCCGGAACCAGAAAGGTAGCCGCGCACGACGCACTCGATCGGGACGACTTCCGTTTTGCGGACGACCATGCTGCGACCGATCAGCGAATCGCGTTCGGTGCCAGCGGGGAGCGGAACGTCGTCGAGATTTTGCCCGAGCAGATGATGTCGGACCGGGAGATGCTCGAACCAAAAGCGGCTCAACTGCGTGAGCACTCGGCCTTTGTCGGGAATGCCGCTGGGCAAGACCCAGTCGAAGGCACTGATCCGGTCCGAGGCGACCATCAGCATTCGGTCGCCAAAATCGTACATGTCCCGCACCTTGCCCCGCTTGGGTGTCAGTCCAGGAATCGCGCTGCTGAGAAATGCGGGCATGGATATTCGGGTTCCGAGGTTCCGCGAAAGCGACAGAGTCTAGTCGTGCAAGCACTGCTTGAACAACCACTTCGGCACCAATAGACTCGCCTTCTTCGCCGACTCGAAAGTCGGGACGAGAGCTCATGCAGCGTCCTTTTGCTCAGGCGTTTGTGCGAGCCACGATTCTTGCGGACGCCGTTCATGATGCGAGGATTCGCGTGGGTGTCATGAAGTTCCAGGTCTATCCCGAAAGCTTGATGGCGGGATGGCCCGAAGCCCAGGACGCGTATATCGCCGGTTTTGACGGCCGTGTGTTTCCGTCGCGTGTTGAGATCGAAGGGAACACGATCTCATGCCGCCGACCGGCATCGGACAGCGGGAAGTTTAACGTCGCATGGCCAGTGCCTGGATTTGGTCGACCGGTCATCAGCACCTCCAGTCTTCGCGAACAAGAGTCCGCCTACGTGTTGGCCATCGAGTTGGCCCGCGGGAAGATTTGCCAGGTCCGCAACCAGGCCGCGACATGGGATCAGTTGGGGATGCAGATTCCCGAATCATTTCATCCTACTCATAAAGCGGCTCATCTGCTGTTCGCGAAATCGGTCGCATTAAAAAGCGATCTCGTTGCTGCCAGTGACCTCGCGACGCAAGCGATCGCGAAATCTTGCGAAGCTGCTGAGCTGCTGACCAAGTCGTACACCGATCAGCGGCTGGCGATTCGCGTGCGACGATCCTCGCAATTGCCGATTTCGCTGGGCTGCAACTTCGCCCACGCTCAGCCTGATGCAAGTTGGGATTCGTTGATCCCTGGCACATTCAACGCCGGCGCAATCCCCATCGAGTGGCGGTTCATTGAACGGGAAGAGGGCAACTACGATTGGAGTTGGCTCGACGCCCAGGTGGAATGGTGCCAGCAACACAAACTGGTGATGCGCGGCGGGCCATTGCTCGACTTGTCTCCACACGGCCTGCCGAAGTGGCTGGAGCAGTGGGGGCACGACTTTTTCAACTTGCAAAGCTTTCTGTGCGACTTCGTCGAAACTGCCGTTTCGAGATACCTCGGCAAGATTCGGTTGTGGGAAGTTTCCTCGCGAGTGAACACCGGTGGAGCTTTGAATCTGACCGAAGAAAACTGTTTGACGCTGGTGCATCGCACCCTGGAAGTCGCTCGGCGCGTGGATGAGGAATCCCAATTCTTGATCCGCATCGAGCAACCGTGGGGTACATATCAAACTCGCGGCCAACATCGACTCGCCCCCGTGCAATTCGTCGACACACTGCTCCGTTGCGGAGTCGGACTGGCAGGAGTGAATTTGGAAATCGCAGTCGGCTACACCGATCGTGGCTCCGCCTCGCGTGATTCGCTCGACTTCAGCCGCATGCTGGATGTTTGGAGCAGCCTGGAAATTCCGCTGCATATCACGCTGGCGTTTCCCTCTTCCAGCAATCCAGACTCGAAAGCCCACAGCGACATCGACATCGAGACCAATGGCTGGAAGTCCCCCTGGAGCGAAGAGGCTCAAGCTGAGTGGATCGACACCTACCTTCCGCTGCTGATCGCCAAGCAAGCTGTGACGGGAATCTATTGGACTCATCTGACCGACGCCGCACCGCATGATTTTCCGAATGCTGGTCTGATCGATTCGATGGGCCGGCCCAAGAAGGCTCTGCAATCATTGGCTGATCACAGTAAGAACCACTGGCAATCGTGACACACCCGCAACTGTCCGGTCGTCGCCTTGCGGAGGCTGAGCGAGCCGATCAAGATCCCGCGCCATTCACTCACGCGGAGATGCTCTGATGGCCACCGATGATGCTTCCACCCCGCCGATAGAAAATGCTCGCTCACAGCGAATCCGCTGGTGGCCCATCATCGCTGCGTTCGGGGTCGGAGCGGCCTTGCAAACAGCAGCCACGATTTTCTTCGGTGAAAACCAGCCCTACCTGGATTGGGCCTGCGTATTTGTAATCTGGCCGTTGACCGTATTTCTGCTGCTGCTGTGGTGGACCTTTTGGTCGAGGCTTCCCTGGCGAATTCGCGGACGAGGCTGGTTGGTGATTGCCGGCATCAGCGCGTCGATTCTCGTGGCGTTTCGTTTCGACGAGTTTGACGGCGCGATGATTCCGCGTTTCTCACCACGCTGGAAGCCTTCAAAAAAAGACCATGCTGCCAAGTTTTTCAAAAACACTTCGATCAAGAACGCATCGACTGTGTCGGATGACCTCGCGACCGAGAGCTTGGTGCCAACCGTTGGCGATTGGCCGGCGTTTCGCGGGCCGAATCGTGACGACGTGGTTGTTGGCGAATCACTCCGAACCGACTGGGACGCAAGGCCACCCAAAGAACTCTGGAAACACCCGATCGGTTCCGGCTGGGGAGCCTTCGCTGTGATTGGCCGACGAGCGTGGACGCTGGAGCAACGCGGCGAGAATGAGTTGTGTGTCTGCTACGACATCGTGACTGGCCGCGAGTTGTGGACGCACGCCGATGCCGCTCGCTTCAGCAGCCCACAAGGCGGAATCGGCCCGTGCTCGACCCCAACTGTGCATGACGGCAAAGTCTTCACGCAAGGAGCCACTGGAATCCTGAACTGCCTCGACGCCATGACCGGCCAGCGCGTATGGACTCACAACACGCTCGAAGATGCCGGTTCCCCAAACTTGTCGTGGGGCCAATGCGGCTCACCATTAGTGGTTGATGATTTGGTGATCGTCAATCCGGGCAGCAACGACGAGGCCAGCAGAGCGAGGAACTCCGCGGTAATCGCCTATCGTCGCGATAACGGCGAGAAAGCCTGGACTTCAGGAGATCGACTGGGAAGTTACGCATCGCCACATCTGATAACACTCAGCGGAGATCTGCATCGCAATGAAGAGCGGTATGTGTTGATCTACGACGGCATCGGTCTGATCGCCTTGTCTTCGAGAGATGGGGCTCGGTACTTGAGTTTTGAGTGGATGAACAACCCAAGGGTCAATGCGGCTCAGCCGTTGATCTTGAATGACGATCGTTTGCTGATTGGATCAGGTTACGGCCAAGGCAGCGTGTTGATTGACTTCCACCCGCATGAAGGCGACGAAGCGTCTCCGGAAATCATCAATCGGTGGCAGTCCAGGCAGTTCAAATTGAAATTCAACGGCGCTGTGCGAAGCGGAGATTACGCCTATGGACTGGACGAAGGGATGCTGACATGTTTGAACTTGCAGGATGGCAAGCGTCTTTGGAAGCAAGGCCGATACGGCTACGGTCAGTTGCTGTTGGTTGAAAACAAGCTGCTGATCCTGACTGAAAAAGGGGATGTCGTTCTCGTCCCCGCGACACCGGAGACGCCGCGCGAGCTGGCTCGATTTCATGCGATCGACGGCAAGACTTGGAATCATCCCGTGCTATCGCGCGGCCGTTTACTCGTCCGCAACAGCGACGAGGCCGCATGCTACGATCTGCGATGACGCCCCAAGGCGACTATTGCGCGAGAAGCTGATCCGGACCGACCATGCCAACTTCAAAAGCGTAACGGAACAATTCGGCCCGGCTCTTGACGCCCAGCTTGCGGGTCAATCGTACGCGGTAGGTTTCCGCAGTCTTCACGCTCAGAGTCAACGCGTCGGCAACTTGTTGGTTGGTAAATCCCTGAGCCAACATCCGCAACACTTCCGTCTCGCGCTTGCTGAGGAACCCCGATGGTTTTTGGCCACCCTCCAAACTCTTGATCTTGTTGAGCGTTGCCGGATCAGCGCGATCAGAGATCGCCGAGTCGAGGAACGTGCGACCGTGGGCAACCTCACGCAGTGCGTTCCGTAACTCCACTGCCGGAGACCGCTCGCTGACATAACCGGTCGCTCCGGCAGCCAGCAGCAGACGGGCGAACGCCAGCTCGTCATGTGGGGAAATGACGATGATCTTCATCTTTGGATTCTGTCGTCGCAGGGATTCGATCAATGAACTTCCGAAACCCGCGCGCTGGGACAAGGTCATCAGGATCAGATCGGGCCGATGAGCGCGAAGCTGTTCATGAAGGCGATCCACTGTGTCCGCCTCGCCAACCACCGTGAGCCCGACTTCACTTTCCAGCAACATGCGAAGCGCGGCTCGCGATAGAGTCAATTCATGGGCCAAAAGCAAACGAAGGGAATTCATACGACGATGGCTCGGACGAAAAGAGTCAGTACAACTCGTCGCGGTTTAGAACTACAACAATGTAATGCCGACGCCTCGCAAAGCGTCAAGAATCTTCTGTCGCAGTTGCTCGAAGACATGGGAAAACTCACACAATTACAGTTCGTAGATTAATCAGGGATTGTCAGTGAAATCCTGAAAACCCGCTGCTGACGAACTCACGACGCCGCCTACAACCTCGTAGGACACCGCCTTACACGGAAGAGGATATGCGAAAACTCGGCGATCCGCTTCTCACGGGCGCAATCTCTCTTGGATTTTCCGGAAATGCTTGCCGAAATTATGGCCAAAATCCCAAAAAACCCGGCAACGGCGCACTGTGGCTACTTCGCGGCCGCTGCAGTTGGCGGCGCATAACCGGGCGCGGCAATAATTAGCTTCACTTCTTTGCCGTCATCCGTATTCCATATCCGGACTTCACCGGTATAGCTCCCGGCGGCGACTCGCTTGCTCGCGGCACTGAACGCGACTGAATAGACCCAATCCGTGTGGCCTGCCAGCGAGAAAACCTGGCCACCATCTGCGAACTTGTGGATGCGAGCGGTCTTGTCCGCACTGCTGGAATAGATCATCCCTTCTTTGGTCGTCGCGATACGAAACACATCGCCGCCAAATCCGCCAATCGCGCGCACGGCAGCTGCGTCGCTGACGTTCCAAATCCGAATCTGTCGATCGGCTCCACTGCTGATGACCTGCGCCCCATCGGGAGAAAATCCGACGCCAAATACCGGTTGAGCATGTGCATTGAACGTGACCAGCGAATCCCCTGTCTTCAGATCGAAGACTTTCGCCGTCTTGTCTCGGCTGGCCGAAGCCAGCTTCGTCCCATCCGGCGACCATGCGATGTCCATGACCCAGTCAGCGTGATCTTCGATCGCCAGCAACTCCTTGCCCGACGGAACTTCGAATACGCGAATCGCGCGATCCGCGCCGGCACTGGCGAGCTTTGTCCCGTCCGGGCTGAGTGCGACGGCGAAGACCGCATCGTCAGTGCTGACCCAATCGCCGAGCAATTGACCGTTCTCGACGTTGAAAACCTTCACTTCACCGAGCTGCGCCGGTGTTCCCGCAGCGACGTACAGAGTCTTGCCGTCGACGCTAAATTCGAGATCATAGACTCGTTCGGAAACGTTCCCGATACGGCGCACGACGGCACCATCGGCGGGATTCCACAACACAACTTCGTGATAGCCCGATGTCGCCAACAGTGAACCATCCATGTTGAACGCGACCGCCGTGACGGGCACCGGCACGGGATATTTCTCCGGAGCGGGTGGCTGAACTTCCTTCGGAATGATGCGGATCAGCGGCGAATTCGGTTCAAAGCCGGCGTTCAAGTTTGCCCCGGTGGCGATCCACTTCTCGATGAGCGCGATCTGCTCTGGCTTGAGCGGATCGGCGTCCTTGGGCATCGAACCATCTTTGAGTACCGCAAGTAGATTCGACTTCGCATCCCCCGCCTTGACCGCTTCGCCGCTCTCGCCTCCTTTGAGGACCGCGGCAAACGTTTCCATATTGTATCGCCCCTTCGCCGTGCGCGCATTGTGACAGGCCAGACATCGCTTGGCAAAAATCGGCGCGATGGAATGCGAAAATGACACCATCCGATTTAGAGCGATCAATCCCCCCTCGACGGCTCGTTGTTTCGTGACCCATTCGGAGTTGATCGATGCCAATGCCTCTGATGCCTTTTGCACTTCCGGCTGAAACGCCTTCACGTCGGCATCAAGCTTGGTCAGTCCTGCTGTCGCGTCGGTGATCGTCTTCTTGGAGACTTCGATCGTTTGTGTCGTCGTCGTCACCAGCGCGGCCGCATCCGTAGCCGCTTTCAAAGCGGCTGCCGCCTTGGCCTCTTCGTCCTTGGATTTCTTGAGAGCTTCTTCTGCCGCTTTGGCCGCCGCATCAGACGCCGTTTTTGCGGCCGTGAACACTTTCGCCGCTTCGACCTTGGCGGCCTCCGCCTTGGTGGCCGCTTCTTGAGCCGGTTTGAGCTTTTCTTCGCTCGACTTCAACGCCGTCGTGGCCATCGTCAGCGAAGTCTTCAGCTTCGCGATTTCGTCGGAGAGAGCCTTCGCTTTGTCCTGCACGCCCTTGAGTTGAGTGGCCGCCGTATCTTTCCGTGCTTTGGCTTCATCGGCTTGTTGCTTGAGCTGATTGAGTTGCTCCTCGGTCGGCGGATCAAACGCCACCGCGCGGGTCGCATCCAGATTGGCCAACGACACAGTCAAAACCGAAGCCACCAATGTACGCACCACAAAGCGAGTCATGAGTATTCCTTTCCGGGAAAGCGTCCGCCGCACGCAGCGGCTCGAAACCGGAGGTTCTCCTAGCGGGAGTTTTGGGGCGGGAAACAATACAGGGAGGATCGAAACAGCATCTCTGGATGGGTGCGGGGTGTCAAGCAGCCGCCTGATCCAGAGAGACATGAACTCGGAATTTTGCCCGAACAATCGGAACGACCGCGACCGGGATCCCTAATCCACAAACAGGAACTCGTTACAGTTCAGCAGCAACCGACAAGCGTTCGACAGGCCGTGCTGGCGAGCGTAATCGCTCAACACCGTCCGCTCGCGAGACGACGGGTCACGTTGCCAAACAATTCGAGCAGCGGCGGCGATTTGCCGTTCCAAATCCTCACCAGCTCGGATGGCTCGCGAGGCGAGGTGTTCGCTTTGGCGGACCACAAACGGATTATTGAGCATCGCCAGCGCCTGCAGCGCGGTGACTGACGAGTTTCGAACTGCCGTGAGCTGCGACGAATCGGCGAAATCAAGCGTCTCCATCAGCGGATCGGGGAGCGTGCGGAAGATGAAACGATAGACGCTGCGCCGGCCGTTCTCCGGTCGATCGGGGTCAAAGTTGGCATAATCGACGTTGGGAGTCACATGAATGCCAGGCGTCTGAATGAACTGTTTGACCGATTCCCCCCCCATGCGCCGATCCAGCAGGCCCGTCGTCACAATGAGTGCGTCACGCACGGACTCGGCATCCAACCGAGTTCGATTCATCCGCCACAAAAATCGATTGTCCCCATCGATCGCCGCATTGTGTTCGTTGTTCTGAGAGGACTGCCGGTACGTTGCGCTGGTGACGATCAGCCGGTGGAGACGCTTCAAGGATTGCAAATTTGGAGGGTGAAGTTCGGAAGGTGGAATGTCGTTGTTCTCATCCTTTCCGCTTCCCGAATTCTCTCCCCCGACTTGCACCGCCAGCCAATCCAGCAACTCCGGATGCGTCGGCTTCGATCCCATTTGGCCAAGATCGTTCGGCGTATCACACAGACCGCGGCCGAAGTGGTGATGCCAGATTCGATTCGCGATGCTGCGCCAAGTCAACACATTGCGGCGGTCGGTCAGCCAGCCTGCAAGTGCCGCTCGACGAGCGGCTTCATCCGACGCATTGATCAGATCAAATCGCGCGGCCAGCCCGCTGATACAGGTGAGCGATCCGGCCTGTGCGACTTCCTTCGCTTGCTTGATATCTCCGCGAGTCAGCAGGTGGACCATTCGCACTGGCCGCTTGCTCGGCGGCGTCAGCGCATCCGATTTCATTTCGCCCGACGCTGCGAAAATCATCTGCGGGGCGGGTAGCGCCACCAACTCGCGCTCAACCTGCGATAGCCGCACATATCGAGCAATTTCCGCTCGATCGAGATCGCTCCGGTCAGCGGCGGGCTTCTTCACGATTGCGAGAATCTCGGCAGGAATGAGTTCACCATCGAGTGCCAACGACTCGGTCGCCGTCGTCACGGAAATCCGCGGCCGGCCAATCAAATGTCCTCCACCATGAAGCTGTTCGAGTACGACCGTCAGCACCGCTCCGCCATCAAACGCGACTGGCTGATCGAATTCATAAACCGCTCGATGATCCTCACCGACGCGCGGATAGATGCCCCACGCGGTTCCCGGATTGCCATCAATCGTGTGCGCGATCGTCCAACCCTCCTGGTTGAAATCGGCTCGCGGGTTCTTGATCGTCAGCGGCTTTGCATCGGCCGCCAATGACTGACCACTCGGAGTCGCGAACACTTTGAACTCGCTGAGGTGCAGATTCCCATTGTCCTGCCGGCCGGGGCCGCGCTTCGACAGCGAATCGTCCGCCAGCACTTCCAGCCGCAGCGCGGTGATGCCTCGCAGCGACGTGTGATAGGTCAACGTGTAGGTGTCTTTCTCCGGCCGCTTCTCGCTGGCCAGGATCGAACCATCTGGCTGCTTGGTCAGCGTCGAGCCTTCCGCCGATTTGACCTCGACCGGTTCTAGCGTTTGCCAGACGGACGGTGCCGCGGCTTGCTTCGCTTCCCAAGCAGCCACGATTTCCTGCGCGGTCGGAGACAGCAACGACGGATCGGTTAGTCCCTTGAGGCCACGCAATCGAGCTAGTTCAACTCGCAACGACTGTCGCCGCCGACTGACATCGGGATCGGAGTCGAATGCTCGCTCGCCTTTGTCGACACCAGCAAAGACGGCTTGCAGCGCGTAATAGTCTGCCTGCGTGATCGGGTCAAAGAAATGGTCGTGGCAGCGAGCACAATGTACGGTCGTGCTGACGAATGTGCTCATCACCGTCGTGACCATGTCATCGCGATCGAGGTACTGCGCGATGCGGCGATCGTCGGTATCGTCCTGAATGCTCTGCAACGAGCTTTCGTCGAACGGTCCGGTCGCGAGAAATCCCGTCGCCACGACTGCCTGAGGATCATCTGGGAAGAGCCCGTCCCCCGCGACTTGCTCGGCCACGAACTGCGAGTAAGGTTTGTCGTCATTGAACGAGCGAATCAAGTAGTCGCGATACGGCCACGCGGTCGGCCTCGGCCGGTCCTGATCGTGCCCGTGCGACTCAGCGTAGTGAACCACATCCATCCAATGCCGAGCCCAGCGTTCCCCGAAGTGCGGACTCGCCAGTAACCGGTCAACGAGTCTCTCGTACGCGTCATCGCGTGGATCGGCGACAAACTCGTCAACCTCTTCGAGACTCGGCGGCAGGCCCAGCAGGTCAAAATTCACTCGCCGAATCATCGTGCGACGATCCGCCGGAGGCGACGCGGTCAATTTTTGCAGCGCGAGTTTCTCAACAACAAACTTGTCGATCGGATTCTGAATTGGAAATTGGAAATCGGACTTCTGAAATTCGACTTCCGGAACTGTCGGACGCACCAGCGGACGTAACGACCACCATCTGTCTTCTGCAGGGGGCTCAGAAGACTTCCGGGAGGGTTTGTTCGCCGGGGAGCTTGCGGTCTCTTCGGCTGCCCAACACAGCCAGCAACCGATCCAGAGAGCAGGCAGCAGGAATACGGCTTGAGACGCCGTTCGCCAAAGTCTCAAGGAAGCCATTCACAGATCCCCAAGTCAGGAGGTTCTCCAGATTCGTGGCAAGGATTATGGCCACATCAGAACCACTCTCGCCAGACTCGACCGTGAGACCTGTCCCTCGCCTCCGTTGTCTGTTTCTCGAAGTCCCAAATCTTGCCACACGACCACCGACTCAGAAGGCCAGACGGTGACCGATTGCATCTGCGTAAATCCCGCTGAAGCATCCCGACCGGCTCACGGGAATCTTCCCATCAACCTGCTGGCCTGCCGCTTGATGGCTTCCGGTTCCTCGAGTCTGCTCAAGTTATTGTATTCCCTTTGCAAATCAGCTGCTTTATTGGGATTGGTCGCGCGGATCTTTTCAATTTCTTCTTCGATGTGCGTCTCACCGGTCAGTTCGCCCGACTTAGCGATCTCAGCCAAGATCTCTTTCGCCGATGGCGGTGGCGCTGGCGTCCCCGTCACGGCAATGGGTTTAGGAACATCAGAGCCACATCCAGCGAATAACAGCAGACACAGCAAGACAACTGCTCGCGACATGACTTAGCCCTTCGCCTTTCATGCCCCTCTGTTGACGGACTTAGGGGCAAACCCACACCCAAGAATCCAGCCGCGCTCACAGAATCGCGGCATTAACGCTAGAAACCGGCCACAGTCTCCTTGCCAGCGCGTGTCCCCAGGTTCTGGTACGTCGTGAAATTGACGCTGTTGCTAATCATCCGAACTGCGCCATCCATCATGAGATGGTGAACTCCTCCCGTATGCTGGCTGCGAGCACCAAAGATTCCATCGTTGGCACCGGAGTTCGTCGCCACACAATTCGGATATTTCCAATTCGGCGGAACCATCGTGTTGAACATCGTGTGTTCCGGACTCGGCCCAGCCCATTCGCGACCAACGGCCGAGCGGTGAGTGGCATACGAAGCGGTACATGCCAAACCATATGCTTCCGCCTCCGCGACGGTCGGCTTGATTGAAGAGGCGGTGATGCCCACCAGAGCCAACACGTTCGTTTCACCGTAGGAGAATGTTGCCGCAGAATTGTCACCGACCACTCGTTCGCCCATCCCAATCGTATTAGCAGTCCCGTCTCTGAAGTCGCTCAAGTGGGTGGTGTAATTGAGATGGAACGCGCCGATATTGCTGGCCGCGCTTGCGACCCAGGTCGTTTGGGGTCCCGTGCTGACGCAATAGTTGTTGTTGCCAACTTGGGCGGAAGGGAATCGTCCGTCTGTTGGGCACAGAAAACCGTCAACGCGCACGGTGTTATTGAGCGTCAGATTCGTTGGGCTTCCGACGGTATTGTTGGTGTAGAGTTGATCCATGTTCCATTGTTTCCACAACCCTTTCTCGTCCATGTAGGGCAGCAGCATCACATGCACGCTGAAGCCCGACGAGCCATAGGAATTGGCGGTCGGGGCCACGATCGGGTTGGGGGCGCGCGGACCAGACAGCGGCGGATTGACGGAGTAGCTGGCTTTCGGCAGTGCCTTCATCGAGTCGTGATAGTTGTGCAGAGCCAGACCAAACTGTTTGAGATTGTTCTTGCACTGCGATCGACGAGCGGCCTCGCGAGCCGATTGCACTGCCGGCAACAAGAGAGCGACTAAAACCGCGATGATGGCGATCACCACCAGCAGTTCGATCAATGTGAATCCACGACGAGACGCACGTGCTTGAGACATGACACGCTCCAACACCAAGAACGAATAAGCCGTCTGAGAAATTTTCGCTAGACTCCGCGAATCGCCGAGACCCGGCTGAAATGTGACCAAAACTCTAGTCGACAGATTGACGGACCGAAAGTGGCCAGACTGAAATTCAGGAAATCTTCAGGCACGAAGAGTGCCAACTCGTCAGGGTACTGGATAGACCTTGAGATTATCCTTCTCGGCGAAGTCTTTGGTGGTGAGCAGCGCACGTTTCTTGCCCTCGTCGATGACCAGCACCATCGGGACTTTTTCCGCCTGATACTTTTTCAGGATCGCGCCGATCGCTTCCAAACCGGAGACTTTGCCCAAGGAAAACTTCTGCGGCATGTTTTTGGTGTAGCCGGCAGCCTTGAGCGCGTCGCCGTCGATGTCGATCGTGACTTTGCACTCGTCGGCAACGAATTGGATGTAGCCTTGCAGCGGTTCACGGTCGTACTCGATCTCGCACTTGAGTTGCTTGAGTCGATCGGCGACGAGTTCCGGCAGCTTCGTGTTGGTGTCCTTCGCAGGAGCCGCCGCCGCTTTGCTGAAGTCCGTACGTGTGGACTCATCCCAAGTCAACAAAGTTCCGATGGCGAGATTCGGAGCCGCTCTTTCCGGCAATGCGGTTGCTAACGAAACGTATCGGTCACCAGTCGAAGCGTGAGTCGACAACGCAAAAGCTTTCGTCATCGCCGGAAAGCGGCCGATGATCTGTCGCGGTCCGAGCGCCTTCGGCTCCATGTAGCCGCGGATCGTGTCGGCCAATTCTCGAGGCAACTTGTCGAGCCGTTTCTTTAATTCGGTCTGTGCCACCGTTTTGGCGAGAGACGACTTATTGCGGGCCAGAATTTCGGAATGGAACTTGTCGCCCACGTGCAAACTGACGGCGACAGTCTCGAATTGCTTGGGGTCAAAGAACTCGACCACGCTATTCGCGATCCTTCGAAGCTCGTCTGCGAAAACGAACTGTGCGTGCGCTCCCAGCGTGGTTGGGTCGAACACCAGCACGACATGTCGCAGGCGGTCGGTTTTCAGCAGCAGCGCTTCCAAGCCGGGAGCTTGAGCATTCGGACGACTGACAGCCTCGGCCATCTCGTTCTGTCTCAGCCGCGGGCAGAACGCGAAGGTCCGCAGATCCTTGATGACGTAGGCGTACTTCTCATTTTCATAAACGGGGTGGTTGCTGGCGTCGGTGTCTTTGAGTTCTGCCTTCATTTCACGAAAGACTTTAATCAGTTCCGTTTTCTGAGCAGGATCCTTCAGCCGCACGACTCCACAAACTTGAAGCTCTTCGCCGACAACTCCGGGAATCAGTCCAAAAGTCAGTTCCTCAATCAGCGACGGATCGTGATTGCACAGTTCTGTGATCTGTTTGCCGAGCCATTCTCCCAGCGGACCCCAGCAAAATCGAAACTCTTCACGCCTGGTTCCTTTTTCCCACAGATCTTTCGGACGCACATGCACAATCGCCGTCACTCCGTAGGGCATGAGCATCATGTCGATCGGCGCGCCTTTTGTCGGACTGATGGGCAGCGGCGATTCCCACGGCAGTGATTCGCTCACTTCGTCCGCCGCCTCCGCCGGATTTTGCGCAACCGCTTTGCTCTTCGCTTTTCCGTTCGCTCCGGATCGACCACCCAGAGCGAACACCACGATTCCCCCCACGAACAAGACACCAATCGCAATGATCGCTGCCAACTGAGTCTGTTTCGCCTGCCGAGACTTCTTCGACTTGGATTTCGTCTTCGACTTCCGCAGCGAGTTGGCCGACAACATCTCGACCTCAGACGGCAACGCGCTGGGGGCCGACTCTGGTTTTTGGAAAACTTCGAACGGACTGTCGCTCGCAGCCGGCGCCAACGGCGCGGGAGCAGCCGGCACGAACGGCGCGGGAGCAGCAGGAACAAACGGCGGCGGGACGGCCGCTTGCGGTGGTGGTGCCATCATCGGCGGAGGCATGTACTGCGGAGTTCCGTAGAGCATCGGCGCGTAACCCGGCGGGACGAGATACGGATACGGCATTCCCGGTTGCGGCGGATACGGAACCTGCGGATAACCCGGCGGCACGCCCCACTGTTGTGGTGGCACGGGATACGGATATCCTGGCGGAATCATCTGCGGAGCCGGAGACGGCGGCGTATCATTAATGGGTTGTGCATCCGGAACCCATCGCGCACCGGTTCCCGACGGCGGATTCCGCATACCGGGATCGGCAATTTCCATCTGAACTTCATCGGCATCCGCCCGACGTTGCTCGATTTGCTCTAACTCGCTGTACAACTCGCTGACATTAAGTTGACCCTCGTCGATTTCCTCGGTTCGCGGGTCCAACCCCGGCGCCGTCATCACGAATGCATGCCGGCACTTGGAACACCTCCCCTTTCGGCCGAGTAAACTGCGATCGGGAAGCTTCAGCGACTTGCCGCACTTCGGACAGGAAATCTGAAAACCAGCCATCGCGTTGCCACCCCAGAAGATCAATTCGCCCAGTCTCGCGAGCATGTTATGTGGGGCACTTGGCAGTTGCCAATCGTCGATGTTCGCGTGCTCTCCGAGTGAACCGGGGCAACGCGCAGACGAGTCACCCGCCTATGTCTTTGACAGTCCCCCCAGGACTCGTTCCAGCAACTTCTTTGTCGCCCGAATACCCTCGGGTTCGCTAAGTTTTCCGCCTTCGTATTCGATTCCGACGTAGCTGTGATAACCCGCCGCCAGGACGATCTTCATCATCTTCAAAAAGTCGGTCTGCGTTTCATCGCCGGCCTCGTTGAAATCGTGCGATTTCGCGCTGACCGCTTTGGCGAACGGCATCAGTTCCGAGACACCTTTGTAGCGGTCGTACATTTCCTCCTTGCTGACTCGGAAGTTGCCGAAGTCGGGCAACGTGCCGCAGCGCGGGTGGTTGACCTTCTTCATGACCTTCGCCAGCCACTCCCCGTTTGACGACAGGCCACCGTGATTCTCGACGATCACATTGACGCCGTGCTTGTCGCCGAACTCAGACAACTTGCGGAGTCCGTCCGCCGCGCGATCCACTTGCTCGTCGTAGCTGCCGCTGCTCTGAGCGTTCACGCGGATCGAATGACAGCCGAGGAACTTCGCGGCGTCGACCCACTTGAAGTGATTCTCGACCGCCGTCTGCCGTTTCTTCTCGTCGGCGTCGCCGAGTGCTCCCTCACCGTCGCACATGATGAGCAACATCTTGACCCCTTCGCCGTCAGCCCGCTTCTTGAGTTCCGTGAGGTACTCGGTGTTCTTCGCCTTATCCTTGAAGAACTGATTCACGAACTCGATCGCGTTGATGCCATAGTCGTGCTTGGCGGCCTTCGCGAAGTCGAGATTGTCGAGCTTCCCTCCGAAGATGGTCCGATGCAGTGACCATTCGGCCAACGAGATTTCAAACAGCGGCTTCTTGTCGTCGGCCATCGCCAGAGGTGCAACAAATCGAGCGGCCGCGAGCGCGGCGGTAGCTTTCAGAAAATCACGGCGTGGAATCATGGGGAGCATCGCAGATCCTTTTTCAGCAGAGAGTGGTCGACCGAATTGCCCGCTAGTGTCGGCTCATCTTTTCCGAATTGCAAAGGCAGACCGTGAGTCTCCGGTTGAGGGTGTTTCAAAAACGCAACCACGTTCGCCAGAACAGGCTCTCCAACGAAAGCCCCGCGTTCTGGCAAACGTGGCTACGGATGCAATCAAGTTTCGAAACCGCCTCTCGCGGTTCGTCGGAACTACTTTTTGGCGGCAGCCTTGTCCTTCTTCGGCTTCTTGTTTTTCTTGTCGTTCTTCTGACTGTTGTCTCCCTTACCCATGACTTCTCCTTTTTGCTGAGATTGTGGAACAACGAGCGGACGCAGACGCCTGCATTCCGCACAGGACATTCTTCTTGCCGGTTAGTACCGATAGTGCCCCGGCTTGTACGGGCCTTCGGTCGGAACGCCGAGGTAATCGGACTGAGCCGGCGTCAGCTTCGTCAGCTTCACGCCGAGCTTTTCCAGGTGCAGCCGAGCGACTTCTTCGTCGAGCTTCTTCGGCAGACGATGCACCCCGATCTCGTATTTGTCGGGCTCACACCAAATCGCCATTTGAGCCAGCACCTGATTCGTGAAGCTGTTGGACATCACGAAGCTCGAATGTCCGGTGGCGCATCCCAGATTCACGAGCCGCCCTTCGGCCAGCACGATGATCGCCTTGCCGCACGGATAGACCCACTTGTCGACCTGGGGCTTGATCTCGACCTTTTTCACATCACCGCGATTCTTGAGGTGGGCGACGCAGATCTCGCTGTCGAAGTGACCGATGTTGCAGACGATCGCGTGGTGCTTCATCACGTCGAGATGCTCGCCACGAATGATGTCGCAGCAGCCGGTCGTTGTGACGAAGATGTCCCCCTGAGCCGCCGCGTCTTCCATCGTGGTGACTTGGTAGCCTTCCATCGCGGCTTGCAACGCGCAGATCGGATCGATCTCGGTAATCAGCACGCGGGCGCCGAGGCTCTTCATCGCGTGAGCGCAGCCCTTGCCAACGTCGCCGTAGCCAGCCACGACGACCACTTTGCCGGCGACCATGACGTCGGTCGCACGCTTGATGCCGTCGGCCAGCGATTCGCGGCAGCCGTAGAGGTTGTCGAATTTACTCTTGGTCACGCTGTCGTTGACGTTGATCGCCGGGAACAACAGGTTGCCGGCTTCGTGCATCTGGTAGAGGCGATGCACGCCGGTCGTGGTCTCTTCGGTGACGCCGCGAACGTTTTCGGCGATGCGGCGGAAGAAGCTGTTGTCCTCGTCCTGAATTTGAGCGAGCAGTTTCAGGATCACCGCGTATTCTTCGTTGGTCGCGGTGGAGGGGTCGGGCACCGCTTCGGCTTTCTCGAATTCGACCCCCTTGTGGACCAGCAGCGTCGCGTCGCCACCGTCGTCGAGGATCATGTTCGGCGTCCCTCCGTCCGGCCAGCGGAAGAGTTGATCGGTACACCACCAGTATTCTTCGAGTGACTCACCCTTCCAGGCAAAGACCGCGACTCCCTTGGGATTCTCCGGCGTTCCATGCGGACCGACAGCGACGGCGGCGGCCGCCTCGTCCTGCGTCGAGAAGATGTTGCACGAGACCCAGCGAACTTGAGCACCGAGTTCGGTCAGCGTCTCGATCAACACGGCGGTTTCGATCGTCATATGCAAGCTGCCGGCGATGCGAGCTCCTTTGAGCGGCTTTTGCTTGCCGTACTTGGCTCGCAGAGCCATCAGGCCGGGCATTTCAACTTCGGCCAGTTCGATCTTTTTGCGTCCCAGATCGGCAAGGCTGAGGTCTTTGACTTTGTAGGGCAGAGCTTTGGTCACAGTCTTCGGGGCGGCATCCAGCGTGGCGGGCATGAGGAACTCCTGTTTGAGGTCTTGCAGTCAATGGAACGTAACTTAGGTGATGCCTTCGCGATCAGCAACCGGCCTCCGAGCGAGCGACACGGCGGGCGAATTCCTTGCATTGGCAAACGGTCGTCGGCCGTGCGGTGAGCGAGTGGCTCTCTCGTCTGCGATTGAGGCTCGTTTCCCAAGCCCCTTAGAATCCGCCGCGATTGAGTGCTCGAGTGCCGACCAGAAAGAATTGTCCATGCTGATTCGAGAGAACTACGGCCCCAGCCAGTTCGGGCTGTCGATTGAAATCTTCCCGCCGAAGACTGCTGCCGGAGACGCCGCTCTGTTTGAGTCGCTCGACCGGCTGACCTGCTTCCAACCAGGCTTCGTCTCCTGCACTTACGGAGCTGGCGGCAGCACCAGCAAACGGACGGTTGAACTCTGCGTCGAGATTCAGAAACGATACGGACTTACCGCAACCTCACACTTCACCTGCGTCGGAGCGACTCGCGACGAACTGCTCGACTGGCTGAAGTTCGCTCGACAGAGCGGACTGCAAAATATCATGGCACTGCGAGGCGACCCGCCGGCGGGACAGTCCGACTTCCAACCAGTTGCCGGCGGACTGCGCTACGCCAACGAACTGGTCGCCCTGATTCGCGAACACTTTCCGGACATGGGGATCGGAGTCGGCGGGTATCCTGAGAAACATCCCGAGGCACTCGATGGCGACACCGATCTGAACAATCTCAAACGCAAGGTCGATGCCGGGGCAGACGCGATCTTCACGCAACTTTTCTTCGTCAACGACAATTTTTTCCGCTTCCGCGATCGTTGCGAGGCGGCGGGCATTCGCGTCCCGATCGTCCCCGGCATCATGCCAGTCACCGAGTTCGCTCGAATCAAGCGGATCACGTCGCTGTGTGGAGCGGTCTTTCCGACGGGACTCGCCTCGCAATTGGAAGCTGTGCAGATCGACGAGGCCGCGCAGTTCCAGATCGGCGTCGAGTGGGCCATCCGCCAGTGCCACGAGTTGGTGGCTCGTGGTGTGCCCGGCCTGCACTTTTACGCGCTCAACAAGTCACCTGCGTGCGAAGCGATCCTGAAAGAGATTCGCGGGACGTAGACCTGTTGCTCCGCGGCAGGAACGCCGAAGGTCGTCCCGTGGCTCTGTTTTTTCTGTAACACATGCAGGTCAACTCCCCAATCGGCTTGCCTGTCGCAGAGCCGCAGGGCTACTTTGTGGTGATGTCTGATCTCGATTCCCCACTGCCGTTGACGGCGCGATTCTCCGCGTCGCTGCAGGTGTTCCTGCTCGGCACGGTCGATTTCGATTCGGCGTTGCGGCTGCAAGAACGGTTACGAGACGAAGTCAGCCAGCGTCGAGATCGACTCGGCGGCCTCTTTATTTGCGAGCACCCGCCCGTCGTGACCATCGGCCGCGAGGGGAGCCAGACGCATCTGCGTCGCGACGTTTCGGAATTCAAAAAACTCGGCATCGACATCCGCTGGTTGAATCGCGGTGGCGGGGCGTGGATGCAAAGCCCCGGCCAAATCGCGGTCTACCCAATCGTGCCGCTCCAGCGATTGGGCCTCGGGTTATCCGAATACCGGCAGCGTTTGGAACTTGCCGCGCTCGACGTCTGCCGTGAACTACGTGTCGCGGCGCATCGCATCGACGAAGAGCCGGGCATCTTCTGTTCGCTCGGGCAGTTGGCGACCGTCGGAGTCGCGGTGCGATCCGGGGTGACGACTCACGGCCTGACGCTCAACGTGAGTCCTGATCTGTCGCTGTTGCGTACGGCTTGCCCGAACTCGCGCGACCTGCGACCGACATCACTCCAGGCCGTTCGACAACGCCTGACCGCGATTCCCAAAGTCCGCGAAAGCCTGATCCGCAACCTCACCGAACGCCTGGGCTACGAGCAGTCCCACCTCTACACCGGCATTCCCGGCCTCAAACGAACCACGCGTCGAGTCTTCGTGGGAGAGCCGGAAGAACTACGGCCGTTCAAGTAACCGTTTCGCAGCTTCTTCCAGCCAGCCGCTGTGCCAGGTGTGGTCGAGCTTTGGACCGTCGTTGTAGACATGGGGAATTTGCAGCTCATTGAGCAGTGCTTCGGCTCGTTGATGATGCTCGCGGAAACTACCGTAGCCAAGATGAATCAAGCGAGCGGTTGACGTTTCACCAGTCTTGGGGCGAAGCACGGCGGCTCGGTCGTGCAGCAGATTGTCGAGGCGGTACGCCGAAAAGTTTTCCACCGTGCCGTAGATCGGGCCCATGCCAAATTGGTCCGGCAAGGTTTTCATCAGCGGAGCATCCCAGGCAGCAGCTTTCGTGAAGGTGTCGGGGTGTCGCAGCAACAGGCTCCACGCCCCGTAGCCGGACTTGCTGAAGCCGACCAGCAGCCGGCCGTCTCGTTCGGCTCGCGCGGGATACCACTTTTCGATCGCCGGGACGACGACTTTCAGAAAGTACGTCTCTTGGCGAATTGTTTTGTCGGTCGGGTGATCGGCGTACCACGGCAGATGTGAAAACGTCGGCGCGACGCAAATCAGCCGATGCTTGTTGGCGAGATCGAGCTTCTTGGCTTCGATCAATCCGTCGCCGTAGCGATGCTCGCTGTTGGCTTCGACCGGCAGAAGGTACAGCACATTCAAGCGCTCACCGGGTTCGAACTTCTCCGGCAGGAGCACCCGGATCAGCGTCTCGCCGGCTTGAAACTCAGACGTGACTCGATGCGTGCGGAATCCGTGCTCATCGACTGCGGCCTCGGAGACTTGCACGGCATCAGCAGCAAAAAACAATGACAACGCGGCAAACGAAAACTGCATTACCATCGCTAACCCCTCGCCTTTGACCTCTAATCCCTCGTTTCACGGCTACTCGTACAGCAGTTCGGCGATGCGGCCAAGGTCTTTGCCGGCGGCTGTCGTCGTCAGGCCATTGCGCAGCGGGGCGTTGTTGACGAACAGGGCGAACGCGAGCGTGTCGCCTTTTGACGTGGTCATGTAGCCGGCGAGAGCCTTGCTCGTCAGCAGTGAACTGGAATTCATGACATTGTCCCAATACAGCGTGCCGGTCTTGGCGGCGACTTTGTCTCGCGCCGGGCTTTCGGCCCCGACGGACTTCGCGAGCGTGCCGTCGATGCCGAGTCGAGGCATTGCTCGGCGATAGGCGTCGAAGTCGGGGCGAGTGGCCATGTAGCGGAGAAGTTGGACCGTTGCGGCGGGGGTCGTGTAATCGGAGCGTGATCCACCGGCACCGCCACCGAACGAAATCGTGTCCACATCGACGCCGACTCGCTTGAGGAAGTCGTGTTGCCGCCGCAAACCTTGCGAGAGGGTCCGCTCTCCGTGCTTTGCCGCAACGAGCAGCGGCAGCGTGCTGGCGTGCAGGTTGTGGCTGACTTTCAGGATCAATCGAGCGTTCTCGGCGAACGGCGGCGAGACGAACTTCGCGACGCTCGGCAACTTGCGAGTTTCGTCGCGCGACGGCAGCTTGTCGGCGGGATGATCGGCGGCGGCTAGAGCCTCGACATCGACTCCCTGTCGATTCAAAGCCTCGATCAGCAGCGTGCGGGCGAACGAACTCGCATCCGCCACTTCAAGTACTCGCAGGACCGGCTTGTGTGCTTCAGCGATACGACCAGAGACGCCAATCCGACCGCTGCCGAGATCGCGTACCGACGTCTCGGACTTGCCTCCCTTGGCGACGGTCTCGACGTGCGTCTCGATGCGGAACGACTTCGATTCGGGTCGCCATTTGACCTCCGCTGGCTGGCCGGCCTTCGTGGGAGTGATCGTGAAATCGAACAGATTGTCATTGACGTAAATCGGCGTGATCCTGCCGGGGCCGCTGCCGCTCCCTTCGGCTTTGTCGAACAAACGGTCGTCGATCAACACATCGCCGCGGACTCGTTTGATTCCGGCTTGCGCGACTTGGCGAGCGAGTTCGTTCAGCCCAACCAGCGGATCTTGCGGCGTCAGTTCCGACTCGGTTCCGCCGCTGGCGTAGGTGTGGTCGCCGTTGGTGAAGGCGATCTCACCAGACTCGGTCGTCCTTCCGCCGAGCGTCAGGTCGCCGCTGGCGATCAGGATCAGGTCCCCTGTCAGTTCCCCTTTATCATTGACCTCGCCGCGACGCACGATCGGCGTTTCAAAGCGATGGTCGGCTCCAAAGGCATCGAGAGCGCACGCCACCGAGAAACATTTTGTCGTGCTCGCCGGAGCAAAAAGTTTCTCCGAGTTCAGTTCGTACCGCACTTCGCCGGTCTTCAGTTCGACCGCCAGTAAGCCCCAATGAGCCTGCTTATACTTTGCCGAGTCCATGACCTCGCGAACTTTGGGTGGGACTCGGTCTTCGGCGATGGCCGAAACACCACCGACAACGGCAACCAAAACGATCAGCCATTGAGACAATCGATAAACTCGAGACACGGATCGGCTCCTCGTAACGGTTGGAGTTATGCTCTGGCCCGAATGGAATTGCGGCGGGACGGGGGACACATCTTATCGGCCTTGGCGCGGCACGCGAGGCTGCGATTGTGTCCGACACGTCTCGCGTCGGACGGATACGAGACGCATCCACCAAGAGCGTCAGTTTGCTCTTGTGTTTGCCGCAAGATAGCTTGCCCGCCCAGTGTCGAACGAAACTCTTGAGGATTGTGAACCATGACTGATGGTGGACTGACTCGGCGTGAATGGCTGGCAGCGGGTACGTTTGTCGGCACGGCAGCAGTGGCACAGGCCCAAACTTTGCCAGCAAAAGCCTCTGGCAACGTGAAATACAGCTTCAACACGAGCACGATTCGGGGGCAGAAGGTCGGGCTGGCTCGCGAAGTTGAGATCGCCGCGGAGGCGGGCTACGACGCAATCGAACCGTGGATGGGAACGATCAACGACTTCGTCAAAGGGGGCGGATCCCTCAAAGACCTCGGCAAGAAGGCTCGAGACCTCGGGCTGACGGTCGAAAGTGCGATCGGTTTCGCTCGCTGGATCGTCGATGACGACGCCGAGCGGGCCAAAGGATTCGAGGAGGCCAAACGGGACATGGACTCACTGCAGCAACTGGGAGGCAAGCGAATCGCTGCCCCGCCGGTCGGTGCTCACGACAAGGGACCAGTCGATCTGATGAAAGCGGCCGAGCGTTATCGTCAGCTTTGCGAACTCGGTCGGCAGTTTGGGATTGTCCCGGAAGTGGAAGTCTGGGGGTTTTCGAAGGCACTTTCACGGCTGGGTGAGACCGCGTTCGTGGCACTGGAGTCGGCGCACCCAGACGCCACGATCTTGCCGGACATCTACCATCTCTTCAAAGGTGGCTCCGGCTTTGAGGGACTGCGTCTATTAAGCAGTGCGGCGGTCCAGGTCTTCCACGTCAACGATTACCCGGCCGATCTGCCAAGGGACAAAATCGCCGACAAAGACCGGGTTTATCCGGGGGACGGCATCGCTCCGATGACCGAAATCCTGCGGTCGGTCATCCGCCCTGACCGGCCGATCGTCCTGTCACTCGAACTGTTCAACCCGCAGTACTGGAAGCAGGACGCCTTGCTGGTGGCTCAGACCGGTCTGGAAAAGACGAAGGCGGCGGTGGCGAAGGCCGCCGGATGACGAAAACTCAACCGGCAAGAGACGACCATGTCCGACTTCGAACTTCCGCTCGGCTCGATGGGAATGCTCTTTCAGTGTCTCACATCGGCGTCGTGAAATTCTGAACGGGTCCGAATGGCACTGCTGTTGCCGATGAAGTCGTCGCCAATCTGGTCGATCGTCACCGGACTCGTCTCTCAGACTATTGGCAGCGGGATGATGACCTTCTGAAAATTCGTGACAAATCATCGCGTTACAACTCTGGATTCCGAAATCGTCACAGATATACTTCGTCCGCCTGAACCGTCGGCTTGTTTTGCTCAGCGGCTGGGAACTGTTGAAACCACTTCGACCGACGTGATCTGGCTCAGGACAAATAGTCCATGCAAACTAGCACCTTGTCGGTCGGATCCGGCTCGCTTGTGGACTTGTTACCGTCTGCTCCAACTCTCGAACCTGCGGCCGAGTCACTGGCTGCGCATGCGACGACGTCGATCGACTTCGTGGTTCAAACTGCCAGTGCTGAAGTCGCGTGTGAACCAACTTCGCAGCTCGCGCCGATGAGCAGGCCAGTGGCTCGCGAACGCCGCGCGGTGGCTTCGCAAGTCGCACGACGCGCGATCTCACAGCGCACCTGTTCGCTGATGGGAGTTCAAATTGTCGGCAGCGGCTCGTACGTGCCGGAAAACATCGTCACGAACGCTGATCTGCGCGAACGATACGGCTTCGATCCGGATTGGATCGAGCAGCGGACGGGCATCTTCGCTCGACGTTATGCGTCGCGTGAACAAGCGACGAGCGATCTCGCCGTCGAGGCTGCGAATCGCGCGATCGACAATGCGGGGGTGCAGGCGGCCGACATCGACTTGCTGGTCGTCGGAACGTTCACACCAGATCACCTTTGTCCATCGACCGCATGCCTTGTCCAAGAGAAGCTGGGGCTCGACGTCCCGGCGTTCGATCTATCGGCTGCGTGTTCGGGATTTGTTTATTCACTGGCGACGGCGTCACAGTATGTCGCGACCGGCAACAGCAAATTGGCGTTGGTCATCGGAGCCGACTGTTGCAGCAAGATCGTAAATCCGCTCGACAAGAAGATCGCCCCACTCTTCGGCGATGGAGCTGGCGCGGTGTTGGTTTCGCGCGGTACGCCTGAGCAGGGCTTGTTGAGCTATCAGCTCGGTTCCGATGGTGGCGGTGGCCCGTTGCTGGAGTGCTCGGCGGCGGGATCTCGGAATCCCGTGTCGGTCGACGACATCACGGCTGGCCGACAATTCTTAAAAATGGACGGAAAGAACGTCTTCATGTGGGCCGTGCGAGTGGTCGAGGACACGATTCGGCTGGTGCTCGAAAAGTCTGGAACGCGACTCGAAGATGTGTCGTACTTTTTCTTGCATCAGGCGAATGCACGCATCCTGGATCATGTGGTCGAGAAGCTGGGTGTTCCTCGCGAAAAGGTTCTGATGCAGGTGGACCGTTATGGAAATACCTCGGCCGCTTCGATCCCGCTGGTGCTGGATGAGGCGTCTCGCGCCGGACGCATTCGAACTGGCGACACCGTTCTGATGTGCGGCTTTGGTGCTGGGCTAACTTGGGGAACCGCGCTGATTCGGTGGTAGTCTCCTCTGCGTGGTGGTGAGGTCATGCCATGAACGAACTCATCCGCAAGCTGTTGGGAAAGACAATCGTCGTTTCGCTGCGACTCGCCGGCGCGATCCCCATCAAAGGAATTTTGACCTCTGGCGATGATGGCTGCTTGATCGTCGAGCAACTCAAGGGCGCTCGCCGAGTGCCGGTCTACATTCCATTGGCGTCGGTACTGTTCTTCGTGGAAGACCAGGACGATCATCACTGATCCTTCGCCATTTCGACCCGCCACGAACCGTTTTCCAGCCGTTTACCCGGGCTTCTTGACGCGCGGCAGTATCGTAGATTGCTGGCTCGCGACGATCCAAATTGGGTTCCGTTCTGCGGGTTTGCGGCAGTCATCGCAAGAAAACTCGCCTTGTGGATTGAGCCTGGGTTGTCGCGGCCTGACGGACTCCGATTCGCCGAAAGGGGTTGGAGACGAGTTGCCTCTACCGGTAGATTGCGGTGCCGTGTCATGTTGCGTCGTGAGATGTCGACCGATGCGCACCGTAATCCAGCGGCGATTCTTCGTTTCGCGAGACTGATTCATGAGTACTCCAGGCAATCAGAAGCCCTCCGATTCTGGCGACTCCAAACAGCCTTCAGGCGGTGATTTCGACCAAACACTGCCAGAGGGAGCTTTCGACCAAACGATGTCCGAAGATTCTGTCGACAGCGTTCCGCCGAGTACGCCGCCCGACGAATCTCCGCCCAAAGGCGAAATCGCAGCTCCCGAATTGCCTGACGATTCGGCAACTATGATCGTCGACGAACCAGCCGCTGCTGATGAAGGCGCCACGATGATCGGCGACGAACCTTCCACGGCAGATGAGAACGCGACCATGATCGGCGATGAGTCGTCTGTGCCCGATGAGGGTGCGACGATGCTCAGCGATGACGGAGGTGTACCTCCCTCCGAAGACGATTATGGCAAGACGCTCCCCGAGGGAGCACTCGCCGAAGCCACCCCTGAAGAGGAAGACTTCGGAGGGAAAACGATGATGCTGGACTCCGCCGCCGGAGATGAGAGCTCAGCGGCCGAGGATGACTACGGCAAGACGATACAAGACAGTGCGTCAGCGGAATCGATCGATGATTCGGCGGACGCTGACAAGACGATGATTGGAGACGTCGCGTCGTCTGGCATGGATAACGGGGATGACTTTGGCAAAACCATTCAAGTCGATTCCTTTGCCGCGACCATGACGGATGACGGCGACACGTTGCCTCGAGAGGATTTCGACGCCAAGACGATCGTCGGCTCCGACAGCGCGATAGAGCAAAACGAACCTCCAGCCCAAGCCAACATCCCCGTCGGACGGACCATGGCGGACTCCGATGCCGCGAAGACTCGCGGAACCGTCTTTGCGTCGCAGGCCACGCGCGCTGGCGGACTGACTTCCGTTCAAGGAACGGAAGTCGGCGACGCGAACACCGTCGACGGCATCGAAAAGGACGATCTGAATATCGCGATCCGGCAGATCACCGGTTTGACCTACGGCAGAATCCCCAAAGCCGATTTCAAGCTGGTCAAGGTGCTCGGTGAAGGAGGCATGGGCATCGTCTACGTTGCCAAGCAGCAATCGCTCGGTCGGGAAGTAGTCTTCAAGACGCTCAAGGCGATCCCGAAGGCGCAAGCGTCAAAGCTGAAAGCCAGCGGCACCTACAACTCGGTGATCAAGCACCGGTCCGACATGTTCGTGTCCGAGGCGGTGGTCACGGCCGACTTGTTTCATCCGAACATCATTCCAATTTACGAAATAGCCGAAGCGCCCGACGGCTCGATGTTCTACACGATGAAGTGGGTCCGAGGTGAAGGTTGGCACAACCGCATCAAGGACATGACGATTGACGAGAACATCGAAGTGCTGATGAAAGTCTCGGATGCGATGGCGTTCGCGCATTCGCGAAATATCGTCAACCGCGACCTCAAGCCGGAAAACGTGATGCTCGGGGGATACGGCGAGACGATTGTCCTTGACTGGGGCCTGGCTCTGCCATTCGGCGAGGGCAAAGACCGCTTGCCGTTGGCGACAACCGCCGGACTCGGTTCGGGCACTCCCGCTTACATGCCTCCGGAGTTGATCACCGGACCGCTGAACAAGATCGGGCCCGGCTGCGACATTTACCTCTTGGGTGCCATGTTGTTTGAGGCCGTCACCGGGAAACCGCCACACGACTTCGCATCCTTTCAGTCGAAGACTCAATCGGCCGGCGCGAAGATGGCGGAGATTCGCCGCATCGTCGTCGAGAACATCATCCGTGAGACGGACTTTTCCGGTGAGTTGATCGACATCGCAAAGAAGGCGATGGCCACGAAACCAGAAGACCGATATCTGACTGTTGTCGAATTTCAGAACGCGATCCGCGAGTACCAAAAACACGCTGCCAGCCGCACGCTGTTGGAACGTGCGAAGGAAATGACCAACGTCAGCGAACCAGTCACCACGGAAACCAAACCCGTTGCCGATGCCCCTGCCCTCGGATATTCGAACTACCAAAATGCACTGGCACTCTACAACGAATCGTTGCGCGAATGGCCGGGAAACCTTCAGGCTCGTGAAGGTCTGACCGAAGCACAGTTGCAGTTCGCCAAGCTCGCATTGACCAAGGGCGACTTTGATCTCGGCCTTTCGGTGCTCGACGCACACGCCGAAACGCACGTCGAAACGCGGACGACTTTGCTGAAAGCTCGCGACGAACGCGAAGGCCGCGTCCGCGTGATGAAGCTCCTGAAAGTCGCGGCAGCCGTCTTGATCGTGGCCGTCATCGGCCTGCTGACCGTCGCCGCTCGATTCCAATTCAATTTGCAGGCGGCTCAAAAAGCTTTGATTACCGCCGAGGACGCCAAGTCGAAAGCCGACGAAGACAAAGCGGACGCTGAGGCCGCGATGAAAGTCGCGGAACTCGCCACCGAAAAGGCCAAGCAAGATCTCGACGCGGCCAACATCGCCAAGGCCGATGCCGAAGAGAAACTGATCGTGGCAAAAGAGGCCACTGAGAAGGCCAATGAGGCTACCAAAGTCGCCAACGCGAAACTGGAAGTCGCGAAAAAGGACACCGAGAAGGCGCTGATCGCATTCAACGAAGCCAACGTCGCCAAAGACAAAGCTGAAGTGGCCAAGAAGGATGCCGAAGCGGCCGCGCTTACCGCCAGTATCGCCAAAGACAAGGCCGAAGAAGCGAGGGGAAAAGCGACGTACCTGGCCGGTCTGGCTTCCGCGAATCGCTTCGTGCAAGAAGGCCGCTACCCTGACGCACGCAAAAAGCTGGAAGAACTTAAGAAGCTGGATGAGGACCGACCGAAGGACAAAAAACGCTGCAAGGAAGAATGGGAGCAGTTGTGGAACACGGTCAACGCGCCGCAGGCGGTGTCACTGTCGAAGCCGGTGGAGTCCATTGGACTGAGCCGTGATGGTCGCAAACTCGCGGCGGGCGACAGCGTGGGGCACATCATCGTCTGGTCTGTTGATGAGTCGGGCAAGTTGCTCGAACAACCGTTGCGGCGTCTCGAATTCGGCTCGCGGCAGCGAGTCGTCGTGATGTCGCCCGATGGAAATTCCGTTGCGGCAGCGGGAGACAACGGCAAGATTCTGGTCTGGACACTTCTGGCCGATCAACCACCCGTGGAGTTGAACGGACACGACAGCACGGTCAACACACTGAAGTTTTCCGAAAACGGAAAGCAACTGGTTTCCGGCGGCGATGATCGCACTGTGAAGCTCTGGTCGATCGCCGAAGGTCGCGTGATCATCAATCAAAAAGTGATGTACTCGGTGCAGTGCGTCGATTGGTCGCGTGACGGCAAGTTCCTGGTCGCGGGAACCTCCTCGACGGCTGACTCCAGCGGCGTCGCGTACTCCTGGGCTGTGCAATCGCGCGACAACGGGTTGGATTTAATCTCGCTGCGCACCTTCCAGGTTCCCCCCGAAGGGAAGGTCAAACAAGATCGCGGAGTCGTGACGATCGCGTTGACCGACGACGGACAATTCGCGGTCAGCAACGGTCCCGCCGCGGAGCTGCATCTCTGGCGAGTCGACACGCGCGACAGCAAAGACGCGAAGAAGTTGCTGAAGGTCAACGTGGAGTCGATCAAACTCGGTTTGCATTCAAGCCGTGTCGAGCGAGTTCGTTCGGTGGTGTTCTCGGCCGACAGTTCACGCATGCTGGCCGCGGGTGACGACGGCACAATCACGATTTGGGATCGCCGCGAAACCGATGACTTGCCAACCTACACACGCTCAAAAGTTATATTGTCCGGCCACGGCGGCCCGGTTCGCCGAGCAATCCCTTTGCCGCAATCACCCGAGTTGATCGTTTCTGGCAGTTACGATCAGAACGTCCACGTCTGGAATTTGAAAACGTACCTCGAATCGCGCGACTGGCTCGAAGAACCGTCGAAAGCGAAATCGGACGCGGATGAGGAACCGACCGCGTTCGTTCCGAATCGCGTGATTCCCGATCCTTTTGGAATCCGCCGGAATCCGGTTGCGGAACATCGCCTGACCCGTGGCGAGTTCGCGTTGGCGAACATTCAAGACGCCGAAAAGGAACCCGCACCGGCAAAGAAGCCGCATGCGGAATCAGGCATGAAGTCGGTGCAGATCATCACCGGCCACACGGATTCGGTTCTTTCGGCTGTGTTCAGCCGCGACGGCTCGCGAGTCTTGTCCGCTTCGCGTGACCAAACGGCTCGCGCGTGGAACAGCGAAAACGGTCAGGCGGTCGGTACGGTGACTAAACAAGCGGCCGTGTTTGACGATCACATTTTTGCGGAAGGGCATGAGTACGACCTGTTCGCGATGCGTTTCTTTCCAGATGCCAAGCGACTGCTCACCAGCGGTTTCGACGGGACGATGCGGATTTGGGACTCTCGTATTGACGACGACAATTCGTTCGGCCGCGAACTGGCGACGCTTCCGGAAACGGGGATGTACGGGGTCGTTGAAATCTCGCGTGATGGCGAATGGATTCTGACTGCGGGCCGCAAGAACTCGGTCCAGCTTTGGAACACACAGCGCGTCTTGAGCAGCCGCCGACCGAAACCGGATTTGATTCTCGACGGCCAACATCGCTATCGCGTCACCACTGTGGCCATTTCTCCGGACACTTCACGATTGTTGACCGCCGACCGCGAAGGCTACATCGTGTTTTGGGACGCGAAGACGGGCAAAGTGATCGGCCGCCAACGCAACTCCCACGCCGGCGAGGTGGTCAAAGCGGAGTTTCTCGGCGATGGTTCGCGCTTGCTGACCGCTGGCGTCGATCGCCGAGTCGCGTTGTGGAATGTCATCGAGTCGGACGCCGGCTTGGCATTGCAGAGAGTCCGTCAATTCGATCACGAAGGCATGGTCGTCAGCCTGGCCGTCAGCCCGCTCGGCGATCGCTTTCTCAGTGTTTCTCGCCGCATTGAGAAGGCCTCCAAAAAAGCCGATGCCAACAAGTCGAAAACCAAGGTGACGTATTGGATAATCGAATCCGGCAAGGAGCAAACCATCGACGTGACCAGCCAGAGTGCGGCGAATTCCGTTGCCGATTCGGCCCGCGTTCCCGTTCCTGCGTGGGCCGCCAACGGAACGTCGGCGGTTGTCACGACTCCGGATGGCGTGATTCACTTCTACGACTCTGACGCCAATCGCATCACCAATTCCTTGAGCGTGGACAACACCGACGGCAACGCACAGCGAGCGCTGCCGTACGCCAGCCTTTTGCGTCCTGATGAACCCACGCCCCTGCATCTCGTGACGCAGACGCACAACGCGGCGTTCCTGTGGCGTCTGAAAGACGGAGCCAACTTGGTCACTTTTCGTCCGCAAGGACCAGTGTTCTCGGCCGGCTATTCGTCCGACGGACGCTTCGTGGTGACCGGTGGCCGATCGGTCCGCATCTTTGACGGCAACGAACAGCACATTACGTTTGGTCGGCCGCTGCACAAGATCGAGTATCCGCATCAAGGTCTCGTGACGAGTGTCGAATTCTCGCCCGCGAATGGCTCGTACCGCTTTCTGACGACCAGCTACGACGAAACGGCAAAGATCTGGGAATGGCAGCCCGATCGCAAAATCGCCCGAATGATTCACGAACTGAAGGGTCACGAAGGCCCGGTACGCTCCGGCACCTGGTCGGCCGACGGCACGCGAGTGCTCACCGTCGGGAACGACTCGCATCCTCGAATTTGGAGTTTCCCTCCGGACGGCCCGCCGAAATCGGAGTCGCTCGAATTCACAAAACAACGCGTGGCCAACACGGTCACCGGTGCCGATGAGTCGGAGCGGGACTTCGATCAATTGTGCGGCGCGTTTTCCTGGGACGGCCAGTTCGTGGCGGTGGGGGGGCGAGCTGCCAGCACCGGCGAGAGCGTCGGCTGGATTTGGAATCTCACACCTGCTGCCGGAAAGCCGCCGCAATTGCATGCAACCGTTCGCGGACACGGATTGGGTGGCATCAACTCAGTCTCGTTCCTGCCGGATGACGACCGCTTGCTGACGGGCGGCACCGATGGCACCGCTCGTCTGTGGGATTGGCAGAAGGACGCCGTCCTCGCGGAAACCGATCCGCCGCTCGCCGCCGACTTCTTGATTTCGCTCGTCCGCCGCGGCGAAGCGACCACGCACAGCGGCGCGGTGACCTCCGTCCGAGTCACGCGCACCGGCAACATGGTCACCGCCAGTTCCGACGGCACGGTGCTGATCTGGCCTAAGTAGCCACTGACGTCCGCAGGCGAGTTGCTAGCGGAAGATGGACGCGATCGCACCCCAGAGAAACGGCATCACCAAAGCCAGACCAACCATCTTGAGACCGCGGGCCGGCTGCCCGGCGATCATCGCCACAATTCCGACCACACAACCAATCGGAAAGCACACGCAGATCGCGATGTCGGAAGCGGTCAATTGATTGTCCACCGCAATTCGGGTTCTTTGCCGCTCTCGGCTGCGGACACTGGAACTGAGAGTCTCACCGCAGAACCGACACTTCACGGCGGCCGCAGCGATTATCTCGCCGCACATCGGACAAAGCTTTCGCGGAGAAATCTCATCCGACGTGACGGCGGCTCTGTCTTCGGCAAGCTCAACAATGTTCGTTTTTGGCCGGGCTCCGTTCGTTGCAATTTCATCCTTGGTATCGGGGACGACAACAACTGCGCCGCAGTCGGGACACTTCGCCTTCTTTCCGGCCAGCGACTCGGGTGCCTTCAGTGCTCTTCCGCAGTCGCAGCACTTCACCGAAATCGGCATCAGCAAGCTCCCCGCAAAGTCGAACGCAGGACCTCTACGCAATCTCCTTCGGCCGCCACAACCCTTGCAGCTTGCCGCGAGTGTCCGTCGAAAGATCAAGCCAGGAATCGATGGGTAGTTCGATCTGCGCTAACGCCGCCGTGGGAAATGTTTCGACGCGCCCGATGAGACGATCGAGCCAATCCTCCAAACCGGGGTTATGGCCGACGATGAGCACACGCTCGAACTGACTGGGAACTCGCGAAACAACGGCGACGAACGCTGATGGATCAGCGTGGTACAGCAACAGAGCAACCTCAACTTGTCCGTCGCATTTCGCTTCTTTCGCAGCGAGTTCAGCGGTCGCCACTGCACGCGCTGCCGACGACGACAGAATGTGATCCGGAACCAGGTTCAACTCTCTAATCAGACGGCCCATCCGTTTGGCCGCCTCCCGGCCGCGTTTCTTCAGCGGGCGGTCGTGATCGGCGAGACTCGCGTCCGTCCAACTGGATTTACCGTGTCTCAAAAGCAACAGCGTTTTCATTGGCCACCATTTGCAGAGCGATGTGGCACGAAGATCGTGCGACGAGAATTCTCGGCGAGCCTGCCGATCTCACACCTCTCGCGAAACAGAACTTCTTGCGAACGGTGGGAAGCATTCTTCCCCTGTTTGACGCGCGAGTAGCTGCCATCGGAATTCAACCGCCGGGCTTTGACGTTGTCGTCGAAGTACACTTCGAGCACCGACATCAACCGTGTCCGCAGCGCGCGATCCTCGATCGGAACGAGCAACTCGACACGTCGGTCCAGGTTGCGCGGCATCCAGTCGGCAGAGGAAATCAAAACTCGCTCGTCCCCGCCGTGGTAAAAAAACATGATCCGAGCATGTTCGAGAAATCGGTCCACGATGCTGACCACTGAAATGTTCTCGCTCAGACCTTTGACGCCCGGCCGCAGGCAGCAGATGCCGCGAATGTTGAGCTTGATCTTCACCCCCGCCTGCGAAGCCTCGTACAGAGCGTCGATGATTTTGGGGTCCACCAGCGAATTGAGCTTGGCGAGAATCACTCCCTTCTGTCCCTGCTTTTTACGCTGTATCTCAGCTTCGATCATTTCGAGCAGTCGCGGCCGCAGACCCAGCGGAGCCATCTCGATCCGGCGGAACTTCATCGGCTGTGAGTAGCCCGTAATCGCGTTGAAGAAGCTGGTCGCGTCGGCCCCGAGTTCTTCGTTGCTGGTCATAAAGCTGACGTCGCTGTAAAGCCGAGCGGTCGATTCGTTGTAGTTGCCGGTCCCGAAGTGGACGTAGCGGACGATCCCCTGCGGCTCGCGGCGGACGATGACCAGGCATTTGGCATGCGTCTTCAGTCCTTTGACGCCGTAGATAACTTGCGCGCCGGCGAGCTCCAGGCTCTTCGCCCATTCGATATTGCGAGCCTCATCGAAGCGGGCTTTCAGTTCAACGATGACGGTGACGTACTTTCCCTTCTCGGCGGCCCGTTGCAGAGTGGCCACGATGGGGCTGTTGCGGCTTGTCCGATACAGAATTTGTTTGATCGCCAGCACGTTCGGATCATCCGCCGCCTCTTCGAGCAGTCGCAGCACCGGCTCAAAACTTTCGTAGGGATGCACGAGCATCAAGTCTTGCCGCTGCAAAACTTGAAACATGCTGCTTCCCAGATCAACGCTCGGCGACAGCTGCGGCAGCCACGATTCGTAACGCAGATGATCGAAGCCCGAGCGGTCGCCAAGCTGCATGAACGCGGAGAGGTCCAGCGGTCCCGGCACGACATAGACTGATTCGTTCTGGACCTTTAAAGCGTCTTGCAGAAACGCCAACAGTGGCGTCGTCACGGTGTCGGAGATTTCCAACCGCACACACGCTCCGGTCTGCCGAGCTTCCAAGACCTCTTCCATCTCGGTCAGCAAGTCGAAGGCGAGGTCTTCTCGCAGGCTCAAGTCGGCGTTGCGAGTGATCCGAAACGGCACACACTCGCGCACCGACTCGCCGGGGAAAAACTTCGCCGAGTGCAGAGCCACAACGTCCTCGACCAGCATGAACTCGTAGCCGCTCTCGGCCGGCAACGAGACGAATCGCGAGGTCCGTTTTCCGAACGGTACGATCGCAAAACGAGGAACTTGCTTGTCGTCCCCCTTCGCCGGATCGAGCCGCACACAAACATTGAGCGACTGCGTGGTCAGTAGCGGAAAATCGTCGGAGGACGTCACCGCGATCGGCGTCAGGACGCTCGACAATTCGTCGTCGAACAGTTGTTCGACCAACTTGACTTGCCGCGGCGTCAGGTCCGCGGCTCGGCGGCGGCGGATGCCTGCCTCCGCCAACTTCGGTTCGAGGTCTTGCAAAAAGCAGGTGTATTGCTCGACCGTCATGTGATGCGTGCGTGTACCAATTGCGTGAAGCTGTTGCTCTGGAGTCAGCCCCGACGGATCGAGCGACGTGCTTCCTTGAGCCAACAACATCTGCAAGCTGCCGACGCGGACCATGAAGAACTCGTCGAGGTTCGACGCCGTGATCGCCAAGAACTTCACTCGTTCGAGCAACGGCACACCGCCATCCAGAGCCTCCGCCAGCACGCGCTGATTAAACTCCAACCAGCTCAGTTCGCGATTCAGGTATTTGCTGCTGGTCGAGGTGTCGCTCATGGTGCCGTAACGTAGCGGACGAGTGTCAAGAGCCAAAGGCTCGCTACAATCCAGCCGCCTCGATCGGCGCGGGTCTCCCGACCCTGCCGGAACAGACCACCGAAGCACTCCCGAAAATGATAGGGGCTCGAAGGCGGGAGACCTGCGGTCCAACGCAACGGCGGGGTCGGGAGACGCGTGCCGAGCGCTGCTGTCCTATTTGCCTCTACTTTTTGAAAGGAACTCTGATGTCGCCGCTCCGTTGGCTGCTGTTGGCTGGTTTGGTTTTGATGTTCGACAGTGCGTTCGTTGCGAAATCGCTTGAAGCCGACGAGTTGGCCGAACAATTCGCCAAGACTCAATTCAAAAACGCGGATGGAAAAACGCTTTTGTACCGCTTCCTCAAGCCGGCCAAAACTGAACCTGGCAAGAAGATTCCCCTCGTGCTGTTCCTGCACGGCGCCGGAGAGCGTGGTGACGACAACGAGAAGCAACTGATTCATGGCGTGAAGAAATTCGCCACGGAAGAGTTCCTGGCCAAGTACCCCTGCTTTGTTGTCGTACCTCAGTGCCCGACCAACAAAAAATGGTCGGACGTCGATTGGTCCACGAATAAAGTCGTCTTTCCCGATCAGGAATCCGAAACCGCCGTTCTGGTGATGCAGTGTCTGGATAGTTTGGAAAAAGATTTCCCGATCGACACCACTCGCGAGTACGTCACCGGTCTGTCGATGGGAGGCTACGGATCGTGGGACGCGATCGTTCGTCACCCACAGCGATTCGCCGCCGCCGTGCCGGTCTGCGGAGGCTGCGATCTCAGCAAAGCCAAGTCAATTGCTCACGTCCCGACCTGGACGTTTCACGGAGCGATGGACAAAGCCGTCAAAGTAGAACACTCACGCGAGATCGTCGAAGCTCTGAAAGCCGCCGGCGGCAAACCGAAGTACACCGAGTACCCCGACGTCGGCCACGACAGTTGGAACGGAGCCTACAAAGACCGCGAGATGTACGAGTGGCTGTTCGCTCAGAGGAAGAAAAAGTAGTGTAAGTGCTCTCTGGGAGTTTCAACGTGCCGACGGAACCACCTGCTGACTCTGATCTCGCTGCCGTGCAGAAGCTGGCCGACAGCTACCAGCGCGTTACGCACGAGCTGTCGAAAATCATCGTCGGGCAACACCGAGTCATCGAAGAACTGCTGATCGCGATGCTCGGCGGCGGACATTGCCTGCTGGTGGGCGTACCCGGCCTCGCGAAGACGTTGATGGTTCGGACCCTGGCCGACACGCTCAGCCTGTCGTTCAACCGCATCCAATTCACGCCGGACCTGATGCCTGCCGACATCACCGGCACTGAGGTTATCCAAGAGGACAAGCTGTCGGGCACCCGCGAGCTGCGTTTCCTGCCGGGACCAGTCTTCGCCAACGTGCTGCTCGCCGACGAGATCAACCGCACCCCGCCAAAGACACAAGCCGCACTGCTCGAAGCGATGCAGGAACGGCAAGTCACCGTCGGCGGCAAACGGCATCTGCTTCCATCGCCGTTCTTTGTGCTCGCCACGCAGAATCCGATCGAGCAAGAGGGAACCTACCCGCTCCCCGAAGCGCAGCTCGACCGGTTTATGCTGCAAATCAAAGTGGACTACCCGACCGAGGACGAGGAGTTCAACATCGTCCGCAGCACGACCGGCGGTGTGCATGCCGTGATCGACAAAGTGCTCGGCCATGAGGACCTGCTTCGGCTGCAAGAGATCGTGACGCGCATTCCGATCGCCGATCATGTCATCCGCTACGCCTTGCAACTCACGCGACTGACTCGGCGTGGTGATGCCGAAGCGACCGAGGCGCCGAACTTCGTGCGCGACTTCATCACCTGGGGGGCAGGACCACGAGCAAGTCAGTGCCTGATTCTCGGCGCGAAAGCGCGCGCAGTCTTACGCGGACAAACGCACGCGTCGCTGGAGGACGTGCAAGCGGTCGCGGCTCCAGTGCTGCGGCATCGACTGGTTTTGAACTTTCACGCCGAAGCCGAAGGGCTGACGGCCGACGCGCTGGTGCGGCGGCTGATCGAGCACGTTCCGGCCGATCCGGCGAAGTGGAATGGTCGTGGCTCAACACCTGCCGTATTTCGATCCGCGAACGCTCAGCAAGCTTGAAGGGCTGGCGCTGCACGCTCACGGCACCGTCGAAGGGGCGGTCACGGGAGCACATCGCAGCCCCTTTCACGGCTTCGCCGCCGAATTTGCCGAGCACCGCGAGTACGCTCCCGGCGACGATCTGCGTTACGTCGACTGGAAAGTCTACGGCCGCAGCGATCGTGTTTTCGTCAAGCAGTTCGAGGAAGAAACTAACTTCGCCTGCCACGTCTTGCTCGATGCCAGCGAGTCGATGTCGTACCGCTCCGATGCCGCGCCACTATCGAAACTGGAATTTGCCAAGCACATCGCTGCTGCGATCAGCTATGTCGTCGTGAAACAGCAAGACGCGATCGGCCTGATCACGTTTGACCGCGAGATCGACCAAGCCGTCCGCCCCGGCAGCCATGCCGGCCACTGGAAACAGATTTCGCACGTCCTCGAAACGACGAAGCTGAAAACTGAGAGTCGAGAGTCGAGAGTCGAACCGCAGCCTCAACTCTCAACTCTCGACGCTCAGCTCTCGTCTCTCTTTGCCGACCTCTCCGAACGCCTCGTCCAGCGCGGCGTCGTGGTCGTGCTCAGCGATCTCTTCGCGAATCCCGATTCGCTGATGCTCGGCCTGAAGCGACTGCGGCATCGCAAACACGACGTTCGCGTCTGGCAAATCGTCGATCCCGCCGAAGAGGATTTTCCGTTCGACGATCCGACACTGTTCCACGGGCTGGAAGGCTGGACCGATCTGCCTACCGAGCCGCGACTCCTGCGGACCGCATACCAGCACGAGTTCATCAGCCATCGCGAATCGTTGCGCCGACAATGCCGCGACCTGAGCATCGACTTCGCTGTGCTGCGCACCGACCTGCCGGTCGAATTCGCCATCAAGCAATGTCTCGCGTCGTACTAACCCGAAGCGTCAGCGAGGGCGAACGCTTCAGAGATTTGGACTTGCACGCGAGTGATGCGCCCGCCCTCGCTGACGCTTCGGGTTAGTGTGCAGCCGCCAATGCGAGTGCGGTGTACCCGATGCCGCGCGCCGCGACCTCCGCTGGCGATCCTTCGGCCACAATCTGTCCGCCGCGCGAGCCGCCGTCCGGACCGAGGTCTATTAACCAGTCGGACTGAGCGATAAGTTCCAAATGATGTTCGATGACGACGACGGTGTGCCCCGCATCGACCAGCCGTCGCAGCAAGCTCAACAGCCGTTCGACGTCGGCCGGATGCAGGCCAGTCGTCGGCTCGTCGAGCACGAACATGGTCGATACCAAATTTTCGCGACTCAACTCGGTCGCCAGTTTTACGCGTTGAGCTTCGCCCCCCGACAACGTCGTCGCCGACTGACCGAGCCGCAGATAGCCCAACCCGACTTCGCGAAACGTTTTGAGCACGGCGGCCACTCGCGGCACGTTGGCAAACAGTTCCGACGCTTCGTCGATTCGCATTCGCAACACGTCCGCCACAGTCCGGCCGTGAAATCGAACTTGTAGCGTCGACGAATTGAATCGCTCCCCACGACAGCTCGGACAGGTCACAAACACATCAGGCAGCAATTGCAATCGCACTCGCTGCACCCCACGCCCGCGACAAGCCTCGCAGCGGCCGGAGGGGGAATTGAACTTGAACCGGCTGGCGCGAAAGCCTCGAAGCTTGGCTTCGCGCGTTTGCGAGTACAGCTTGCAGACTTCGTCCCAGATGCCGGAATACGTCGCCGGATTTGACGTCGGAGTCCGCCCTAATGGCGACTGCGTCACCTCGATCAGACGCGTGATGGCTCCAAATTCCTCACCAGTACGAAGCGCCAGCGAGTGGTCGCCGCGTTGCCCCAATCGTGATCTCTCGCTCGCGCGTCGGGCCAGCGTTTCCAGAACCTGCGGCACGAGTGCATGATGCACAAGCGACGTCTTACCCGATCCGCTGACTCCGGTGATCGCTGTCAACGCCTGCAACGGAATCCGCACCGAAACATCACGCAGGTTATGAACTGAGACATTCGCCAGTGTGAGCCAAGTTGATTCGTGGCTCCTTCGTTCGATGGGCACTCTTACCCGTCCGTGGTCGAACAAGAGCGTCTGACCGATATACCGTCCCGTCACCGATGCTGCGTTCGCCACGACTTCGCTGGGCGAACCGCATGCGATGACTTGGCCGCCGTCCACACCTGCTCCGGGGCCGAGGTCGATCAGGTGATCCGCGTTTCGCATGACATCGGGATCGTGCTCGACGACCAGCAGCGTGTTCCCTTGATCGCGCAGATCGTGCAGCGCGTCGACCATCGCGGTTGTGTCTTTCGGATGCAGTCCGACCGTCGGTTCGTCGAGCACATAACAGGCTCCGACCAATCCGGAACCCAGACACGCGGCAAGTCGTGCTCGTTGGAACTCACCGCCGGAGAGTGTCCGCGTCGGACGATCCAGCGTGAGGTAATCCGCGCCGACGCGAATCAGAAAATCGAGCCGACTCCGAATCGCCGGCAGCGTCCGCCTGAGAACACGATCCTCCGCAGTCTCAATCGAAGCGACGGAAGCCTCCCATTCCGACAGAATCCGTCTCGCCTCGCTGACCGTTTTTCCGAGCAGTTCCGGTAGCGTGATCCCTCGAAATCGTACGCCTCGCGCAAACGGATTCAGCCGCGCACCTCCGCAGTCGGCGCACAGTTCTTGCCGCTCGCTTTGCCGTGCGGAGATCGTGTCGAAATCAGTTTCATCCGCCACGCGAACTCCGAGACCGCGACAACTCAGACACGCGCCGTGAGGGCTGTTGAAACTGAAGGTGCGAGGTTCGAGTTCGGCGAAGCTGACGCCGCAGTCGGCACAGGCGAAGCGGCTGCAATAGGCGTGATCCTGCCAGCCGTCGGCCGACTGCTCGCACAGGATGACCGTCCCGTCTCCGTGTTTGAGGGCCAGTTCCACCGACTCGCGCAGCCGAGCCTGTAAGCCAGCCTTCACGACGACCCGATCGACAATCGCCTCGATCGTGTGCGACTTCGTTTTTACGAGCGCCGGGGGCTGAGACACTTCGACCGGTTCGCCATCCACGCGAGCACGCACGAATCCAGCCTTCGCGATCGTCTCGAAGACGTCGCGATGTGCTCCCCGCTTGCCGCGAACCAACGGAGCGAGAATCATCACCTTTCGCCCCTCTTCCAGCGCGAGGATTTGTTGGACGATCTCCTGTGGATTGCGAGCCGACAGCGGTTGGCTGCACTTGGGGCAGTGAGCCTTTCCGCAACGAGCAAACAACAGCCGCAGGTAATCCAGAATCTCCGTCGTCGTCGCCAGTGTGCTTCGAAGTGAGGCTGATCCCGCGGACTGCCCAACGCTGATTGTCGGCGGCAACCCGTCGATGACGTCGACGTCGGGCCGTTGCCACGCGCCAACACGCGCCCGTGTTTCGGCGGAGAGACTTTCGAGGTATCGCCGCTGGCTTTCGGCATGAATCACATCGAACGCCAACGAACTCTTGCCGCTGCCGCTGACTCCTGTGAGGACCGTCAGCCGTTGCCGAGGAATGTCGACACCGATGTTCTGCAAATTATGCACGCGAGCACCGCGCACGCGGATGTGCCCGACAGGCGAATTCAGTGATTGAGCGTCGGCAGACATGGCGGCTCGAATCTGTAGTCGATCGAGGACGATGGCGATACTCTCCTTACATCACCATGACTGAAGTCATCCCGCATCCATTTCTGTTTCGCTTCTCTCTCCCCGTACGGCGCAGTGACAGCCTGCCCAGGCGCGGCAAGCGATTATTCGACCTTTCGGCCGACTTTGCGTTGCCGGATCTCAGCGAACTGCGCGGAGTGCGACCCTTTGGCGAACTACGAGCGGCATGGAACGACGATGGCCTCGCCTTCAGTGTGCTCGTGCACGGCAAGAAACAGGCACCCGCCGCCGAAGAACGGACGCCGACGATGCCTGACGGCTTGCAGCTTTGGATCGACACACGCAACACGCAGTCCATCCACCGAGCCAGCCGCTATTGTCATCACTTCTGTTTTGCTCCGACGGGTGGCGGCCGGGATGGCGAACAGCCATTCGGGATCCAATTGCCGATCGCACAAGCTCGCGAGCTGACACCGCTCGCCGCAAAAGGGAGTTTGCTGGTCAACGCCGAAATTCTTTCGGACCGCTATCGGCTCGACGCATGGCTGGGGCGCGAACAGCTTCAAGGCTTCGATCCGGCCGCCGATCGCGAGGCGGGAACGCCGACGAAGCTCGGATTCTTCTACGAGATTCGGGACAGCGAACTCGGCGATCAAACACTGACCGTCGACGCCAGCTTTCCGTTTTCGTACGACCCCAGCCTGTGGAGCACGTTAGAACTGACAGCGTAGCCTGGTTTGCAAACGAGCACGCAGGGCCAGCAACTGGTCAAACACAGGAAGGACAATCACTCGCTGGCGCGTCGGGCTGGTCTTGAAATGGCTTCCGCGACTTGCAACGAACAACGTTCACGCGAAAAGCGCGTCGACGAAGTTGTCGGGGCTGAAGACTTGCAGGTCGTCGATCCCTTCGCCGACTCCCACATACTTCACCGGGATTCCCATTTGCTGACGGATCGCAACGGCGACTCCCCCTTTGGCAGTGCCGTCGAGCTTCGCGAGGATCAGGCCGGTGCATTGCGTGGCGTCGGAAAAATTCCTGGCCTGACTGAGCCCGTTCTGGCCAGTGGTCGCGTCGAGCACCAGCAAGCTCTCGTGCGGCGCGCCAGGGATTTTTTTGCCGATCACCCGATGAATTTTCGTCAGTTCTTGCATCAGATTTTGCGAGGTTTGCAGCCGGCCGGCGGTGTCGACGATGACGACGTCCTTACCGGTGCTGAGTGCCTGTTCGCAGCCGACGAAGGCAACGCTGGCGGGATCGGTGCCGCTCGGCTTTGTGACGATGTCGCAGCCAAGCCGTTGGCTCCAGAGAGTCAGTTGCTCGACGGCCGCTGCGCGGAACGTATCGCCAGCGGCGAGGACTACCGAGTTCCCGGTGCTAATCAGCAGCTTGGCGAGCTTCGCGATCGACGTTGTCTTGCCGGCTCCGTTGACGCCGGCAACGAGAATCACTGACGGCTTCGTCGACGAGAGCTTCAAGGGCGAGAGCGGATTCTCAGAATCCCAATTGGAGTTGCCGTCCCCTCGCAGCAGCGACTTCAGCTTGTCTTTGACTGTCTGCCAGATGTCGTCGAGCACGACAGTTCGGCCGAGATGTTTGGCTCGCAGTTCGTCCATGATCGCGTCAGCCGCGGCGACTCCCATGTCGGTGCGCAGCAGGCGCTTTTCGAATTCGGTGAGTTTCGGCTCGTCGAGAATCTCGCCTGCCTTGAGCAGGTCGCGAATGTCGGTTTGCAGCAGTTGCTTGGTCTTAGCCAAGCCCGCTTTCAATTTTTCGAAGAAAGCCATGATCAACTCATTTTGAAGCAAGAACTCAGAAACCACAAAGGCACAAAGGCACGCAGGATCACAATCCTCTTCGTGCCTTTGTGCCTTCGTGGTTCAATGGCATTTGACTACCGCAACCGCAACCGCTTGCGATCTGACTCCAATAGCACCACCTTCCGCAGGCGAATGGTCTTCGGTGTAACTTCGACGTACTCGTCGTCCTCGATGTACTCGAGGGCCATTTCCAGCGACATATCGCGGGGTGGTTTGAGGATGATGTTCTCGTCGCTGCCGGAAGCTCGCATGTTGGTCAGCTTCTTCTCGCGGATCGGGTTGACCACCATGTCGTTGTCTCGCGAGTTCTCGCCGACGACCATCCCTTCGTAGACCTCGTCGCCCGGTTTCACGAACAAGTCGGTTCGCTCTTGCAGCTTGCCCATCGCGAAGGCGACCACTTTGCCATTCTCCTGGCTGATCAACACGCCATTGGGACGGTGCGGGACCTCACCTTCGCAGGGCTTGAAGCATTCAAAGCGGTGATGAATGACCGCTTCTCCCTTCGTGGCGTTGAGCAGCCGCGTTCGCAGGCCGATCAGGCCGCGAGCGGGGATCGAAAACGTCAGGTGGCTGATGCCATTGTCGCTGGCGGTCATGTCGATCAGTTGACCGCGGCGTGTGCAGGTCGGTTCCATCACGGCTCCGACGTATTCAGAGGGGACGTCGATTGTCAGCGTCTCAAACGGCTCGTGTTTCTTGCCGTCGATGGTCTTGATGATGACCTGCGGCTTGCCGACCGAAAGTTCGTAACCCTCGCGGCGCATCGTTTCGATCAGCACTGAGAGATGCAAAATGCCCCGGCCAGAGACGAGGAATTTTTCCTTCGAGTCCGCCTCTTCGACTCGCAACGCGACGTTGTGCTCAAGTTCCCGGTCGAGCCGATCACGAATGTGCCGGCTGGTCAGAAACTTGCCACCGTCCTTGCCGGCCAACGGCGAGTCGTTGATTGTGAACAACATCGACAACGTCGGCTCATCGACGCTGATGCGTGGCAAGGCCCGTTGATTGAAGCGATCGCAAACCGTGTCGCCGATCTCCGGGTTGGGCAGGCCGATCAAGGCCACGATGTCGCCCGCTTCAGCGTTCTCGGTCTTCACGCGGCCGAGTTTGTCAAACAAATGAACCTCGGTGACTTCACCGTTGAGCGCTTTGCCATCGGCCTTCATCACGGCGATCTTTTGGCCGGTCGCCACGCTGCCGCTGACGATGCGGCCGGTCGCGATTCGGCCGACGTAGTCGGACCAATCGAGCGTGGTCACCATCACCTGCAACGGGCTGTCGGGATCGACAACCGGTCCGGGAACAAACTCCAGCACCTTGTCGAGTAACGGTTGCACGTCACCCGACCGAGCCTTCGGGTCATCGCTCGCGTAGCCTTCTCGTCCCGAAGCGAACACATACGGGAAGTCGAGGATGTCGTCATTCGCCCCGAGTTCCACGAACAAGTCGAAGACTTCATTGAGCACTTCGTGCGGCCGAGCTTCCGCACGATCAATCTTGTTGACCACGACGATTGGCTTGAGTCCACGCTCGAACGCTTTTTGCGTGACAAATCGCGTCTGTGGCTTCGGGCCTTCAAACGCATCGACCAGGATCAGCACGCCGTCGGCCATGCCGAGCACTCGTTCGACCTCGCCGCCAAAATCGGCGTGGCCGGGAGTGTCCATAATGTTGATCTTCACCCCCTTGTAGTTTACCGCAATGTTTTTCGCGAGAATCGTGATACCACGCTCACGCTCGAGATCGTTCGAGTCGAGCATCGTTTCACGCAGTTCGGAATCACGGAACTGGCCGCTCTGCTTGAGCAGCGCGTCGACGAGCGTTGTCTTGCCGTGGTCAACGTGCGCGATGATCGCGATGTTGCGGATGTCGCCGCGACGTTGCGGAGCTTCCGGCCCAGGTGCATGGCCGGGCTTGGGCATGTGTGTGTGACCGTGCGGAGTTGTATGCGTGAGTGAAGACACGGAGTGCGGGCGATCCAAGGTCGCTGACGGAGACATTTCGAATCAGTTCAGTCGGAGAAAAAGAAACGGGTGGGCCAAACCGAGGCGGCTCAAAGGGGCGGGGAGTGTAACAGTCACCTCGGTGGGTCGAAAGGTGATCTTTCGACCAAAGCCCTTGACAAGCGTGTGAAATCTGTGGTTTTCGCTCGATTATCACGGCTGGACGACGTTTGCAGTCTTGGGATTCAGCCGTGCTTCCGGCCGAGGCGGATCGAATGCTCCGCGAGGAGAAAACGTCATCGAGTCCTTTTCGATCGCCTGTCGCGGCATCGTGCGCTGCAATTCGGAACCGGCCGGCCGGTGATCGACCGACGGAGCGACCGTTTCATCCGGGAATGGGTTGTGGTAGCTCCAAAGCGCCTTGTCCTGTTCAAGCGTGCGCGGAACGAGGTCCGGGACGCGAGTGAATGCCGGATGGCAGCCACTCAATCCAGAGACACACGCAGCAGCGATTAGACAAAAGCGGAGCAAGCTCGAGCCTTCCAAATTCGCCTATCACAACAAAACGCTTTCCGAATCAAACGACTCGTAGGCTACACCTAATCGAGAAACCACGAATAGAGG
>Ga0194132_10001134_pt1 | contig 54154 bp, 59 predicted proteins | sample TA2KigOf80mmetaG_FD_148612 | JGI IMG/M metagenome (GOLD analysis project Ga0194132, IMG submission 148612) | Freshwater microbial communities from Lake Tanganyika, Tanzania - TA2015054 Kigoma Offshore 80m | ecosystem: Environmental > Aquatic > Freshwater > Lake | place: Tanzania: Lake... | reverse complement strand
CAGGACGAGACGTAAAAGACATTTCAATAAAAAAGGAATCTAATATTGAAGAAATATTTGAGCAAATGTCAAAGTCGGGGGGATTTGAGGCAAGAAATCTCGCTGAAGGACTAGATATTCTATCAACAATGATTCCTGATAAAAAATGTCTAAAGTTTTTGTCATTTATTGCTGCTATTATCTCAACAGGTCTTCGTGGTGTAATAAAAGACATGATAAAAAACAAGTGGTTTGATGTTGTTATCACAACTTGTGGATCTCTAGATCATGATATTGCAAGATATTTCTCAAATTACAAAGAAGGTGACTTTGCACTGGATGATAAACAGCTTGCTGATCAACATATCCATAGACTAGGCAATGTGCTTGTACCAATGCAGAGCTATGGCCCAATAATTGAAGAAAAGACGCAAGCCTTTTTGGAAGAAGAATACAAGGCAGGAAATAAAGAGATGTCAACTGCGGATATCACAAAAATGATAGGTCGCCACATGGGTGAAAACTCATTTTTGTATTGGGCATACAAAAATGAAATTCCAGTTGTTGTTCCTGGTATAATGGATGGTGCGGTTGGAAGTCAGATCTGGCTTTTTACACAAAAACATCATGATTTTAAGCTAAATCTTATTGCAGATGCGGATCTTTTGTCTGGTCTTATCTTTAAAGCAAAAAAATCGGGTGCCCTAATGATTGGTGGTGGAGTACCAAAACATCATACGCTTTGGTGGAATCAATATAGGGATGGTTTGGATTATGCAGCATACATAACAACTGCACAAGAATTCGATGGGAGCTCAAGTGGCGCATTAGTGGATGAAGCAATATCTTGGGGAAAGGTAACACAAAATGCAAAACAAACTACGATACATGCAGAGGCGACAACAATTCTTCCGTTTCTATACGCTGCCTTGTTTTCTAGACTGTCTAAATAATTGACATAAATCTAGTAATAATGGTGCATTTGACGCTGCTCTATTCCTTCTTGCTCAAAATGATTGTGCGCCTTACCACCATCGTGGTGAGCATGAACCGTGCCATCAATATGACAGTGAGTATTATCAATTTCATCTTTCATAAAAATATCATCTACATTTAGCAATGCAATGGTAGTTTCGGCAGCTGTTTTGATAACCTGTTCTTTTACAGCAAGAGTCTCAACTACATTTTTTGAAAAAACTTCAGCTACTTTTCTTTGAGATGAATCTATGCCAATCCATTCATAGTTACCATTGACAAACTGAGCATATTTTGCCCTAAGTTCAACAATAGTATCAATTACATCCATACCTACATTTCTAGCAAGGGTTATTGGAATTTCTTCTAATGCATCAGCAAACTTTTCTACAACAATTTGTTCTTTACCTTCAATCATGTGAGCCTTTTGTCTTACTTTTTGTGCAATTATTGCTTCTACAGATCCACCTCCGCCAACTATTTGTGGATTCTCGATGAAATTTCGTAAAACAAAATATACATTTTTTACTGTCCGATGAAATTCTTCAAGATATTTTTTAGAATTTGCCCTTAACAAAATTGTAATTGCCTTTGGATTATTACATCCATCAACAAATACCATTTTATCATCTCCTACCGTTTTTTCATAAACTTTTTTTGCACATCCTAATTCATCTTTGGAAATGTTGTTAAGATCTTCGCAGATCTTTGCACCCGTAGCTTTTTCAAGCCACCACAAATCATTTTCTGTAGCTCGCTTGATAGAAATTATTCCAGATCTTGCAAGACATTCTTGAGCAAACTGGTTAATCCCCCTTCTAGATATAACAACATTAACTCCCGCATCAATTATCTTCTGAACTTTTTCGATGACCGTATCAGATTCTCGTTTTATGAATACGTTCATCTGTTCTGGCGATGTTATTATTATCTCATCGTCTATCTTAGTACGAGTGGGTTCAAGAAATTCGTTTGTTAAAAGAATTTTTGCGTCTTTGATAATTTTTGGCATTGCATAATTATCAATTGTTTTATCAACCACAATCCCATTTATTAGCTGAACATCTGTTGCATTACCAAGTTTTTCCTCAATTTTTATATCATCAACATCTATCTTGTTATTTTTAAAATCGGCAATAGTACAAACTGCATCAACAATTAGTTTTGCTACAATCTCTTCATCAATCATATCTGATATTGACTTACCTTTGAGACATGTTAAAGCAAGCCACATCATCATATCTCTGCTAGAAACACTTGCTTTTTGAGCAACTGAGGCAAGTGTCTCAAGGGCAATATCTGAGGCTATCTGATAGCCAGAGGCAATTGTTGCAGGTGGAATCTCGCTTTTTAGCAGTTCTTCTGCCTTTGCACATAATGCCCCAATTAAAACAACAACAGAAATAGTTCCATCCCCTACATGGTTATCAACGGAATTTGCCGCATCTACAACTGCTTTTGCTGCAGGGTGCTCATGATCTACTTTTCGTAGGAATGCACCCCCATGCTTTGTTACATAAACATCTCCTTGTATATCAATAAACATCTTATCCATACCCCGTGGGCCAAGTGAAGTTTTAATCACATCAGTGATCATTCTGCTTGCAAGAAGATTATACTTGCGCGTAGTCTGAACTCCAACTCGCGCTACATCTTTGCCAAGAAGATCAGGATATTTCAATCTCTGTCTATATCTTCAATAATTATTAAAATCTATCATAAGTGATCCGATCAGCAAAATCAATTCAAAGTGAAGCTACAATTTTTTTAATTTTACATACTGATTGAAACAAAAATTTTCAATTGGTAAATTACCACAACATTTTCAATATATTTTTATAATTATCAGTTAAATGATGATCATGACTAAAGTTAGTACATCACAAGACATCGAAAGAGAATCGAAAAGAATCATTCAAGCTCTATATGGTGATGTGTCAGACTTTAAAGTCAGTGAAACGTTTCCTTTACCTGAAAAAGGCCCACGAACAGGTTGGGATGTTCAGGTTAGATTTTTACAAAACAATCTCAAATACACAGTAGACCTAGAATTTCAGGAAAAAACAGGGCAAGTAACTAACGCAAGATTACTTGATACAATGAGTCCAATTTAGATTTACTAACTGATAAAAAACTTTATTTTATGTAGATAAAATTTTCTTTGCTTCATTTATTTTTTCAAGTAGTTCTCTTAAAAACTCATCTGCAAATCGATCAAATGTAGCGGTATCTAATCCATTTTGTTTTTTTCGTTTTTTATATTCTTGAATTAGCCATTTGAATTCAGAGGCTTTTAGTTTAATGACCTGTTCTTGTGCCTTTATCTTTGACTGAAATAGATTCATAATAAAATAGCTAACAAATTGAGCGAAATTTTCAATTCCATATCTTTCTGCATACAAATCAAAAAGATTTTTATAATTTTCCTCAAGCCACTCTTTCACATCGGATCTGATAGTCAGTGAATTATAGCGCCCTGAAAGATCGACTTTTATGTTGTGCATTTCTGGCGTATAATATCCACGCTTGATTTCATTCATTGTAATTATTAGTGTACTTGGCAAAAACATACCTGGGTAGTACTGATCAGTTATGCGTTGAAGTTCGCTTATAATTGAAGGTTTGAGTCCTATCGTTGAATAACCTTGGCTTGGCATAATCTCCTAGTTTAAGACTCGCTTTAAAATTTTTGCAAATTATTTTTTCTTTTTACCTTTTTTCTTTAAATCTTTGAAAATTAAGACACATAACCATAAGCATGCTATTCCAATTGTGCCCCATCCAGCTCCAACATAGAACGCATTTGTGCCACCTTCTAACTGCGTTAAACCCAATCCTAACAAGATTATAATAACAGCTGCTGCTTCTTGCTTTGCCATCGCAGAGAAGGTATTTCACAAACTAATAAAAATTTAAAATTCGTAAACTAAGAAATCTTTTAGAACTTCAGACAAATTCTTTCGTATATGGCATTACTTTTTCAATGAACATTACATGATTTAGATTAATTTCTAAAATGAAAATAACATTATTATAAAACATGAATTAAAAGCCACAACCGACTAATTCAACTAATTAACTACGTATTTTACACATTATCCTTTATTCTTGAAGACGTACTTTACTTTAATTATTTAATCCTTAAATAATCACACTCGCTTTCCAATTAGGACATGGCAGAGATTACTGGTTTTGGCATCGCAATAATTGGATTTCTGATAGCCTCTTTGGTAGTAGGAACTCTGACTTACAAACTGGTTCAAAAAAGTGGCCGAAGATTAATGGTTGCTGGAAAGACTCTACCTTTGTTTTTTGTAGGCACAATGCTTGCAGCACAATCAATAGATGGTAATTCATCGTTAGGTAATGCTGCTCTTGTATATCAATTTGGGTTTTGGGCAGGAGCTGTAATTCCTATAGGCCTTGGAATATGCCTTCTTTTGACTGGCTTCTTTTACGGCAAACCATTAAACAAGATGACCATGTTTACTTTGCCCGACTTTTATTTTAGAAGGTTTGGTAATGCTGCAGAAGGAATTTCCGGCGTTTTGATGATAATTAGTTTTACGGTACTTGTGGCAGGAAACTTTGCAGCAAGTGGATTTATACTACAAACAGTTTTTGGCATTGACTTCTTTTGGGGGGTACTTATTGCAGCTCTAGTTGTACTTTCATATACTTTTGCAGGTGGACTTTTCTCCTCTGCTTACACGGACATATTCCAGATTTATCTTGCAATAGGTGCTTTCTGGGCAGCGTTTATCTTCTTTGCAGGCGGATTTGCAGGAGTTCCATTTGATACCATACTTGGCAGTGCACCACCTGGATATATGGATCTGTCAGGACTAACTGATATTGCATCGGGCGCCCTCATCAATTGGGCCGGCATACTTGCACTTGGTCTCGGTGATATAGTTGCACTTGACTTTATGGAAAGAGTATTTGCAGCAAGAGATCCAAAAACTGCACAGCGTGGAGCCTTCTGGGGAGGTGCACTTACAATATTTACTGTAGTTCCAACAAGTATGATGGGAATAATCGCATTACACTTTTTGCCAGGATTAGAAGATCCGTTTACTGCAATGCCTGAATTAGCTATCAATCATATGCCATTTGTAATAGGCGCAGCTCTTTTGATGGGAGTTCTTGGGGCTGCAATGTCCACAGCAAATGGTGGATTGTTGGCGATCTCTAGTGTTGTTTCAAGAAATCTGATCCAAAGAATCATTCGACGAAGATGGTTGCATAAAGAACCTTGGACAGACAAAAAACTGTTATGGGTTACAAGAGCAGTCATAATACCAATGATGGTTGCAGGATTCCTTCTTGGCTACTTCGTACCAGCACCTGGCATCTATCTAATATTGGCATTTGATATCGTATTTGCAGGTGCATTTGCACCGCTTACACTAGGGCTGTTTTGGAGAAAGGCAAACATGCCTGCTGCAATTGCTTCACTTTTAGTGGGTTCCGCTCTACGATTAGCATTCTTCTTTACAATGCCTATAGAATGGGCAGGACTAGACACAATGATACCACCACCAATATCCTTTGCAGTATTTATTGGCGTAGCATTAGCTACACAAAAGAAATGGCCTGGCAAAGCACGACATGATGTAAGGGACTATGTTCCACCAGAAGAAGATCTCATATCAGGTGAAGATCTAAAACACTTTGTACCAAGTTCTGGTGAAGATGCATCAAGTAAAAGCGCAGCACATTAACAAATCTATTTAAATTTACCAAAAAAGGATCTTTTCTTCATTTTTTCAAGTTTGATGATTATCTTATTCCTATAATACATTGCGGTTGCATTGTTTGGTTCAAGTTCAAGTGCCTTGTTATAGCATTGCAGGGATTCTTCCAATTTTTCTAACGAAAATAGCAATTTTCCTTTGTAGCTTAGAGCGTAAACATAGGTAGGATTAATCTCAAGTGCTTTATCACAGAACGAAAGTGCCTCCTCATATTTTTGCTGATGTTCAAGAAGCCAAACCATACTACATAAGGCCACCACGTTTGTTGGATCGATCTCTATTGCTTTTTCACAAAAAAATTTTGCAGCACCATACTTTTTGAGTGAATAAAGCGAAATGCCTTTGCTGTACATTGCACGTATATTTTTTGGCTCAATTTCTAAAACCTTGTCAAAACATTCTACTGCTTTTTCATAAAGACCAGTTCGATCATAAACAAGACCCTTGTTGAGTAATGCATCAATATTTTTTGGATCAATTTCTAAAGCCTTATCAAAAAATACAAAAATTTCTTTATTTGAAAATCCAGCAAAATCAAGGGTCCACCCCTTTGATACAAGTGCCTTTACATTCTTTGGGTCTACATCAAGAGCTTTTGTATAAAATGACATGGCTTCTTCATGTTTGCCTTGTTTTGCAAGTTGAATACCCTTTTCATAAAGCTCCTGTGATTTTCTAGAATCTTCTTCAATTGCTTTGTTTAAATAAAAAATAGAGTCAGAGTTCATCCCTAGCCTGCCTAAAACTATACTTTTGTTGTATAGGGCGCCTGAATTCTTTGAATTTGATTCTAGTACCTTATCGAGGCAGACAATTGCCTCCTCGTGGTTTCCAAGCTTGCTTAGAGTAGCACCTTTTTGCGTTAACGCATCAGCATAATTTTGATCGATTTCTAAAACCCTATCAAAGTACGTAACTGCTTCTTGATGTTTTCCTATCTTTGATAACGTTAGACCTTTGTTATACAACGCATCAATATCTTTTGGATCATTTTCTATTACTTTCTCAAAACAGGACATGGCGTCACTGAATTTTTCTAGTTTACAAAGTGTTGCTCCTTTGTGGAATTGTGCAACAAGATTATGAGGTTCTATTTGTAATGCTTTGTCAAATCGTGAAAGTGCTTTCTTAAAATTGTTATAGTTTACAGATGTGATTCCCTCATTGATATAATGCCAAGAATTTTTTGAATTCTCTAGGATCATTTCAATTAATTATAATGTACTTTGTTTATAATTGATCGTGCATTGCAGACAATTTTTTGCGATCATACACAATAATTAAATAAAAATTTGATTTTCGTTTGAAAAAACAAATCGTACTTTACCTAGACATATTTAATAACATACCATAGATCATAATTTTGAATTAAAATGGGAATGGAATTTTACGGTGAATCATACAGAGGGAATGATCAACCCCCATTTGTTGGAATCAACACATTTTTGCATCTGCCATGGGTACAAAGCCATGCAGAACTTCAAAAGGTAAAACCAAATGTAGCTATAATCGGTGAACCATTTGATTTTGGAACAACAATTCGTCCAGGTGCCCGTTACGGACCAAGAGCTATACGTGCGGCATCTACAATACCTGCTCCTCCATATGAGCGATTTAACATAGAGACTGGTGCCGATCCTTTTGGTGTCTTCAGAGCAGTTGATTATGGTGATGTGAATGTTTCACCAGGCGATGTTATTGAATCACACAAAAGAATGACAGAAAAGGTCAAAGAAGTACTCGACATAAATGGAATACCTGTAATGCTTGGAGGAGATCATTCAATCACATTTGCAAATGTTAGAGCATTTGCAAAAAAATACAAAAATATTGGAATAATACACTTAGACACACACGCTGATTGCGCACCACAGGGTCTTTGCGGCTTCAAATATGACCACGGTGCACACATTCGAAGAGTCATGGAACTTGGATGTCTAAAAGGCAAAAACTATACTCTAATTGGTCCAAGAGGATACTGGCCTGGGCCTGACCTCTACAAATGGATGTCAGACCAGGATTTTCAATGGTTTACAATGCTTGATGTTGAAGAGATGGGAATTGATACTATAGCAAAAGAAGCAGTTGACCGTGCAAACGATGGAACAGATGCTGTCTATCTTACATGGGATATTGACTCTTTTGATCCTGCATATGCTCCAGGTACAGGTGAACCTGAGCCAAACGGCCTTACTTCAAGGGAGGGAATGAGATTGGTGCGACAATTTTCTGTAGGATTTGATCCTGATAAGTTTGCAATGGATCTTGTAGAAGTATCTCCTACATATGATGTCAGTGATCAAAGCTCATACAATGGTGGCATTACATCAGGACTTGGACAGAGATTGATAGTTGAGCTCTTAGCAGGACTATCCCTTACAAAACAAGGCAAAAAGGATGGTAGTCCTGTGCGACCTCATAAGTATCGTGGTACAGGAAATACATATCACTTTGGAAAAGAATCTCGATCAGAAATTCCAAAAAGAAAATGATTCATGTTAAAGTAATCATACATGGCGAGCCAGATGTACAGCCCATAACTAAAATATTCCAGTATGATTCTGATTCAGAAAATGTCTTTTTTTCTTCAATTGAGCTAGTCAAGCAACGACTTTCAAAAAATCTAAGAATTAATCTAAATGAGGCGATTCTTGTGTATTGTGCCTATGTTATTAGTGAATTACGTGATGAAAAATCAGTTGAATCAATAAAGGAAAACACAAGAAAAATTCTATCTCAGGATAAAGTAATGATTGGAGTTCCAGAATCAATAAGAAAGTTAAACTTTGATGTAACACTTGACAATAATCCAACAGTGACCATAACACTTGATGAACCAATACCAACTAGTGATTATATCTTGATACCAAATACTAGAAAACAGGCGTAAATTGGTAGAACAAATTATTGAACAATTACAGGCAATGACTCCAGCACTAGTTTTGACATTGGGTCTTGCTATAGGTTTACAACACGCATTTGAGCCAGATCATGTAGCAGCAGTAAGTACTCAGATCTCAAAACGACGATACAAACTGCAATCAGTCAGGAAAATAATTACAGAAGGTACATTCAAGTCGTCATTTCTTGGTGCTATGTGGGGTGCAGGTCATACAACAACACTTGTACTAATGGGGCTTGCTGTCTATCTTTTGGCAATAAACATTCCACAAAATGTTTTCATGAGTTTTGAATTTATTGTTGGAATAATGCTGGTTTTTCTTGCATTTACAACATTTAGCAACAAAAAACTGTTTACGCTAAAACACTTACACACTCACACCCATGACGACGGTACGATTCATACTCATCCACATGAACACGATAGTGACCACAAACATTCACACAAATCCTACCTTATAGGTTGCATTCACGGATTAGCTGGAAGTGGAAGTCTAGTTGTATTGACTGCTAGTACACTTGGTAACATTGAGACAACTTTAAGCTTCATTTTGATATTTGGTATTGGGTCTGTAATTGGAATGGTGATGGTAAGTGGACTAATCGGACTTCCTTTTGCGTTTATAAACAAGATCGAATCTGCAAACAAAGCTCTTAGGTACATTGCTGGATTTGCAAGTTTACTTATTGGCACAAACATTCTATATGAAATAGCAATAGTAAACAATTTGTTTGGTATCTAAAGACATCTTTTCATGTCAATTAGCATTTATGTAGATGGTTCAGGGGGGAATAATTCTGGATATGGCTTTTATGTTAAAGAGACAGGTGAATCATTTTATGAAAAGAAGCCAAACATCACAAATAATCAAGCAGAATATCTTGCAATAATAGCCTCACTAAAATTTGTAAAATCCAAAGATGATGAGATTGTTGTCTATAGTGACTCCAAAAATACGATTGCACAACTAAATCACGAAAATGCAATAAACAATGATCAGCTGCGAAGTCTAGCAAGGGAAGCATGGGAGTTAATTGCAAAACTTCCTAAAATAAAATTAACATGGATACCTCGAAAAGAAAATCTGGCTGGAAAAATGCTTGGAAGCTAAGTATTAGGCTATGATAAATTTGATCCTAGAAAATATGAATAGCTTTATTATGGAAACTAATTTGATCCAAGGTTAACAAATTGGCAGAATCAGTTTTTCTTTCACCTACCTCAATTGCAATAATTGGTGCATCAGATAAGGAAGGAAGTGTAGGACGAGCAATTACCTCAAACATCATGAAGGGATACAAGGGAACCATTTATCCAATCAGTCCAACAAGGGACACAGTTTTTGATAAAAAAGCATACAAGACTGTCCTAGATGTTTCTGAACAAATTGATTTGGCGGTAATTATTACAAAAAATACTATCGTTTCAACAGTTTTAGAGGAATGTGGTAAAAAGGGAATCAAAGGAGCAATTGTAATTACCGCTGGATTCAAGGAGGTTGACGAAGAAGGAGCAAAACTAGAACAACAACTAAAGGAGATTGCAAAAAAGTACAACATCAAGGTAATTGGTCCAAACTGCCTTGGCGTGATGAACCTTGCTCCACAAACAATGATGAATTCTACATTCCTAAAAGTTACACCAAAATCAGGAGAAATAGCACTGGTCTCACAAAGTGGAGCGATCTGCGCTGCACTTGTTGAGGATGCAAGTGCACAGGGGATTGGATTTTCAGCAGTTGTAAGTATGGGAAACAAAGCTGACATGAATGAAATTGATGTACTAGAGATGCTTGCAAACCATGAACAGACAAAGGTGATTGTGATGTATCTAGAAGACATGGGTGACGGTCAAAAATTTTTAAAGATTTGTAAAAACATTACTAAAAATCTAAGAAAACCTGTATTGGTTTTAAAATCTGGAAGAAGTCCTGAGGGAGCAAAAGCCGCAATGTCTCATACAGGAGCATTGATGGGTTCTGACGAAATCTATGACGCATTACTAAAACAATCTGGAGCAATCAGAGTAGATACAATGGGAGAATTATTTGACTATGCTACCGCATTCTCAAAGCAACCACTTCCACTAGAGGGTGATCTTGTTATTGTATCTAATGCTGGTGGACCAGCTATTATTTCAACTGATGCATGTTCAAAACTCGGAATAAAAATGGCAAAAATTGATGACATTAGACCAAAAATTGATGCGGTAATTCCACCATGGGGCAGCTCACGAAATCCCGTGGACATCGTTGGCGATGCAGATTATAATCGATTCAACAATGTACTTGAGAATGTTTTATCACACAAAAATGTTGGTTCTGTTATTGCAATGTGTACACCATCTGCAACTCTTGACTACAACAAACTTGCAGAAGTAGTTGTTAACATGTCAAAAAAATACAAAAAAACCATTCTTGCAAGTCTAATGGGACTAGATGAAGGCATAAAAAACAGACAAATCATGGCAGAAGGAGGAATACCGTATTATACCTATGCAGAAGCATCGATTCAAACCCTCAAGGCAATGCTTAGGTTTGTTGAGTGGATTAAAAGTCCAGAAGGCAATACTGTTACATTCAAAGTAGACACAAACAAGGCAAAAAAAATCTTTGATAATGCAAAACAAGAGGGTAGGCAAAACTTGCTTGAAGAGGAAGGACAAGAAATACTACGTGCGTATGGATTACCACTTCCAAAAAGTATGCTTGCAAAAACAGAACAGGATGCAGTAAAAATTGCAAAAAAGATTGGTTATCCGGTTGTTTTAAAGATTGCATCGCCACAAATCATTCACAAATCGGATGCTGGTGGCGTAAAGGTAAACATACAAAATGACAAAGACGTGCGTTCAGCATTTAAAGAGATCATAAAAAATGCAAAGAAATACAACAAAAACGCAGTAATCAAAGGCGTCCTAGTTGTTGAAATGGTAAAAGGCGGAAAGGAAATGATCATTGGTTCAAAACAAGAACCGGGATTTGGATCTGTCTTGATGCTTGGGATGGGTGGCATCTATGTAGAGGTCTTAAAAGATGTTACATTCAGACTTGCACCAGTAACTGACAAAGAAGCAGATGACATGATCGCATCAATTAAAACAAAAAAACTTCTTGAAGGAGTAAGAGGAGAAAAACCATCAGATCTTGCAAAATTATCTGAATGCATCCAACGGTTGTCACAACTTGTAACAGATTTTAGAGAAATCAAAGAACTGGATATGAATCCGGTATTGGTCATGGAAAAAGGAAAAGGTTGCAAGATTCTTGACGTTAGAATAGGTCTTTAACAAAACACGCATGACCAGAAACAGTTTAGAATATTTATAACACTTCAGGGCACTTTATGCATATGCCAATTAGAACTGGCCAAGAGTATATCCAGAGTTTGCGAGGCAGAAAACTCAAAGTGTATCTTTTTGGTGAATTAGTCAAAGAGCCTGTTGATCATCCAATGATTCGTCCATCAATTAACGCCGTAGCTGAAACATATGATTTGGCAGGAAGAGAAGAAGAACTAGCAACCGCACATTCATCAATAACCGGAATGAGAGTAAACCGATTTTTACACATTGTAGAAAGCGCACAAGATCTAGTACTACAAAATAAAATGCAGAGAAAAATGGGACAAAATACAGGAACCTGCTTTCAACGATGTGTAGGGATGGACGCAATAAACTCACTCCATTCCACAACATATGAAATTGATGAAAAATTTGGCACAAAATACCATAAACGACTAATAGATTTTATCAAAATGGTTCAAACCGAGAATCTTGTAATAGGTGGCGCCATGACAGATCCAAAAGGAGATAGAAGCAAAGGCCCTGCAGAACAAGCAGATCCTGACATGTTTGTTCGTGTAGTGGAAAAAAATGACAAAGGAGTTTACGTAACAGGTGCAAAAGCCCACCAAACAGGATGTATCAATTCACATTGGATTATCATCATGCCAACTATGAGACTAACAGAAAACGACAAAGACTATGCAATTGTTGGAGCGGTACCTGCAGATGCAGAGGGCATAACTTACATCTATGGACGACAGTCTTGCGACACACGAAGTATGGAAGGAGGAGATCTTGATGCCGGAAACTCACAATTTGCAGGACAAGAGGCAATGATAATACTTGATCGCGTTTTCATCCCTTGGGAAAAAGTATTCATGTATGGTGAATATGAGTTTGCTTCAATGCTTGTTGAAAGATTTACTTGTTATCACAGAAGAAGTTATGTTTGCAAGACAGGACTTGGTGATGTATTAATTGGTGCAGCAGCTACAATTGCAGACTATAATGGTATCCCAAATGTTTCACACATCAAGGATAAACTTGTCGAGATGACACATCTCAATGAATCAATTTATGCTGCAGGGGTTGCATCGTCATATCAGGCTCACAAGCTCAAATCTGGTGTGTGGCTAAATGACGATATGCTAGCACAGGTATGCAAACACAACGTTACAAGATTTCCATATGAAATTGGTAGACTAGCTCAAGACATTGCAGGAGGGCTGGTTGTGACAATGCCTTCAGAAAAGGACTTTAGAAATCCTGAGACAGGACCATTACTTAGAAAATATTTGGCAGGAAGAAAAGGTGTTGACGTTGAAAACAGGATGCGCATACTAAGATTAATCGAAAACATGACATTAGGTAGAAATGCAGTTGGATATCTTACAGAGTCAATGCATGGTGCAGGATCGCCTCAGGCACAGCGAATTCAAATTGCGCGCCAAATGCAGCTTGGTTACAAGAAAAACTTGGCAAAACATCTAGCTAATGTAAAAGATGACTTTGAAGAACCACAAGAAAATTCTGAATACTTTAAACGAGTATTTAAAATCAATAACAAAGAAAGTTAATTATCCGTTTTTTCTTTTGAATCAGATTTTCCCGCTTGATTAACCGTATCTGAACTCTGAACTTTTTCAAACTCCGTATATTCATTATCTTTGGGAAGATTTGTTAAACTTGCATCAGAGGTACTATTTTGAAATACCTCATTTGGAATATCGTCTTTGGATGCAAGTGATATTTCCTTTGCTTTTTTATTTTTTGAAATTTGTTTGAAAATCATAATTCCAACAATTACTGCAATTATGATATAATTGACTGGCGGCATCAAAATTCTTGTAATATAGCCAATTTGTGGTATGACATATGCTACTTTACCAATGTATTCGTCATCTGTTATTGGAAAATCAGTACCTGGAATTGAAGAAGGATTTGCATCGCCTTTTGTTCGTATTGTTTTTGGATCATCATCAATAATTTCTGCCACTCTGTGAACTATTACCCTATCATGTCCTGCTGGCCTATGAAAAACTATGATGTCTCCTTTTTGTACACTTTCAAATGGTTCATTTCCTTGCACCACTAACACATCAAAAACCTGTAGCTCAGGAACCATACTACCACTTGAGACAACATAAAATGGATTTTCTGTCCCAAAAACCACTCTTAATCCAAGCCATATTATCAAAACACCTATTACAACTATTACAATATCTTTTGCTATTCCTTTTGTTATTTTTTTACCAACCAAATTATGTCATGTCCATTTATTTGCTAAGATAAATCTTGATATTTTCTAAATTCTAGTTCCACAATTTTCACAAAATTTCGAGCCTTCTCTATTTGCAAGGCCACAACTGGGGCACTTTAAACCCCTTGATTGTTGTTCTATGAAACTTTCATTTTTTGAACCTAGCAGAATGATTTCGCCAATTTTTTTAATCCGACTCCAGCTTATACTTTCTTCGGTTCCATCATACCTTGCTACAACAACAATTACAGATTGTGTTGAATCAACACCCATTTCCCTTACAGTTCCAATTTTTTTCAAGTTCTCATCATATACATCCATGCCAATAATTGTGCTAAAATTGGAACTTTTTGAAGAATCTACTTGGATATCTGGTCGTGGTTGTATGATTCTACTTTGAGATTTAGTTGGTTGAATAGTTTCCGCTTTTACACTAGATGAAACAGTTTCGGTTTTAACAGATGTATTTGTTTGAGGAGGTGATGGTTTTGAAAAACTTTCTTCTGAAATAGGCTTTGCTTTACCTATCTCACCAGCTTGATCAGGTTTTCTAAATTCTCGATATTCAGCTATCGTGGAACCGCAAGTATTGCACAGATACTTTCCTTTCTCAACTAGAATTAAATTTTCAGCTACTTCTTCATTTGGAGTTTCATATTTTATCTGAGGCCCTCCCTCGTAATCTTTTTCACATGAATTGCAGTAGTGTTTTGTAATTTTTGATGAATCAATTCGCCCAATTGGTGCCAAAAACAGATCTGGCCCACCCAGATTTCCTTTTCGCTGTTGTTCATCAGTAATATTTGCCATTATGTAGCCACCAGAACCTCTTAGCTTCTTAAGTCGAGATTCTGTGCTCATATCTGCATCTATTAAAATTCGAATTTAAATATATATTCACAAATTTTTTGCTGACAATAATTTCAAGCATTAGAAATCTACTGGGCTTTAGTTTGTGAATTTTCCTTGCTAACATATTTAGGTACGTTACAGCAAGTCCCATTGGTTATAATGGAAATTGCAAAAATATCTGATGCAAAAAGCTGGGAAACTACTGTTATGAGCTCGCCACGTCCAGTCTTTGTTGACTTTTGGGCTGAATGGTGTGGACCTTGTAGAATGGTTAGCCCCGTCGTAGAGGAACTTGCAAAAGAATTCGAAGGTAAGGTAAACTTTGTTAAAGTTAATGTTGACGAGGCCAATGAGCTAGCATCAAAATACAACGTGTTTAGCATTCCAACCTTAGCAATATTCAGCAAAGGACAAATAATTGCACAACAAGTCGGCGCCGCATCCAAAGATTCATACAAAAAGATGATTGAAAGAGCACTAGAAAAAATCTAGATTTTTTCATTTTCGATCTAAAGTAATTAATAACTGAAAACCAAGGTTCATACTATGTCGCTTGGTGAAGTAGATACACTAAATCTTCTAGCCGATAAACTTGAAGCACTTTTTAATGAATCTCAAGGCTATTATGAATCATTTCTTGATACTACTAAGCTCTACAAGGATGGCAAACTGAGTGAAAAGGAATTTTTTGAAAAACTAGGTGATTATGTAGTTGCTTACTCTGCATTAGAGTTTCTTTCAATAAAAGTAATCTTTGAAATAAAAAAGGCGCTTGCTAAAATAGCAGGCGGCTCGGCACTTGGACTAACTCATTCTCCTACTTTGATGCCGGGAGTAGGAGGTACACCTGGAATGATGGGAGGAATGCAAGTTCCTCGTTCTGGAACAAAAGAAAATCCAGTGGGTGTACCGCCATCTGTTGTATCGGCAAAACAGACTTTTGGCGATATTGGTACACTGCCATCACCAGATCCTAACTTGGTAACTCAATCATCTACTAGATCAAAATGCACATCTTGTGGAAATGAGCTTAGACCAAACGCAAAGTTTTGCACAACGTGCGGAACAAAGACTCAAAATTAACTATGCCTTAATCTAGAGTCGTACCACATTCTGTGCAGAATCTGGCGGTTTTTGAATTTTTAACTCCACACTCTGAGCAATATTTTACATTACTACCTGTTTCGGTAACTGGATTCCCATACATTCCAGTAGATCGAACTGCGCCAGTTGGAACATATTTTTCATCATCTATTACTTGAACAGGCTCAAAATCTTTTTCTTCAACAAAAGTCATTATCCTTGGAACTTTTTGCTCTCTGTTGTTTGGATCAGGAACAATATCTCCAAGCCAAAAAGAATATCTCATCAACGTTAATTCTGGAGTTGAAAAAGCAAGTGTATGAGTTGACATATAGTCTTCTGCAGCTTTTTTGCCGTTGAAAATCTTCATGTTTCACAATGTTTTGAATTATCTATAATAGTTTCTGGTTAAAATGGACCGGGTGGGAATTGAACCCACGACTTCCGCGTTGCGAACGCGGCATTATACCACTAAACCACCGGCCCCTGACTTACCACTAAGAATCTGTTTTTATTCATTTACTCAAACGCATAATAGATAGAAATCATTGCACAAAACTAGATGACCTATGATGCGATAATAACAAATTCTCACGTTGTGACAGACCAAGGCTTGATTGATAAAAACATCATAATTGATGATGGTAAAATTGTAGGCCTTACAACAGATGAACCCTCATGTGATGAAAAAATCAATGGGCATGGACTCGTTTCGATTCCTGGAGTAATAGACACACATGTACACTATGGGGTTTATTCTCCAATAGACAAGGCAGCTATTACTGAATCACGTGTTGCTGCACTGGGTGGCGTGACAACTATAATGAGAATGCTTAGACTAGGTGACTCGTATAAAAGATCATTAGGATCTCAACTTGAGGCAAGCACAAAAACTCATTTTGTAGATTATACTATCCACGCATCAATCTTTAACAAACAACAAATTGAGGAAATGAAGTTTTGTGTAGAAAACGGGATTTCATCATTCAAGCTCTACATGAATCTTGGTGCAGATGTAGGGCATGTGTATATGGATATGGCACCAAATACAACATCCTTACATGAAGCGAAAGTTGAGGTAAATTTAGAAATCGTTGAAAATGTTGTAAGGACAGCAGCATCACTTGGCTGCCCTGTTTTAGTTCACGCTGAAGACTATGAAACATGTTCATGTGGGATAAAAACAGCAAAAGAACAAAAAAAGGATGGACTTGCAGCGTGGTCTGAGAGCCGCCCTCAAGATTCTGAGATAAAGGCAATACAAACTGTATCAAACTTTGCAAGAAAATATGATTGTACATTGTATTTTGCACATATTGGTTCAAGTAGTGCACTAAAACAAATCCAAAAAGAGAGAAATGTCGGAACAAAGATCTTTGTTGAGACATGTCCTCATTATCTTACACTTTCATATGAAAATCAAAAAGGATATCTTGCAAAAGTAATGCCACCTATAAGAACAAGAGAAGACGTTTCATTTGTTTGGAATGCAGTTGATGCAAACCAAATTGATACAATCGGAACAGATCATGTCGCAAATCAACTAAATCTAAAACTAAAAGGAGGCAGTGTATGGGATGCACTTGCTGGATTTCCTGGAATTGGAACACTTTTACCTATATTGCTCAGTGAAGGGATAAACAAGAAAAGAACAACACTTCAAAAACTAGTTCAGCTTACTAGTACAAATGCAGCAAAAATTTTCGGAATGTATCCAAAAAAAGGCGCCATAAAAAAAGATTCAGATGCAGACATTACCATGCTAGATTTGAAAAAGGAAATGAAGGTAAGCAATGATTTGTTTGGAGGATTTTCTGACTATGTTGTATATGACGGATGGAAACTCACTGGCTGGCCAGTGAAAACAATCCTTCGTGGTAAAATTATTGCTGAAAACTCGCAGATTGTTGGTAAAACTGGTTTTGGCAAATTAATAAAAAGACCTGTAACATCTTTTAGCTGATTTTAGATTATTAGTATTCTAGAAGTTAAAAATCATATTATAATTTCGAATTTTCCACTAGTATTTGCTTTGTAAATCACGTCTGGCTTACGTGAAAATATGCCAACTTCAAGAACTCCCGGCAATTGTTTTATTTTCTGTGCAAGTTGTTGTGGTTTTGAAATAATTCCAAAATCACAGTCTAAAATTATATTTCCATTCTCCGTTACAAATGGATACCCGCGCTCAATTGTTCGAATAGTTGGTTTTCCGCCTATCTTTTTAATTGAATTTATGATTGTATTTCTTGCCATAGGATGTACTTCAACGGGCACCATTCTATCAAGTTTTTTTACAAATTTTGATTTGTCTGCCATGATTACAACTTTTTTTGCAGCACTTATCAGAATATTCTCACGAAGTAACGCACCTCCTCCACCTTTGATCATATTTTTTTCTGAATCGATTTGATCAGCACCATCAAATACAATATCAATTGTGTTAACTTGATCAGCCTCAATTAGCCTTATTCCTCCTTGTTCTGCTGTAAGCTTAATTTGTAATGATGTTGGAATACATCTAACGTTGATTTTTTTCTTCTTCAAGAATGTTGATAGTGATTTTACAAATGCAGTTGCAGCTCTACCGCTACCTAAACCAATGATTTGACCATCTTTTACGAACTTTAATGCATCTATTGACAATGCCTCAATGGCATCATCAAATGACAACTATTCTACCTCTGCTTGCTCAAGCTTTGAGAGTGTTTTCATTATCTCGCCCTTAATCTTGTCAAGATCATCTTCGTCATCATCTTCCTTATCATCTTCAGGAAGTGTTACCTTTGGCGCTGGTTTTTTCACTACAGTAGGCGAGTTAGATTGCTCTTGTGATTGTTCAACTTTTGGTTGTTCAACTTGTGGAGTAACATTAGTGTGTTGAACAAACTCTACTTGTTCTTTTTGTGGTCTCACAAACTCATCCTTTATTTGTGGAACTACCACTTGAGCTTTGAAAAATGATTCAGGAATCCTCTCTGGTAATTCCGTAAGTGTAGTTATTTCAAATGGTCTGTGAGGTTTGAGTGAAGCTGGATCGGGTAATTTTGTTTGAACAATTTCTGTTTTAGTTTGAGGCTTTGGTTCGATTTCTCTCATTCTCTTTTCAGATACTTGTTGTTCATGCTTGACTGGAGACGTTTGTGCATTAACTAAATTGATTTTTGATGAAAGTTCATACAACCGCTTATCTAGAGTTGATAGTTTTTGGTCCATTAATGTAACTAATCCTTCACCTAATGGACCTAAATCTGGATGTTTGCTTGCCTCATCCAGTTTTTCTATTTTTGCTAAAACTATTCCAAGTTGATGCTGATATTTTAGAAGTAGCCTATCTTGCTGCGTTTTTGATAATTCTGATTCGTGTTGATAAAGCCTTGCTATTGTTTTTGTAAGGATTTCCTTTTCTAGCTTGAGTGAATTAATCTGATTTTTAATATGCGTATTAGCACCAAGAGTTGAGATAGTGTGTTTTCCCTTTGGAAATTTTTTAACTGCAGCTGCAGTACATGCACCAGCAAGGGAGCTTAGTAAAATCGCAATTTCTTGCATTTATGTATACCATTTGATCCAGGAATACTTTCTGATTTTTGGGTCAGGGAAACCGCAGCTTGCACAACGACGAGCCCTTCTATGGAAGGAATTTTTGCCACATCTTCTACATCTGATGTGTGTTTTTTTCCTATTAAAAAGACCCATTGATGCTGTGCCTTTTACCATGGGTTATTCACCTTATGCTGGAGGTGGGGATATCATAACTACGTTATCTCCACGCACAACTATGGTCCCAAGACTCTTTGATTCGCCCTCAGAAGGGATCTCTTCTGACTGGTCGAGTAGCAGATTCATGTGTTGATCAAAGCCCAACAGATTTCCTCTAATTGTCTTGCCGCCTTTTAGCTTGATCAAGACAACTTTGTTGATGCTCTCATCCAGTACTTTTACTGCCATGTCTACTGACATTAAACCACTTATTAGACCAGCTAACGAGGGATTATATTAAAATTTCAGTGGTGTAACTTTCGATTTTTCTCTGTAAGGCAAGTTTGACACACTTTTACTAAATTTCTCACAATTTCAGTACGAATTCTATTGCCCTCACGTCTGGTTGCACGTCTTGGGTCCCCCCACACACCGCTTTTTGTAGCTCTCGTAAATGACTCTGATGCAAGTTTATTAAGAAGCGCAACTTTGTGTTTTGGCAACGCATCTGTAACTAGACCTCTTTTCGCCTTCTTCATGTTAACTTTGTTTGAAATTGCACGCATAAGCGATGTCTCAACAAGTCCTGCATGATCAAATCGCTGACTCATAAAATGCCAGTATGAGAAAACAAACACTCTTGTTTTTCCTCTTGTCTGTCGCTTTACTATTACTGGAATATGTTGAAGGAATTTTTGATTGCTATAGTGTCCATTTATGATAAAAACTGTTCTAATATCATTCTTTAAAAGAGAAATACAGATTTCGGTTATCATTTTCTGAAGTGTTGAGCCCCTTACACTTAGATTGAAAAGTGGCGCATGTTCAAAGGAGACGCCGTACGATATTGTAGGAAGCAATAGAAAACCACATCTGTCTGCAGTTCTTTTTGCAATATCTGTCACAATATCAGAATCCGTAGATAGCGGTAGATGTGCTCCATGCTGTTCAATTGAACCTACCGGAATTACGGCTGCTTTTTTTTGCTTTTTTATAATTTTTCGTAGGTCTGGATCAAACTGATCTTTTAATTCCATTAAATTCACTTAGACTTTACGTGAACCTTTCTCCAACGCACATCTAATTTACCAGCAAGATGCATTTTAACAGCCCTTAGTAAAGTCTGTGCCTCAAGCCTCTGACCATTTTTCTTTATAGATTCGAGGGTTTCATCTGGATTGACAGTAAAAGAGTCTTGGAAAATTATTGGTCCCTGATCCAAGTTTTCGGTAACATAATGGGCAGTTACCCCGACAATTTTCGTTCCTCTTTCATAAGCTTGAGCATATGCCATAGCACCAGGAAATGCAGGTAGAAGTGATGGATGAATATTGATTATTCTATTTGGATATCGCCAAACAAAATTTGGTGTTAAGATCTTCATGTAACGTGCAAGGACTATAAGATCAATGCAATATTTTTTACAAATATCAAGAAGTTTTTCCTCTGCTTTTTCCTGATCTCTATTAGTTACCAAAATAAAGGGAATCTTTGCCTTTTTTGCAAGCGATGCAAGTGTTTTTTCTGTGCCAACAATTGCACAAATCTTTCCTTTAACATCTTTTTTTGAATAGGAATCAAGTAAAACCTCAAGACAGTGTGACTCTTTTGTTACAAAGATCGCAATATTTTTTTCAGTGTTTGTTTCATGATGTACACTTACCTCCATGTTTAGTTTTTTTCCGGTCTCTTGTAGTCCTTTATCAAATTTTTTTATGTCAATTTTTGTAGAAAATGACGCTTCAAGATACATTCCAAAGAGATTTTTGATTACATTTTGGTTTACTTTTTCAATATTTCCTTTCTTTTGAAATACATAATTAGTAAAAGCTGCGACCACTCCCTCTTTGTCTTTTCCAACTACAGTTATGCCAACGATTATTTTCTTCAACAGACCGTAAAGTAGATCATACCTTATTAATGCTTAAAGCATCAACACTAACATTATTTTTAATAAAATTTTGATGCGGGAGGTGGGATTTGAACCCACGAACCCCTAAGAGACAGGGTCCTAAGCCCTGCGCCTTTGGCCAGGCTTGGCAACTCCCGCACTCCAAATCCATTTAAACACAAACTTAACGGTTACGTGTTATACATGAAATGAATCAAAGCTAAACACATTAAATTACAGATACAAAAAATAAGAAGCAAAATTGTTCTCTACTGTGATAAAACTCGCAACATCAATCTTTTTCATTTCCTTAATTATAACTAATCTTTCAACAGCTTATGGTGAAAATGAAAAAAATATTCCCCTGTGGATTAAACAAAATACAAAATGGTGGTCTGAAGGGAAAATATCAAATTCCTTTTTCACACAAGCTGTTCAATGGCTAGCCGTGAATAAAATACTGTCCACGTCTTTAGATATTGATTATGAAGCAAACCAAGAAAAAGTTCCAAATTGGATCAAAAAAATAGCAAGTTTTTGGATAAACAAAGAAATATCTGACACAGAATTTTTTAATGCAATAAGTTTTCTTCTTAAATCCAAAGTTGTGCAAATTAGTCTAGAAACAGCATTAACTGTACAGGATTCTTTTAAGGAAATGGAATATGCTGGAGAATCATCACTGTTTAGAGCCTTTGCTTACAAAAAAGATTTCATAATTGTTAACGGCGAACGAAATCCAATAGATATACAGTTCGAACTGAAACATGAGTTAACTGAAACTTACAAAGAAATTGGGCTTTTGAATCAAGAACAAAACGCAGCTTTTATTATTCCAATTTTTACTGCAAGCGCATACTTTGAACCTGGATTCTACACCTACTACAGAGAAGAATGTGACACATCTTGCCTTACAATAAAAATTCAATTTGATAAACCATTAAAGTTTCAAGCAAACACTAATACTGTAAAAATCCTTGATCTTCTTGGCTATCAAACTCTAACAGATATTGATGTTGATAGAAATCCTTCAATATTACAAAACTATGATAAAATCATTGTATTACACAATGAATATGTAACAAAAACTGAATTTGATGCAATTACAAAACACCCAAAAGTGATCTACCTTTATCCTAACTCTCTCTATGCTGAAATCCAGACAGATTATAAAAATGATATAATCACACTTATCAGAGGACATAACTATCCAACAGCAGAAATAAGAAACGGTTTTGATTGGAAATATGATAATTCTAATTTTGAATACAACACCAACTGTGAAAATTGGGAATTTCATGAAATAGAAAATGGTGTAATGCTAAATTGCTATCCAGAAAACATAATTCCAATAGATGAAAAACTACTCAAATTCATCAAAAATTACTAGATCCTAAAGCACAAATCTATCCATTGTTGATAGAAATAAAATGGCAAAATTATTTGGAACAAATGGAATCAGAGGAGTTTTCGCAGAAGATCTATCTCTGGAATTTATCCATGACATAACACTTGCAATTGCAACATATTTTAAGAAAGGATCAATACTTGTTGGATACGATGGAAGAACATCAAGCCCTACAATAACAAAAATTGTTTGTTCCACGCTAAACTCTGTTGGCTTTGATTGTAAAAACGCTGGATTGATACCAACACCGTGTCTTGAGATTGCAACTAAAAATCTTGGATATTCAGGAGGTATTATGATCACAGCATCACACAATCCTCCGCAATACAACGGGATCAAACCTGTTGCATCTGACGGTGTAGAAATTTCAAGAGAAGATGAATTGATAATTGAAGATATTTACTTTAATAAAAAATGGAAAAAAGACTATACAAAATTAGGAAAAACAGAACCAGAAAAAAACACAATTAAGACATACCTTGATGCAGTAACCTCACATGTAAACAGCAACAAAATTATGTCCAGAAAATTCAAGGTAGTGCTTGATCTTGGGAATGGAGCTCAAGCTGTAACTGCTCCACTACTGTGTAATGAATTAGGTTGTAAAGTAATTACTATTAATGAAAATATAGATGGTACATTTTCGGGTCGTGGATCAGAACCAACACCAAGTAATCTCAAAAAACTTTCAGACACTGTAGTCAAAACAGGATCAGATTTAGGAGTGGCCTTTGATGGCGATGGTGATAGAAGCATTTTTTGTGATGAAAAAGGAGAAATCTTGACTGGTGACAAATCTGCACTTTTACTTTCAAATTTCATTTTATCAAAAAATCCAAACTCTACAATTGTGACATGTCTTAATTCTGGCTCAGGTATTGAGACATTGGCACAAAAAGCAAAGTCTAATGTTATTCGCACCAAAGTGGGTAGCGTTGAGGTATCAAGAAAGATGGTCCAAACTGGTGCTTTGATCGGATTTGAAGAAAATGGGGGATTCATGTATGGAAAACACAATCAGGTAAGAGATGGAGCAATGACTTTGGCTTTGGTACTAGATTTACTTTCTTTTTCAGGAAAAACAATGTCAGAAGAGACAAAACTATTGCCTCAATCATTTACAACAAAAGATAAGGTAGCATGCTCAAAAGAGGATGCAAGTAAACTAATCAAGACACTAGCTGACCAAAACCCACATTCTAATACAACCGATGGTATCAAAATCGCCTTTGATAAAACTAACTGGGTAATGGTAAGACCAAGTGGCACAGAACCTATAATCAGAATATATGCTGAGGCTGACTCTCAGGAAAAACTCAAGATACTAATGTCTGAGTATTTAGCGAAGATAAACTCGATTCTTTTCCGATAACACTTTTAAAACCAATCGTAAGCAATGTTGGGATGGAAATGATCCCTATGGGTGAACATGTATGGCTAAAGCATATTATGTAAAATTTGAAACTCCACAAGACCTTGTAAATCCAATTTATGAGGCAGTGAGAGTTGCAGCTCAAAGTGGCAAGGTAAGAAAAGGCACAAACGAAGCAACAAAGGCAGTGGAACGTGGGCTAAGCAAATTAATTGTAATAGCTGAAGACGTAGAACCACCAGAGGTTGTTGCACACCTCCCAATCATCTGTGATGAGCAAGGTGCTCAGTATGCTTTTGTTCCAAGCAAACAGGATCTTGGAAAGGCACTTGGCATTGATGTAACATCAGCAGCAGCTGCAATATTGGATGCAGGAGATGCACAACATATAGTTGACCAAGTAATTGAGTCAATTAAAAAAATTAAAGGTGGCAAGTCAGCCAAATGAGTACTACAGAAACTGAAGTCACCCCTGCAGAAATAATCCAAATTGTAGGAAGAACAGGAATTGCTGGTGAAGTAATTCAAGTTAGAGTGAAAGTTTTGGAAGGAAGAGATAAAGGAAGAATTCTTACAAGAAACGTAAAAGGTTCAGTAAGAATGTCTGACGTTTTGATGCTAAGAGAAACTGAGCGAGAAGCAAAGAAGATCAGATAGGTGATTAATTTTGAGCCTTTTAATAAAACCATGCAGCTTTTGTGACAGACCAGTGGCAAAGGGATCTGGCACCATGCTTGTCAAAAACGATGGAACCGTCCTTTGGTCCTGTTCATCAAAATGCAAAAAAAACATGCTTGTTTTGAAACGCGATCCGCGAAAACTAAAGTGGACTAAAAAATATGTCAAGGGCGGAATCAAAGTAAAGAAGTAAGTTGGCAGAACAAACCCTCTTTATTGTAAAGCCTGATGCTGTACAGCGTAATCTGATTGGCGAAATAATCTCTCGTTTTGAAAAAAAAGGATTTAAAGTTATGAAATTAAAAATGTTCAATTTTACAAAAAAACAAGCAGAAGAGTTTTACTCTGTTCACAAATCAAAACCATTTTTTAATGAACTTGTTTCATTTATCATATCAGGTAGGATAGTTGCAGCCGTAATTGAGGGAAATAATGCAATTGAGACAACAAGACTAATGATTGGATCAACAAAATCTTTTGAAGCTGCACCAGGATCAATTCGTGGTGACTTTGGGCTAGGATTCACAGATAACATAATTCATGCTTCGGACTCTAAGCAAAGTTTTGAAAAGGAAGTGAAGGTAGTATTCGAGTGATTAGAATTGCGAGTACGACAGCCAATAGTGGCCGTATTAGGCCATGTAGACTCTGGTAAGACGTCCTTACTTGATAAAATCAGAGGTACTGGAGTTCAGGAAAGAGAAGCAGGTGGCATTACACAGCACATTGGTGCAAGCTTTCTTCCAGATGAGACCATAAAGAAAATCTGTGGTCCGCTTTACGAAAAGATGAGTAAAGTAGAAACAAAAATTCCTGGAATCTTGGTAATTGATACACCTGGACATGAGGTATTTACAAACCTACGTGTTAGAGGTGGCTCTGCAGCAGACATTGCAATCCTTGTTGTAGACATTAACCGTGGATTCCAGCCACAAACAAACGAAAGCCTAAAGATTCTAGAGAGCAGAAAAGTTCCATTTGTTATAGCACTAAATAAAACCGACATGCTTTCTGGATGGAAAAAAACTAACACTCAGTTCATATCACAAGCAATCAAGGAACAAAGTCCATCCATCCAAACAATGCTTGATGAACAGCTCTATAACGTAGTTGGAACACTTTCAGTTTTAGGATATCAATCTGAGGCATTTTATCGTGTTAAAGACTTTAAACAAGAAGTAGCAATTGTCCCAGTCAGTGCAAGAACTGGCGTTGGAATTCCAGAACTCTTAGCAGTTTTAGTTGGCCTGACGCAACAATATCTAAAGAAAAAACTAGAGCAGGAAGAAAAAACTAGTCGTGGAATAATTCTTGAAGTAAATGACGATGTGGGTCTTGGCGCAACTGCAAACATGATACTAATCGATGGTTATATGACAAAAGAGAATCTTGTTGTAGTTGCAAAAAGAGACTCTGTCATAACAACAAAACCAAAGGCCATACTTCTCCCAAAACCACTTGACGAGATGCGTGATCCGCGAGACAAATTCAAACCAGTCAATGAGGTGCAAGCAGCTGCTGGAATCAAAATTGCGTCACCTGAACTAGAAGGTGTACTGCCTGGCAGTACGGTTTATGTTGCAAAATCAGAAGACGAAGCATCAGAATTTAAAAAACTAATTGAGGCTGAGATGAAATCAGTTTTTATCGACACACAATCAAACGGTGTCATCTTAAAATGCGATACAATTGGTTCACTTGAAGCAGTAACTGAGATGCTAAAACGTGTACAGGTGCCAATAGCAAAAGGTGACATTGGACCTGTAAACCGGCGCGATGTTATAGAGGCAAAGGCAATAAAAGAAAACGACAGACATTTGGGCATTATTTTGGCGTTTAATGTTAAAGTAATGCAAGAGGCACAACAGGAAGCCGATGATCACCACATCAAAATATTCACTGATAAAGTAATCTACAGTCTGATTGACAACTATACTGCATGGGTTGATGAAGACAAACTACATGAGGAAGATGCAATATTTTCTGAGCTTACACCAGTTGCCAAGTTCACATTTCTAAAAGGATATGTTTTTCACAACAACGATCCTGCAGTATTTGGAATTAAAGTAGATGTTGGAACATTACGACAAAAAATACCTTTTATGAACAAAAATGGAAAAAGAATTGGAGTTATACACCAGCTTCAAGAGGATAAAAAAACCGTAGATTCTGTAAAGGCTGGCACAGAAGTTGCATGTTCAGTACAAGGCATTACAATTGGAAGACAAATACACGAAGAAGACATTTTTTATACTCTTCCCCCGTCACATGAGACAAAACAACTACTAAAGAAATTTGCGCACAAACTTTCTTCTGAAGAGATTGCTGTACTAAACAACATAGTGGCAATTCAACGCAAGATAGATCCTGCATACGCATACTAAAATCATAAAAGACACTCATTTTCTTATATGTCCTATTGGAAAAAATTTGCTCAAAATGTGGAAATTCATTTGAATGTGATGAGGATAAAGACACATGCTGGTGCAGTTCGTATCCAAAATTAAGCAGAGATAAAATCGATGAACTAAAAGACTGCATGTGTCAAAACTGTTTAAAGAAAATCTATTTTACAAAATTATTCTCTTCTTAAACTACAAATCCTATTGTTTGACCATATTTGCAAAGAATTCTTCTGCAGCCATGCGAATTTCTTCACGAGACAGATCTTTTTTATGTGTTGCAATGGACCACTTGTGGCCAAAAGGGTCTTCTAGATGTCCATATCTATCTCCCCAAAATGTGTCCATGAGTGGCATTGTTACTTTAGCTCCTGCAGCTACTGCCTGATTGAATATTTTGTCTACATCACCCACATACATGTGAATTGTAACTGCACTACCACCTATTGATTTTGGTGAAAGTACATTCCAAGAAGGAAATTCATCATTTAGCATTATGATCGAGTCACCAATTTTGAGCTCTGCATGCATTATGTTTTTACCATGTGGTGCATAATCTTTGTAAATTTCTTGAGCGCCAAACGCTTTTTTATAAAACTCAATTGCATCAGCGGCATTTTTTACTACAAGATTGGCTGTGAGTGTGTGAAATCCTTTTGGAATAGGTTTTGTGCCCATTACAACATTCGTGTTTCATCGGAATTAAAGTTTTGAGATAGTTTTGTCAGGTTCTATAATGTGTAGGTTAATCCAAAAGATTTTCCTTGAAGGTCAGTTTCTTGTTTAAAATAAAGTTTCCAAACGCTGCAACAAGTACAGCTAATATCAGTGCTTGTGGATACATTAAACTATAATTTTCGACAAGATAAAAGACAAATCCTAACTGTATTAGTGCCCCAATTGAACTAAATCCAACAAATTTTCCATATTGTGTCAGCGTTCTTCTAGGCACAAAATTTCTGTCTTCAAACGTCCATATTTTGTTGAGTACAAAATTTGTAGTCATAGAGGACATGATCCCAACTACATTTGCATGAAGATACCAAAGGCTTGCAATTTCAGTTGCAAACAAAAGCGACATTAGATAGTTTACAACTAAACCAGACGCGCCAACAGTATAAAATCTGGCAGCCTTTGACAGGAAACGTACTGAGGCACGTTTTTCTTGCCTCCTTTGCAATGTACCATATCTGTATAATTTCCAAACAGATCTGATGTAATCAAAAACTACAGGTGTTCCAAGCTTGCTTTCACCTTGCATTCTGTTTGTAAATGTATATGGAATCTCCTTTACGCGAACCCCTTTTGTTTTTACAAGAATCTCAAGTAGCATTTTGTATCCAATAGCGTCAAGCTTTAAACCATCAAGTATGTTTCGCTTGAATGCAAAAAACCCAGACAAGGGATCCTTTTGTCCAACCCCAAGACCATGTTGTGCAATTTTTGTTGCTACTTTGCTGATTAGTTTTCGTTTTACTGACCATCCTGAAACCGCGCCTCCTTTTACATATCTTGATGCTACAACAATATCGCACTCGGAATTATCTAATGTGTCTACCATTTTTGGAATAATGTCTGGTGGATGAGAACGATCGCTATCCATAACTACAATTGTTTGACCTTTTGAACTCTCAATTCCTTTCAGGATTGCAGAACTAAGTCCTTCCTTTGCTTTTCTGCGAATAACTCCAATAGTGTATCCTGCGGCTTTTTTCACAGTGTTAATGTATTCTTCAACAATACTGCCAGTCCCATCTGGCGAATTATCATCTACTACGATAGTCTCAACAGGTTTATTTTTTGGTAAATTTTGCTCAATTGATTTTAAGATGGCAAGTATGTTTTGCGATTCATTATATGTTGGAACTATAATCGAAACTTGTTCATTATTTCCTCTAGATCCTGTATCCGACATCTGCTCTACAACAAAACGGTGACGATATTAATTTTTTAAATCATCAATTTATGAATACTTTTGGCAGATCATATGCATTCCTGGCTCGCCAACAGCACCCATCATTCTATCTACAGGCACGCCCGACTTGAACATGATAAATGTTGGTATTGCCTGCACTCCAAACCTCATTGCAATGCTTTGTGAATGATCAACGTTTAATCTGGCAAAGCGTACTTTTGGGTATTTTTTTGCAAGCCTTGTAAAAACTGGATGCATCATTCTGCATGGACCGCACCACTCTGCCCAAAAATCAACAAGCGTCGGAGTATCACTTGCAATTACTTGATCAAAGTTTGATTCGTTTAGATCAATTACATCGAGTTCTTGTTGAGCCTTAAACTCTGTCTGCCTTTTTAGAAGTTCAGCTAGCTTTTTTTCTTTGATTCTTTCAAGCTCTGGGTCTTCCATAATACAAAAGATATGATTTGATTATTTATGAATCATTACAGATCTAAAAGAAATCGCATTACTACTTCCTTGCCTTCGCTTATTTCCATTTCATGAAACGTTGGTGCCTTTATCTCTACTCTAAAGCGATGTTTTTGTAAATCGAGTGGCTCGCCATATGCCGTTGCATTTAGTTTGTATTCTGAATTTTTTGAAATATCAACTGAAAATCTATGAATTGCAAAACCTTCTGTGATTAGCTGATAATTTACCTCTTCAAGCCAGTTAAACAAAAGATATTGCAGGTCTTTTCCTGCAACTTTAAGCATTCTTTGTTCTCTTTCTTCCACTTTTTCTGAATCTAATGTAATATCTACAACAGATTGACCAGCAACAACAAATGCTTCTTTTAGACTAGACGCAGTTATTTCAATGACAGCATCTGTTGCGTGTTCTAATAGCTTGTAGCTCATTTTGTTCTTTGAAACAATTACGAGATATTAATAGGGAATGCATGAACCTAAAAGTAACAACGTTATAGTTTCATTCGTAAAGTCTTAAATCATTATTTGGTAACGATTCAGTAATTTGGAACTACCACGTGGAATGAAGGATTTTGAACAAGCCGAGCTTGGAAAAATCGAATTTGTTAGAAAAAAATTTCTTGAAACATCAGAACTTTTTGGATTCAAACAAATAGAACCATCCCCAATTGAGCTGCTATCTACTCTTGAGGCAAAAAGTGGAGCTGCGATCCGAGATGAAATCTATTATTTCAAAGACAAAGGCGAACGAGATATTGCACTACGATTTGATTTTACTGTAGGTCTAACACGGTATGTAGTATCGCAAAAGTCACTCAAGCTGCCAGCAAAAATGTCATCATTTGGTGGAGTGTGGAGATATGATGAACCACAAAAAGGACGATACAGATTCTTCCATCAATGGAATATCGAAATTTATGGAAAGCCAAGCATAGAATCCGAAGCTGAAGTAATCGAGTTTACATCAAGACTCTTTGATGGATTGGGACTAAAACACATCATAGTTGACATAAATCATAGAAGCCTCATAGAGTCTTATATCAAATCTGTACTAGGAACCGAAGACAAAGTAAAGATCTCAGACATTTTAAGAGCAGTTGACAAGCTTTCAAAGAAATCAAAAAATGAAATTCTTTTAGAATATCAAAAAAAGGGTCATTCTAAGGAAAATTTAGAAAAAATACTAGAATTTTCAAAGATAAAAGGAAGCCTAATCGAAATTGAAAAGAAACTTGATGCCTCAAGGCTAGAATCTTGGTCAGATCTCAAAAATCTATGGAATTCACTTCAAAACCGTGATGTAAAAAACATTAGAATAAACTTTGGAATAGTAAGAGGGCTAGACTACTATTCTGGAATGGTTTTTGAGGTTTTTGATGAAAAGTCTGATCTTGGAGCTTTGGCTGGTGGAGGAAGATATGACAGTTTGGCAAAGGCATTTGGCAGAAAAGATCTTGGCGCAACAGGAGTTGCCGGTGGAGTCGAGCGAATCATACTAACAATGGAAGAACAAAAAATTGTAAAGCTAGAACAATCAAAATCGGTTTATGTTTTATATGTAAATGAAGAGATGCAAAAACATGCAACAAGTATTGCATCAAAACTACGACAAAAAGGAGTTCCAGTTGAAATTGATCTTTCAGGAAAGCCATTAAAAAAACAAATGGAATCTGCCTCTGAATCAAAATTTGCAGTAATTATAGCACCAAAAGAATTCTCATCAAAATCACTCATCTTACGTAATATGCTAGATGGAAAGGAAAAACAAATCACAGTTGATGATCTCTTAAAAAATCCAAAATCTATTCTTAATTTGTAAAGGCTCGAGTAAGCATCATTATCTCAGGGCCATTTGTTAAAGTGCCCACCACAATTGACTTGTTATTTGCCAAAATTCCAGATGATACAAATGGAATTCCACCATTTATTGTGGCAGGCTCTACATTTACACCCAAAACGCTTGAGATCACTTTAATGTCCTCATCATCGGTTTCTGGATGAATTATTCCTCCATGAGATGTTGCAACAATCATTGCTCCAACTTGGTGGTATCCTGCAACCTTTTTTTGAATAACCTCGATACCTAAAACATCTTTAATTTTTTTGAGGTTCTCCTTTGGAATCATAGGTGAGATTATGCCTCCTTTGTCATTTGCACAAATAAGATTGCCAAGGGCAGTAAACTTTGTATCCAAAACCTCAACATTTAGGTTGGTCGCCTTTTTCAGATGTTCTAGTTCATGTTCAAAGCTGATGTTTGGCAATAGTATGCCATTGTTGTTTACAGCCATAAGAGTGCCAACTAATCTCGTGTTCGCAACTGATGTAAAAATAAAATCAGTTTTTAGATAATCTGCTAGATTCTTTGCTTTTGTCTTTGCAAATCCGTTTGGTAAAAAGACAAAGCTGTCATTGACCTTAGTATAAACACCGATGTTTGGACCTCGGTATACATCGTACTTGATAATATCCAACATCAAAATTTTATTTACAAAAGATATGAACGTAAGGAAGTAAGATAGTGAAAACAGTGTTATAATTTACTTGTTTCACCGATCATCCATTTAGTTTTGACTAATTTGGTCTAGATTTAAATAACATTTATCCGAAAAACCTACATGCCAATCGCAGAAGACTATCCAAAAGGTCTGAAACCTATTGGAAAAATAATGCATTCTGACGGAGAACACTTCCATTGGGTTTGGGGCCCTGGTAGATCAAAGGCTGAAGCTTTTGAAAGTGACGTAGTAAAGGCTGCATACAAGGCCCGTGGCGAAAAACAGGTTCCACTAGGTGGTAGTGGTACAATGGTCGCAGTTGATTGGGATTCTTGTGTTGCAGACGGTGCATGCATCGAGGCATGTCCAGTCCAAGTATTTCAATGGTATAGAACCGAAAAAGACATTCCTGCCATAAAGGCAATAAATGAAACCTTTGCAGGAACTGGCTCATCTGTTAAAGAAGAGCGAAAGGACTTTACCGACAAAGCCGATCCAATTCGAGAGCATGATTGTATATGGTGTATGGCATGCGTTTCAGTATGTCCTCCTCTGGCTGTCAAGGTTGATCAATCAAACTTGGAATACCATGAAAAGGCAGCAGGAACTTATCAGAAATTAGGTTCTGGACAAGCAAATCCACACGCACACGACTAGACATCTTCTCTCTCTTTCTTTATTTTTCATAGATTTGATAATATGTGATATTATCAAATCACGATTAAAACAAATTTTAATCAGTTGTTAGCATCGAATTCCGCAGAGGTCGCCTAGCTCGGCAGGGCGCGGGCCTTGAGAGCCTGTGTGCGCAAGCACGCGAGGGTTCAAATCCCTCTCTCTGCGCTATTTTCCAAACTTTCCAAGCTCAGCTAAAAGCGATGTAAGCTGGATCTCAGGGTTTGCACCTGATAAAATTCTATAATCATATTTTGCAATTATCTGCAAAATCTCTTCTAAATGATCATTTTTTTGCTTAAATACACTTTGATTGATGTATTTTAAAAAATCAGATTCTGACATTCCGTAAACCTTGATGAGCTCAATCATTTTGTTTCTGGCATCTGCAAGTTTTCCACCAAGTGCAAGTTTTAGTACAACATCAACATCATTTGTTTTTGTTAGTCCAGCAGACTTTTTGACATTTTCCTCAGTTATACTTCCCAAACTTGCAGCTGCTTGCATTACGTTTATTGCATGACGCAAATCGCCTTCAGAATAATCATAAATGGCACTTAGTCCTTTCTCATCAACCTTCACTTTTTCCTTTTTTGCGATGTTTTTTAGATGTGTCACAACATCTTTTTCTGCAATTCTTGTAAACTTGAAAACCGCACATCTACTCTGAATTGGGTCTATAATGTTTGAAATGTTGTTCGCAATTAAAATAAACCTACAATACTTTGATGTATCTTCAATTATTCGTCGCAGGGCAGTTTGTGCATCAGATGTCATTTCATCTGCCTCGTCAAGAATAATTATTTTAAATGGAATTTCAGTATCAAGGCCAGCAAAGCGCGAGAATTTTTTTACTCGTTCTCTTACCATATTGATTCCACGTTCATCTGATGCATTTAGCTCTAGGGTAAAGTCATGCCAATGCTCTCCTAGTATTTCATGAGATATGCATATAGCGGCAGTTGTTTTTCCAACACCCGCAGAACCGGAAAACAAAAAGTGAGGCATCTCTTGAGGATTTTTTAATAAAACACTTAGGCTTCCAACAATATCTTTTTGGTTTACTAGATCTGCAAGTTTTGTGGGACGATATTTTTCAACCCACATTAAATTCTGCAGTGACACATTTGATCGCCACCATTTCCTTATTAATAAACTTCGAAGTGTATTTGAGGATCAAATGATCAGACCTTTTTGTGAAGAGTTTTGATCGATCCTATAGATACGGATCCTCTTTGGGGATCATGATCCCAACATGATCGAAGCACAAGATATGGTAAAGGTACATACCACAGGGTATAGTCTGGAAGAGGTCAAGATTATTCTAAATCATGATATCAAGCTAAACATTAGTGGAATTGAAATTGAAGGAAAACAGGGAGAAATTCTCAATGTCCCAAGATGGATAGCTCGAGTGCTCGAATCAGAAAGACACGCAAAAATCGAGGATGCCGATATGGTAGTAGAACTAAAACAGGCTATGGTAAAAGAAAATGTACAAGGCGAATTTGAATTAGCTACTTTGGATCCTCACTTTTACATTAGACTAAAATCATACATGAAAACTCTGCCACAACAAGACTTTGACAAGGTAGAAAGCATGCTAAACACTTTGCTTAGAAAAAGACAAGGAAAAATAGTTCACCTTGCAGATTCATCAAAATTAACTGCGAATCTTTCTCAAAAGCTGACCATTGAGGAGCGACTCTTCTATGAAAATATTTACAAGAACGCAACGGACTTTAGAAAACAGATTTTAGGTGATACAAAGTGACCGCATTAGAAATACCAACACCATCGGCATTATCAGATGAGGTAAAGGAATTTCTCAGGCAGTTTAAGGAAAAAGACGGCTCATACAAGTATGTCGAGCAAATCGACCACATGTTGCCAAAGGACTCTAGATACATAGTTGTTGATTATAACGACCTTGTTTCAAACTCTACAATCGAGTCAAAATTCAATGAAAATCCAGACGAGATACTAGATGCCTTTGCAAGGGCAATAAAAGAGATTCTTCAAGAAAGATTTCCACAATATGCAGAAAAGATCAAAGACGAGATTAGAGCGAGAATCATAAACTTTCCAATTCAGCGTAGTCTTCGTCAAATAAACGCAGAGATCATCAACAAGATGACAAGTGTTTCTGGAATGGTAGTTCGATCTTCTGAGATAAAACCTCTAGCTAAAGAAATTATCTACAAGTGTCCAATAGGTCACAAAACTCATATGATTTTACTTAAAGGTCTGAGTGTAAACACACCAACAAAATGTTCAGATCCAAAGTGTGCACAAAAGGAATTTAGAATTGACCCAGAATCAAGCAGGTTTATTGATTTTCAAATTCTTAGACTACAGGAACTTCCAGAAGATCTGCCACCTGGACAGCTTCCTCATTATGTAGATGTAAGCATAAAGCAGGATCTTGTTGACAATGCAAGACCTGGTGACCGTATTATACTAACAGGCATTGTCAGAATAGAACAGGATCAGATTGCAGGTGCAAGAACAACAAGTGGTCTTTACAGACTCAGAATAGATGGAAACAACATCGAATTTCTAGGTGGCAGAGGTATAAAGAGCTCAAGAAAAACAGAAAGAGAAGAAATCTCACCAGAAGAAGAAAAGATAATCAAATCACTTTCGACAAATCCAGACATTTACGATAGACTAGTTGACTCTTTTGCACCTCACATACAAGGACACTCGATTATCAAAGAATCAATTCTTTTGCTAGTTGTTGGTTCAACACAAAGACTACTTCAAGATGGAGCAAAGATCAGAGGCGACATCAACATCTTTCTTGTAGGAGATCCTGGTACTGCAAAAAGCGAAATGCTAAAGTTTTGTGCAAGGATTGCACCAAGAGGATTATACACATCAGGCAGAGGCTCAACAGCTGCTGGTCTTACGGCAGCAGTAGTTCGAGACAAAACAGGAATCATGATGCTTGAAGCAGGTGCAGTTGTTTTAGGTGATCAAGGACTAGTATGCATTGATGAATTTGATAAGATGAAACCAGAAGATCGAAGTGCACTTCACGAAGTAATGGAGCAACAGTCTGCAAGCATTGCAAAAGGAGGGATCGTTGCAACACTAAACGCAAGAACATCGATTCTTGCCGCCGCAAACCCAATGTATGGCAAGTATGATCCATTCAAAAATATCACAGAAAATGTAAACCTACCAATTCCACTTTTAACAAGATTTGACTTAATCTTTGTTGTAAGAGATATCCCATCAAAGGAAAGAGACACAAAAATTGCAAAACACATCATTAACTTACATTCGCCGTCAGGAATTGAAACACGCTCACTGATTGATGTTGACATACTTACAAAATACCTAGCATATGCAAAAAGGATTGAACCAGTTCTAACAAAAGATGCAGAAGAAAAAATTCTAGAGTATTACATGAAAATGAGAAATGTCGAGTCAGAAGAAATGATTACAGTAACCCCTAGGCAGCTTGAAGGTCTCATAAGACTTGCTACAGCCAGAGCAAGACTGCTTATGAAAGATCAAGTAGAAGCAGAAGATGCAGAACGAGCAATATTTCTAATTGAAAGCATGTTGCGTGATGCAGGAGTAGATGTAAACACAGGCAAAGTTGATCTTGGTGTTCTTCAGGGAAGACCACGAAGTGAGGTATCAAAGATGCAACTATTCATGGATGTACTAAAGTCACTTGAAGGAGAAAACAAGATGGCTGTTGAAGAAAAATTATTCATAAAAGAGCTTGTGAAATCAGGTAAATTCACTGAAGATGAAGCAAGAAGCTATCTTAAACGCATGCTCCGTGAGGCATCTATTTATGAATCAAAACCCGGTCATTATAACCGGGTATGAAGATAGCTGAACTACAACTTCCAAAACAAGCAAACGATTTTCTTTCTCAACAAGGATATTCGAATCTTTTTCCTCCGCAGGAAGACAGTATTAAGGCAGGACTATTGGATGGAAAAAGTCTCCTTGTTTCATCACCAACTGCTAGTGGAAAAACACTCATTGCAACTATTGCAATAATCCATTATCTTTCCTCAAACTCTGGCAAAGTAGTATATCTTACACCATTAAGAGCACTTGCAGCAGAAAAGTTTTCCGAGTTTAAGAAACTAGAGTCATTGGATATTGGGAAAAAAATCAAAACTCAGATCTCAACTGGAGATTATGACTCTAATGATTCAACACTTGCAAAAAATGATGTATTGATTTTAACAAATGAAAAAATGGATTCTATTATGCGGCATGGTGCAGATTGGATAAATGACATAGGGCTTGTAGTAGCTGATGAGGCACATCTTATTGGTGATGCTGACAGAGGCCCAACACTTGAGATGATTCTAACAAAACTAAAGCTATTAGGATCAAAACCACAAATACTTGCCCTTAGTGCAACAATAACAAACGTAGAAGAACTATCAAAATGGCTGGGATGTGAGGCAGTTACTACTAACTGGAGGCCCGTGCCTCTTGCTGAAGGCGTTTACGACCATGGCAGTGTGATTATGCATGATGGACGATACTTTGAGGTTGAATCAAGCATTAGAGGCCCTCCTGTTGATTTGGGTGTAGAGTCGGTAAAAGATGGTGGCCAATCATTGCTTTTTGCAGAAACAAGAACACGTTCTGCTTCGCTTGCAACAAAGGCTGCAGAAGCCATCGCAAAATATCTTAAAGATGCAGAAATTGAGGAGCTTGAAAAAATTTCGGAGAAAATTCTTTCAGATAACGAACACACCGAACTTGTCAAGACTCTAGCAAAACTAGTAAAAAGAGGAGTGGCATTTCATCATGCTGGTTTAAATCAAAACTGTAGAGAAACAATAGAAGAGGAATTTCGAAATGGCAAGATAAAACTTCTTACTTCAACCCCTACCCTTGCAGCAGGTGTGAATCTCCCAGCAAGACGCGTCGTTATATCAAACATAAACAGATATGATGCACGTTACGGAACAAACAAACCGATTAGTGTTCTAGAATACAAACAACTTTGTGGAAGAGCAGGAAGACCGCAGTATGATGAATATGGTGAATCAATAATAGTTGGAAACGCAAACAGCGACGAGCTACTGGACTATTATATCAAAGGAGAACCAGAGCCAATAGAGTCAAAGATAACTGATGACAAAGCAATCAGGATTCATGTTCTTAGCCTGATTGTTACAACCCCTGGAATACAAAATGATGAAATCATAAATTTCTTTTTGCAAACATTAGGAGGATTACAGTCAAGTAAATCATCAATAAAATTTGCAATAACACTAGCATTGAAATTTCTTTTAAATGAAGGTTTGATCATTGAAAAAGGCGATAGATTTGTTGCGACAGAGTTTGGGCAGAAGGTTTCAAAACTATACATAGATCCACTAACTGCAACATACTTTAGAGACGCGCTAGATTCAGTATCAGAAAAAAGAAAACACACCTTTGGTTTTTTACACTTGATTACATACTCTGATGAATTTTTTCCAAAACTTTCCCTCAGAAACAAAGATTTTGAAAAATTGAGTGTTTTGCTTGAAAATCACTCATCTGAGCTAATTAAGCCAATATCAGAATATGATTGCAATCGAAGCCTTTTGGCCATACACGCATGGATTAGCGAATCTTCTGAAATATCATTATCTGACACACTAAACGTAGAGGCAGGCGACATTCACAGAATGGTAGAAAACGGAGATTGGCTCGTTTATTGCCTATATGAGCTTGCAAAACTAGTAGGCAGAGCAGATCTACTTGATGAGCTTACAATTTTGCGAAAAAGACTAGCCTATGGGATAAAGGAGGAATTAATCGAGCTTGTAAAGATAAAGGGAATCGGTCGTGTACGAGCTAGGAGACTTTACAGAAATAACATCAAAACTATTTCAGATCTTTCCAAAATACCGGTGAATAAATTGGCAGAAATTGATAAAATAGGCCCTACAATTGCAGAGAACATAAAATCTCAACTACGAAAGGAAAGTTAATTGGAAGATCAAATCATAACAGCAGTACTTGTCTCTATTGTGGCGTTTTTTTCAGTCTTTGTAATAACTCCATTTCTGATAAAATATTTAGAAAAAAGAAACCTTGTGGTAAAAGACTATAACCGAAAAGGAGGTGCCATGGTTGCAAGACCTGGAGGAATTTCAATCATAATCGGAGTCATAGCATCAGAGCTTATACTTTATGCATTTTTTCCATCGATCCACATTTTAGCTATTGTAATAACATCATCACTTGCATTTTGTGTTGGAATAGTTGACGACAGAAAAGTTATGGGTGGATGGTTCAAACCTGTAGCACTTGCGTTCTGTGCAATACCAATTCTTTTACTTGGTGCCTATGATCCTGGATTGGCATTTCCATTATTTGGTTTTGTAAAAATTCCAGTTTTGTACATTGGTCTTGTGATTTTCATGATTCCAATTACAGGAAATACAATAAACTCGATTGATGTTTTAAATGGAATTGCAAGTGGTTTTACATCAATTGCAAGCTTTGCATTAAGTGCAGCATTATTTGTAATGCAAAATTATGAAATTGCAATTGCAAGTTTAGCACTGGGCTTTGTTTCACTCGCATTTTACAGATATCACAAATTTCCAAGTAGAATTTTTCCTGGGGATTCAGGAGCACTAGTTTTTGGGGCAACATATGGAGCAATCGCAATTGTCGGCCATGTAGAAGTGATTGCAGCAGTAGCACTTCTTCCTGCTATAATGAACTCATTTTTGTTTTTAAGCAGCATGAAAAAAATCGTAGAACACAGACAGATAAAAAATCCTACTTTTCTTTCCGATGATTACAAGCTTGGGGCTACCCATGACAAGGATGCCCCGACCACTATTGTTAGGCTAATTGTTGCAGCAAAACCACTGACTGAAAAGGAAATTGGCTTTGTTATATTCAAACTAGCTATTTTTTCTGGTATCTTGGCTGTGATTACTGCCTTTTTAATGGATGTGCGAATATGATAGCAGGACTGGTTTACGTATTTGTATTTGCAATGTGGTTATTGATCCTAGTTGGTGGTGGTCTTATGGTTGTGATGGTAGGACCGCTTTCTTTTGGAGGTTCTGATGGATTCGATCCGATACTAAACTCTGGCATCAAGATTGCAATTGCACTTTTGATTATTGCAGCTTGGATCTTTATTTTATCAAAAGTAAAAAACTGGATATTCCAAAAACAACTTAAATCTTAGCTATTTTTCCATTTTTTTTGTTTTCTATTGTATTCATCTCGCAAATATCTTTTTTTTGCAGGAACACCTAAAACAACAACTCCAGCTGGCACATCTTTTGTAACCACCGCACCCATTCCGACAACACTATTTTTGCCAATTGTTACTCCGGCCTTGATGACTGCACATGATCCAATGATTGCACCATCTTTGATTGTAACCCCAATTAGTTTTTGACTTGGAGGGTAAGGATCGTTTGTTAGTGTAGCAGCAGGTCCGATAAAGACATTTTTTCCAATTCTTGATTTTGGAGGAATGTAGACCATACCTTCAATCATAGAGTTTGCACCAATTCTTACATCATAGTCAATATGAGCAAGGGAACCAACCTTGACATTATCTCCAATTACAGTGTTGTCTCCAACATATGTGAAATGCCAGATCTTTACATTTTTGCCAATCTTTGCTTTTTTTGATACGAAATTAGTAACCAAAAGATATCACAGATGCCATGGAGATGCCTGTTTAATTATTTTTTCAGGCAGTTTTTTCTGATTTTTTTGAAGAAAATCAACATCTTGTTTTTTATCACGTAGCTCATCAGGAAGCATAATCGGAATCTCCTCAATTATTGGATAAAATCTGGAACATTTTATGCAGTATAACGCACCTTCTATCACTATCTCATCTTTTGAATCCACTTCAAAAATTTCCAATGGATGATATTTGTCTAAAGGACATGCAAGAATATCAAGCATTTTTTTGTTCATTTTAGATCAAGATAGATTGGAGCCCCTTGCTTGCTTGATAAAAGTGCAGCTTCTGCTATTTTTGTAACATTTACGGCATCTTCAGGTTTTACAATAAGTTCATTTTTTCCATTGACAGCACCAACAAAGTTTTTGATTTCTACAAGTAATGGTTCTTGTTTTTCATTTCGTGGGATCTCGGAATTTTTCTCAGTGTCAATTCTAATTTCTTGTGTAATAAAGTCAGACGAGATTATCCCATCGGTGCAAATTGCATTAAAGTGTCGTACCCTTTTTGGCGTAATCCAGTTGGATGAGATTATTGCAATCTTGTTGTTTTTGAATCCAAGCATAATTGTTGCAAAATCTTCATGGTCATGTCGGATCTTGCCAGCTCGTGCAAACACAACTTCTGGCATATCATTAAACAACCACATTGCAGTATCGATATCGTGAACCGCTGTATCATAAATTATGCCAACATCTTTTATGTGAAGCGGCATTCTATTTTCGCGATGAAACTCTAACATGATAAGGTCGCCAAACTTTTTTGAATCAACATATTTTTTTACAGAGTTTACTGCAGGATTGAACCTCTCAATGTAACCACATGTTAACAAGACATTGTTTTTTTGTGCAAGCTTGAGTAGATCATTACCTTCTTCTGAGTTGTATGTCATTGGCTTTTCTACAAATACATGTTTTTTTTGCTGGAGTAACTGTGTTGCAATTTGTGTATGCGTTGAGGTAGGCGTACAAATAAAGGCAGCATCAAACTTTTCTGAATTTAAAAGTGAGTCAACAGAATCGTAGTGATTTACAGAATATTTTTGTCCAAATTCCTTGCTTCGTTCCTTGTTTGTATCGCACACTGCAGAAAGCACACCAATCTGGGAAAGAACGCGTGTGTGATTTTTACCCCACCCTCCTGTTCCAATTTGTACAACCTTCATTCTAATACACTGCAGTCAACCAGCTAGCATATCTGTCATTTTTATTCATCACTACATCATTATACGCAGTCATCATGCTTTTTGTTATTTCTCCCACCTTGCCAATTTTTTTATGATCAATCTGAATAATTGGAGTAATCTCTGCAGCAGTACCGGTTAGAAATATCTCATCTGCCAAGTATAATTCCCTTTTTGGAATTTTTTTAATGGTTGTCTTGTAACCCATGTCATGAGCCAATGTAATTATTGTGTCTCTTGTAATTCCATCAAGTGCTGATGAGCTGATAGGCGGAGTAAACAACTGTCCGTCTCTTACAAGAAAGATATTTTCACCTGGTGCTTCACTGACATTTCCTGCAAGATCTAAAAGTATTGCCTCATCAAACCCCTTTCTTTTGCATTCCTGAGTTGCCAAAACTGAATTGAGATAGTTCCCACCCATTTTTGCTTGTGTGGGCGTTGTCGCATCGCTAAATTTTCGCCAAGAAGAAACACAGGTAGTTATCCCATTTTTGTTGAACAAATCCCCGAAAAGTGCGGTATATATGGCTACATGAGTTGGCGACTTTTCATTTACATGAAAATTTATTCCATATTGGCCAACAAAATAAAACGGTCTAATATAGCAGGGTCGTCTAATGTTGTTTTTTCTACACAGCTTAACAATAGCATTGGATATTTGGTTATCAGAAAAATTAAGGGAAATAGAATAGAATTTTCCTGAGTTTCTAAATCGCTTTAGATGATCAGCTAATCTGAAAATGTATAGATTTTCAGAGTTCCAATAACCGCGAATCCCCTCAAAGATTGAAGTTCCATAATGTATGGCATGTGTTGTTACAGGAACTTTCGCTTTTTCAGTTGTAACATATTTGCCATCAAACCAGATAAATTTTGAAATAGGAAATTTCACAAAAATTCTCAAAATCACCTATAATTAATCTATTTTGACCACATACCATCATTTGGAAATTTCATTCCTAAAATCTTAGTTGTTCTATCTTCCGTCTTGCTATATCTCTCTAAGACATTCCAGTTTTGTTCAATTATCTGTACAACCTGTTGCGGGACATTTTCTTTCCAGTCTGTATTTTTGCCAGTTGCAACATCATACAGCTTTTCCTTTACAGATGAGGCAGATAGTTCCTTTCGCACACCTATCTTGGGATTTAATCGATAAAGCTTTAGCATGTATCCTTCAGCCTTGTCACCAGTGTACGTAAAATAGTCATCATTTATCCCATCAAGAATTTGATTTCGCAACGACCAAGATCGTGGAGAAATTAGTGGTGGCAAATAGCAGACAAACGGTGCATAAAACGTATAATTTTTTTTGACAGTAATCGATGTCCCAAATACAGACTCTAGCATTTTTTTTCTAATCTCAAAATTAAATGGAAAGCTGCGACTTGTTATTTCCTGATCACTTTTCATAAAAATTACTGGCATGACTATAACATGTGCATCTTTTTTTAACTCCTCTATGATTTCAACATGAGCATTTGTAACTGGATTTAGATGTGCAAGATAGATGCAAATGGTCAATTGCTTTACGTATCAACTGGTTCTATTTCAATGATTGAATTTTCTGTGGGGACGATGGGACTTGAACCCATGACATCCAGCGCCCGAGGCTGGCAGTCCACCAAGCTAACCTACGTCCCCGTAACCTACAGTCTACGTGTTTGTATTATCTTTTTAGAAAATAAAGTGGACCGGGCGGGATTTGAACCCACGATCTCACCCATGCCAAGGGCGTATCCTACCAGGCTAGACGACCGGCCCAATTTCAATCAGAATAAAAATTCTGATCTCTTTTGATTTTTTGGTTACACTATTAACGTTTAGCTAATTCTAAATGATTCTTGCAAATTCAACAGAAGATATTTAACCATAGTACCTTAGATGAATGAAGTGGTAGTAGATAACAAAGCAACCATAACATACATTCAATCACTAAAAGAGGATTTAGCTATATTCAGACTTGTTCCAAAAGAAGGTCCTGTTCCAGATTACAAACCTGGTCAGTTTTTAACGATTGGATTGAATGTACCCAGTGAAAATAAAATAATCAGAAGAGCATATTCAATTCCATCACATCCTGAAAATCGAAAATACATTGAGCTGTACATTAGATGGGTAAGAAAGCCACTGCCAGGTCGTTTAACCACACAGCTGTTTAATGCTAAAGAAGGTGATGAGATAAACTGGATCAAGCCTACCGGCGCATTTACCATTAACGACACACTTGCTAATGGACAAAAGGATGAAAGAAGACTAGTCTGCATTGGTGGAGGCACTGGTCTTGCACCATTTGTTAGCTATGCACAACATCTCCATGCAGTTGGCGACAAAAGGGAGGTAGTTGTACTACATGGAGCAAGTTATGTTGATGAGCTAGGCTACAAAGAATTACTAACCGATCTAGAATACGAAAGCCTCGATAAAGGACAGAATAAATGGAATTTTAAATACCGCGCAACAATTAGCAGACCTCAAGAATGGTTTAACCGATCATGGGGAGGTCAGGTAGGACGTGTTGAGACATTTTTGCGATCAAAAGATGGTGGACCCTCACCACTTGAGAAATTAGTTAATGATAAAATCACTAAAGAAAATACGATATTTTACATATGTGGCTGGCAGGGAACTATAGATGGCGTGATGGACTTTCTTAAACCGCGTGGCTTTGTAAGTGAAAGAGAAAAACGCCCTGATGGAAGCTTTGAAGTCAAATACGAATCATACGGATGATTCTATTTCCTTTTAATTAGAGCTAAAAGACTAGTAATCTCATCATCTCTATCTTTTGTGATTTCATTAATTTCTTTTTCAGAAATTTTGTAATCAATATCAATTGCTGCCTTGATTGCACTTTTTTTTACTTCGATATTAGAATCAAACAAGCAGTCATGAATAGCTTGCTGTGCATTTTTTGCATTTAGATATCCTAACGCACCTACTGCACATGAGCGTACCATTGAGCTTGAATCTTTTGTCAAATTGATAAGCAAAGGAATCGCACTCATTTCTTTTCTATTTGCAAGAATTAATGCGGTAAATCCTCTAACATTCTTACTCTCAGAATTTAGATTATCAATTAAGACTCGTGCAATTTTGTTATTGTTTAATACCAGCGCACTAAACACTTCTCCTCTAACTTCGATATCAGGATCATCTAGTTTTGAAATCATTTTATTGATTATCTGAGGTTCATTTGTGCTAACCAAGGATTCTAGCACATCGATTTTTTCTTCTTTTGTTCCATGGTCTAAAATTTGTAATATTTTTCCAAATGACGCATTCATTAAAATCTTATATGTATAGAAAAAGCCGTATCTAAAAATTTTCGTAAAACCATAATTTTTTTTATCAAACTTGTAATCTTAGATTTAAATTATCCTCAAATCATAAATGTCGCATGTCTACCGAAAACAGAGACACCATATACATCGGTAAGAAACCACTAATGGCGTATGTAACATCGACGCTAATTCAATTGGCTAACTTGCCACAAGTGACTATCAAAGCAAGAGGACTCAGTATTGGACGAGCAGTAGACGTTGCACAAATCATTGCACGCAAAACAGAAAATGCTGGATACTCTATCGGCGATATCAAAATAGGCTCTGAATCACTAGAGTCACAAGACGGAAAAACAAGAAACGTTTCCACCATAGAAATTGCGGTAAAGAGAAACTAGACCTCTTTACTAGACATTTTTTCTTTTTGTTGAAAAACCATATCTTGATTCTAACTTTCTAAACTTTGGCAAATCAACAAGATCATTGAATTGTTCAAAGTTTACAAGTTTTTTGTGAAATTTAGTAGTGGTTCCAGTTCTTTTTAGCTCTTTTAGTATCTGCAGCGATGCATACGCGTTTGCATAAAGAACAGACAATGGATAAAGAATTATTTTAAATCCCATTTTGTGCAGTGTTGATGCTGAGCTAATCGGTGTAGCACCGCCTTCGATCATATTTGCAACAAGAGGTGCTTTGATTGATTTACCAATTTTTTTCATTTCAGCTATAGTTTTTGGTGCTTCGACAAAAATTGCATCTGCACCAATCTTTTTGTAGTATAATCCACGCTCAATTGCATCACCTAGTCCTTGAGTAGCACGTGCATCGGTTCTTGCTACTATGATGAAGTCTTTGCTTTTTCTTGCATCTACTGCAGCAGCTAGCTTTTCTGCATACTCTTCTTTTCTGATAACATCTTTTCCTGACATATGACCACATCTCTTTGGCCATTTTTGATCCTCAAGAAAAATTCCAGAAGCGCCAGCTGATTCTAACTCATTTACTAACTTCCAAACACTTAGTGCATTGCCATAACCCGTATCTGCATCAACTATGACAGGAACAGTTACTGCACGACAAATTCTTCTAGCGTTTTCTACAGTTTCAGTTGAGCCAATAAATCCATAGTCTGGCATCCCAAAAAGTGTAGCTGAAGTGCCATAGCCTGTTTGAAACATTGCCTCAAATCCAACTTTTTGTGCAATCTTTGCACCAATTGCATCAAAAACACCAGGTATGACAAGTGGTTTTGATGTGTCATTTATCATACGTCGAAGATTTTTCAATGCTAGACGTTGATATGTGAATTATTTATGAGTTAATCAATAAATAATAAATCTAATTAACAATTTTAAAACTGAATACATTGAATCAGAAAATTTTTCTACTAGTTGGAGTTGTAATCGCGATAATTGCTGGAATTTCCTATTATCTTATGACGGTAGAAAATAATGAAGGAAAAACACCCATTACAGAATCCTCTGATGACAAAAAACTAGTCAAAATAGACGCACCATCATTATTTGCGTTATATGGATATGAAGATGATTATGAGATAGTAGATGGAGAAAAAATTTGGCGTAATGCAAAATATGAATTAAATCCAGAATTTGCAGAACTTTACAAAGAAATAGGAATTTCATATGGACCAAAAAGATCAGTAGTAATTTATCCTATATTTACAGCAGCAGCATATTCAGAACCTGGTTTTTACACATATTACAGAGGAGAGTGTGGTATGGAATGTCTTACTGTTGAATTAAAAGATGAATATGATCTTACTTATCAAGCAAGTGGTAATGCTGTTCAAGTCTTTAGTCTACTTGGATATCCAATTATTACAGATATTGCCGTTGATGAAGATCCAAACATACTTTCCAAATACGATAAGGTAATACTCTTACATAACGAATACGTAACACGTAATGAGTTTGACGCAATTACAAAACACCCAAAAGTGATCTATCTTTACCCAAATGCTTTGTATGCTGAAATTGCAGTAGATTATGATACAAATTCAATTACTTTAGTTCGGGGACATGGTTATCCAACAGTTGATATAAGTAATGGGTTTGATTGGATATATGATAACAGTAAATACGAATATAATCTCAAATGTCAAGCTGTTACATTTCATAGAATAGATAATGGATGGATGTCTGATTGCTATGTTGAAAATTTGATTCATAGAAGCAAAGAACTATTAAAACAAATAAAAGATTTCTAGTTTTACTCGATTTTAACATCTTTGCCTTTTTTCTTATCAGACTCATCGATTTTTTTAAGCTCTGATTGGAGAAATTTTCTATATTTTTCGGTTTCTTCTTTTGTCATATTAGACATATTAGAGCTAAGCATTGAAGCCATAGTTGATATTCTTTCAAGTATGTCCATTGCAGCAAATCGGCCAACGTTTCCTATTCTAAACAAAACATCAAGCTGGTTTTTTACAATATTTGTGAAAGTCTCAAGATCATCTGCAGTGGATTTGCCTTTTCGTGTGATCTGATATTTGCCATCCTTTGATTCTTCAATCAATCCTTCATCAAGCAATCTTCCAAGAAGAGGATAGATCAAACCAGGAGATGGCTTCCACTTGCCTTCGCTTTGTTTTACTGCAGAATCAATTATATCCTTTCCACTAAGCGGCTTTTTTTTGAGAAGTTCCAAGATAAAATATCTAGAAAAACCCCTTGGAATTGTACTGCCGACTCGTTGCATCCAATTAGCACACATCACTAGCGATATCGCTAGCGATATATATTAATGATTCGGTTTTGAGGATTTATTGTGATATTTTATAATACATATTTATCCGGATTCTAGAGGTTAGATGTCGGTAAATGGTCAATTCTATCGAATATGATTTGATTATAGTCGGTTCTGGTCTTGCTGGTCTGAGAGCAGCAATTGCCGCAGCAAAAAAAAGTTCGAAAATAAAGATCGCAGTTATCTCCAAAGTACAAGTAATGCGTTCACATTCGGTTTCAGCAGAAGGTGGTACAGCAGCTGTATTATTTGAAGATGAGGTAGATACAATTGAATCGCATATTTATGATACAATCAAGGGCAGTGACTTTCTTGCAGATCAAGATGTAGCTGAAAGGCTTTGCACTGAAATACCAAAAGAGATTCTACAGTTAGAACATTGGGGAATGCCATGGTCTAGAAGAAAAGATGGAAGAGTTGACCAGAGAAATTTTGGTGGATATAGTTTCCCAAGAGCAACTTATGCTGCAGACAAGGTAGGATTTTTTGAAATGCAGACATTGTATGACACATGTCAAAAATTTGATAATATTGAATTTCTAAACGAATGGTACGCAACATCAATTATTCATGATGGACAGCGGTTCTTGGGAATAACGGCAATTGAGCTTTCAAATGGCACATTTTATACAATAAAAGCAAAAGCAATGATAATCTCAACTGGTGGTGCTGGCAGAATATACAGCTATTCAACATATGCACTTTCATCTACTCCAGATGGTCTTGATATGGCCTACCGGGCAGGAATGGCACTAAAAGATATGGAGTTTGTTCAATTTCATCCCACAGGAATTTTACCATCTGGAATATTGATAACTGAAGGTGCAAGAGGAGAAGGCGGTTATCTTCTCAATAAAGATGGAGAGAGATTCATGAAAAGATATGCCGCAGGTAAAATGGAGCTAGCACCAAGAGATATTGTCTCACGAGCAATGATGACCGAAATGAATGAAGGTCGTGGATTTCACCATGAAACTGGGGTTGATTGCCTAAAACTAGACTTGCGACATATAGGCGATGAGGTTATCAAAGAAAAGCTAGGTGGCATCCGTGAAATCTCGCTCAAGTTTTCTGGGATTGATCCCGCTACCGAGCCCATTGACGTAAGGCCGGTTTGTCACTACATGATGGGTGGTATTCATACTAACATAGATGGAGCTACAGAGCTTCAAGGTGTATGGGCTGCAGGCGAAGCAGCGTGTAATAGTGTACATGGTTCTAATCGTCTTGGCGCAAACTCTACCTCTGAATGTATAGTTTGGGGTAGAATAACTGGTGAGCTCGCAGTGGACTATATCCAACGAGGTATACCATCAACACCATTTCCTTTGCATCTAGTTGATGCAGAAGAAAAAAGAATCTATGATGGAATATTTCGTGGACGTGGTGATGTTAACCCATATGAGATACGACAAGAACTAACTGATACAATGAATGACAAGGCCTATGTCTATAGAAATGAAACAGATCTTACTGCTGGGTTAAAAAAATTGCGTGAACTGCGTGATAAAATGTGGAAACATGTTGACGATAAGGCAAAAGAATACAATACAAACTTTACAAATGTTATGGAGATTGATTCAATGTTTAGGGTTGCAGAAGTCGTGCTCATAGGAGCTATTAACAGAAGAGAATCACGAGGCTCACATGCAAGAACAGACTATCCAACAAGAGACGATGTAAACTTCTTACATCACACACTAGCATATTATGATCCAAAGGAGCCAATTATGAGAAAGCACCCAGTAACAATAACAAAATACAAACCAGTAGAGAGAAAATACTAGATGGAAAAACAAGAAAATAAAGAAGGAATCAAAGGATGGTTAAATCCAGGCCGCTATGGCATTGAGCGTTTTGCATACTGGTTGATGAGACTTACAGGTATTGGATTGCTTGTTTATTTTATAGCTCACATTTATGAAACAAGTACCATACTAAATGGAAAAGCAGCATGGGAAAAAATGCTAGATCTTACGCAGACAACTGAAGGACACATCATTCTAGCAATTGTAATTGGAATGTGTGTATTTCATACAGCAAATGGAATAAGACTAATGCTTGGTCATGGTGGAATAGGCGTAGGAAAGCCAGGAAGGCCTGATTATCCATACACGCCACGCTCAATTAACATGAAAAACAAACTGTGCATCTACGCATCAATTGGACTTGCAGCGCTTGCAATGATGTACGGCCTTGGAGTAATGTTTGGTGAATAAAATGCGCGAAAGCATAGTAATGAAAGTGCATTATGGAACCGCCTTGGGAGCAGTGGCTCTTGTGGCAGTACATATTTTATTCAGACTAACTCAAGAATTTTCCAAGTCATTACAATACGAAAGCGTTATTGCAAACTATGAATTTTTACCATACGCACTTGTACTTGAATTAATTCTAGTTTTGATTTCAATTCATGGATTTAATGGTCTTAGGGTTATACTGCTAGAGTTAAAACAAGGAAGAGGATATGAAAAGGCCGTTACATATGGCTGTATTGCGGCAATGGTTGCTGTAATTGCATATGGCTCACGTACTATAATACTGGCAAGCATGGGGATGAGCTGAAAAAATGTCTACAACACAGATCTCAGAAGAAGAATCACAAACTATTGTCTCATCGCCAAAATCAATTATACTGAGAATTTCAAGATCTAATCCACAAACAGGCACTGCAAAATCATTTATGGAATTCAAAGTTCCATACGAGAAATGGACTACTGTATTAGATGCAATTTTAGAAGTGAAAAAACACTTTGATCATTCTGTTGGCGTAAGATATTCTTGTAGACAAGCAACATGTGGCTCTTGCGGTATGATAATCAATGGCAAACCAAGATTGGCATGTTTTACTAAAATTGTTGAGCTTAATTCTGATGTAGTTACAGTTGAGCCAATGAACAACTTTCCTGTAATTCGAGACTTGGCAGTTAACTTTGATAGAATGTTTTCAACTCATAAAAAATTAAAACCATATATCGTAAGAGATGATTCTGAGATTACTTCAAAAACAAAGGAATTTTTACAAACACCAGAGGAAGTAGAAAAATACATCCAGTTTTCAAGTTGCATAAAATGCGGTCTTTGCAATTCAGCTTGCCCTACAATGGCTACAGATTCATCATTTATTGGCCCACAGGCCCTTGCACAGGCATATCGCTATATCGCAGATTCAAGAGACAAGGGAAAAAACGAACGACTCAAAATAATCGACGAGCCTCATGGTATATGGCGATGCCACTTTGCTGGCTCTTGTAGCATGGTATGCCCAAAAGGAGTAGATCCTGCTATGGGAATACAGTTGCTAAGAGGATATCTGCTAGGTTTTAGACGCTAGGTTTTAGGTTTTTTTGGATTGGGACTATTGTTTACTTGGTTGTTGATTGCTTCGGACATAAAATGATTTGACACATTAACTTTGACATCATCAATACCATCAATTTTCAATAGATTATCATGAATGTCTTGACATATTTTGAATCCAAAAACTGCAGGACAAAATGGACTGGTAAGATGCAAGTCTACTTTGACATTAGAGTTATTGATATCAACCTCATCAATTAATTCTAGCTCAGTAATTGATGTGTTAATTTCAGGATCCACAATCTTTGATAACTCATCAAAAATTTGTACACGTAATTGTTTGAGATCTTGTGCCATTATAAAAAAAAGCGTCTATGCTATATATAACCATTCTAAACTTTATGGTAATGTATCGGTCTCGACTGAAAAATAATCTTAACGACATTACATTAGAATATGTTTCATCACTTTTTGATGACGCAGAAATTGCATTTTATGATATAGTTGGCACTCAAGCACATGTGATAATGCTTTATGAAAAAAAAATCATAACAAAAAGTGAGGCAAAAAAAATTCTTCTAGCACTTGAAAAATTAAAAAAAGAAAAATTTGATAAAAAATCTGATTCTGAAGACATTCACGAACTAATTGAACAACATGTTATCAAAAAAATTGGGCTAGAAAGTGGTGGCAAAATGCATACAGGCCGCTCTCGAAATGATCAAGTATCACTTGATATACGAATGAAAATACGAGACGACATCAATCTTTTATGTCACTGTCTTTTGAATACGATTCAAACACTTGTTTCACTAGCACAAAAACATCAGAAAACCATAATGCCGCTTTATACACATCTACAGCAAGCCCAAGTTGGACTATTTTCACATTATCTTCTATCATATACAGATGCCTTGTTTAGGGATCTTGAGCGACTCTATGTGACATATGGACGAGTAAATGAATCTCCACTAGGTGCAGGACCTGTTGGAGGAACAAGTATTCCAATAGATAGGCAGAGTACAGCAAAGATGCTTGGCTTTAAAGGCATAGTAGAAAACTCGATTGACGCTACCAGTACACGAGACTATGTAATAGAATATGTCGCAGCAGTTGCCATTCTTATGACAAATCTTAGCCGACTTGCAGAAGACTTTGTTATATGGTCAACTTCGGAATTTGCCTTTATTGAGCTTCCAGACGAATTTACATCTCCATCAAGTGTTATGCCTCAAAAGAAAAATCCTGACATTTTGGAGCTTACTAGGGGAAAAACAGCACAAGTAATTGGGAACCTTACAACCATTCTTTCAATAGTAAAGGGGCTTCCATCTGGATACAATCGAGATTTACAGCAAATAAAGCCAGCAATTTGGTCTTCATCTAGAATCGCAATCACTGCACTTATTGTCATAAAATCAATGCTAGAAAAGATAAACGTTGACAATCAAAACATCAAAAAAGCAATAGAAGGAGGATATCTTGTAGCACTGGATATAGCAGAAAAACTAGTCAATAACGGAATACCATTTAGGACAGCTCACCAGATTGTAGGAAATCTCGTAAAGACTGCACACAGCTCAAAAAAACCACTCGAAGCACTCTCTATAGATGAGATTAAAAGATCAACAAAGGGTATTGACTCAAAACAAATCAAAAAAATCATAGATTTAACCTCGATTAGCTCATCACTTGACAACAGAATATCACAAGGATCGTCTGGAACTAGTGAACAAAAGAGGATGATTCAATTTAGGGTAGGAAAAATTGGTGCATACAAGACTGGAATAACAAAACGAGGCAATGAAGTAAAAATGGTGTTTTCAAATCTCTCTTTAAAGGTCAAAAACCTTACAAAATAAGCGGGTCTGGTGGGATTTGGACCCACGACAACCGGATTAAAAGTCCGGTGCGCTACCTGGCTGCGCCACAGACCCCACCTTGCAAATTTCTCAGACGTGTATAATTTAGTCTTTTACAACAAATTTGAGCTTACGAAACTTTTAAACTGGGACTTTTGTTTTTTTGATCTGCGCCCTTGTAGTATAGTCCGGTCTAGAATTCGGCCCTGTCACGGCTGAGACGCGAGTTCAAATCCCGCCAAGGGCGCCACATTATTTAATTTGAGATACAATCTCATCAAGAATTTCCTTATTTGCAGCAGCGATAAAGGACAACTTTGTTTCATAACCAAGATCAGAATCAAGTGGTTTCAAGTTAGGATCTAAAACAAATCCTCCTGCCTCATTTACTAACAAGTAACCAGCTGCCATATCAGTAACTCTAATCTTTTCTCTAAGATCTATATACACATCAATCAAACCCCGAGCAAACATTGCAAGCTCTAACGCATTTGCTCCAAGATGTCTTGTATGATTACTGCTTTTAAAAACAGGATGCAGTCTCTCGACTAGCTTTGGGTCTGAACCTGAGATATTAACTCCAACAATTCGATAGATTGGCAATGTTTTTTGCACATGAATTTTTTTTTCGTTCATAAATGCACCCTTTCCTTTTGTTGCCCAATACATATCACCTGTATGCAAATCGGTTACAACTCCATCAGTTACAGAGCTTAGCTTGTCATCTGTTGCAAATGCAAGTGAGCAGCAAAAAAATGGTATTCCTCTCACTGCGTTTGCAGAACCATCAATTGCATCCATTATCACATATCCTTTTGGATTATTTGATAACTCAACACGGCCACATTCCTCGCCTAAAACAATGCATTCAAAGTTGATTTTTTTTAAATAATCAAGAACAGCTTTTTCTGCAACAACATCTATTCTTCGTGATATGT
>Ga0194132_10001133_pt1:7500-54166 | contig 54166 bp, 53 predicted proteins | sample TA2KigOf80mmetaG_FD_148612 | JGI IMG/M metagenome (GOLD analysis project Ga0194132, IMG submission 148612) | Freshwater microbial communities from Lake Tanganyika, Tanzania - TA2015054 Kigoma Offshore 80m | ecosystem: Environmental > Aquatic > Freshwater > Lake | place: Tanzania... | reverse complement strand
TTTTATTTTTAAAAATAAAAACTATCATAAAAGGATGTAAAAAGCTTTGACGAGCTAGGAGGGATTTGAACCCCCGACACTATGGTTCGTAGCCATATGCTCTATCCACTGAGCTACAAGCTCTTAATACTATTATTATCTATAATATAAATCTTAGAAGAATTTTAGGTATTCTCCATTTATGATATTAAAAATAAAGTTTGACGTTAATTCCAATACACTTGAAGATTTAATCCCTGATTTTATTCGATTCACTTCTTCTATTAATGAAGAAACATCAACAATTACTTTAAATTTTTATAATCCAACAAAGTTATTTAGTTCTAATTTAATGTTAGCTGAAGATAAAGCTATAAAAGCTAATTTAAAACTAGATAATAATTGGCAATACACAACGAAAGATATCAGAATTATTTGGGTAAAAGGAAAACCATTAATTCTTCAAGCCGTTTTTTTATTAACCTCTAAGTTTGAATCTAAGCGTTTAAAAAGTTATCTTGAAAATCATAAACTTTTAGACTAAAAATTTTTAGTCTAAAAGTTGAGAGTTGTAATTATTAACGTCTTGAATAGTATTCAACAACTAGTAATTCGTTTACAGGTAATCGAATATCTTTTCTATCAACAACTTTTTTCACACCACCACGTAGTTGTTTAATTGAACCAGCAAGGTGATATGGTAAAAATTTTCTTCGTTTTGAATTGCTAGCTTCTTCAACAAGTTCTCGAATTGATTTTTTATCCGCTACTTGAATACTATCACCTGGTTGGCATTGGAAACTAGGAATTGTTACAACTTGATCATTTACTTTAACATGTCCATGTGATACAAGCTGGCGAGCAGCTAGAATTGTAGGACTTAGGTTAAGTCTAAATACGATTGTATCTAATCGCATTTCTAAAAGTTGAAGAATAATCAAACCTGTTGAACCTTTAATTCTTCTTGCTTCTTTTACGTAACGGAATAACTGTGCTTCAGTTATACAGTAGTTAAATCTTAGTTTTTGTTTTTCTTCTAATCGCATTCTATACTCTGAGCGACGAATTTTTTTACGACTATAACCGTGTTGTCCGGGTAAAGTATTCTGTCGTTTTTTATTACGTACACGTTTTCGAGTTAAATGACTTAATTGAACGCCTAGTCGTCTTTGTAATCTTAAGCGTGGTCCTCGGTATCGAGACATATGTTTATTTGCTCCATGTTTTGTTAGAAATATTAAAAAGTATAATCAAAATATTGTAAGCGTCAACATATAGATTAACTTTTATAATCTTTGAAATAATAATTGTATAAATGGTGGGCGTAGCCAAGTGGTTAAGGCAATGGGTTGTGGTTCCGTCATGCGCGGGTTCAAATCCCGTCGCTCACCCGCATATATATATCAAAGGTATTTTCGATTTTTTAATTTTTTTATTTGCAAAAATTTTGTAGAATTAGCTATAATGTTTTGAAAAACTACTTTTATTAAATCTAGTTATTAAACTGGATTAATAATATCTATAAAATTAAAGTAAGGTAAGATTTTACCTTTTGAGACTTTTTATATTCAAGTAATATAATGCAGACACTTCCCATTATAAAAACTCGCTTAACTAAGCTTTACTGTTTTGTTCTGTCTTATAGCAATTGTTTGCCTTACAAGTATTTGATTGTAAAGGCTTTTACAAGTGGTAGCCGGAAAATTTTATATTTACTTCGTTTACTTTTTCCTCTTAATCGATTAGTTTCAAAATTATTTTTAATATTAGCAAGCACTTTAAATATTTTTACATCCTTGCTAAGAGGCTCAAACTCTTTTATATTTATACCAGCAAGATTTTGGTTGTTAATGTTACACCACTTTATGGTTTTCTACGAAATAATTTTAACAATTCGATTAGTTGTAGAGTGGTATCCAAGTATAAACTTGACGGAAGGTGGTATATTTGAACAAATAATCTTTAATTTATCAGAGCCTTATTTGAAAGCTTCTGAAGAAATTTTACCGCGAGGATTGTCAGCTATTTTTGCTTTTTTACTAGTTGATCAAATTAAATCTTTTATTAAACTTTTGTATCGATCTTTAGTTCTTTATGGCGGAGGATCAACACAAAAATTATGGATTGAAACAGTTGATCTTTTAGGATTAACTTTAGTTGGCGAAACCCTTATGTCAGCTTAAATATAAACTTACAAAATACTGAAATTCAAAAATAAAGGAATAAACTTATAGCATGTTAAAAATTAGATTAAAAAGATGTGGTAGAAAAAAATTACCAAGTTATAGAATTGTTTTAGTTAAAAGTCAAACGCGTCGTGATGGTCGAGCAATTGAAGAACTTGGTTATTATAGCCCTCTTAGCAATGAGCTTGTTTACAATCAAGAACGTATAAAGCTTCGTTTATCGCAAGGTGCTCAACCTACACTAACGGTTAAAAATTTTTTAATCAAATCAGGTGTTATTGAGAATGTAAATAAAATTAATTAAAATTAAAATAATAAACAATTACTTGTTTTATTAATCTAAACTAGTTCTTATAAAATTTCAATAAAACCAAAGACAGTCAAAAAGGATAACCTTATGGACGTTATTGCTCTAGGTTGGTCAATGGTGCTAGTTGTATTTAGTTTTTCACTAGCAATGGTGGTCTGGGGTAGAAACGGTTTTTAATTTTTTGAAGTTGGACTTGATTTATGCAAGAAATAATAACTGTCGGTGGAATTGCTTTTGGAATTACACTTGTTGGTCTTTCACTTGGCTTTTTACTTTTAAGAGTTCAAGCAAGATAGCTAAATGTTTATCCTCCTTTAAAAGGAGGATAAATTCAATTTTCTTTTATGAACATTTTATTAAATGTAATATTTTTGTCTCAGGCTTTGTTACTGGCAATATTAATTATTTCCCGTACTCCAGCTAGATTACCTGGTTTTGAAAAAGCGCGAAATCAAAGTTTAGACAAAATAATAATTTTGTTAGTTGCAAGTTTAATAATAGTTATATTGGGATTTAAATGTCGTTAATTTAAATCTGCATTTTATTAATCAATAATTTAAGAATTCTAATTAAATCATATATGAATAAAATGGAATGGTTTGTATTATGTCCTGTTCCAAAAGAACAGAGACCATTTTATGAATATATTAAACGAAAAGATTCGAGTTTTTTAGGATGGGTTGGACTAAATGAAACCCGTTATACTAATAGGTTCTTTTTAATGTTAGGCACAATATTTACTTTACTGTTACCTATTACATGTTGGTTCATTTCGTTCAATTCTTATCCATTACAAACTCTGCTTTTCAATCTTTTGCTTTCATTAAGCTTTCAAAGTTTAATTTATGGTTATTTTTTTATAACTTGGATTTATGCAGGTAAAAGACTTGTTGCTGCAAAAGTATTTTATGAAGAATCCGGTTGGTACGATGGTCGTATTTGGATAAAACCTCCTAGTATACTTCGTCACGAAAGGCTACTTTATCATTATCAATTAGTTCCTTTAATAACAAGACTTCGAAAAACGTTGCAAATTATAATTTTAAACCTTGTTATTGTTGGAAGTTTATTATTTTTATTTATTTAGTAGCATTTTTTATTTAAATTTGTTATTCTATATATTAGGTAATGGCGGGGTAGAGCAGATTGGTAGCTCGTTGGGCTCATAATCCGAAGGTCAGTGGTTCAAGTCCACTCTCCGCTATAAACAGCCGTCTATGCCTTTTGATTAAACAGTCTAAAATTGACTAGTCAACTAAAATTTGACAACAAAGGGACGAAGATGCCATGAGTCTTAAGCTAAAACAAACTGACTTTCCAAAGTTTGAAGGGTCAACTGGTGGTTGGCTTAGTGCTGCGAAGAACGAAGAAAAATATGTAATTATTTGGACTAGCAAAGATGCATCTTTATTTGAAATGCCTACTGGCGGGACAGCTAAGATGAATGCTGGTAACAATGTTGCGTATTTTGCTCGTAAAGAACAATGTCTGGCATTAGGAGCTCAATTGCGTGGTTTCAAAATTACAAACTACAAAATTTTCCGTATTTATCCTCCATTAGATATTACCCTTTTACATCCGTTTGATGGTGTATTCCCAGAAAAAGTAAATGAAGGACGTTCACCAGTAGGAAAACGTGATGCTTCAATTGGAGGAAACCCTAACCCAGCATCATTAAAATTTAAATCACAAAGCTAGTTTTTTAACTAAGTTTTGTTAAAATAAATCTTAATAATTCCATCCCTTAACGATGATTTAAAGGATGGAATCTTAAGGAGAGATGGCAGAGTGGTCGATTGCGTCTGACTTGAAATCAGAAGAACTAGGAATGGTTCCGTGGGTTCGAATCCCACTCTCTCTTCTCAATATTTTGTTTTACAAACAACAATATATACTTTTGATTTACTTTTTTCATTAAAATATTTAATAGAATATTTCAAAAGGATTGTTCGGTTAAACTAAACCAGTTTATAATCTTCTAATTAAAGAGGTCTATATGTTAGTATTAAAAGTAGCCGTTTACACAGTTGTTAGCTTTTTTGTTTATCTATTTTGGTTTGGATTTATTTCTAATGATCCATCACGTAACCCATCACAAAACATTAATAACTAATTAACGTTTAACAGCAAACAAGACATATTAGTTTTTATATTTAAAAATACTAAAGACCTAATATGTCTTGTGATATATGTATATAAAAGGAAAGGGTAGTTAGCTCAGCGGTAGAGCTTCTGCCTTACAAGCAGAAGGCCACAGGTTCAAATCCTGTACTGCCCATAGGGCTCATCGTCTAAGGGATTAGGACAGAAACCTTCTAAGTTTCTAATGTAGGTTCGAATCCTACTGGGCCTAAGACGTTTGGGGAAAATTAAAAATTTAAATTTGGGTTACGGTTACGTTCTTTTTTAAAATGTTTTTGAAAATATAGTTTTTATTACATGATTTTATATTTTGATTTTTAATAGTACATCAAAAAATCAAACTCTATACTACGAAAATTATTGAGCAAATTGTTATTTGGAATTTGCTAGTAAAGTTAGGAGACTTTTCATGCGATTAGCAGTATATGGAAAAGGTGGTATTGGAAAATCAACTACAAGTTGTAATATTTCAGTAGCTCTAGCGCAACGTGGAAAAAAAGTACTACAGATTGGATGTGATCCTAAACATGATAGTACATTTACATTAACAGGTTTTCTTATACCTACTATCATTGATACACTTCAAGTGAAAGATTATCATTATGAAGATGTTTGGCCTGAAGATGTAATTTATAGAGGTTTTAATGGCGTTGATTGTGTCGAAGCTGGTGGACCACCAGCTGGAGCCGGTTGTGGTGGCTATGTCGTAGGTGAAACAGTAAAACTTTTAAAAGAACTTAATGCTTTTGATGAGTATGATGTGATTCTTTTTGATGTTTTAGGTGACGTTGTTTGTGGAGGATTTGCTGCTCCTTTAAATTACGCTGATTATTGCTTAATCGTAACAGATAATGGGTTTGATGCGCTTTTTGCAGCTAATCGAATTGCCGCTTCGGTGCGTGAAAAAGCACGAACACATACGCTAAGATTAGCTGGATTAATTGGTAATCGAACAGCAACACGCGATTTAATTGACAAATATATTCAAACTGTTCCTATACCTGTTTTAGAAGTTTTACCTTTAATTGAAGATATTCGTGTTTCAAGAATTCGAGGAAAGACACTTTTTGAAATGTCAACAGTGGATCAATCCTTAGAATATATTTGTGATTATTATTTAAATATTGCGGATCAATTAATTGCACAACCTGAAGGCGTAATTCCTAAAGAATCCGCAGATCGCGAACTATTTACTCTTTTATCAGATTTTTATTTAAAACCTTCAGATGTTAGTGAAAACTTTGAAGATTTAGAAATGGATTTATTTAGTAACTCATAATTTTTAAATGTTTTTAAAGATATTAAAGAAGGTTTTAAATAAATGATTGATCAGAAAGAAATTACTATTGAAAATTCTAATTCAATAACTTTTGAATGCGAAACAGGTAATTATCATACATTTTGTCCTATTAGTTGTGTTGCTTGGTTATATCAAAAAATTGAAGATAGCTTCTTTTTAGTTATAGGAACAAAAACGTGTGGTTATTTTTTACAAAATGCTTTAGGAGTTATGATTTTTGCCGAGCCTAGGTATGCTATGGCTGAACTTGAAGAAGCTGATATTTCAGCACATTTGAATGACTACATGGAGTTGAAGCGATTGTGTTCAATCATCAAAAAAGACCGTAATCCTAGTGTAATTTTTTGGATTGGTACTTGCACAACTGAAATCATTAAAATGGATTTGGAAGGCATAGCTCCAAAATTAGAAAATGAATTGGGTATTCCAATAATTGTTGCTCGAGCAAATGGTTTAGATTATGCTTTTACACAAGGTGAAGATACTGTTTTAGCAGCTTTAGCACAAACGTTTGGGATTAAATCTAATTTAGTTCCTCAAACAACACAAAATCTGATAATGTTTGGTTCTATTCCAAATACCGTTGTTACAGAATTAACACTAGAATTGAAAAATTATGGTGTTAATATAACAGGTTGGTTACCAGCAAAACGTTACAGCGAAATTCCATTGTTAAATGAAAATGATTTTGTTTGTGGTGTAAATCCTTATTTAAGTCGTACCGCTACAACATTGATGAGAAGACGCAAATGTCAATTAATTGGCGCTCCCTTCCCAATAGGACCAGATGGAACAAAAGCCTGGATTACAAAAATTTGTTCGGTTTTTAATGTTCCAACTCCTGGAATTAATGAAAAAGAGAAAAAAGCTTGGTCATTGTTAAGTAAATATTTATCAGTCGTTGAAGGAAAATCGATTTTTTTCATGGGCGACAATTTATTAGAAATTTCTTTGGCAAGATTTTTAGTTCGCTGTGGGATGGTTGTTTATGAAATTGGTATTCCATATTTAGATAAGCGTTATCAAGCTGCAGAATTAGATTTACTTGAAAAAACTTGTAAAGAAATGGGTACATTTTTACCTGTTATTGTAGAAAAACCTGATAATTATAATCAATTGAATCGGATAAAAGATTTACATCCTGATTTAGTTATTACAGGCATGGCGCATGCGAATCCATTAGAAGCACGAGGTATAAACACAAAATGGTCGGTTGAATTCACTTTCTCACAAATTCATGGATTTACAAATGCTAAGAATATTTTAGAGTTAATTTGTAAACCTTTACAAAGAAAAACTACGTTTAATGAATTAGGCTGGAAAAATTATCATACCTTACTTGACAAAATTTAATTAAATTGATTTAACCCATAAGATTTTTGGAAATATCGTAAAATATGTTTAAATAAAACAGCTTTGTAGAAATTCCTGTTATCCCCCCCTACATCATACACGAAGTATTCATCCTTTGCAAAATAGAATCTCGCAATTAATGCCAGACCTATGATCCCAGGAAGTTTACTTCCCTATTTTTCCTAGTACATTATGACTGCAACATTAGAAAGAAGAGAAAGTACTAGCTTATGGGAGCGTTTCTGCTCTTGGATTACTAGCACAGAAAACCGTTTATACATCGGTTGGTTCGGTGTTTTAATGATCCCTACATTATTAACAGCTACTAGCTGTTTCATCATCGCTTTCATCGCTGCACCTCCAGTTGATATCGATGGTATTCGTGAACCAGTTGCTGGATCACTTTTATACGGAAACAACATCATCACTGGTGCTGTAATTCCTAGCTCAAACGCTATTGGTATTCACTTCTACCCAGTTTGGGAAGCTGCGTCTGTAGACGAATGGCTTTACAACGGTGGTCCTTACCAACTTGTAGTATTACACTTCTTATTAGGTGTAGCTTGCTACATGGGACGTGAATGGGAACTTAGCTACCGTTTAGGTATGCGTCCTTGGATCTTCGTAGCGTTCTCTGCTCCAGTAGCTGCAGCAACAGCTGTATTCTTAATTTACCCTATCGGACAAGGTAGCTTCTCTGATGGTATGCCTCTAGGTATCTCTGGTACTTTCAACTTCATGTTAGTATTCCAAGCAGAGCACAACATCCTTATGCACCCATTCCACATGGCTGGTGTAGCTGGTGTATTTGGTGGATCTTTATTCAGTGCTATGCACGGTTCACTTGTAACATCAAGTTTAATCCGTGAAACTGAAGATGGCGTATCAGCTAACTACGGTTACAAATTCGGACAAGAAGAAGAAACTTACAACATCGTAGCTGCACACGGTTACTTTGGACGTTTAATCTTCCAATACGCGAGCTTCAACAACTCTCGTGCTTTACACTTCTTCTTAGCTGCTTGGCCAGTAATCGGTATCTGGTTAACTGCTTTAGGTATCAGCACAATGGCATTCAACTTAAACGGATTCAACTTCAACCAATCAGTTGTTGATAGCCAAGGTCGTGTAATCAACACATGGGCTGACATCATCAACCGTGCTGATTTAGGTATGGAAGTAATGCACGAACGTAACGCGCACAACTTCCCTCTAGATTTAGCGGTATCTAACGTTCTTCCAGTTGCATTAAACGCTCCAGCTGTTAATGCTTAAGAATTGTTAATAATTACATATGAGTGATTTTTAATCACTCATGTGTAAGATTTTTTAAGTTATTAAAGTAATTATTAATTTGTATAGCGCACTAAGATTTTCTAGAGTTTTATCAATTATTTTGATTGCCTATAATTGTTGTTATATTTTAATTTTTGTGAAATATTAGTGTAGACACAAAAAGGTTTTTTAGTTTGACTATAAAGTATTAATTTTGACTTAAAGAAATATTATTTTAAAAAATTGTTTCTAATAAAGGATAAGTAAAAATTGGTTCATTTTACTGAACCAATTTTTACTTATTTATTCCTTATAAAACGTAACGTTCTCCTGGAGGATACTTGTTTACAACGTAGCTGTGAATCGTGTAACGAACGTTACGAGATTCAGTTTCTTGTCTTTCTAAGTAGAAACCTGGCTCTTCGTAAGGACGTTGTGCGATGAATGATAATGCACAGCTTTCAGTCCCACGTGCGTTATCAAAAGCGTTGATTTTGATATAAGTTGTAGGATGTGCAGCACGACATTGATCTAATTCATACATGATCACTGAAGGGTCTTTAATATCGAATAAAGGCATACCCCACATTTCCCAGTATGTGTTACGTGGATGTGGATCTTCTGTCCATTCGATGTTAACCGCCCAACCTTTGCTACAAGCGAATTTAACTAACGCTAAAATTTGTTCGTTTGTTAAATCTGGTAAGTATGAAAATGCACCTTGTGTTAATCTCACTCTTCAAATACTCCTTTAGTTTGTTAAATTGATAGATATTGTTAATTTTTCAAAACAATTATTGTTTTGTTGTTGTTTCAACGAAGTCAGCAGTATCTGTTGATGAATAGTTGAACGCAATATCTTTCCAAAGATCTAATGCAGTACGTAACGGTGTACAAGTTTCCGCAGCAGCACGTAAGATTTTTGGTCCTTCGTTTACGTAGTCTCTACCTTCATATTTAGCTAAAAGCATTGACTCCATAGCTACACGGTTAGCTGTTGCACCCGCAGCGATACCATCAGGGTGACCGATTGTACCACCACCGAATTGTAATACACAGTCTTCACCTAAGTAGTTAAGTAATTGGTGCATTTGTCCACAGTGGATACCACCAGATGCTACAGGAACAGTTTTTCTTAAAGCAGCCCAGTCTTGTGCGAAGAATAAACCTTGTGGTAAGTTTACTTCTAACTCAGTTTGTAATAAAACGTTGTAGAAACCTTTAACCATTAAAGGGTCACCTTCTAATTTACCAACAACTGTACCAGCGTGAATGTGGTCAACACCAGCCATACGCATCCATTTACAGATTACACGGAAGTTGATACCATGGTTCTTTTGACGAGCGTAAGCTGAGTTACCTGCACGGTGTAAGTGAAGGATCATGTCGTTTTTACGAGCCCAGATCGCCATTGATTGGATTGCAGTGTAACCGATCACTAAGTCGATCATTACGATTACTGAACCAATAACTTTAGCGAATTCAGCACGTTCGTACATCTCTTCCATAGTTGCAGCAGTAATGTTAAGGTAAGAACCTTTAACTTCACCAGCAGCAGCAGCAGCTCTGTTTACACCTTCCATTACATAAGCGAAACGTTCGCGCCAACGCATGAATGGTTGAGAGTTGATGTTTTCGTCATCTTTTAAGAAGTCTAAACCACCAGATAGACCTTCGTATACTACACGTCCGTAGTTTTTACCTGATAAACCAAGTTTTGGTTTTACAGTCGCACCTAATAAAGGACGTCCGAATTTGTCTAAACGCTCACGTTCCACTACAAGACCAGTTGCTGGACCTTGGAATGTTTTTAAGTAAGCGTAAGGCATACGCATATCTTCAAGACGTAACGCTTTTACGGCTTTGAATCCAAATACGTTACCAATGATTGAAGCTGTTAAGTTAGCAATTGAACCTTCTTCGAAAAGATCACATTCGTATGCGATGTAACCGAAGTATTGGTCGTTTGTACCTGGAACTGTCTCAACTTTGTAAGCTTTTGCACGGTATACGTCACAAGCTGTTAATAAGTCAGTCCATACAACAGTCCATGTAGCAGTTGATGATTCACCAGCTACTGCAGCTGCAGCTTCAATTGGGTCAACCCCTGGTTGTGGAGTGATACGGAATAATGCAAGTACATCAGTATCTTTAACTGTGTAGTTAGCATCCCAGTAACCCATTTCAGCGTAAGGGATTACACCTGATTCATAACGTTCGTTTTTAATACGTGTTCTTTCTTCTACAGATTGAAACATTTAGGACTCCTTTTATATAGCAGTAAATTCTCTGGTTCTCGGAAATTTTAAATGGTCCCTTCGGCAATTTAAACCGAACTTGAAAAGCAAAATCCATTTAGCTTTAGATTTTAACCTAATTTTAGATATATTTAGGTTATAAATCTTAAACTGAACTTTTGTATCTACATTATTATTATATGAATGTTTTATTTAATATACAATAATTCTAGTTATTTTAGTATTTTATTAATTTCAACTTTCAAAATTAAAGTAAAATTTTATTTTTAATCCATAAGATTTTTATGATAAATAATCAAAATTTGAATACCGAAACCTGGATTTTAATTAATGGTGAAGTCTATGTTATTAATTATCCAGTTCATTTACTTAATCTTCTTGATTTTATTGGTGGTAAAAAACCTGGTTTAATTACTGAATATAATCAAATTATCATTAAACCCGAACTAGCCAAAAAAGTCGTTTTAAATAATCTTGACCGTATTGAATTTGTTACTATTGTTGGGGGCGGATAAATAAGATAAAAAAACTTTGATTTCTTCTTATCAGTTTTTAAAAACTGATAAGAAAGAAGCACTAATTTTTTAGTATTAAAAATTCATTTCAGCAGCTTGAACTTTTTCAAACTGTTTCTTCTTAACTACTAAAAGAGTTTGTGTTAACATTGTTACAAATGCAAATGCTACATAACCATAGATTCTTGCTGGGTTTTGTAAAACGATTTCTTTATCTGTTTGTCCAAATCCACCAGCATTTGGATCGCTAGTAAGTGGTTGATCTACACCAACAATATCATTTTTAGCAACGATAATATCAAGACCTGCAGGAACTACTTGATCAACAGAGTTGCCGTTTGTATCTTGAACAGTTACTTTAGTTCCTGATTTTTCATTTACTTCAATGCTAGTGATTTTACCACTTGCTGAAGATAAATATTGGTTATTGTTTGTTTTTTGACCATCAGGATACACTTGACCACGTCCACGGTTTCCACCAACATACATAGGATATTTTAAGAAATGTACTCTTTTATCTGTATCTGGATTTGGTGCAAGAATTGGGAAATGAATCTCTTGATTCTTTTCACCAGGTACTGGTCCTACAACTAAAATATTATCTTGTTCTGGGCTGTAAGGTGTAATATAAACAGCTGATGTTTTAGCTTTTAATTCAGCTGATAATTTATCCTTTGGTGCAAGTTTAAAACCTTCTGGTAGTACTAGTACAGCACCAACATTTAAACCACCTTTTTTACCATTACCTAAAATTTGTTTTTTAGTTGTGTCGTAAGGAATTTTAACTGTTGCTTCAAAAACTTGGTCAGGTAAAACTGATTGTGGAGTTTCTAATTCTGTTGGTTTTGAAGCAAGGTGACAGTTAGCACAAACAATACGACCATTTGCTTCTCTAGGATTTTTATATGCTTGTTGAGCATAAATTGGGAAAGCATTTGCTCGAGTAGCAGGTACTAACAGTTGCTGAATAGCAATACTTGCTACAACAAGAAAATCGAAACTTTTTCCGATTTTTTTGCGCCATTCGTTTTGCATATAGTCCGTTTTCAAATGTTTATATTTATGAAAAATTAACATAATTTGCTATATTTAAAATTCAAGGTGCTTATAAGTTTCAATTTAAAGCTAGCATATAACTTTAAGTTTTTCTAATGTAAATAGTAAACCACTTCCAGTAACAAACAAAACTAAGATAGCAATTGTGAATACTATTTGAGTCAGTGGATCAGTCGATGGTGTTATTACAGCTGCTAAAACTGTTGATGCTAGTAAAACGTATTTAAGCCATTTAAAACAATTTTTTGATGTACAGATACCCACAAATCCTAAAAGAATTTGAATCACAGGAATTTGAAATGTATATATAGATCCAAGAAATAAAACCCATAAAAAGTCCACGTATTCTTGAAATGACCATAAAGGCTCAAGAATATCTTTTGTATATGCAAAGAAAAAAGTTAAAGCAGCTGGTGCAACAACTTTATAAGCATAAATACCTCCAGCAAAAACTAAAACTAATGATAAAATTAATAAGCTACCAAAAGCAAATTTTTCTTTCGTGAGTAGTGCTGGAAAAAGATAACAAATTCCGTAAATAATTAAAAGTGGGCTTTCTAAAAAAATTGCTGTTGATAAAGCAAGTTTGAAGCTTAAAAAAAAGTATTCATCCGGTGAGGGTTGAAAAAATTTTATGCCTTCAATTGCACCTTGAAGAAACTGAGCTAAAATTTTTGTTTGAGAAAAACATAAACCAACTAATATGATTAGAAAAATGAGTAATTGAAACAAGCGTTCTCTTAACTCTTGGTTGTGTTCTTTAAGCCCCATGTAAATCTTAGGTGCTGTGGATTTGTCTAATAATGATACGTTAAATTTAAATTGCATATAAAATGTGTAAACATCTAAAAATAAGGAGGAATAAAAATTAATCCTCCTTACATAACAAATTTAACTATTTGATTGTGCGAAACTTAACGCTTGGAACCTCGCTAACGAGCGTTTTAAATTAATAGTATTTAAAAGTTTTTCGTTTTGCTTAGTTGATTTTGCTAAGTTTTCGATTGTTTCATCAAGTTCTTTTTTTGCTTGATCAATATCTATTTTGATATCAGATAGCTCTTCAACTTGTCTAACAATAATTTTAAGATTATTGTCTTTAATTTCGGCAATACCATCTAATATAACAATCGGTACCCAATTATTTTCCGCTTTTACACGTAATACACCGATGTCTAAAGCAGTTAATAATCTACTATGATTTGGTAGAATACCTAATTCACCCGTTGTAGTAGGTAGAACCACTTCTTTAACTTTCCAGTTTGTAATTGTCCGATTAGTTGCTAAGATATTTGTCGTGATTAACATAAAATATCTACTCCTATTCTTTCAATTTTTTCGCCTTCTCTAATGCTTCAGTGATGTCTCCTACAAGATAGAATGCTTGTTCTGGTAATGCGTCTAATTCACCGGCTAAGATTGATTGGAACGCTTTAATAGAATCTCTTAAAGGTACATATTTACCAGGTGAACCTGTGAATACCTCAGCAACGAAGAATGGTTGAGAAAGGAATCTTTCAATTTTTCTTGCGCGTGCAACGATTAATTTATCGCTTTCAGAAAGTTCATCAATACCTAAAATAGCAATAATGTCTTGTAACTCTTTATAACGTTGAAGAGTTTCTTTAACATCTTGTGCAGTTTGGTAATGTTCGTCACCAACGATTAATGGTTCTAACATTGTTGATTTAGAAGCTAATGGATCAACGGCTGGGTAAATACCTTTAGCTGCTAAGTTTCTTGAAAGTACAGTTGTAGCATCTAAGTGTGCGAATACAGTTGCTGGAGCAGGGTCAGTTAAGTCATCCGCTGGTACATATACGGCTTGAATTGAAGTAATTGATCCTTTTACAGTTGATGTAATACGTTCTTGAAGCATACCCATTTCAGTTGCTAATGTCGGTTGGTAACCTACAGCTGAAGGAACACGTCCTAATAATGCAGATACTTCAGAACCAGCTTGTACAAATCTGAAAATATTGTCAATGAAGAATAATACGTCTTGATTTTGAACATCACGGAAGTATTCAGCCATTGTTAAAGCACTTAATGCAACACGCATTCGAGCTCCTGGTGGTTCATTCATTTGACCATATACAAGTGCTACTTTTGATTTTGATAAATCAGATGCAACAATAACTCCTGATTCAATCATTTCACGGTATAAATCGTTTCCTTCACGTGTTCGTTCACCAACACCTGCAAAAACTGATACACCACCATAAGCTTTAGCAACGTTGTTGATAAGCTCCATGATTAATACAGTTTTACCTACACCAGCACCACCGAATAAACCAATTTTACCACCTTTTCTATATGGAGCTAGTAAATCTACTACTTTAATACCTGTTTCAAAGATTTGTGGTTTAGTTTCTAATTCGTAGAATGAAGGTGCATTTCTATGAATTGGCCAACTTTGCTCAGGTGATTCAATTCCAGCAAGGTTATCAATTGGTTGACCTAATACGTTAAAGATTCTTCCTAGAACTTGGTTTCCAACAGGAACAGAAATGGGTTTACCAGTATCTACAGCGATAAAGTTACGTGCTAAACCTTCTGTTGGGTTCATAGCAATTGTACGAACTGTACTACCACCAATCATTTGTTGAACTTCAGCAACTACTTGAACGTATTTAGCTAATTTTGAAGATGATGAATCCATGATTTTAATCGCTGTGTTGATATCAGGAATTGATCTACCTTTGTAACGAATATCGATTACTGGTCCAATAACCTGAGAAACTTTTCCGCCTACAGGTCCAAGGAATGAAAACTCTGAAGATTTGCTACGCATATTCTTAAGGGTCAGTTTTTTGTATATTAAGAGAAAATAAATAGGGTTTCCCTAGTAGTGTTACTACTTTAAAAGTGTTTTTTAATTTAAATCACGGCCAGTGGTTGCTAACCAATTTTCAGCTTCAATATAATTATTTGGAGCAAGTCTTATAGCTTCTCTCCAATAATCAGCGGCTTTATTAAAAAGCTTTTTTGCTATTTCAGACTGACGTTTTTCAGATGATTTAACACCTTGATAATGATAGATTACAGCAATATTATTGTATGCTTGTGAAAGTTTAGGGTTTAATTCTAGTGCTTGATGGTAATATTGCAGAGCAATAGAATACTCACCATTATTTGAATAAATTAAAGCGATATTATAAAGAATATAGCTACGATCTATTGGATCTTCTTCAAGTTGAAGAGCTTCGTAATAACTTTCAAGAGCTTGAGCATACTGTCCAGAAGATTGAGCAACTAAACCTTCTTTATAGTATGTAAAGGCTTCTTTTTCTTGTTGACTGGCTGGTAATACTTTAATTAAAATATCAGCCATAATAGTAAAAGTTTTATCAAGAAAGTTGTCGTTCTTTTGATTCATTCTTTGAAATATCTTTAGTTAAGAAATTTTTAAAAATAAAGCTTAAAGAGCTTTATTAGGTACAAATGGGAATAATCCAAGTAGTCTTGCATGTTTAATTGCTTTTTTTAAACGACTTTGTTGGATTTTAGTTAAATTACTTACGCGTCTGCCTAAGATTTTTCCATAACTTGTTGTAAATGATCGTAATAATAATAAATCTTTGTAATCAATATCACGATTTAACCCTAGAGGAGAAAGTTTAAATTTTGTTTTTCGCATAGTATTGCTTACTTAGTTTCTTTATGTAATGTATGTGAATTACAATGTGGACAGAATTTTTTTATTTCTAATCTTGCTGGAGTATTACGACGATTCTTTTGTGTTGTATAACGTGAAACTCCTTCGGACCTTTTATTTGTATTTGTACGACATGTTGTACATTCAAGATGAATGATAATACGGCTACCTTTTTGTTTTGCCATTTTTCTTTTGAATTTGTAAATTTTCTATTATAGAATTCTATATAATTAATTATAAGAAATTTTTATCCCTAAGCTAGTCAAAAGACTATATTATTATTTAGATTTACTTTATAATAATCAAATAATTTTAATTGGCAAAGATTATTTTAAAAACTTAAACTTAATCTACAATCTCACTAAAGAATAATAAAACTTTATGGCTAATATTAAATCTGCTAAGAAAAGAGTCCGTATTGGAGAACGAAATCGTAGAATGAATCGATTTTATAAATCAAGTATTAAAAGTTTAGTAAAAAAATATAGAACAAATATTAAAAACTTTGAATCAAATAGAGATAACGAAACATATGAAGTTTTAAAATCATTAGTTTCAAAAATCTATAGTCGAATTGATAAAGCTGCTAAGAAAAAAGTATTTCATTTACGTAAAGCAGCAAGACAAAAATCACGTATTAGTAAAGTTTTAAAGAAAGTTGGTAAACCATAAATTTAACTTTATATGAGCTTACTCAAATAAAAAATTATTTTGGTAAACTTTTTAGGAAAATATTATTGTTCTTATAAAACTTTTAAAACGATAAATTACTTTATATAGCTAGTAAACTTAACTAGCTATATATTCATTTTTTGAAAAACATAATCAAGGAGTTTATAAAATTCATGCGCAAAGTATTTCTGGCTAAAATGCCGGATCTAGTCGAAATCCAAAAAAGTAGCTTTTGTTGGTTTTTAGAAGAAGGCTTAAATGAAGAATTAAAGCAACTTTCGAGTCTAGCTGATTTTATGGAAACATTTGAAGTGCGATTTTTCCATAATGATTTCTATTTTCATGCGCCATTCCGTATTCCTAATGAATCGCGAAGGGATAGACTTTCTTATTCAATAAGATTGTATATGCCAATTGAAGTCGAAGATAAGCGAACTCAAACAACTGAACTACACACATTGTGTTTATGTGAATTACCATTAATGACTAATCGTGGAACGTTTGTAATTAATGGTTGTGAAAGAGTAATTCTAGGGCAAATTGTACGAAGTCCTGGCGTTTATTACAAAGTTGATGCAATTAATAGTCAAATATCCACAATTGGTGCAACGCTTATATCAAATCGAGGATCATGGCTATATTTTGAATATGATCGAGAAAAATTAGTATGGATTAAAACGGATAGAATAGAAAAAATCCCAATTTCTATTTTGTTAGAAGATATAGGTTCTCAATCCGAAACAATGTTTTCACATTTAGAAAATTCGCATTATTTTGAATATATTTTAGCTCATTCAAGAAAAATTTATACAAAAGGTGCAGATTTTCCGTATGAAGAATATCAGTCTCGTTGGGAACTATTAAAAAGTGAAATCTTCGAACCTCGTTATTATAGTCTTGGAAAAGTTGGGCGTTATAAAGTTAACAAAAAACTAGGTTTATCCTTACCTTCTACCGCACAAACTTTGACTTTACATGATTTGGTAGAAATTATTGATTATTTAATTGGATTACGCGTTTTGATAGGAAATGTTGATGATATAGATAGTTTAGAAAATCGCAGAATAAGGTCTATTGGTGAACTTCTTCAAGCCCAATTTTCACAAGCTTTTTTAAGGTTTGGCGCTTTTCTAGATGAAAAACGGGATACAATGAACACACTTGATTTAAGTGTGCTTATCAACCCTTTTCCTATTCAATCTGCTGTTGATGAATTTTTTGCAACTAATCCATTATCGCAATATTTAGATCAAATCAACCCTTTAGCTGAATTAATTCATAAGCGAAGAGTAACAGTCTTAGGCCCAGGTGGTATTCCTTTTGAAAAGGCAAGTTTAGCAATTCGTGATATTCATCCTAGTTATTATGGTCGTTTATGCCCAATTGATACACCAGAAGGGGAAAAAGCTGGTTTAGTAGCTTCTTTAGCAACTTTTGTTCAAACAGATAGTCAAGGATTTTTAAAAACACCATTTTTCTCTATTAATAAAGGAAAAATTATTGGGTTAGACTACTTAAGTGTTGGTGAAGAAGATGGGAAATCTATTGCTATGGGTGATAGTCTTGTTAGTTCAAAAGGATTTTTATTAACAAAACGAATCGGTGTAAAAGAAAATGATGAGTTTCGTATTACATCACCTTCAGAAATTGAATATCTTTCAATTTCACCATTTCAACTTTTTTCTCCAGCAGTAGGACTTATTCCATTTTTTGAACATGATGACGCAAACCGTACATTAATGGGTGCACATATGCAACGTCAAGCTGTGCCCTTATTAAGACCTCAAAAGCCAATTGTGGGTACGGGAATTGAATCTCATTTAGCAATTGAATCGGGCTCATTAGTTTTAAGCTATAGTGCTGGAACTGTTCGATTTGTTTCTTCAAACTCAATATGGATACGTGATAATTATGGAAAAACTATTGTTTATAAATTAGAAAAATCACAATCATCGAATCAATCCACAATTATAAGTCAGAGACCTATCGTCTGGATTGGTGAAAATGTACAGTCAGGGAGTGTAATTGCTGATGGTCCTAGTACAGATGAAGGTGAATTAGCATTAGGAAAAAACATTACTGTAGCTTATATGCCATGGGCTGGGTATAACTATGAAGATGCAATTGTTGTAAGTGAACGGCTTGTTTATGAAAACTTATTTACTTCAATCCATATTGAAAAACTTGAAATTGAAATTGAAGATAGTGATCGTGGACCTGATTATGTAACAAGAGATTTACCCGAAAGTAATGCAGAAAAATATAGATTACGAAATTTAGATGAAAACGGTTTAGTTTACATTGGAGTTTATGTACAACCTGGGGATGCTTTAGTTGGAAAATTATCACCAAAGCGTCGTGAAAACACTTATGGGCGTTTATTAGAAGAATTATTTGGTGATGCAACATCAGTTGCTGATACATCTTTAAGAGTACCTTTAGGAATGGTTGGAAAAATCTTAGATGTGCGTGTTTTAGATCGTGAAACAGCATTAGATATGCCACCAAAAGTATTTTATATTGTTCAAGTTTTCATTACAAATATACGTCGTATGCAAATTGGAGATAAAATGGCAGGTCGTCATGGTAATAAAGGTGTAATATCCACTGTTGCACCATTAGCAGATTTACCTTTTTTACCTGATGGAACATCTGTTGACATTATCTTAAATCCATTAGGCGTACCTTCGCGTATGAATGTAGGACAGTTGTTCGAATGTTTACTAGGTTGGGCTGGTGAAAAATTAGAACGCCGTTTTAAAGTTTTTCCATTCGACGAAATGTATGGCACAGAAGCTTCAAGAACATTGGTTTATCAAAAATTGGCGGAAATTACCGAACCTTTATCACATAGTGATAAAATTTTACAGAAATCAAGTCCAGGAAAAGTAATATTACGAGATGGTCGCACAGGTTTACCTTTTGATAATCCAATTACAGTAGGTAAACCTTACATGCTGAAACTTATTCATTTAGTAGATGATAAAATTCATGCCCGTTCAATTGGCCCGTATTCAGTTATTACACAACAACCTTTAGGTGGACGTTCTCGTGAAGGAGGGCAAAGATTTGGAGAAATGGAGGTTTGGGCATTAGAAGCTTATGGAACAGCACATACTTTACAAGAACTTTTAACATTAAAGTCAGATGATATTCCAGGACGATTAAAAGCATATAAAGCTATTGTTGGTCATAATCAAATGCCTTCACCTGGAATTCCAGAATCTTTCAGAGTTTTGTTACGTGAATTAAGATCATTAGCCGTTGATATTCATGCTTTACGATTTATGGCGCATTCTCCAGGAAAACTTGAACCAAATGTAAAACCAGTTAAATTTTAGTTCCGTTAATCTCACATAAATACATAAACTATGATCTCACAAAAAAATTCAACTAGTAACAATAAAAAATTAAATAATCATGCACTTAATCAGAAAAATCTTAAACGACAAGTCCTTAAAAATTCGAGAATAATTTCTTCACAAACAACACGTAATAGATTTGAAATGGTTGGTGTTAAATTAGCTTCTCCTCAAAAAATTAAGGAATGGAGTGAAAGAAAGTTACCAAGTGGTGAAATTATTGGAGAAATTCGAAAACCAGATACGATGAATTATCGAACAGGCCGTCCCGAACCAGATGGTCTGTTATGTGAAAAAATTTTTGGTCCTTTAAAAAGTTGGGAATGTAGTTGTGGGCAATACAAATTTCGTCCCAAGACAAAGCCTTTTTATTGTCCAAGTTGTGGGGTTGAAGTAACAGAGAGTCATGTAAGACGACATCGAATGGGCCATGTTGCTTTAAATTATCCTATTACACATACATGGTATTTAAAAGGTTCACCAAGTTATTTAAGTATTATTTTAGATCAACCTTTAAAAGAATTAGAGACTATTGTTTATTTAGTTGAAGAAGAAAAAACATTAGAAGAACTAGAAAATGAAGCACGTGAATCTGTAAAACGATTGCTTGGGCCAAACCTACAAACTGACGATCTTAAAACAGAAGAAAGTCAAGCTATTGAAATAGATAAATGGGTTTCTGAATGGATTAAAAGTAGTAATTTAGTTGCCGAACAACTTGTTACCGATAATTCAAATTTACTATTCTTTGAAGTAAATAAAAATGATTTGAAAACGAAATTTACTGAAAATCGTTTAAATGATGATACACAAACAAAAAAATTATTAAATCGTCAAAAACGCCCTACCACTTATCAAGAATGGGTTGATGAAGAAGTTAATGCATTATTGCTTGCGAATCATGGCTCAAAAAAGATTTTAAATATGCTTGAATCATTAGATTTAAAAGAAGAAGTTAAAAACGTTCGAGCTGAATTATTTCAAGCTTCAATTAGTAAAAGGGATAGATTATTAAAACGACTACGTTTATTAGAAACATTTTTAGCTACAAAAACTGACCCTTCTTGGATGGTTTTAACGGTCCTTCCAGTTTTACCACCGGCACTCAGACCTGTTTTTGAATTGCCAAATGGCACTTATATGAGTTCAGAATTTAACGAACATTATCGTCGTATTGTTATGCGTAATAATCGTTTATTAAGATTTTGTGAACAGATTGTGCCTGATTTCGTTGTAATAAATGAAAAAATTTTAATACAAGATGCAGTTGATGATTTAATCGATAATGGTAGCCGTTTTGGGCGAGACTCATATGGTCCTAGAAATAAGCCATTACGCTGTTTAAATGACCTAATTGCAGGAAAAGAGGGACGTTTTAGACAAAATTTACTCGGAAAACGTATAGACTATTCTGGACGTTCTGTTATTGTTGTTGGACCTACTTTAATGCTGGATCAATGTGCTTTACCATATGAAATGGCGTTAAATTTATTTGGCCCTTATTTAATTTATAAAATACGTGAAATTATACCAAGAGCTCGTGAATTAGATACAAGTGATTTAACATCAGCTCTTCAACGTAATTATCCAATTGTTTGGACCTTATTGACTTTAATTGTCTCGGTATCGTTAGTATTATTAAATCGAGCTCCAACACTACACAGATTAGGTATTCAAGCTTTTCGACCAATTCTAACAACTGGTCGTGCTATACAGCTCCATCCTTTAGTTTGTACAGGTTTTAATGCTGACTTTGATGGTGACCAAATGGGGGTTCATTTACCATTAACCCGTAAAACACAGTTGGAAGCATATCGAATGTTGTCTTCGAACAATTTATTATCACCAGCAAATGGTAGACCTTTATTAACACCTAGTCAAGATATTGTTTTAGGCTGGTACTATATCACAACTCGTACTTTACCTAATCGAAAAGGTGGTAATCGATACTTTACTTCATTTTCAAAAATTTCTGAAGCTTTAGAGCATGGAACTTTATCACTGCATTCTACAGTTTGGATTAAATATTCGGGTAAATTGACTGGTATTATTAAAAAAGATACAACTTTAATTCGTCAAGAAAAATTAGCCGATAATACAACCTTAGAAATTTTTGATGATATACAAATAATTCGAGATAAAAATAATAAAATCATCTCTTGTTTTATTCGCACAACTCCTGGTCGAATTTTAATTAATGAATTGTTAGCAGCTGCAATTTATGCACGACCAATTGGTGTTCAAATAAGCAATCAAAATACATAAATTACAATTTTAATCAATAATTTTCGAAAGTAAAAAATGTTTAATTATCCATAAAATGTCAACATGCAAAATTTACCTTCAAATCTAGAAAATAAACATAATTACAATCAACGAAGTTTTATTTTCTTAAACCAAGTAATAACAAAAAAACAATTAGAAGAACTATTATTGTGGATGTTTCGAAACTATGGAATCCGCAAAACTTGCATGCTAGCTGAATTATTAAAAGAAGCTGGATTTAATTATGCAACACAAGGTGGTATTTCAATTAGTTTAGAAGATTTAAAAGTTCCTCGAACAAAAACACCTTTAGTAGGCTCAACTAATACAGAGTTAGCAAACGGAGAAACAAAATATCAAAGAGGTGAATTAACAAGTTCAGAATGGTTTCAAAAACAAGTTACGGCTTGGAATGTAACAAGTGAAGTACTAAAAAATGAAATCGTCGAATTTTTTGAACGCACGGATCCTTTGAACCCTCTTTATATGATGACGTTTTCTGGGGCTCGTGGTAATTTATCCCAAGTTCGACAACTTATTGGGATGAGAGGGCTTATGTCCGATCAAAAAGGCGAAATGATTGGTTCAGCGATCCAAAAAAATTTCCGCGAAGGATTAACAGTTATTGATTTCCTTATTTCTTCTTATGGCGCTCGAAAAGGGTTAGTTGATACAGCAATTCGTACAGCCGATTCTGGCTATATGACGCGTCGTTTAATTGATATTGCGCAAGATGTTGTAGTACGTCAATTTGATTGTCAATCTAAGTATGGGGTTTTAATTGTCTGTAATAGGCCTTACGGTGAAATAAATAATAAAGCATCTTTTGATGATCGCCTTTTAGGTAGAATTTTAGCTAAACCAATCATTCACCCTGAAACAAAAAAACTCGTTGCGCATAGAGGTCAAGAGATTGATTTTTATTTATCAAATCAAATTAATGAATTTAAAATTCCTATCGTAAGCGTACGTTCGCCTTTAACTTGTCAAGCTTATCGTTCCGTGTGTCAGACATGTTTTGGTTGGGATTTAACTCAACACCGTTTAATCGAAATTGGTGAAGCGATTGGTATTATTGCAGCACAATCAATTGGTGAACCAGGTACCCAATTAACAATGAGAACATTCCATACTGGAGGTGTTTTTAGTCGTGAACTTAGCCAACAAATTCGTAGTAACTACTCGGGTCAAGTTAAATTTGCAGACAATTTGAAGACTCAATTCATAAGGACAACACAAGGTGATTATGCACAAGTAATTCGTAATACGTCATTTTTTGAAATTCGCACATATAAAAATGAAATAATACGAATACGCGTTGAACGTGATGATTTGTTATTAATTAAAGACCATGAATTTATCAAAAAAGGTCAACCTATTGTTCAAGCTGCTTCGACTTTAGAAGACTCTGATACAGAGATTCAAAAAACTCTATCAACAAAATTTCCTGGGGAAATTTATTATCAGCCAAGACAAAATTATAACTTTTTTGAATATAACATGATTGTTTGGGTGTTGGCAGGGAATTTAATGACCTTACCATTTGAAGCTAAACAAATTGTTAGACAAACAAATATAAATAAAAAAATCTTTGCCAAAACAAAATTTGTTATTAAATCAAATCCTTTTACAGAAACAATTTGTGTATTTGATAACAATACGATTGGTTTAATTTCTAGATTTAAAGAATTAGAACAAATTAAACTTGCATCCTATGATTTACCAGGTGTTAAGAAGGCAAAGTTTTTTATTGTTAGACTTAAAAATGGAAATAAAATAGTTTTACGCAAAGATTTAAGTAATCGTCAATTTGAAAATTCTACGTTTTATATTGGTAAATATTTATTTAAATCATATAAAGTAAAAACTTCAGGAAATTTATATTCAATTAACCTTAATAAAAATTTATTCATAAAATCAAAAGTTCCAATCTGGACAGAACTTAATCGTGGCGGAATATATTTATGGATACCCGAGGAAACATATAAACAATTAGTTTCTACTTCACTGATAAATTCCCAAGAAGGTAAATTTATCCGAAAAGACTATTGGCTTGGACAAAATATATTTTCACCAATAAATGGCTTGATTCATCAAGGTAAACAAAATCGTAAAGTACATGATGTTTCGATTTTATCAGGAACAGTTTTTACATTTAAAAAAGATGGCGTAAACCTTAATAATTTTAGGAAAAAATTTGATTCAAAAATTATTTTTCCTGGTGAAATTTTATTTGATACTATTACAGTAAAACGAGTAGTTTATAGTCAAATTATCGTTTCAGAAAACAAAATTAAGTTAATTCTTCGTCCAACAACGATATTTACTATTCCTCAATCATACCAATATAACCCGATTGGTCATACTTCTCAAGCAACAAGTGATGAACTAATAATTAAAACTAAACGTTTTTTAACTATACGATTAAATGAGCTGACTAAAGCTAATAAAGTATATCCAAAAAATATTATCGAAAATGGGTTATTTGTAAGTAGTTTAAATGTTTCAACAAAACAAAAAATTAACATTATTATAAATTGTCGACCAAATAAAATAAAAACTTGGAATCTGGAGCTAGTGCGTTTTCAAGATTTAAATCAACCAAAAATTGGACCTAGACGTTTAAAACTTCAAGATATCCAAACTGCATCATTTCTTCGACCAAATCAAATATTGGAACCATATACATTAATTGGATGTTCAGAGGTGCGTGGAACTATAAAAGGTTCCCCTATACAACTTCGCTCACAATATTCAAATCGCTACCAATCACAAGAATTAATGCTTGTTAGTAAAGATCATGTGCGGGAATTATATTTTGATGAAAGTCGCACATCTTTGCAAAATAGGGAATTTGTATTTGCTGGCGATGATGTTGGCGATGGTCTAATTTTAACCATTGGAGGAAAAATTCTTTCTTCAAATGGATTGAAAATGAATTTTCGAATTGGAAAACCTTACTTATTTACAGAAGGTGCTAAGGTTTATAAAAATCATCAAGACTTTGCACCTGAAAATACTGTCTTAGGATTTGTAACCTATAGAATTTTTAAAACCCAAGATATTATTCAAGGTTTACCTAAAGTTGAGGAAATTTTAGAAGCAAGAAGCTCATCTGAGCGAGCTTTAATAGCTGAAAAAGCTGGTATTGTTACAAAGATAATGACTCATGCTCGAAGTAGAACCAGTCAAATTGAAGTTTTATCGAATATTAAACAACTTAGAACAATTAGAGAAGTTCCTTATTTAATTGAAGAAATTGATCCTGAAAATTTAGAAGTTGAACCTTATCAATATATAAATTTAACTGATCGTTTCCACAAAGGTTTAGTTGACCCACAACAACTTTTAGATATTTCCTTTGACTACTTTAGACAACGTGATTCACATCATAAAGCAACACTTCGAAGTTTATATAGATTAGCATCAATGTTTATTAAAGCCATACAAGAAGTGTATGCAAGCCAAGGTATCAAAATTGTCGATAGGCATTTAGAAGTAATTGTTCGACAAATGATTGTCAAAGCAAAAATTGAATTTCCTGGTAATACCCCTTTAGTTTCTGGTGAGTATATTGATATTCAACAATTACTTATTTTAAATCAAATGCTGGAACGTAAACAAAAACACTTAGTTTATTATAAACCTGCTATTTTAGGCTTAACCAAAGCAGCTTTAACAACCGAAAGTTTTATTTCAGCTGCTAGTTTCCAAGAGACAGTCCGCATTTTAACTCAGGCAGCAATTGAAGGTAAAGTTGATTGGTTACGTGGCTTAAAAGAAAAAGTAATTGTCGGTGGTTTAATTCCTTCGGGAACAGGAATTTTAACGTTCTTAGACGAATGGATTGCAAAACATATCTTTTTATATGGACGTAGTGTTGTAGCCTCAAATACTCGAAGAAAATTTTTAAGAAAAAAATTTCAAGCTCAAACCTCTTCTATTAGTAATAAAATAAATGCGGAAAGTAATGATATATCTAATCAAATCGAAATAAATCAGCCTAAATTAACACTGAGATCTAGAATTAATGATATTAAAGATAAACGTTAAAAAATCTTATACGTTTCAAATGTTTTATTTATAGATTAAAGTAAATTAAATAAATTTATTTACGAACAATATTTTAAGGATTCTATAAATTATGTATAATTTATATAATGTTTAGCTTAAAATATTGTATTTTATCTTAATCAAACTAATTTATATCTACTATAAAAAAATAACTTTAGAATATGGCAGACGGAACACGCCAAATAATAAATCAAAAATTAGCTCGATTCTTTAAAGTTGGACTTCATTATGGGCATAAGAAAAAAGAATGGAATCCTAAAATGGTTCCTTTCCTATTTTATTCGCTTCCAGAAGTAAATAGAGAATATCATTTTATCAATCTTTACGAAACACAAAAGTATTTAAATAAAGCTTGCAGATATTTAAGAGCGGCTTCATTAAAACGTAAGGTTATTCTTTTTGTTGGTACAAAAAAACGTTTAGCAAGCGCAATTCAGCAGGAAGCAATGCGTTGTGGTGCCTTCTATGTAAACTATCGTTGGCTTGGTGGAATGCTAACAAACTGGAAAACAATTCAAAAGCGAATTCGTCGTTTAAGAGTTTTAGAAACTTTACAAGCTTACGGAATTTTAAATTACTATCCTAAAAAAGAATCTGCTAAGCTTAAACGCGAACTTGAAAAATTAAATAATTATTTATCAGGTATTAAAAATATGCCTTATTTACCTGATGTTGTTGTTCTAATTGATCAAGAGCATGAACTAACTGCTATCAAAGAGTGTAAAACACTAAAAATTCCAGTAATTTCAATTATTGATAGTAATTCTAATCCTGATCTAGTTGATTTAGGTATCCCAGGAAATGATGATTCAGTAAAAGCTATTCGCTATGTTTTACATCGTTTAGCACGTGCAATTGCAGGTAGTCAACAAAGTCAAAATAATAAATTATTAGCTCAAGCTTCTCTAAATTAAGCACGAAATTTTTATTTTGATTATTAATTCAAATGAATTTAACTTAATTCCCAAGATGGAATAACGTATAATATTCATGAGATAGAAAGTCGTTCTTTTCGATTTAAACAGTAATTATGACATCAACTTTATATTTAGACTACAACCCAACTATCTCAGTGCTACCTTTAGCAGATCTAGAGGTAGGAAAACATTTCTACTGGGAAGTTTTTGGGTATTCATTACATGGACAAGTATTTATTGTTAGTTGGCTTGTTATAGGGTTAATTATAGGTGCTTCAATTTTAGCAACTATTACATTAAACCAAGTTCCTCGTAACAGCTGGCAAAACATAATGGAAGTTGTTGTTGAATATGTTCAAGGTATTGCAAAAAACCAAATGGGACATAACTATGCTGAATGGGTTCCATTTGTTGGAACATTATTCCTATTCATCTTAATTTCAAACTGGTTAGGTGCCTTAGTTCCATGGAAACTAATTCATTTACCTGAAGGTGAATTAGCAGCACCGACAAATGATATTAACACAACAATTTCTCTAGCTTTAGCTACGTCAATTACTTATTTTTACGGTGGATTAAAGAAGAGAGGATTTTCTTACTTCAAGAAATACTTCCAACCAACTCCTGTATTATTACCAATTAACGTTTTGGAAGATTTCACTAAACCGTTATCATTAAGTTTCCGATTATTTGGGAACATTTTAGCGGATGAATTAACTGTAAGTGTATTAACACTTTTAGTTCCAATTTTAATTCCTCTTCCAATTATGATTTTAGGGTTGTTTGCAAGTTCAATCCAAGCATTAATTTTTGCTACTCTAGCTGCCGCTTATATTGGCGAATCAGTTGAGGGCCATCACTAAAAATTATATTTTTGGTGAATTCAAATTTGAGAAAGCTGTCAATTTTTTTCGAAAAGATCAAAAGGAAATATTATGGCAGATTCAATCGTATCAGCAGCATCAGTTATCGCTGCAGGAATCGCTGTTGGTTTAGCAGCTATCGGACCTGGAATTGGACAAGGTAACGCAGCAGGTCAAGCAGTAGAAGGTATCGCACGCCAACCTGAAGCTGAAGACAAAATTAGAGGAACACTTCTTCTAAGTTTAGCCTTCATGGAAGCCTTAACTATTTACGGACTTGTAGTTGCTCTTTCATTAATTTTCGCAAATCCTTTTAGTTCTTAATTAAAAGTCCAACCTAGGCCTTAAAAGATGATCTAGTTTATCTATGATCATCTTCTATTTGGCCACGATTTACGTAAAATCCAATAAAATTTCTGGATATGTATACATCATTACCTTATCTATACCTTGGTCTAGAAAAGACAGGTGGCTTATTTGATATCGATGCTACACTCCCTGTTTTGACCATACAGTTTTTTTTGTTGGTTCAAATTTTATCCTTCCTTTTATTTAACCCGATTCAAAAGATCTTAAAACAAAGGGAACAGGAAATTGAAAATAACCTCAAAAATGCTCGAATTAGTCTCGAGGAAGTAGAAAAACTGCAACAAAAAATACGTAGGATTTTACAATCTGTACGTGAACGACACACAATTAGATCTCGAGAAGTTGAAGTAAAAAGACAATCAGCTGTTCTTAAATCTAAAAAATACATGGAAGCCAAAGTACGAGATACTCGTGAAGTAATGGTAAAAAATTATATAACTACTGCTACTCAAACTCGTGATCTTATACCTGGCGTAGTCCAAGAAATTAATAGATACCTACGTGTTAGACCACCTATTAATAGGTTATAAATGTTAACAAAGGGGATGTTTTCGAAACTAAAGGACTTCTTATATGAGTGAAGCTGGGTTTGGAATCAATACTGATATATTAGAAACAAACTTAATTAATATCCTACTTTTAATTGGATTATTAATTTTCTCATTTGCGGATTCAGTTAAAACAAGTTTAAAGAGTCGTCAAGAGCGAATTTCTGACAATTTAGATAACGCCGCAAATAGATTGATACTTGCAAATTTCCGTTACAAAGATACTGTAGAATCTTTGGAAAAAATACGTACTAAAGCCATTGATTTACAAAGAGAAAAAATCGAAGAACTAAGACAAACAAAAACTTCAAATTTCGCACAATTTCAACCATATGTTGCTGAAGAAGTAAAAGCTCTAAAAGCATTAGTCTTAGGTCAATATAGATCTTTTGATAGACAGTTAGTGAATCGCATTTTCCGTTCTTATCAAAAGCATGAAAATAGCCCATCAAAACAATTGATCGGCAAAAGTCCAAGGCAAAGCCGTTGGTAATAATTTAAAGAAACATTATTGAATCGTATGGGATGTCTTGACAAAGTCCAATTAAGCCAAAATTTGATTCAAAATTTTGTAAAAGCTTTCTTAGCTGCACCAAACGCATATGACATGTATCATATTGGAGTTTGGTTCCGAACATTATCGTATCATACAGCTCAAACGTTTCCTTCAAGCGAATCTATACCAAAACAAGCAAAAACAAACTTAAACGCAAGTTTAATTCGTAAATCTTTTACGAATAATATCCGTTATAAGATTGCTGCAAGACGTAAAGATTCAGAAGATTTCGTTATTTGGAGATTGTTGTTACCAGCTTGGAAATCATCATTTAACCATGAATTTGAGTTACTATTTGGAAAATGGTTTTACGAAGGTTTTCGTAATAGAATCGTTTCTTCATTAGTTTCACTATTCCCATCTATTTTTGATCGTCTTTGTCGATTACATAGACTGAGAATTGTAGATGAAATTTGTACTGTAAAAGATTGGACATCTAGATTTAACAGTGAAAAGTTATTAGATAAACTTTCTGATGTACTAGACTTTACTGATGAAAATCCAGAACGTTTAAATCCAGCAGATCATGCTTTTTTAATTAAAAAGCAATTAACAAGTAAAAATATTGTGCGTGGATACACTTGTCGAGTAGATTCAGTTGTATTCAACTTTACTACAAACCGATTAATGGGTTCTCAATTAATTGAGAATTTTTATGAATAAAATCGACTTGTAGCACAAAAAATAATCTTTAAGTAAAAAAGATTATGAAATTATTCTAGGGTTTCTAGGAATTTAGGACAACTATAAAATTTAGGATTTAGTGTAAGAAAATGAGTAATGTTTTTTACGATCAACTTGATGAGTTAGCTACACGTTTCTCTGTTCAAGATAACTTCGTTAAAGAGACTGGGACAGTAATCCAAGTAGGTGATGGTATTGCTCAAGTTTATGGTTTAAATTTCGTTGTAGTAGGTGAAATTTTAAACTTTAAAGTTCCAGGTTCAGAAGGTGAAATCATTGGTATTGCCTTAAACTTAGAAGAATTATATACTGGTGTCGTTATCGTAACGAATTCAACAAGTATTAAAGAAGGAACTGTCGTTGAAAGAACTGGTCGTGTTGCAACTGTACCAATTGGTTCAGATATGCTAGGCCGTATTCTTGACCCATTAACAAGTCCTTTAGATGGTAAAGGTCCAATTACAATTGAAACATCAAGAATGCTAGAACCAACAGTTCCAGGTATTGTTGAACGTCAATCAGTATGTGAACCTCTACAAACAGGTATCGTTGCAATTGACTCGATTATTCCAATTGGACGTGGACAACGTGAGTTAATCATCGGTGATAGACAAACAGGTAAAACAGCTATTGCATTAGATACAATTATTAACCAAGCAACTGAAAATGTAATTTGTGTTTATGTTGCAATTGGTCAAAAAGCATCATCAGTAGCTTCAGCTGTTCGTGTATTAAATGAAAAAGGTGCTTTAAAATATACAGTTGTTATTGCAGCTAACGCTGATGCGCCAGCTCCAATGCAATATATTGCGCCATATGTAGGTGCAAGTATTGCAGAATACTACATGTACTCAGGTCGTCATACACTAGTAATTTATGATGATTTAACAAAACAAGCACAAGCTTACCGTCAAATGTCATTATTACTTCGCCGACCACCAGGACGTGAAGCTTACCCAGGTGACGTATTCTATTTACACTCACGTTTATTAGAACGTGCTGCAAAATTAAACGATGTATTTGGTGGTGGTAGTATGACTGCGTTACCAATTATCGAAACACAAGCGGGTGATGTATCTGCGTATATCCCTACAAACGTTATTTCGATTACTGACGGACAAATCTTCCTTTCTGAGGATTTATTCAACTCAGGTATTCGACCAGCTATTAACGTAGGTATTTCAGTATCACGTGTAGGTTCAGCTGCACAAATTAAGGCAATGAAACAAGTTGCTGGTACTTTAAAACTTGAATTAGCACAATTTGATGAACTTCAAGCATTCTCACAATTTGCTTCAGATCTTGATGCGACAACGCAACGTCAGTTAGCGCGTGGACAAAGATTACGTGAATTATTAAAGCAACCACAATTTGCACCATATCCTGTTGAAGAGCAAGTAGCTTTAATTTATACAGGTACAAATGGCTATCTTGATAATGTAGCTATGGAAAACGTTAAACCATTCTTAGCTAGTTTACGTGACAAATTACGTACAAAACCAGACTTCGTAAATGGTGTTCGTGCTGAAAAGAAACTAACTCCAGAATTAGAAGCAGCATTAAAAGAGCTTATTCAACAAACACAATCTGAATTTGTTCAAGCATAAACTTTAAATCCTCTTAGTTTAATAACTAAGAGGATTTAAACTGCTACGTTAATAAAAAGAATAAGGTTATATCCTATATTTATTTTCTATTAATTAGTAGTACCCCCAAGGGAATTCGAATCCCTGTTACCTCCGTGAAAGGGAGATGTCCTAGGCCACTAGACGATGGGGGCTTGTGTTACAAGACAATATGTATTTTCCTGTAATACAAGAGAAATGTCAAGTGTTAATATTATTTTTAAATAATATTAATGTCAGGAGGATTAATTTAGCCCTATTTTATATTTAAAATTACTGTATGAACCTACAAGTTCTTAGCCAGTTAATTGCTTTAACCCTGATAATTTTATCTGGACCTATTGTTATCGCTGTTTTAGCTTTTAAAAAAGCAAGTGCACTTTAATAGTAAGATATTTAATAGCTATTAAGGTTTATTCTATTTCTTTGTTAAACTATCAGATAATTAATATCTGATAGTTTATATATTTTTTTTTTACTTAACTAAATTTGCTAACTTAAATTATTACATAGAAAGCGAGTAACGCGATTTGAACGCGCGACATCAACCTTGGCAAGGTTGCGCTCTACCCCTGAGCTATACTCGCTAATAAAATTAAATTTCGAAAGTTGATTACATAAAAGCTTTAGAAATAAAGGAATTAAATTTCCTTTATTTCTAAAAAATGCTAGAAACAATATTTAGCGTGCTGCTCTTTTAAATTGTTGTAATGCAACTCTACCAATATTATAAACTACCCAGATGGCTGCACCAATAACTGGTATAAATACAACGAGGATTCGTCCGTCCATGTAGTGTTTTCCTTTATAAATATTAAAATAATTCTCAACTAATTATACTAAAGGAATTACTAGCTAAATTGCTAAACCTTTACACCACTGATTATAATTTAAAGTTATCTTTAATAAATTAGGTGAGTTGCCTGGGGCTCGAACCCAGAACTTTTCGGTTAAAAGCCGAGTACTCTACCATTGAGTTAGCAACCCAAACCCCATTAGAAACGGGGTCATTAGAAATGTATCATTAAATTAAGTTAGTGTCAAGGGTCAAGAATTTGGATCTATACTATCTTTTTCACTTAATTCATTAGTATAAAGTTTATCATCAAAATCTATATCGGCATTTTGACTATAATTAGACTCAGAACTTGTTTGTGTTTTATTGTCAGATTCTGATTTAATTAACCATTCAAGCTCATGTAAAACTTCTTCAAGACTTTGCGGGTTTTCCATTGAAGGAATAAAACGCTGAACAAATTCTTTCTGATTTTTTAAAACCCACTTATCATCATCAGGTAGACCAGAATAGAATCTTTGATAATGGTCAATAGCCGTTCTTAAACGTGTTTCTTGTTCGTTTATACGTGCAGCACCATAGTAATCGTTCATTCTTAACATCTCATCTTTTTCTTCTTGCATAGCGGCTAAACGCTCATAAAAAGGTCCAATTCCTGGTGGATGTTTTACTGCTTTCATAGCAACGAGTGTACAAGCTTCATCAATAACATCAATAGCTTTGTCTGGTAAAAAACGATCGGCAATATAACGTTCTGATAATTCTACTGCTTCAACTAATGCCTCATTTGAAATTACAACATTATGGAATGATTCAAAAGATTTTCTAACACGAGATAAAATACGGACTGTAGAAGCAGGACTTGGTGGTTCAACTAAAATAGGTTGAAAACGTCTTTCTAATGCAGGATCACGTTCGATATACTTTTTGTACTCGTCCGTCGTTGTTGCCCCAATACATCTAAATTTACCACGTGAAAGTACTGGTTTAAGCATATTAGCCGCATCCATTGTTCCTTCTGCGGATCCAGCTCCGATTAAAGTATGAATTTCATCAATAAACAAAATAGTATCAGGAACATCTTGAGCGTGTTCGATTAAAAGTTGAAGACGTTCTTCAAATTCACCACGATAACGTGTTCCTGCTACTAACGCACCTAAATCAACTGTTACAACACTTGCATCTAATAATTGGCGTGGAACTTCTTGATTAGCGATTTTTTGAGCTAATCCTTCAACTAGTGCTGTTTTACCAACACCTGGTTCACCTATAATTACCGGATTGTTTTTAGTTCTACGGCATAATACTCTAATCATACGATCCAATTCACGTTCACGGCCAATTAATGGATCAAGTAAACCAAGTTCAGCGGACATTGTTAAATCTCTTGTAAAGCGATTTAATTCATATAATTCGTCTTCATCCAGTTCAAAGTAGACTCTGTAGTTCATTTTTTTCCTCTTCTAAACAACTTTCAAATTTTATAAATTAACAATTAAAATTGTTTTTAATATTATTAATGTCAACTTATATTAAAAATAATTTTACATTAATAAAGTAATATCAAATAGTTTGCAAAAATTTAATAGGTGAAAGTTACTTCGTTTTTAACAAATTTAATTTCATTTTATTTAAATCTTCAATAAGGCTAGATCCAAGACCTGTTCCTGAAAGCCAATCATAACCTTTTCTATCAACAACAACACCTAAATTATACTTACCACTACATACTATTTTTCCTTCTTTCATAACTTGAATACGATCTGGTCTAATATATTCAAGTAAACGTTGATAGTGTGTAATTAAAATTAAACTTTTTGTGGTTTGAAGGAAATATGTTTTAAATAAACTATCTAATTGATAAATTAATATTGTTTTAGATAATGTTTTTAAAGCATCAACATCAAGACCTGAATCAATTTCATCTAAAATGGCTAGTTCACAACCTGTTATAGCCATTTGCAGTATTTCATTTTTTTTCTTCTCACCACCTGAAAAACCTTGATTTAAAGGTCGTGGTAAAAAGCTTGAGTTCATATCTAAAATTTTAACGTAGTTTAAAATTCGATTAGCAAATCTTAAACTAGTATTCAAAACCTCATCTTTCTTTTTATAACGTGAGTGATAGGCTAAACGTAAGAAATCTTGGTTACTTACACCTCCAACTTCCATTGGATATTGGAATCCTAAAAATAAACCTAAACGTGCTCGTGTTTCAGGTAAACATCGGATAAGTTTTTCTTCTCTAAAACGTACGGTACCATGAATCATATTATACGCAGGATGTCCAGCAAGTACTTTAGCTAACGTACTTTTACCAGATCCATTCGAACCCATGACGATTTGAATTTCACCTTTCTGCAAATTTAAATTTACACCTTTTAGAATTAAAGCGACCTGGCGCTTTCCTTCTTGCGCAGTTGTTGCAGTTAAATTTTTTATTTCAAGCATCTTTGAATTTAATAAATATTTATTTTAAAATTTTTTTAGATTAAGTTATACTTTTTTCAACTTTTAAATCTAAAAGTTTTTCAGCTTCCAAAGCAAATTCCATAGGTAATTTTCTAAAAACTTCCTGACAAAAACCATTCACAATTAATTTAATCGCATCCTCTTCTGGAATTCCACGTTGATGGAAGTAAAATATTTGTTCTTCACCAATACGCGAAATTGAGGCTTCATGTTCAACCCGCGCTGTAGAATTACGAACATTTATATAAGGAAACGTCTTTGCTTCGGATTGATGAGCTAATAATAATGAATCGCACTGCGAATAGCTTACAGCTTGCGCAGCTTTACGCCCGAATTGAATCAAGCCACGATAAGTATTTTTTGAATGACCACCAGAAATACCTTTTGATAAAATACGGCTCTTTGTATTTTTACCAATGTGAATCATTTTTGTTCCTGTATCGGCTTGTTGATAATTTGTTGTTAATGCAACTGAATAAAATTCTCCTTGTGATGAATCACCCATTAACAGACAACTAGGGTATTTCCAAGTTACAGCTGAACCAGTTTCAACTTGTGTCCAAGAAATTTTAGATTCTTTTCCTAAACATAAACCTCGTTTTGTAACAAAGTTATAAACCCCACCTTTTCCTTTTTTATCTCCTGCGTACCAGTTTTGTACTGTAGAATATCTAATATTTGCCCCTTCATGGGAAACTAATTCAACAACTGCAGCATGTAATTGATTACTATCATATTTTGGTGCTGTACATCCTTCTAAATAACTAATACTACTACCAGGTTCAGCAATAATTAAGGTACGTTCAAATTGTCCTGATTGCTCATTATTAATACGAAAATACGTTGATAACTCAATTGGTGATTGAAGATTTTTTGGTATATAAGCAAAAGAACCATCAGTAAAAACTGCTGAGTTTAAAGCAACAAAATAGTTATCAGTAATTGGAACGACGCTACCTAAATACTTTTTAACTAATTGCGGATATTTTTCAATTGCTTCTGAAATTGAACAAAAAATAATTCCTAACTTTAAAAGTTCTCGTTTGAAAGTTGTAAAAATCGAGACACTATCAAACACAGCATCAACCGCTACATTTGATAAACGTTTTTGTTCATTTAATGGGATTCCAAGCTTTTCAAAAGTATCGCGAAGTTCCGGATCAACTTCATCCATACTATTTAACTTTGGTTGCTGTTTTGGTGAAGAATAATATTTAATTGCTTGATAATCGATTGGAGGATATTTTAGTTCTGCCCATGCAGGATCTTTAAGAGATTGCCATTTTTTAAACGATCTTTCACGAAACTCAATAATAAAACCACTTTCATTTTTTTTTTCAGAAATAAGTTTTAGAGTTTCTAAATCTAAACCAGATTTTATTTCATCAGATTCAATAACCGTTGCAAAACCATATTTATAAGTATTATCACGCAATGGTTTTACACAACGCTCTGTAAATCTGCAGCCTTGTCTTACCAAATCAATTTGCTTATGGTCTAAAAAAGTTGTCATAATACTTTAATAAAATTTTTAAGTGGATTATGTTATTAATTTTACACGATTTGTTATAGTTCGTATGACAAAAAGATATTTAATAATTTTTTTTAATTGAACTAAAAATCTTGTGTTTTATTAAGTTATATTAAAAGTTTAATCTACAACAATTTTATTAAACAAATCGCAATGATTATTCGATTTAGTTATAAATTTGCTATAATTGGTTTTGACAGAGGTTTAAATACTTACAATTTCGTATGATAGAAATGAAAACAATTGAAGGTGTTTTAAGTAACACGACTTTTTATGCATTACTTTTAGCAACTTTTACAAGTTGGTTAAATCTATTTTTCTTACAATCGAAAATTTGGGCAAATATTTCAAAATCAAGCACATTCTTTTCAAGTCTTTTTGTTGTTGGGTTGTTGTTATCGCGTTGGACTAATGGAAAATATTTTCCAATTAGTAATTTGTATGAATCAATCTTGTTTTTATGCGCAATTCTTTTAATAGGGCAACAATTAGCAGAACTTAAATTATCTACACGTTTAATTAGATGTTTAAACCTTCCTCTTGTTCTTTGTTTATACTGGTTTGGTAATTCAGGCCTTCCGCCCGAAATGCGAATAATAACAGGATTAGCGCCTTCATTGCAATCAAATTGGTTAATGATGCATGTTAGTGTAATGATGTTAAGTTATGGAACATTAATATTAGGTTCGTTATTATGTTTATTGTTTTTATTATTGAACCGTTACGCTCCAAAACGCTCAGAAATTACACCAGTTAGTGAAGTAGCACTTACGGTAGAGACAACTCAAAAAATTGTTGAAGCAAAATCATTAAGTAAATCTTTATTAGAAATTATTGATATTTGGAGTTATCGTTTAATTGGTTTAGGATTTCCTTTTTTAACATTGGGAATTATTTCTGGTGCTGTATGGGCAAATGAAGCTTGGGGTGCATATTGGAGTTGGGATCCAAAAGAAAGCTGGGCATTAATAACATGGTTAACATTTGCTATCTATTTACATGCACGTTTAATAAAAGGTTGGAGTGGACAAAAAACGGCAACAATTGGTAGTATTGGATTTGTAATTATTTGGGTATGCTATTTAGGTGTCAATTTCTTAGGGAAAGGATTACATAGTTATGGTTGGATTGGTTAAAGCATAATCTTAAAATATTTCTTCAAAAATGAATAAATTAAAAAAAGAATTCATTAAAAGCAAAAGCTTTTAATGAATTTTTAATTAGCATTAAATGTTAGTTTTGATGTTTTTTTACGGATAAATGATCGAAGTATATGGTTATCTAATTTAATTAGAGATTGATATAATCCTAAATTTGATGGAAGTAGATTAAATCTAATTTCGATGTAATCACCAATTTTTGAACCTTTAATATTATAAGATAAACTTCTTTTTCCTCTATATCGAACATGAATTTTTGATGCACCCCATTCGCGAAGAGTTTTTGCATAATAATAACCTAAAAAACGCAATTGTTTTGGGGAATAATCAGATGAAAAGATTAACAAAGATTCATAACGTGCTACAGAATTTTTCATATTTAGTAATAAACTTATTTTTTAATTTAAATTTTGATGTTTTTTTATGTTTACTGGTAAAGAGTCAAATAGATTTAATAAATGAAATTCAAACCTTAATTTCGCGCGATTTGTTATACCACCAATTTGAATATTATCATATTTTTTGATAATCCAAATTCTAGAATAAGAAATATAACTAATAAATGTACTAATTATCAGACTAGCAAAACCTAAGGATAAAAAGATTTCACCAGGATCTCCACGAACTTGTAAACCTGTACATGTAAGTAAATCTATAATTGTTGCATTTATAGAAGGAATAAATTGTAAATTTTGACCTAATTCAGCATATAAAGCATCATTCATAGTAAGGGATGGTAAAACAAAATCACCTCTTAATGTTTCAAAGAATAACGTTGAACCAATTTCAGAAAATGGTAACCAACTAATCCACAGTCTTTTACCAGCTGTAGATATTGAAGTCAATGGAATTTGGTAAATTAAATCATTTAATTTTAACTTTAATCCTATTATATCCCAGTCTGTTTGATACCAAATAACATTTTGTTGATAAAATGGGTGGTTTACTGAAATTGTAAAATTTGTTGATTCTTTACCATACTCAGTTAAACTCGAAATATTTGTATAAAACTGATGGATTAATCCGTTAATGTGACTTACCCAAAAATCATTTACACGAATTGGATAAATAGGTAAATTGTCAATCAAATGATCGGCAGTAAAGTTTTGAAGATAGGCAATTTCGCCCTTTGGTATAAACTCTTGAGCAAGTAATCCACCAATAGCAGAAATAAAAGATGCCAACAATATTAAAATTAAGCTTAAATGAACAAAAACTGGTCCAAGTCGACCTGCTAAACCCTTTGAAGCGTAAACTGAATTTGATTTCTGAAATAGAAAATAATTTTCACTTGACATGCGCGAAATCACAAATGGAAACCATGTGCGTGGAAAAATTAATGAGCCATCAAATTTTTCAATTTCTAAAAATTTTTTTAGGAAATTTAAACTTCGACAAAAATCAAATGAAGGTAATTGTTGAGTAAAGGTACAAGCCATAAGACTTAAACCTAATAATATGTTTAGTAAAAAAAACCAAATATTATTGAAAACATTTGATAATCCAAGAGCATTTGAAATAGAAACAAATGAAAATTCATTGTTTGTATCAAGTACTTGAGTGAGAGGTTTATCGGTTTGTTCAATAACAGAACCAATTAAGCTACAAATTATCAATATTGCAAGTAACAAAATTGCTACTTTTATATTTGATAACCATCTTACAATAAAACGCATAAAAATAAAGTAAATTTAACTGTCATTATTAATTGATGAACTATCAGTTGAACCTAATCGTATTCGCCCAGAACGTGCCCAAGCTTGTAATTTTTGAATTGATTCTTGTTGTAATTTTGCCAAAGGAACAGATTTATCAATTTCTTTAATAATATCTTGAGTTTTAAATTCGCGCCCTTCGGAAAAAGCTTGATACATAGCTTCAATAATAAGTTGTTTAATTTCTGCACCTGAAAATGAAGGTGTTAAACAACTTAATTCACTAAGATCATATAAATCCCAACTTTCGGGTCTAAACGTTTTTAACTGTACTTCAAAAATACTTTTTCGCTCGTTTTTCGTAGGTAAGTCTAGGAAAAATATTTCATCAAATCGTCCTTTTCTAATAAGTTCTAATTGTATATTTTCAAGAGCGTTCGCTGTAGCAACAACAAAAACAAATGCTTTCTTTTCTGCTAACCAAGTAAGAAATGTACTTAAAACCCTGTTTGTTGTACCACTATCACCTGATTGACTTGTGTTTGATAAACTTTTTTCAATTTCATCGATCCATAAAACACAAGGAGATAAAGATTCAGCAATTTCAATCATTTCACGAATTCGTCTTTCAGATTCACCAACAACGCCACCAAAGAGTCTTCCAGTGTCGAGTCTTAAAAGTGGTAAATACCAATCGTTAGCAATTGCTTTAGCCGTCATTGATTTTCCCGTTCCTTGAACACCTACAAGTAATATTCCTCTAGGAACAGGTAATCCATAATTTCTTGCAGATTCAGAAAAATGAAGGCGCCGTTTTGAAAGCCAAGATTTTAAACCTTCTAAACCTCCTATATCACTTAAATGTTCACCAGGTTGCCAAAATTCTAGAATTTCTGTTCTTGAAATAATTTGTCGTTTTTCCTGTAAGATTAAATCAACAGTTGAAAAATTTAAATTTTTTTTAGTGGAGATAGCTTTTGCAATTAAATGGCGGATTTTTTCTAATGATAAACCACGACAAGAATTCACTAATAATTCAAATAACTCAGAACTTACAGTTATGTTTAATGTATTAAACAATCGACTTAATTCTTTGTCGATTTCATTAACAGTTGGTAATCCAAACTCTATAAATACAAATTTATCAAGTAGTTCAGTTGGAACCGCTTTTTGATTACTAACAAATACTAACGTTTTAGGTTGAGTTCTAATAATCGATAATAAACTTCTTAACTCGCGTGATATTGAAAGATCAGATAAAAAATTTTGAAAATCCTTAAAAATAATTAAGGAAGGAACTTGACTAAAAATACTACGGACTTTTGACAAAGCTTCAAACGGATTTCTTTTGTAAGCTTCATTTAAAACATTCGGATTAAAGCCGTTAACAAAATCCCAGCTATATACGACTCGTTTCAATTTTGTTGTCATAAGTCGTCGTAAGGCATATTCTACACGTTCTTCTTCACTAGTTACAACGTATATTAATGGTGATTTAGCCTTTATAAATACAATAATCTCTTCCTCAAAAGTCATTTTCAAAATCCTCAAAAATCTTGTTTAACTATGGATTGTTTTTGCTAAACGCTTTCTGTTTTTTCGACGTCGAGCATTTAAGACATTTTGACCGTTTTTTGTTTTCGTTCTTGCACGAAAACCAGATTTACGGATTGCTTTTTTCTTTGTCCCTTCTAGTGTACGTTTTGTCATAAAAATAATTTTTGATTTAAAATAGGAAAGTCAAATAAACAATTATGTTTAACTTAAAAGTTCTTTAAATTTTAGCATAAATCTAAATACCAAGATAGGTTTTATTTAATTCACTAAAATTAATTAAACTTGTTATTATAAGTGATTGGACTTCTTTAATAAGTTCTGAGAATTCTTGTGTACATAATCGACTATATTCAATTATAGGATCACGTTGAGCATAAGCTTGTAATCCAATAGTATCTCGACTTAATGAAATTCTTTCACCGTATTCAGTCCATTTTTGATCCATTATTTCTAAAATTAATTTTTTCGAAATATTAAGATATTGTTGACTAATTAATTGATTATAAGAAAGGGTAGCTGTTGCTGACAGTAAACTTGCAATATAAATATATTGATTATTTGTTAAATTAAAATTAATAGCTACTTTTGTTGAATTATATAATTCAATATCATCTGACGACATTTGTGAATTTAATGTTCGAAACGAAAATAAGTTTATTAATAAATTAAATGGATCTCTGTATTCTAAAATACATTCTCGAAAAATAAAGTACAAACGTTGATGATATTCATAAATTTCTTCAAATGCAGAACTTGATTTTCGATTTTCGTATAAAAATTTTTCAACTCGATCTTGAAGAGCATCAAATGTTTTACTAACTGCTAAATAATCTGTTCCTGTAAAACAATTTGGATTATCACGTCCTAAAAAAGGAGAGAAAATATTTGGATCATAACGATTTACTAAATCATCTTCTAAACTAATATAAAATTGTGATTCACCAGGATCACCCTGTCTACCAGATCTACCTCTTAGTTGATTATCAATTCTGCGTGATTCATGTCTAGATGTACCTAAAATTAGTAAACCATTTAAATTACAAACTAATTCTCGGCCTTTGCTCCATTCAACTTTCGAATTTTCTAAAAGAAGAGTGTAAAGATCTTTAATCCTCTTATCCAAAGCTGTTTGAGGGATATAAGATTCAATATCAACCACTTCATCTAAATAGCTTTGAATAAGCTTCGTATCAAAATCTTTTAATAATTCTTGAATGTCAAAAACAAGATTATTTAAATTTTTAACACCAACAAACAAAGAAAAATTCTTAGGACCAGAATCTATTAACTGATAAATTATTTGTCTTAATAAATCATTAATTATATATTTTAAATTTCCGCCTAAAATAATGTCTGTTCCTCGGCCTGCCATATTTGTTGCAATAGTAACAGAATTTAATGCACCTGATTGAGCAACAGTTTCTGCTTCACTCTCAGAATTTTCTGGCTTTGCATTTAAAAGTTGACAATCTTCTAATCCAAGAGTACGTAAAGTCTCAGCAATAATTTCTGAATCTTCAATTGTTGTAGTACCCACTAAAACTGGGCGACCTATTGAGTAAGACGAAGTAATTGTTTCAATTAAGGCTTTGAACTTCGCTTTTTTTGTTTCAAAAATTAAATCGGGCAGATCTTTTCGTTGTATCGGGCGTTTTGTAGGGATTACAACAACATCAAGGCCATAAAATTCACGAAACTCTTGTTCAGAAGTTTTAGCTGTACCTGTCATTCCAGATAGTTTTTTATAAAGTGAGAAAAACTTTGGATAAGTTATTGAATTTAACGTTTGACTTTCAGCTGTTACGTTAACATTTTCTTTACACTCAATTGCTTGATGTAATCCATCAGACCACTTTCTATCTTTTGCAACTCGACCGGTAAATTTATCAATAATTTGTATTTGATTATTTTGAACAATATAATCCTGATCTTTTTGATAAAAAAGTAAAGATCGTAAAGCATTTTCAACAAATGCCAACCAAGGATTCTTGGGATCATATAAATCATCAGTTTGAAAAATTTCTGCTAAAAAGTTATAACCATCTTCCGTTAAACTTGCTTGTTTTGTTCGATATTTTGGAATAAAATGTCTATTAGGAATTAATTGTTTAGCAACCCATAAAGCTTTTGGGTATTTATCTGATGTTAATGGTCGTGGACTAGATAAAATTAAAGGTGTTTGCGCTTCATCAATTAAAACCGAATCGACCTCATCAATCAAACAAAAATTAAATGATCTTAAAACCCGATTTTTTGTTGAATCTGCCATTAAATCTCTTAGATAATCAAAGCCAACTTCAGTATTCGTTGTATAAGTAATGTCACAGGCATAATTATATTGGCGTTCATTAGTTTCCATGGTTTCTCTAATCAAACCAACGTTAAAACCTAAAGTTTGATAAACAATTTGCAATAGTTCTTTATCACGTTTCGCTAAATACTCATTTACGGTAACAATATGCACACCATTGCCACTCAAGGCTTGATAACAAGCTGGTAAAGTTGCTACTAGTGTCTTTCCTTCACCTGTTTTCATTTCTGCGATTTTGCCATCATTTAAAACAAGTCCACCTAAAAGTTGCGTTTCAAAATGTTTCAAACCAAGTTTACGTGACGCAACTTCTCTTGTTAAAGCAAAACTTTCAACTATATTTTTTTCTCTTTTAGTTTCATCATAAAACTCTTTACGGAGTTGTTCAATTTTCGAACGAATTTCACTATCAGTGAGTAAGCTAGTTTTTGATTCCAGTGATAAAATTTTATCAACAAGATCATAATAAATAGGCGATATTTTTGGTTGACGTAAAAGAGTCGTTAAATTATCGATTTTTGGTAACATTGTAGATTTTTCTCGGGAAAAATGAATTTGGAAATACAATATAATAAGTGGAATAAATCGTAAATTTTATTTTTAATCAATCTAAATCAGATACCTGAAATAATCTGAGATAGAATAAGTTTCATTAATTTTTAATTATGGATAAACAAAACCTTGCATTTTATAGCTCTAATCGAATTAATTCTTCAAAACAACCTGATACGATCGTCTTAAATCAAGCTAGGACAATACTTTTATTTAATCTTTATGATAATCGATTAATACATGAAAAATTTTTAGATCAGATCTTTGAAAATTTGATAGAAAATAAACAAATGATTAGATATGACTTTCAAAAGAAAGTTTATTCTTTGTATCCTTCAACAGATTACATTAATCTAAAAATTTTTAGCAAATTAAAAGTTTTAAGTTCAATTGGCTTAATATGTTTATTATTAAGATATATTCGTTATAAAAAACTTATATATGAAAACTTTATATTTTTAAAAATGTATTTAAAACTTCTTTCAAAAGTTTTAACTTTACAACTATCAGTAGTTTTTTTAATACTACAAAAAAATTGCCAACTTTCAAAGGTTAAAATATATAGAAGTTATCGATTATTAAAATTAGCAATAGCTAAACTTTATAAATTTTTAACTTTTAACTATTTAGATTATAAAGTTATATTAAATAAAAAACTCTCGATTACAAATTATAAAACATTTTATAATCAATAAATTTCATAAAAATTAACGCAGTCTTTTTAACTAGAGAAGATAAAAGAAGCTTTTAACTTTATGCGTTTTCTTTAGTTTATTAGCTTAGGAAAAAATATAAAAACTGATCTATGGATAACAACCAGAATGAATCTGATGATCTTCAAAAAACTAAAAGTTTTACAAAGAGTCAGGCTATTCTTAAAAAAGCTATAAACTCAACAAACTTAGAAAGGGAAGAATATATTAAGGAAACTACAAATAATTTATTACTACAACAAACTACTACTCTTTCACGACAAAAAACACCAAACTTTTATCGAAAATACAAATCATATTTAAGTAACACTATATATTTATTAAATAAATATAAAGCTTTTAGGTATAGCAAAGAAAAAAATTTTGCAAAATATAAAACTCTTAATCCAACTTTAAAACGTCGTAAAATCGAAATATATTTAAATAAACTTTTTGTAATTCAGTTACGTCTTAAATATTTTTTAAGAACTAAACTTAATGTTGCTAAAAGTAAGTCTCGCAAATTAAAAAACCAGCTAATAGTATCTAAACCAAATTTATTAGCTTCTGCAATAAAACAGATTTTATTTACTGAAAAGTACATTTTGTATTATTTAATTGTTTTTAAACGCAAATTACAAAATAACTTTTTAATAAATTTACAACAACTAAATGACAGTGATATTGCGATTAATGTCAAAACAAATCGCAAAAAATTAGAAGCTAAAATAAAAAAGTTAACTGAAAAAATTGTCTCTACATTTACATCCTTTGATAGAAAAACAGTATTAAAGTATTTAGAGAGATTCGGTTTTATACTAAAAATTTATTTTTTACCTTTTATATTTTTAGCTAATCAGGCACTTATACCATTTATTCAAGAATATGAAGAAATGGTAGTAAATAGTTTTTCAAGTGTAATTTTTGAAAGGATACCATTCTTAATAAGTATAATTAAATTATTTAATCCAATAATAAACAGTTTTAATAAAATGTTTCAATTTTGGGTTTTAATCGCTTATTTCTTAATTTTTCCTTTAGGTTATAGGTCATTAAAATTATCTTATAAACTGGGTTATAATGGTAGTATAGCTTTAATTTTCTTATTAATAAACTCAAGTTTAAGTTTTAGTCAAGAAATTATAATTGCTATATTTGAATCATTAAAAATGATTAAAGATATTCTTTTTACCTCATACTTAGTTAAACATCTAGGTAAATCAAAAAATAAAGAACGAGAAGAAGCTTTAAGAATTTTTAATAATCTTGTTCAAAGATATGAGTTACAAATAAGACAAGATTATTTTAATTGGTTGTTATTTCTAAACCACTATGTTTTATCACCTTTAGCCTTTATAAGTATTGCTGTTTTAGTATATAATTGCTTATATTATATAATTTATAACAAAAATCCAAAAATACCACTTGTAACTAAAGCTGCTCTTGCAACAATCAAAAATCCTCAAGAAGAGGAATAAAAAACATTAAAGGAAATAGTTTCTTATGAAATACCATTTTATATTAGCTACTAAAGAATTTTTATTTGAAGTAGAGCCGGTTGAAGAAGTATTACGCGAAAGAGCTCATTATTACACTAGCAGAAATAAACAAGTTGATTTCTGGATTCTTCCTTCACCAGGATTTGTAAAATTATACGCTAATGAATTAAAAGAGCTTACTAAAAATAACTCGAATGAAAATTTAGTAGCAATTGTTTCAACAGATGTAGATTTTATCCATTGGTTAAAATTACGTTATCAAAATGTCTTATCTGGTAGTTTTAACGCACCAACTGCAAAAATTACACAGCCTTTAGCATACAACTAAAATCAACATTAGTTTAATCTCATATATACAATTTAATATGACAAACATTTATAGCATCATAGAAAGTTTTGGTAGACAATTCTGGGTTGAACCAGATAAATTCCAAGATTTTTATAATTTTAAGATAGCAAATTCATCAAAGAGTT